>Ga0256406_1000589_pt1 | contig 65399 bp, 44 predicted proteins | sample RumenRJG_03DNA_FD_185986 | JGI IMG/M metagenome (GOLD analysis project Ga0256406, IMG submission 185986) | Bovine rumen microbial communities from Lethbridge, Alberta, Canada - RJG_03 | ecosystem: Host-associated > Mammals > Digestive system > Stomach > Rumen | place: Canada: Alberta | collected... | reverse complement strand
TCGGGTATTTGTGTAAGATATTTTGCGCTGACCCGAGGCACCCCCTACGTTGTCGATCTCTGGTGATCTTCAAGGGGGTCATTTTTCAATTAGCGCAAGGGGGTCATTTTTAGGCTAGCGTGAGCAGGATAATGCTGAAATCACTTGAAATCACAGTCCTTTAGCTGCCCTTTCTGCCATTGCACGTTCCACATCCGTCTTCAAAAGCAGGTTCTTTACACCCACTTTTACCTTGCTGATATGGTGAACTCTCACAATATGGCAGATATTGGCACTTGTCAGACCATACAACTGCTGTACTTGTTCTGTAGTATAATAGTTGTCATCGCTCATTAAGTCAGTCCTGCGCAGTTCTTCAAGATGCTCCTTTGAGTAATAGGTACGACCGTACTCACGTTTGGTCGGTATCTTATGGCGGTAGGTGTATGCCCTAAGTGCTGACTTGCTCATGCTAAAGGCTTCCTCTACATCATCAGCAGTCACCCATTCCGTGATGCTGTTGATGTCAACGGCAGTACCGAAGAACTCATCAATATGCCGTTTGCTGTAATAGTTCTTGCCAGCGATACGGCACATCGGTATCTGGTTGCGCTTGGCGGAGGTGTAGAGCCAAGACTTCTTGACCTTATAAATGGACATCACTTCCTCGCCCGAATAATAGTCAAGCACCTCATTCTCTTCTTTCCCTTTTGTCGATTTCTGCTTTTGTGTTGGCTTTTCTGTTTTTGCCTTTTTACAGGGCTTGCTCTTGCTGGCAGGAACCACACGCTTGTAGGGATTACCCTCAAACATCTTCTCTATATCAGCCTTTCTTACGAATGCCATTCTGCTGCTCAATCTTGATGCCTTCAACTTTCCGTTAGCCACAAGTTTGTAGATATACTGTCGGGTGCATCCCATCAGAATGGCAGCTTTGGAGAAGGTAAGATACTCCTGATGTTGCAGATCCATGATTGGCTCAATACCGTTAATCAAGTCCTGCTGTCTTTTCTTCCTAAGACGTTTTGCCTCTGCCTGACATTCTTCGGAACAGTATTTCTGCATACCACTCCTTGGCACAAATGTCTTGCCACATAATTCACATTTTCTTGTCGGTCTCATACTCTTTGATGTTGCTATGTTCTACATACTTTGAGTATTCCACCGATGGAGTAAACGGAAGTGAACCATTGACAACCTTTGTCAATCCAGTCCACGATATAACGCTTTTTGCCTATCTGCTTCAAATCTGTCCTCCATCGTAACCACTCGTAAACCCTTGTAAACTACGTTCACGATATGACAAAATAAAAGCTCCGCAAATTCTCCACGGTAGAAATACGCTGCAAAAATATGTGGAAAATCGGGAACTGCCAAAAAGCACTCAGAAAGTGTTAAAAATCAAAGAGTGTTGAAAATCAAGACTTTATGGTTAGTTAGTCATAGTAAGTTATGGTTAGTTATAAGGCTCTAAATACAACCCTCGAAGGCACTACCGCCTATCGAAGTGACACTCTCAGGGATGGTGATAGAAGTCAAGCCGGAACAATTCTGGAAGGCATTATCGCCTATCGAAGTGGCACGCTCAGGGATGGTGATCGAAGTCAAGCTGGAACAACCAGAGAAGGTCCCACTGCCTATCGAAGTGACACCATCAGGGATGGTGACCGAAGTCAAGCTGGAACACCATCCGAAGGCATCATTGCCTATCGAAGTGACACTCTCAGGGATAGTTATAGAAGTCAAGCCGGAATACTCGAAGGCCCCATCGCCTATCGAAGTGACACCTACAGGGATGGTGATCGAAGTCAAGCCGGAACAATAAAAGAAGGCACTATTGCCTATTGAAGTGACCGAATAACTTTTGTTATTATAATTCACAGTAGAGGGAATCGTAATTTGGCCAGAGTAAGAAGCAGTGTTATCGCTACTCCAAGGGTCATCGCCTTTGTATGTCACCGCCACGGAACTACTACCAGTAAACTTGTAGTATATTCCATCTACCTCGAAGTCGTAGGCCGTGGAAGCCAGGGGCAACATGAGCAGGATTAGAAAACAGAGTAAACTTTTCTTCATAATTATAGAGTTGAAAATTTTCATTCTAAGCAAGTCTCTCTTCTGAAAGAGGCGTATACAAAAAAAGCGTGGGAGTCTTACCATCACTCGTCCCACACTTCGAGGCCTTCGCATTGCCCAATCAGTCAGAACGAGCAACGCAGAAGCCCACGCCTGGGCACTCCGCCACGAGAACCGTACCCTGCATGGTCCGATAAGGTTCAGACATTGGTTCACAATGGCAAAATTATGAAGAAATATTGAATGAGCAAAGAAAAAGAAATCTTTTTTGAAATTAATAATTAAATAGCAACTACTCAGCAGGCAAGTAGGAGGCACGGCGTCTCGCCGTGCAAGAATGTGCGTCGAGACGCCGCACCTCCTACTGCAAAGCCAGTGCTAACTATTTAGTTATATAGAAGTGGATGGTCATTTTTTGCGGATGGATCATTTATCAGCGGATGGGTCATTTTTTGTGGAAGGTCATGAAGCCCTTCCCTGCACTGGGTATGCGTCACCCTATATCACCTGAATTTCCTTGCAAGTGCTTGATTATCAATAAAAGTGTTTGCTCTCAATAAAAAAGTGACGAAGTCAGAAAAACTTAATCGTTTTCCTCCCCGAAATGCCGACAACATGGAAAAACCAAGGCCCGCACCGGAGGCACTGGTTTTTCTGAGGATTCCCCCACATACAGCTATGCTTAAAACTCGCGTGAGACGGTACATAGCGGAAAAATACGGAAAAGATAGGATACAATGGATAGGCAAGTGTTATTTTTTTGTAACTTTGCAACCGAAAGTGCAATGCTTGGTAGCTTGCAACAGACGATAAGCTTTTAAATATCAAATAATGAAAAAGACAATTGTTCTTGCCATGGCGATGATCATGGCAATGGCTTTCGCCCCCGTGGCTGAGGCCGCTGTCAATGAGGTGAACCTGGAAATGGTTGCCGCAAAGAAAAAGACGGTAAAGAAGACGACAAAGAAAACAACAAAGAAAACAACGAAGAAGACGACGAAGACCGCCACGAAGACAACAACTTCTAAGACGGCTTCAACGGCTGCCACGGTCAAGACTGAACCGACAACGTGCGCGCAGAGCGCTTCGTCGAGCAACTCAGGAAGCCTCCTTGGAGGCATCATCTCTGCTGTCACGGGTGCTGCGACAAGTAGCTCCAACAGCGGCAGTTCGATCCTCTCCGGGCTGTCGTCTATCTTCAACTCTGCACTGGGGGCTACCAAGGACCGCATCGTGGGTACCTGGACTTACACGGAGCCTGCCGTGGTGTTCTCAAGCAGCAATGTGCTGAAGAATATTGGTGGAAAGGTCGCTTCCTCGGCTATCGAGAGCAAGCTCACGGAGCAGTTTGAGAAGGCTGGCATCAAGAAAGGAGCGATGAAGATGACCTTCGACAAGGACGGCAACTTCACACAGACCATTGGTGGAAAGACTATGTCGGGTACATACACCGTCCAGGACAGTAAGATCGTGCTGAGCTATCTCGGCGGCATCAAGCAGCTCGTAGGTACGACACAGCTCGACGGTAATGACCTGCTCATCGTCATGGATTCTTCCAAACTTCTGAAGTATGCCAGCGTGATCGGTGCACTGACGGGCAACACAGCCCTGTCGTCTATCGGTAACCTCCTGGGCTCTTACGAGGGCATGGAAGTTGGCATGAAACTCAATAAATGATTGGGGCTGAAAAACGAAGCGTGATGAATATGACGACAACGATTATCTCTGACGATCATCCCCGGATCCTTCTCCTGCAACCGGTGGACAGCCACGACCTGGAAGAATTGGAAACGGAGGTGGCATACATCCGTTCGCACACCGACGTGCCGTTCCGTCTCGTTGCCGTTCATATTCGTAAATGGAACGAGGAACTCACGCCGTGGCCCGCACCGCCTGTCTTCGGGAAGATCCCGTTTGGCGATGGTGCCGAAGGGACACTGCGTGAGATCCTTAAGATTATTGATGAGCAGCAACAACAGTTGGGATGGAAGGTTGATCCTTCCGCACCATTGAAAAATGTTATTCTCGGTGGCTATTCGTTAGCAGGTCTCTTTGCGCTTTGGGCGGGTACTCAAGAGGCGTTTGGTGGAATAGTTTCTGCTTCCCCGTCCGTATGGTATCGTGACTGGCTCAGTTTTGCAACCACGCATCCATTCCTTTCGGCTCACGTCTATCTCAGTTTGGGTGATCGTGAGCATCGTTCTAAAACAGCTATCATGGCTACGGTTAACGATTGTATCAACCGTCAGCGTGACTTGCTTGTTGCCCAAGGCGTAGACACCATCTTAGAGATGAATCCCGGCAACCATTTTCAGGACAATGGCGTCCGCACGGGGAAAGGGTTCGTGTGGGCTATGAAGCGAATGTGACGCGTCCGTGTCGCATTACCGCCTCATATGTGTCGCGTTTCCGCCTCATATGTGTCGCGTTTCCGCCTCATATGTGACGTAATGACATCAGTAATGTTTGAGCCTTTATTGCCTTTTCTTCGGCTCAAAGTTATACTGGAACACGATACCGATGTAATGGTAGAAATATTTGCTCCAACTCTCTGAGCGGCTGTAGGCACTGACGTTGCTTTCTATGAAGTTGAATTTCTTAAGGATGTCTTGTGCCGTGAGTGCAAGTCCTGCCTGGTTTTTGAGGAGTTTTATGCCAATCATCGCATTCCAGATGACGCGATGGCGGTTCACGTCGGATGAGAGATACCCATGGCGGTAGACATCAGAGATATCGTTTCTGGCAAACCAATGTTTCTGGTTGATCGTGAGTCGCAGGCCATAAGTCAGCAGCAAGGGGTCGCTGTTGAACTCTGATGAGCGGTCATATCTGTACCGGTAGGCATTCACCTTCCCATAGGCTGTAGCCGTGAAAGGATCTGTCTCATAGCTTAGAGAAAGGTCATCATTGAAGGAGAAATATTTTTCTCCGTTGAGCTGAGGCGTTTCGGCAAGGCTCGTCCGCGTGAGATAGGCATAGAGCTTTTGCCAGGTAAGGCTGCCGTTGTTGGTCAATCTGAAGAAAGGCCCGAACGATTTGTCGATGTTCAGACCTGCCTTGAACATGTTGCCGCCCTTGACATTGACAGGCATATAGCTGTAGCTGCTTGTTGACCCGTTATAGGTCCAGAGCGAGGACAGTGGTCGTACGTCGTGGTTGAACTCCAAGGACAGGCTCGTCACCATCTGCAGGCGGGCAATGACCTGATTGAAGTTGAATGTACCGTTGTATTTTCCGTAGTTGCGTAAAGCAGTGTTACCATGGATGACGCTCAGTGGATCGGTACTGTCCTCGTAACCGATCGTCGAGAGCATCTCTGGCTTGCTGGATGTATAACCAAACTTAATGTTCATGCTCTGTGCACGATTCATCTTCCACAGGAACGTGAGGCTGGGTGTGAGCAGGTTCGTGTTTCTCACTGCCAGCGTGTCGAGGCTGCCGCGTCGGAAGTTGAGACGGTCGTGGCTGTAAGCCCAGTCGAGCGCCAGCGTGAGGTGCATCCGCTTGTTGAAGTTGAAGACAGGCGAAACTGTCACTGTGTTCGTCCAAGTGTGTAGCCGTGAGCGCTGCGTGTTGGCGGCATCTTGCGTGGTAGGTGTGTAGCCGTCTGCGACATTGGCATTGTTATCGGTAAAGAAGTCGAGGTCGTTACGGTTGAAATCATAGCCTATCTTGTCGGTGATGTTGAGCAATACCGCCTTGGAGAGATAATATTTCAAAGTGCCTGCTATTGTAGCACCCGTCTTGCTGTTCGGGTTACGGCCGAACTGGTTGAGCGCATCGTTCTGCGCGGTTGTCAGGAAATCGTACTGACGGTTTGTGTGCGTTCGCGTATTGTTATCGAGATAGTTGACTGTTGCAACAACATCCAGTTCGCCTTTCTGACGGGCGAGATAATGGGTGAGGTCAAACTCGGCATCGACGTTTCCGCCTTCAGATATGGCTGTACTTCTGTTGCGGTTGCGGAGCATAAGCAAGCCCGACCGAAGAATCTGACTGTTGTTGTCGTCGTCAAAGACAGCATCCAATGGGGAGTCGCCGAAAGTATAAGGTGAGTCGTTGAAACGTGCCAATCGGCTCTCTGCCCACGTCCGTTTCTTCGTATATTTACTGTCCAGCGAGAAGGTCAGATAGTTGACGGAGCCGGTATAGAGCTGTGTGTTGATACGGAAGCCGGGCAGGATAGCGTGACTGCCGTTGTCACTCTGTGAGAGCGTAAAAGTCTGCTGCTCACCGGGGAAGAACTGCTGGGTGCTGGACTTCGTGCTGCCAGAGCCGTCCTGATGGCCGAAGTCGGGATTCACGGAGACATAGTTGATGTCGTCGGCACCTTTCGTCTGTCCGTTGTGCTGCCAGGCCAAAGATCCATACTGCTCTTTGCCATAATGGTCGATAATACCAGACTGATACGACTCTTGCCCGATAATGTGGTACTGATTCATGTTGTTGGCGTCGCCATAGACCATCTGTGGGTCTTTGTCGGAGAGCTTGTAAGCCCTTAGCTCTCCTTTATAATGGTTCTCATCGGTATAGTCACCCTCTATGTCGCCATACCATTTATCGAGGAAGCCGGGCTTGATCTGGATATCGAGAACCTGGTCTTCCTTACCATCATCTTTACCCGTGTGTTTGGCGAGTTTACTCTTGCGATCGTAGAGTTTCAGTTTTTTGGCGACCTCAGCAGGCAGTTGTGACAGGATGGCACCACCGCCAAAGATGTCTTTACCATCCATGAGCAGACGGATTGGCTTACCGTTCCAGTAGAACCGGCCGTCATCGTGCTGTTGTACGCCCGGCAGTTTGCGGAGAAGCTCCAGAAGACGGGCATTGTCCTCCAGTTTGAAAGCTTCAGGATTGAAGACGATGGTGTCGCCACTCATCGTGATTCGAGGCAAATGGCCCGTGACTTTCACGGCCTCCAGCATCACGGTAGAAGGTTCGAGACGTACTTCGCCGATATCCACGGTGTCCTGACTCTCCTGTTGGCTGTAGAGATACATCGCCTTGCGATAGGTCTTGTAGCCGATATAGCTTGCGGTGAACGTCACCATGCCAGTCATGGTGTTGGAAAATGTGAAATGTCCGGTACTGTCGGTGGTGAGTGTCGTCATCGTCCGTCCATAGTTCGTTGTCTTGATAAAGGCGAGGTCGACATTAGGCAGAACATGACCGTCCTTGGCATCAATGACCTTTCCTTTTATCACGTCGGCTTGAAGAGAAAAAGGAATGAAGAACATTCCCAAAAGGAGAAAGCAGAGAAGTAAACGTCTTTTCATACTGTTCTATCTTGTTGTTTCGTTTCAATATGCAAAGTTAGTAAAAAAAAACAAATAGGAATAAAAAGACAATAAAATGTTATCAAAAAGTAAAAGGGCGAGTATATCACTGATATGCTCGCCCTTCAATTTGTTATTCAATTAATTAATTATTCATTTGTCTTTTCTTCGACAGCCTTTTCTGTCTTTTCCTCAGCAGGCTTCTCTTCCAATGCTGCTTTTGTGACGCTGAAGGATAGCTCTTGCTTGTCGTCGTCCTTATCGATGGCGATGGTGTCACCGGGCTTAGCCTCCTCGGAGAGGATAATCTCGGACAGACCGTCCTCGATGTAAGTCTGGATGGCACGCTTCAACGGACGGGCACCGAACTGTACGTCGTAACCCTTCGTGGCGACGAACTCCTTGGCCTTGTCGCTGAGCGTGATGTTGTAGCCGAGGTCGGCGACACGCTTGTAGAGGCCTTTGAGCTCGATGTCGATGATCTTCTTGATCGACGTGAGGTCGAGCTGATCGAAGGTGATGATCTCATCGAGACGGTTGAGAAACTCGGGTGAGAACTGCTTCGAGAGACTCTTCTGGATGATGGAACGCGCATACTGCTTGTCCTTACTGTCCATGTTGGCAGCGTTCGTGATGCCACCCGCATTGAAACCAACGCCACGACTGAATTCCTTGAGCTGACGTGTGCCGGCATTGGAGGTCATGATGATAACCGTGTTGCGGAAGTCGACCAAGCGGCCATTACCATCAGTCAGACGACCCTCATCGAGCACCTGCAACAAGAGGTTGAAGACGTTGCCGTGAGCTTTTTCGATCTCGTCGAGAAGCACGATAGAGTAGGGGTGACGGCGTACCTGCTCAGTGAGTTGTCCGCCCTCTTCATAACCGACGTACCCCGGAGGCGCACCGATAAGTCGTGACACGTTGAAGCTCTCGGTATATTCGCTCATATCGATGCGGATGAGGGCATCCTGTGCACCGAACATCTTTTCAGCCAGTCGCTTAGCGAGGTAGGTCTTACCTACACCCGTAGGACCGAGGAACATGAAGGCGCCGATAGGATGATTCGGGTCTTTTAACCCGACGCGGTTGCGCTGGATGGCTTTCACCATCTTGTCGATGGCGCTGTCCTGACCGATGACGAGCTGCTTGAGTTCCGTACCCATGTTACGGAGGCGCTTGCCTTCAGCCTCAGCCATACGTTGCACTGGGATACCGGTCATCATCGACACGACATCGGCAACCTCTTTCTCTGTGACTGTCTGTCGTTTCTCAGCCTCACCATTCTCCCATTCCTGCTGCATGCGGCGGAGCTCCTGCTCCATCTCCGTCTGGCGGTCACGGTAGTTGGCGGCGAGCTCGAAGTTCTGGGCGCCGACGGCTTCCTGCTTCTTGCGCTTGATATCTTCAATATCTTTCTCTTTGTCCGTTATCTCCTGCGGCACCTTAGCGTTCTTCAGATGGACGCGTGAGCCGACCTCATCGATGATGTCGATAGCCTTGTCGGGCATGAAACGGTCGGTGATGTATCGGTCGGCAAGGCGTACGGCTTCCTTCATGGAGTCGTCGGTGTAGGTCACGTGGTGATGCTCCTCGTAACGCTCCTTGATGTTCTGCAGGATCTGCAGTGTCTCTTCCTTCGTTGTAGGCTCTACGAGCACTTTCTGGAAACGACGCTCGAGAGCACCGTCTTTCTCAATGGAGTTACGATACTCGTCCACGGTCGTTGCACCAATGCACTGTATCGTGCCGCGTGCCAGAGCTGGTTTCATGATGTTGGCGGCATCCATGCTGCCTGGGGTAGATCCGGCACCGATGATGGTATGGATCTCATCGATGAAGACGATGATGTTCGGGTTGTTCTCCAACTCCTTGAGCAATGCGCGGATACGCTCTTCGAACTGTCCACGGTATTTCGTGCCTGCCACGATGGCAGTCATGTCGAGACTTACCACACGGCGGTTGAAGAGCATCGGCGAGGTCTTGTGACCGGCGATGAGCTGTGCCAGTCCTTCGACAATGGCACTCTTACCCACACCCGGCTCACCGATAAGGATCGGGTTATTCTTCTTGCGGCGTCCGAGAATCTCGATGACGCGCTGGATCTCTTTCTCTCTGCCCACGACGGGGTCGAGCTTACCTTCGGCAGCAGCGCGTGTAAGGTCGGTAGAGAAGTTGTCGAGCACCGGCGTCTTGCCGTTACCTTGCGGCTGAGTAGCAGTGGCTTGGTGACGGTTACCACTTGGCTTGGCAGAACCTGTCGGGCCATCCTCTTCATAATCTTCTTCCTCCTCGTCGGGCAGGCCGATGCCGTCCTTCGTGGCGGGCTTACGGAGCATCTTGAGCGCTGTCTCATAGTCGAGATTGTTCATCTCCAGCACTTCCTTGGCACCGTTGTCCACCTGGTCGTGAAGGATAGCGAGCAAGAGATGCTGCACATCCACCATCTGTGTATGCTGGATACGCGCTTCGAGCACGGCAAGTTTCAGAATATTACTTGCTTGTGTATTAAGGACGAGCTCATTCGTCTGGATGGGCTCACTGAGTTCGTCTTCGCGAACTTTCTCTTCTAATTCCTCTTTGACAGTTTGTGTGTTGATACTGAGCTGCTTGAATAAATCGAGCACCGGGGAGTTCTTCTCACGGAGAATGCCGAGCAAGAGGTGTTCTGGACCTACAGAACTGCTGGCCAGGCGTGTCGCCTCTTCCCTGCTGAATGCAAGGATCTCAGATACTTTTGGTGAAAACTGACTGGTCATGTATTGTCTTCCTTTCTTTTATTATAGGTATCTTTTACTATAAAGACACCTTGTTGATGTTGCAAATTTACACTTTTCATGTGCAATAAGCAAGGATTGTGCCAAAAAAATTATCCACAGATGTCCTTGTACGGGCAGTTCGTGCATCGCTCTTTCTGCTCCGTGGGCTTGAAAGGCTGAGAGACATCGAAGATCTCGGAGAGAAGATCTCGAAGATGCTCAATGAAGGAAGGATATACATTATTAATATCATTCACCGGAGAATACGAAGCCTTACGTTTGTCTTCCTGTCCTGCGTCTTTTACCTTTAATATAGGGTCATAGCCATCTTTACCAGCCTTACGAATGAAGAGCAGGGCGGGAGCTACAGCATTGTTGCCTGGGTTGACGGCAGCAATGGCTTTCTTGCTCCTGCGGATGATAGCTGAATAGAGAAAGGCCTGGAGATAATAGCCTGTGTGCTTCGAGTCGACATACTCCGTATTGAAGATCTCATCAACCGTGGGTGCTGAAGACGTCAGCGGTCTGCCGGTCTTGTAGTCGATGACGCGCAGTTGCTCTCCTTTCTTATCGAGACGGTCTATCTGTCCACCAAGACTGATGTCACGTTTCGTGCCATTGACATCAAACGACAGATTGTCATAATAGCTACTCTCAAGTGCCAATATGTCAAAAGGAGCGCTCGCTCTGTCAAGGCGCAACAGTCGGAGGATATAGAGTCGCAGCACATTATGATTGAGCAGTTGCAATCCGTTGTAGCGAGGATGGAAGTCGGGACGGTCCACCTTAAACAGTTTCTCGCGGAACGCCTGATCGAGATAAGCATCAATCTTATATTTCTCCTTGGTGATGAGTCGATCTATAGCCTCTTGTGTGATTGTGGTACGATGGTCTTTGCCCGCAAGATCCTCGTAGATTAGCTCTGCGGTTCGGTGGAAAATGTCGCCGAAGATCTTGTTGTCTATCTCCTGGTCGTCGTCGTCATCATCTTCACGAAGTCCACAGATAGTGTTGTAATAGAACATCAAAGGACAGCGCAGGTAGCGGTTGATAGCTGTAGGTGAGAGCGACTTGATGTCGGCGAGTTTCTTCTGTACGGCCTCGTCTTTTTCAATGGGTACGCGGTTGACGGTCGAGACGCTCTGCCCCGACTGCATCGTCAGTCGCTTGATAGTCTGCCCACTCTCCACCATGAACTGTAGCATGAAGCGGCTCATCTCTCCCTGTCGGCCGTCATCAGTGGCATTGTTGAAGGTGAGGGTGGCATCGGAGACTCGTTGCAGGAGTGAGTGGAAATAATAAGAGTAGATGGCTACCTTGTTTTCTATCGTCGTCATCTCATAGCCTTTTCGCAGGGAGTGCGGGATAAACGAAGCGTCGTTGATACCCTTAGGGATGTTGCCCTCGTTGCAAGAGAGCAGAAGGACATGCTCGAAGTCGAGGTTACGCGTCTCTAGGACGCCCATGACCTGAATGCCGATGGCGGGTTCGCCGTGGAACGGCACCGACGTAGCATTGATGAGTTGTGAAAGGAGTCGTTGCAGAAGCACGGGCGTCGTCTCGACATCTATCTTGGCAAAGAGGTCTTTGAGACGGTTGATAACGGTGTACATACGGAAGACCGATTCGTGCATCAACGGGTTGTCTTTCTCTTCCCGGGAGCCGATGCCGACAAACTTCAGAATGTCGGCAACCCATTCGAGGAGCGTGACGTTGAGGTCTTTGGTTGCCACGTCCTTCATATCTTTCGTGTCGAAGAGTCGAACGAGCTCTGTCCCTTGCTCCTCTGTAAGTTGCTGAACCGTGGGGAAATAGATCTTGTGTTCGTTGAGCTTTTCAAAAAGTGTGGGTGCGTCCTCAGAGATGTATTTGGCGTAGGGATGACGCAGTACCTGGTTGACATAACTGAGACGGTAGGTCTTCCCGTCCTTGTTCAGCCCTTGGAGGCGCAGGGCGAGGAGCACTCCGACAAGCGTGGCGGCGGGAGTGGCAGCGAGCGGATAGCCTGTGGTGATATTTACCTTGATATCAGGATCGTCTTTCTTCAACTTCTCCGGCAGACAATGGATGACGTTCTGTAAGAGGCTCTCGTCGCAGAGCACGATAGCCACAGAGCGTGGGTCCGTCTTGACGACATCGCCCAGGCCCCGCAGCCAGGTAGCGACATAACGTGCCTGGATATCTTCGGTCGGAGCCGAGATATAAGTGATGTCCTTCGATTTGCCAAGGTTGTTGTAGATCTCATCGGTATCAATGCCGGCGGAGGCACGTCCCGGTCCGAGCTCGTTGGGCAGTTTGTCGAGATAGCGGCGGATATATCGTCCGGCCTCATGCTGCGGAGTCATGAAATAAGTGTCGTAGTCCCAATAGAACTCAGCGAGTCCCTGGTCTCTCATCTGCCGGAAGAAGCTTTGCTCTACCTTCTGCAATAGATTGAAACCGACGAAGATGTAGTGCTTGTAATGAAAGTCCGATACTTTGCGCTCCACGACATCACGGTAGAGCATGCCTTCATAGGCCAGTCCATCTTTCCGCAGACTGTCGCGGAAAGCATGGTAGAGCGGTCCGAGGTTTTTCCAGATGTCGTTGAACTTCTTCTGGAGCACGGTGTCGGTCTCCACCTTGCCGAAGAAATCCTCAAGGCTCTTGCGTTGCTCTTCGGAGAGGAAGGAGTAGTCGCGCATCTCCTGCCAGGCTTCGAGGTTGATGAAGAGTTTGTCAGCTTCCACGAGGTTCTTGTCGAGGTCGTCGAAGTCGGCAAGCATGAGCTGTCCCCATGAGAAGAAATGGTCGAGCGGCTCGTCGCTGCCCGTGAGCTTCACATACTCTCGGTAGAGGCGGAAGATGAGTTCTATCTGGTCCGGCACCTTAAGGTCGGAGTGCTGGCGGAAGAGGTCGCTGATGGTGATATAAGACGGACTCCAAACGGCATGCCCCGCTTCCTCAAAGAGCGCCTGGTTGAGGAAGAGTGAGGCACGTTTGTTTGGGAAGACGACAGCAATGTCGGCAAGGTTCCCCCCACCATGCTTTGTGATGATATCTTTGGCGACGTATTGTAAGAATGTATGCATATTATACCTTGATTACTTTTTTGTGGCGGATATACCATAGGTATCCCTCCACGTTCTTGTATCCCATGTCGTTGAGCAGTGCAATGTAACTCCTCACCTGCTCCTTATGTTTCTCTTGCTCCCGTCCGGTCTTGAAGTCGATGACGATCATGCGCTTGCCGTCATAGATGACGCGGTCAGGACGTTGTTCGCGCACGCGTTGCTGCTCGGTGTCGTAATAGAGGATAGAACACTCGTTGAACACGCGCCAGCGGGGCGAGAACCAGTCGCGTACCTGTGGGTCGGAGAGCGCTTTGCTGATATAAACTTTCAACTGCTCCCGCGTCATCGGCCGGTCGTAGAGCACACCGTCGAACTCGAGCTGATCGATGGCATCGTCCACCTCCGTGATGTTATGGATCGTGGCAAAGAGCTTATGGAGGATATCGCCGGTGTTGATATAGCTCCGTCGCTTCTCTTCCTCCTCAAGTTCCTCAGGAGGCGTCATGAAGTCGTTGCTGTCATTGCTCTGCATGAACTTGGCCCTTATCTTCGTGTTCTCGATGTTAACAGAGACGCCTTCTTCTTTTTCTTCGAAGATATTCGCCAGTTCTGTCTTCTCTGTCTTTTTGTCTGATTTCTTTTTGATGGAGAGTGTTCCGTAGCTATAGGTCACGATGCCGTCTTCATCCTCTTGCTGCTCCATCTTCACCTTTTCTTTGTTGGGGGTGATGCTTCTCTCTATGAGCAAGTCCCCTGCTACATCACCGATTAGCTTCGAGGGAAAGTCGGGTTTGACTTTCTTTCCGATAATGAAGAGGTTACGGGAAGCGCGCGTAAAGGCGACATAGAGGATGTTGACGTTGTCGATGATGTTCTTCATATGCTCGGCCAGATAGTCGGTGGCATAGATCGACTCTTTCAGCTTGTTCGCATTGAGATTTACGGGCACCACGGGAAGATCCTTATACGGACTGACTGTCGGTTCTACCCAGAGAATGTCCATCATCGTCTCTAACTTCCAGTCGCAGTAGGGGATGATGACATTGTCGAACTCCAGTCCTTTGCTCTTGTGTACGGTGAGTAGCCGGATGCCGTCAATAGTATCACTGTGGATAGACTTGCTGCATAGCTCTTCATCCCAGGTTTCGAGGAAGTCATCAATGCCTCCGATATGTCGCTTGAGATAGTTGGACAACTGGTCGAAGAACGCACAGACGTAAGCGTTTTGCTCGCTGAGCCTATCGAGGCGGAAGATGACGTAGAGCCGTTCTGCGAGATCGATGAGTGGCATGGAAAGCAGAGTCGTGCGGTCCAGAACATACTCTGAAGGCAAAAACGGCTCTAAGTTGTCTTTCTTGTCCTCATTTTTCTTGTCCTCATTTTTCTTGTTATCTTGTTTGCTGTTATCTTGAGGAGCAATTTCTCTTTGCGTGTACGCCTTGACGAGAAACGCCTCTGTCAGCCGGTCTGTGGGATGGGTGAGGAACCGCATGGCGTTGACGATGACGTTGACAGCTTCGGAAGCATCGAGACGGAAAGCCTCGTCGGAGACCATCTTCAGCATCTGGGGCTCACCGCCTACCGTCACGGGGTTATGGAGGAAATAGTCGGCAAGGAGCCGGATATGTTTGTTTTTGCGGACAATGATGGCAATCTTATTGTAAGGCACGCCTTTGTCGAGAAGCATCTCTATCGTCTTCTGCACTTGAACGATCATCTGGTTGTCGTAATCGTTGGCGGGAAGCATCTTTACCTCAATCAGTCCTTCTTCCGGCTTTTTCTCAGGCACGGCTTGTGTCACATCCGAGTAGGCTTCCTTGATGATAGGTGCTTTCTCCGAGCCAAGGTCAGAACTCGTGTCAGCTAACAAAGCAGCAGCGCTGTTGAAGAACGCATTGTTGAAGTCGACGATGTTTCGTTGTGAGCGGTAGTTGACCTTGAGGGGTTCGACATGCACGGTCTCGGGATAGTTTGTCTTGTTGAGGCTCTGGAGCAATCGCCAGTCGCCATTGCGCCAGCGGTAGATACTCTGCTTCACGTCGCCTACGATGAGGCTGCCGTTCTGGTGGGCGATGCAATCGTCGAGGAGCACCTTGAAGTTGGCCCACTGTACCGTAGACGTGTCCTGAAACTCATCGATCATGATATATCGCAGTTGCCCGCCAATCTTCTCGTAGATGAATGGTGAGTCTTGCTTGTCGATGAGATTATTGAGGAGCTTCTGGGTGTTCGACAACGGATAGTCGTTGTTGTCGTCGTTGATGTGTTTCACCTCCTGTTCGATACGGCCAAGAAGTCGCAACTGGTTGATGTTCTGCAGTGTGAGGTCAACGGAGTTGATGGTGACAACGGCTCGTTTTCTCGCTTCCTCAGCTTCTTCGAGAAGTGGCGCGACGAACTCGCGGATAGCCTGGGCCTCAGGAGTGTTGAGGTCGCTCTTCTTGACGAATGCGTCGGGATTGTCCATACCTTTCAGCACGTAACTGTTCGGCATCTTCACCTTTCCATTGGCGAAGTTGCCGTTGCCAAGGTTCTCAAAATAGCCGGGCACATTGCTATGACCGTGGGTATAACAGGCATCTGTGAGATGATGATCCTCGGCGATCGCATTGTAGCGGTCAGCATAATCCTTCATATCATTGAGGGCCTTGGCTTTCATGGCACGGAGATGGGAGGTGTAGTCCTTGAAGAAGGCGCCATCGTTCATGATGCGCTGCAACTCTTCCTGATGGTCTTTATAAAAGTCGGAGAAGATGTTCTTACCGAATGACTTGATCTGTGAGATGACGTTCCAGTTCTTGTCATCTGCCATTCGCTCATTGACAAAGTCCATGATCCACGACAGGAGTGGGTCGTTACCGTTGTCGATGTTACTGATGATGTTGTCGACGGCCTGTTCCTCCACCTCCTGGTCGTTGAGCATGACTTGGAGGTTTGCCGTCAGTCCGAGCTCGCGTGCGAGGTTACGAAGCACACGCTGGAAGAAACTGTCGATCGTCTCGACGCGGAACCGGTTATAGTCATGGATGAGCAAGGTCAGGGCATCCTCCGCGCGGCTGCGTACAACACGCTCGGAGAGTGTAGGGAAAGCTGCCTTCACCTTATTATAATAGTCATCAGCGTCAGGCAGGGAGTTAGCAATGCCATAGAGTTTCGACAGGATACGTTGCTTCATCTCCTGTGTCGCTTTGTTGGTGAAGGTCACAGCAAGCGTGTACCGATAATTGGTCGGGTCTTCTACCAGCAGTTTGATATATTCTACAGCGAGTGTGAAGGTCTTGCCGGAGCCGGCAGAAGCCTTGAAGACAGTGAGAGGAGAAGACGCGCTGCTGGTCCCACCCCCTCCCCTCATAGGGGAAAAAGCCCCACCCCTACCCCTCCCCCATCCAGGGGAGGGGGTGATATGCTTAAGCTCACCATTAGGGGTATTGGAAGTTTGAACATTATTGTTAAGGAGATTGCTTGCTATCATTAGTTTCTTTTTTTGAAAAGTTGTGGGAGGCTTGGGTTGATGAGTTTAGACTGAATAATAAAATGAAAAGGATTGAAGGGTAAATATTCGCCCATCAATCCTTGATATTGTTTATCCAAGTAATTAGCCCCTCCCCTGGATGGGGGAGGGGAGGGGGTGGGGCCAGCATGGTTATCGGGTCGCCTTCGGGCTTCTTTAGTACGCTCTCGCTACGATGACCTTGTACTTGGCGTCTTTTCCACTGACCATATCCTTCAGGCCCTCGACATTCTGGTCGTAGGCGAAGGGGATGCAGCGGATGGTAGCCTGCGTGTCCTCCTTGATCTTAGCCTCGGTCTCGGCCGTGCCGTCCCAGGGGCAGAGGAAGAAGCCACCGTCTTTGATGCGCTCCTTGAACTCATCATAGTTGTTGCACTCATAGACGTGAGCGTCACGGTAAGCCTTGGCTTTCTCGAAGATCGCTTTCTGCATATCCTTGAGGGTATCCTCGACGCGCTCCACGATACCGTCGAAGCTGACGTTCTCCTTCTCCAGCGTGTCACGGCGCATGATCTCGATGGTGTTGTTCTCGAGGTCGCGGCCACCCATGACGAGACGCACAGGCACACCCTTGAGCTCATAGTCGGCAAACTTGAAGCCCGGACGTTTGTTGTCGGCATCGTCGTATTTGACGCTGATGCCGTCCTCACGCAGTTTGTCGATAACAGGCTGGAGCTTAGCCGTGATAGCAGCGAGCTGCTCGGCGTTCTTGTTGATTGGCACGATGACGACCTGGATCGGTGCGAGCTTCGGAGGAAGGACGAGACCGTTGTCGTCGGAGTGCACCATGATGAGTGCACCCATGAGACGGGTCGACACACCCCACGATGTAGCCCATACATACTCGGGCTTGTTGTCTTTGTTGAGAAACTGCACGTCGAAGCTCTTGGCGAAGTTCTGTCCGAGGAAGTGGCTCGTACCACTCTGCAGCGCCTTACCATCCTGCATCATAGCCTCGATGGTATAGGTGTTGAGAGCACCTGCGAAACGCTCTGTAGGGCTCTTCACACCCTGCAGCACCGGAACGTCCATCCAGTTCTCCACGAAGTCGGCATAGACATGCAGCATCTTCTGTGCCTCAGCCTCAGCCTCTTCCTTCGTGGCGTGAGCCGTGTGGCCCTCCTGCCAGAGGAACTCAGAGGTACGGAGGAACGGGCGCGTACGCATCTCCCAGCGCATGACGTTACACCACTGGTTGCACATGATAGGCAGGTCGCGCCAGGAGTGGATCCAGTTCTTATACGTGTGCCAGATCATCGTCTCAGAAGTAGGACGGATGACGAGGGGCTCGTCGAGCTTGGCGTCAGGGTCTACGACAATCTGTCCGTCGTCGGTAGCCTTCAGACGGTAGTGAGTCACCACGGCGCTCTCCTTGGCAAAGCCCTTGACATGCTCAGCCTCGCGGGCGAAGAAGCTCACAGGAATAAGGAGTGGAAAATAAGCGTTCTGAACGCCTGTTGCTTTAAACATCTTGTCGAGTTGGGCTTGCATCTTCTCCCAGATAGCATAGCCGTAAGGCTTGATAATCATACAGCCGCGCACAGGAGCGATCTCTGCCAGGTCGGCTTTCATCACCAAGTCGTTGTACCACTGACTGTAATTGTCAGCGCGCTTGGTCAGTTGTTTTAGTTCTTTTGCCATAATTCTTTTCGACATTAGGGAAATCCCTACTCAAGAGTAGGCAATTTCGCAATGCCCTAATTTTATTATTGTTTAATTTTGCCGCAAAGTTAATAAAAAAAGATAGCATAAAGGGCTTAACTGCCAAAAAAAGACTACCTTTGCACAAAGAAAAAGAGTTTAGACAAAGATTAATACATAAATAAATTCATTCATTATGAAGAACGCAAAGTCTATTGCACTCGGAATGTGCATGCTTACAATCGTTAGTGGTTTCTCGTTCACAAGCTGCTCCACAAAGCAGGGAACAGGTACGCTTATCGGCACAGGTGCCGGCGCAGCGCTGGGCTCTGTCATCGGCGCTATTGCCGGTCACGGTAAGGGAGCTGCCATTGGCGCTGCTATCGGTAGTGCTGTTGGTGCAGGTGCTGGTACGCTCATCGGCCGTCACATGGACAAGGTCGCTGAGGAGGCTAAGAAAGTTGAGAATGCCAAGGTTGAGACCGTGACCGATGCTAATGGCCTGAAGGCTGTTAAGGTGACTTTCGATAACGGTATTCTCTTCAAGGTCGGCAAGTATGACCTGCAGAGCGGTGCTATCAAGGATCTCACACAGTTCTCTTCTGTGCTGAAGAACAATCCTACTTGCTCTGTCGACATTCAGGGTTATGCTTCTTCTGATGGCTCTGACGATGTAAACCTCAAGCTCTCTCAGAACCGTGCCAACGCTGTGAGAAACTTCCTCGTGAACAACTGCGCTGTTCCTTCTTCTCAGATCAAGAACTACGCCGGCTATGGTGAGACAAACCTCATCACAAATGCTGATGGTACTGAGAATCGTGCTGCCAGCCGTCGTGTGGAGGTTTACCTCTATGCTTCTCAGGCAATGGTTGACGCTGCCAACAATGGCACGCTGAAGTAATGATCATTGCAGGTAATTTTAATCTGAATGACAAAGACTGATTGATGTTACGTTTTCGTAAAATCATACGTTGGGTGGTGGGGGCCTTTTTCGCCTCCACCATTCTTGCTGTTATAGCTTATCGTTTTATTCCCGTTTATATCACGCCATTGATGGTCATCCGTTGCTTTCAGAACGGTTCATTGACAATCCACCATCACTGGATCTCGCTCGACGAGATGTCACCCCACATGCCGGTGGCTGTCATGGCCAGTGAGGACTCCCGGTTCCTTCTGCATCATGGCTTCGACTTTAATGCTATAGGTAAAGCAGCACAAAACAACATGAGGGGAGGACGCAAGCACGGTGCGAGCACGATCTCGCAGCAGACGGCGAAGAATGTTTTTCTCTGGCCCGGTCGTTCGTGGGTGCGCAAAGGCTTTGAGGTCTATTTCACGGCTTTGATGGAGCTTTTCTGGAGCAAGCAGCGTATCATGGAGGTCTATCTCAACTCTATCGAGATGGGACCGAGCATCTATGGTGTGGCAGCGTGTGCGGAACTTAACTTCGGCAAGCTCCCTGATCAGTTGTCGCGTGCTGACTGTGCCCTTATCGCCGCTACTCTCCCTAACCCCCGTAAGTTCTCATCTAAATATCCCAGTGCTTACATGCGCAAACGCCAGCGGCAGATCATGGCGAACATGCGCTTCATCCCTTCGTTCCCGAAGGAGGGTGAGGACTACGACCCCAAGACGGCAGTAGGGGGGACGTACTAGCAGGCCCCACCCCCACCCCTCCCCCATCCAGGGGAGGGGCAGATTACCGAGATAAACAATAATTTGCAGATACAAAATATATACTGTAATTTTAATCATGGCAAACGAACTGAATGATTTTGAGAATAAATTAGCTACAAATAGCGGTAGCAATGCACCCGAAAAGGTAATCTCTCCCTCCCCTGGATGGGGGAGGGGTAGGGGTGGGGTCGGCAGCTCTACATTTTCTTTCTCATCTTTGCTTTCTCCCGCTCAGCTCGCTGCCGTCACCTACTGCTCTTCTCCTCAGCTCGTCATTGCCGGTGCCGGGTCGGGCAAGACTCGCGTGCTGACCTATAAGATTGCATATCTGCTGCAACACTATGATCTCAAGCCGTGGAATATCCTTGCCTTGACTTTCACCAATAAGGCGGCGAGAGAGATGAAAGACCGTATCGCGGGCCTCGTGGGCGAGGAACGCGCCAGATATCTGCAGATGGGTACGTTCCACTCTGTCTTCTCGCATATCCTACGCGTTGAGGCCAAAGCTATAGGCTATAGTTCCGACTTCACTATCTACGATGAGGCTGACTCCCGTTCGCTCATTAAGAATATCCTCAAGTCGATGGGCCTCGACGACAAGACCTACAAGCCTGCCACGGTCCATGCCGCTATCTCCATGGCAAAGAACCATCTGTGCGGGCCCTCACAGTATGCCGAGGACGGTGATGCCCTGCAACGCGACCGCCGCCGAAACATGCCGGAGACCTACAAGATCTTCGTCTCTTATCAGCAGCGCCTGCGCCAGGCCAACGCCATGGACTTCGACGACCTGCTCGTGGAGACCTACCGACTGTTTAAGGAGCATGAGGAAATCCGGCAGAAATACGCTGCACGGTTCTCTTATGTCCTCGTCGATGAGTACCAGGACACGAACTATGCGCAGCAGTGTATCGTCGAACTGCTTACGAAGGACAATCCGCATGTCTGTGTCGTAGGCGATGACTATCAAAGTATCTATGCCTTCCGTGGGGCTAACATCGCTAATATTCTCAAGTTCAATAAGATCTATCCCACGGCCAAACTCTTTAAGCTTGAACAGAACTACCGTTCGACAAAGAATATCGTAGCTGCCGCTAACTCGCTCATGAAGCACAACCGGAACCAGATAGACAAGGATGTGTATAGTAAAAATGCTGAGGGCGACAAAGTCATTATCTATGAGACGATCTCCGATAAACGCGAGGCGAGTATCGTCTGCCGCGAGATCAAGCGGCTCATGAAAGAGGAAAACTTACATTATAAAGACTTTGCCATCCTCTACCGCACGAACGCACAGAGCCGTACTTTCGAGGAAGAAATGCGCAAGCCTGAGGTAGGTATGGGTGCCAACTACCGTATCTATGGCGGCTTGAGTTTCTATCAACGCAAGGAGATCAAAGACATCATCGCTTACTATCGTCTCGTCGTCAACCCTGACGATGAAGAGGCCTTCCGCCGTATCATCAATTATCCCGCCCGTGGCATCGGCAACACGACGATCCAGAAGATCGTTGCAGTAGCGGAGCAGAGTGGGGTGAGCCTGTGGGAGGCGATCTGCCATCCGGTGGAGAACGGGCTCGATGTCAACAAAGGCACGATGGCGAAGCTCCTTGGCTTCCGTAACCTTATCCAGTCGTTCATCGCTGAGGCCCAGCAGAAAGACGCGCTGACGCTCGGTGAAGAGATCATCGACAAGGCAGGTATCAAAGCCGACCTCGCACAAGACAAGAGCGCGGAGGGTGATGCCCGTCGCGAGAATGTCGACTCCCTTGTCTCGGGTATGGCGTCGTTTGTTCAGGCTCAGCAGGAGGATGGTAATGGAGAATACACCCATTTGACGGATTACTTGCAGACGGTGTCGCTTATGACCGATGCCGACAGTGACGACGAATCTGACGACAAGGTGACGCTTATGACGATCCATGCGGCGAAAGGTCTGGAGTTTAACACGGTCTTTGTCGTGGGTTTGGAGGAAAATATCTTCCCGAGTCAGCTCTCTCTCGACAATCCGAAAGACCTCGAGGAGGAGCGTCGTCTGCTCTATGTTGCCATCACGCGTGCTGAGAAACACTGTTACCTCACGTGGGCGCACACGCGCTGGCGTTATGGCAAGATGGATGCTTTCGTCAATCCCAGCAGGTTCATCGCAGAGATTGATTCTAAATTTACCGAGACAAAAGTTGAGGGCGGCCGCAGTGGTTCCAGCTTCTCTTCATGGGGCGAGTCGAGCCGTTCATCGTGGGGTGACTCGCGTTCTTCTTGGGGTGGTTCCTCGCGCGATGAAGATTATGAGATTGACCGGCCCTACACCGGTTATCATGCCTGGGGCGATGGCTATACACAGCGTAGCAGCCGCATGCAGAACTCTCGCCCTGTGGCGGGACAGTTCATGGCGGATCCCAAGCCGAAAGCTACGGCTCCGCATCGCGCCGAACAAGCTGTCAATCCCTTCTCAGCCTCTTTCGAGCAGAAACTGAAACAAAGCGGACGCTGGTCGAGGGTGTCGCGGGCTATGACGAACGGTGGGCGGGCTGAAGCCTCTAACAGTGCATCCTCCTCTGCCTCTTCTCAGGCCTCTGCGCTGAAGGTTGGTGACGTCATTGAGCACCAGCGCTTCGGCAAAGGTACAGTGACTAACATTGAAGGCTCGGGAGAGAATCGCAAGGCTACGGTGCAGTTTGAGCAGACAGGTCAGAAACAGCTGCTGTTGAAGTTCGCACACTTCAAGATTGTATAAAAGCCCCACCAAGCCTCCCCGAAGGGGAGGGTGTTGATTACATAAAGAGCCACCAATTTGTGTTGTCTGGAGCTGGATAAAGTAATCAACATCCTTCCCTTTAGATTGCTCTCCCTTATTAAGGGAGGTGGAGGGATGTAGCTTGGTTAGGCCTCTTACCCTTGGAAGTGCTTCTTTGCAAATTCCATGTCTTGCACGACCTCGAGGGTCCCGACATATTGACCGGCATGGTCACGCACAGCCATGTAGTTGACGAGGACCGTGCGGCCATTCTTCTCCATCCATATCGGCATCTCATCGCGCTTTCCGCTTCTGAAATCGTTGATGATGGCTTGTACCATCGGCTGGATCTTTGGCGGGTGGCAAGAGAAGACTTTCCGGTCGATGGCCATGGACGGGCGCTTGAAGAGTTTCGGACCTTCATTGAAGAAACGATTGTAGTCGTCGGCATCGACAAAACTGATCTCCAAGGGTATCGTGTTGAGCATGGCAGTGAGCTGAGCCAGCGTGAGATGGCCACCGGGCATGACAATCTCGTCAGCGTTCAGTTCTTCTGATGGGACAGTACTTTCAGCGCTGGCCTTCTCAGCATCCTCCCATCTCTCGTGTTCTACGCCGAGGCAGACAGGATAATCCTGACTGTCTCGGTATATTTGTTTCCATTCGTCCTCGGTGAAGTGAGCGGCACAGATGGGAAAGAGGATATTCCGCTCCTTGTATATCATTTCTCGGGCACGCTGCAGGGTGGCGGCAGCTTTCTCGTTCCATTCCTTGCTGTCCTCCGTGTTTTTGATGAGGCGTGCGAAGGAGTCGCGTATCTCATCGTCGACAGACCACATGACCTGACTCGGGCCCGTGATGTCATAACGTGTCGCCAGCAAGGGGTAGAGAAGGTCTCCTTTCTTGGCATAGTGGAGCGCTACCTCACGGATGCGCGGCAGGAGCGGACGGATATCCTCTCCATCCTCCAGTTTCTTCTCAGCCTCGACGATGAGCGGTTTCACAGCCTCGTTCTCTTGGGTGAAGGTGCGCAGCGGATGACCGGGGATGTCGATGAGTTCTGCGGCTTTGCTTCTGTTCTCATGCGCCTCACGCACGACAGCCTGCTCGCGGCGTAGTCCGTCTTCTGCGGCTTTCTCCGCGTTGGCGATCTGCTCCTCACGGGTGTTGCCGTGGAAGAGGGCGGAGTGGACATCGCAGAGCTTCTGCACGTCGCGCACGGGCTGGCCCTCGGCGATGAGCTCTTGCTCGGCTTTCATGATGTCCGATGCCTCCACGTCCTTGAAGTTAGCCACGAAGTCAGCACGTACAACCTCAAGATCCTCTCCCGTACCCAGGCGTTTGAGGTAGCTCTTGAGCAGACCCATGCGATCTTCCGACAGAGAACTCTTGCGGGAGAAGATGTTAGCCACCTTCTGCAATGGACGGATATGGGATGTCGTAGAAGGTTGGGTCTGCTGGCCTTCCACAATCTCAAAGCCATGATCCTCCAAGGCTTTCTTAATGATATCAAGGTCTACATGTTTCACCTTCGCCCCTTTGGGGATGGTCATGAACTTACCCATGGAGTTGACGACGGCTTTCTTACGCATCTCTTCGAAGCCTAAAGGTGCCATGATGTCCACGATCTCCGGATACTGATGCACGAGTGCGAACACTGAACTTGAGAGGTTTATCTTCTTCTTTTCCATAACGATAATATCTTTGATTTTTCGGCAAAGGTACGAAGGGAAAAGGGGCTTCCGTGGTAACATTTGTGTAGGTAACCAGCAGATTTAGTAATGTTTAACGGTTAGAAGCGCTTGATCGATAACGCGTCACATATGGGGCGGTAACGCGACGCATATAGGGCGGTAACGCGACGCATATGAGACGGAATTGCGACGCATATGTGACGTGATCCGGCACTGGCTTTTTTGCAAATAAATTCGCCTAAATAAGCAGGTTCAGCAGTACCATTTCCAAGAGGCAGAAGAACTCTTCAAAGAGAATGTGGCAAGGAGGATAGATCAGGCAGATGACAAAACAGGGGATCCAAAGGTAAAGCAGTTTGGGTGCACGGTGGGAGACATAGACGACAGAGGCTACGCAACAGAGAATGCCGCCGAAATAGTGCAAGAATGTGTTGTCGGTATGATAATGAGGTGAAAGCGCTACGTCGATGAGACCGATGATCATCAGCCATACCATGATCTTTTCTTTCTTGTCGCAACCTTTGAACAATGTTGTGGCGACAAAAATGATAACGGTCAGCACGTAGATGGAGAAGTCATAGTAGTGGGGGATGAGATACGAGGTGCACGACATGCTGTGAGGCAGACTGCCGCAATAGACGGTGCAGAGCATGATATACAGCATCGTGATAACCAGTTCTGCCAGACTGATGATTCTTTTTGTTTTCATTTCATTCAAACAATCTATTTTTGTTGATGCTTAACAAAAAGTGTGCCCGTCCTCCTCTTGGCACAATGTTTGTAATATTCTTTCACGAAGAATATTAGGAGACATTATACATGAACGAGTTACAAAGTAGACCGGTAGTGGTCATGAATTTTTCAGGTATTTATCGCTGGGAGCCTTTTGCATTGGATAAGCGGCTGACGCATATCGACTGTTCAGATATCAGTGGTACTGACGGGTATTGCACGCGGGAGGCAGCTCAGAAGATTACTAAGCGTATTTCAAAGCTTGGGCCTGAAGGCATTCATTTTATCGACAATGGCAATTACCACTATGTCACGAAACTATGGACAAACATGATCCATGAGTCTTTCCGCCTCATTCTCTTTGACCATCATACCGACATGCAACCGTCAAAGATTCCTGGTTTATTGTCGTGCGGCTCCTGGGTCCGCGAGATGTTGATACACAATAATAACTTGAAGGAGGTAACGGTCTTGGGTACCCCGGCGGGAGCAGAGCGCAAGGCGACACAAGAGTGGGGCAGTAGGGTACTCTTCGACGATGAGGAACTTATCCATCGCCATCAGATCCGGGCCCCGAAGGATGCAGGACGTCTCCCTGTCTATGTCTCCATTGACAAAGATGTGTTGTCGACAAAAGATGCGGAAACCAACTGGGATCAGGGAAAAGTTACGCTCGCAGAACTAAAGACTATCTTGGGTGATATCTTTAGCCGCGAGCGTGTCATCGGTTTGGATGTTTGTGGAGAATATGATTTAGGTCATAGCCTCTTTGAGGAGAAACAGGCGGCAGACATCGACAGTCGTGCCAACGAGACTATCCTCAAAGAGGCGGTGATGTAATTAATACCTATTTGTTGGGTACAGCATTCATCTCAACCCGTACGTGGTTGCCAGCCTTGAGGATGGTGTTGGCAATCTCGCCGATGGATGCAGGGTTGACGGCACGGAGCTCCTTGTTGTAGTCGGTGTGCTTGTCGACAGCATAGATAGCATAGTCGCTGAGGACATCCATCCAGTAGCTGTTCGTTTTGACGGCGTCGTCATGACTCTTCTGCAGAGCCTCACGACCTTTCTGGATATCGTCAGGGGTGACACCCTTGGCAATGGTCGTAACGATACTGTCAGCGAGTTCAGTGGCGCGGGCGGTCTTGGCAGGATTGGTCTGAAGCTGTGAGCTGATGATCAGATAAGAGCCAGTGAGGTCATTCTCAAGTGTAGCACTCGGCTGCGGCGTATAAGCAGCACTCTCACGCTCGCGGATGATATCAAACTCCTTGTTCCACAGCACCTGTCCAAGAACCTGTGCGTTCACGAGGTTCTTCAGTGTGTAAGGCACCTTCTCTGAACGATAGGTATCCATTGTCACACTCTGTGGGTTACCCATCTTCGTAGTGAACTCGCGGTCCACCTTACCCTTTGTGTAACTGCGGTCATCGACGACGACGGTCTTCTTTTTGGTTGACGGAAGAGAAGCGATGTATCTCTCGATAAGCGGACGGATCTTTGCCTCATCGAAGCTGCCGACAAAGACGAAGGTGAAGTCAGCAGCATTGCTGAAGAGCTGGCGGCGGAGATTCAGAATCTTGTCATAGCTGGCTTTGGTCAGGTCAGCCGGATCGGGAGAGAGAACATCAGCGCGCTTGCTGTGTGTGTAGTATTCTGTAGAGTCGTTGATGATCGATTCTGGGTTGTCTTGCTTACTGGAGGCATAGCTGTTCAGTATGGATAAGATCTGCTGGTAGAACGCATCGTCCTTCTTCACACCTGTGAAGCTGAGGTTGAGCTCTTGCATCAGCGTCTCGATATTTTCGTTCGTTGTAGAACCAGTTACATAGTGCAAGTCATTGCTGATACCGTCGCTGACATTTGTCTGCTTCGTCTGAGCGAGGTTCTGAAGATCATTGTAGCTCTTTGTGCCCAGTCCATGAATCTGGAAAGCCGTCTCAAACAGTCGACGTGTGCTCAGATCCTCGTTTTTGGCAACAGCCTTACCGCCGGGCGCTGAGGCATTGACCAGGATCTCATTGGCTTTATAGTCGGTCTTCTTCAGAATGACCTTCGCACCATTAGACAAAGTCAGTTCCTTATAGCCAAGTTTGTTATTAGTTGTTTCCTTGACAATCTTTCCGGCCTTCGGGAGAACAGGCATCAGCGCTACCTCTTTCATGGTGTCGACAGGAGCAGAGACCTCAGCATTGCGGGCGTCGGCGACTGCTTTCTTCACGTCAGCAAGGGTGACGACGGGCTTGCCGTCTTTCTGCATGGCGTAGGCGGCGACAGCGAAGTTCTTCTCACTGATGTCAAACATCGGCTCAACAGCCTGATTGATCATCGTGACATTGATCATCGGCAGGATCTGCTGCTGGATAGGATATTCCTGGTCGATAGAAGGATAAGGCTCCTTGTCGAGGAAGTTCTCAATAAGAGTCTGCGCGTAGTCATCATTCTTAATCGTGGCACGGTTGTTATAGTTCTTCTCGAGGGAAGCTTTGAAAGCGTCTGAGGCCTGTTTGAACTCTGAGTTGGTGAAGCCATATTTCTGCACACGCTTCATCTCGGTGAGCGCTTGTTTCAGCGCAGCAGTCTCCTTACCCGGCTTTGGTACAACCTGTAATGTCAGGGCCTTGCGGGTGCGAGATGTCATGCCGTAGTCTGTATCTGTTGAAGAGGCAAGGACGAAATCAGCATTGGGCTGTTGAGCGAGCGTGCGCATGCGGTTGTTGAACATGCTTGTGCCCAGTTCCTTGAGATCTTGCATAAGCATGTATGGAATGGTCTGCTTCATCTCAGCAGGAATGACCTCGTCCTTACGGAAAATGACGAAGTAGGTCTGGGCCATCTCCTTGTCGCTTCCTGCATAATAGAGGGTCGTATCGTTGTCGTCAACCTGCAGGTCCTCGGCTTTGTGGGCTGTCGGAGGAACGGGCAGGGGAGCGAAGAGCTTCTTGATCTTTGCCTCAAACTTATGCGGGTCGATGTCACCTACGACGATGATAGCCTGGTTGGCGGGATAGTACCATTTATGGTAATAGTCGCGCAGACGGTTGCTGTTGCAGTGGTCTACGACATCCATATTACCGATGACCGTGCGCGTGCCATAACGACTGTTGGGAAACAGAGCCGGCAGAGAGCCCAAGAGCAGACGCTGTGTAGCGTTATGGGTGCGGTATTCGTTGTGGATGACGTCGCGTTGATCGTTGAGCTGGCTCTCGTCAAGTGTCAGACCTTCCGACCAGTCACTGAGCAGAAGCAGACAGCTGTCGAGGGCGCTCTCTCGCTCGTTGCTCACGCCGTTGACATGGTACACGGTGTGGTCAGACGTTGTGTAGGCATTCCACTGAGCACCGAGACCGTCCATGAACTTCGTCACAGTGTCGCCGGGGAAATGTTTCGAGCCGTTGAACGCCATGTGCTCGAGGAAGTGAGCCAGACCATCCTGATCATCCTCCTCCTGGATAGCACCCACACGCTGGGCGATGTAGAAGTTCACTTTTCCCTTCGGATAGTTGTTGTGGCGGATGTAATAGGTCAGTCCATTGTCAAGATGATCGATGATGACCGCTGTGTCCTCAGGGATGAGTGGCATCTGCTGTGCCTCTGCCGGGTTCTCCTGCTGAGCAAAACTCAGACTCGGGACCACGAGCAAGGCTGCGATTAATAAATGCTTTACTCTCATAATTGTAGAATTAAAGGTTGATGTAAAGTTATGTTTATCAAATATCTTCTTCATCTTCATCACGATATTCCAGGATATCTCCCGGCTGGCAGTTCAGTGACTTGCAGATAGCTGACAGCGTAGAGAAGCGGATGGCTTTGGCTTTGCCTGTCTTCAGAATGGACAGGTTGACAGGCGTGATACCTATCATCTGCGCCAGGTCGTTGGACGATATCTTGCGCTTGGCCATCTCCACGTCGAGGTTGACAATAATCTTTCCCATACTCAATCCTCCTTATATCGTCAGGTCCTGTTCCTCTTTCATCTTCTGGCCGAGCTCAAAGAACTGGGCGAAGAGCAAGAAGGCAAAGAAGAGAATGAGCAAAAGAAAATCTGGGAACGTTTCATAAGTACCCGAGATAGGATATTGCGCATAATCGACAAGACCATTCCTATAATTAATGGCAATCGTTTCGAATATTTCTAGGCAGAAAAGTGCCAGACATAACCATCCCAAGACTTTTAATCGGTGTGTAGTATTTTTAGAGAACCCTTCTCCTTTATTGACTGACCAGACAAGTCTGACAAAGATATAAAGGAAATATATGCTACAAAAAAATATAGGTATGAAAATAAAAAAGCCTACAATGGAGAATATTGTATCGCGTTTGTTTATCTCCTCTGTGCCTGTTACTTTGGCATGCACGGCAATAATCTGCAGAGAGTCGATTTTGCCAGTCTTGGTGTTGCGTGCCGCGATATCATATCGATGATTTGGACGGACATTGAAGAAATCGTAATAATATGTTTGCCCACGTGGTGAGTCGTACTCGTTATTAGCCTCCTCGGCCCCATCGGACATAGACATCATTGCATAATTGAAGTCACTCATGAAGTCTGCCACATTAGCAGCGAAAAAGGCGATGAGCAATAGGATGCTCAGTATATTGAACTTTTTCTTTGTTTTCATACCTCTCGTTATTTATTTATTGTTTTTCGATATCGCAAAGTTAAGAAGAATTCTCTTTGCCTCCAAATAAAATCGATAATATTTTATCGAAAAACAATAAAATAACCCGTTTTGCATGCAAATGTAATAGGTATTACAACAAATAGAGGCAAAAATCTTATTTGTCCGTCTCTTTCCGTTTCTTGAACACGCCGGGCAATAATACGGTTCCTATGATGAGATAGGAGTAATAGGATAGCAGGCGCCAGATCATCACGGCAATGACGACCATGGAGGCATCTGCGAAATAGTCGCGGTAATACCAGCCGAACATCAGTTCGGCGAGGCCACTGCCTCCAGGCGTAGGACTGATCATCGACACCATCCACAAGACCCATTGCATCATCCACGCTTGAAAAAGGCTACCCTGAGGGGCAAAGGCACTGAGCACGGCTACAGCCACGCCGAAACGAGACATCCAGGCAACAGCCGTGACGGCTGCAATCTTCATCCAGAAGCTAACGCTCTTCTGCCGTGCCTGCATTGAAGCAACACGCAGGTCAGCGGAGAAGCGCAGTACCTTGCCTTGGAACCTCCGGAGCCACGGCAGTTTGCAGACAAAGGCGACGATGCCCGCAATCCATTCGGGGCGATAAAAGATGAGTATTAATAACAGAGCAGACCAACATAACACGATGACGGAGCTGACTCCGAAGAGCCATTTCATGCCATAGTGCAGCCATTCGGGACCTTGCAGGTTGGGGATAGGGACGAAGAGGAAGAGCAGGAGCGAGCTCACGGAGAGGAAAGCCTCGTCTGCCAAGAGCGCTGCCAACATGGCGAAGGTACTGTGGCCCATGCTGATACCTTCGCGGTTGAGATAAAGAAACGTGAAGCCACTGCCACCCACGGACGAAGGGGTGACAGCAGAGGTAAACTCACACATCAGGTCTACTCTTAACGCCTTGCGTAAGGTCAGCGGCGCGCCTGCGAGCAGTTTGAAGCGTGTCGCCATCATGAGGTTTTGTAGGGCCACGAGTACCGCGGCTCCTACGATACCTGAGAAGAAAGCCCAGGTGAACTGGATCTGTGAGAGGAAGTGAATGTTGAATTCACTGAGCAGCATGCCGACAACGACGGCAATGCCGATAAGTATGGCCGCATAGATATAGCCGAGTTTCATGCCACCTGGTAGTGTTGCAGGCCGATGAGAAGCTGATAGCGGCGCAGAGTCTCCTCGGCTACGCTCTTCCACGAGCGGACGATGGTGCGAGGCGCTATCTCTGAAGCCTTGGCCAGGAGGCGTGGCTGTCCGAGCAGTTCCTTGAGGCGAGCGGCGAAGGCATCGACATTGTTGTCAGCGATGAATCCGTTATAGTTGTCGGTGATGATCTCCGAGGTGTTGGAGTGACGGGCCACGATAGCCGGTGTGTGCATGGCAGCAGCCTCACGCACGACGAGTGGGGCATTGTCGTACATCGAGGGGAAGAGCAGCAGGTCGGCACCCATATAGATCTGACGAATCAGCTCGCGGTCGGTGATGCTGCCGAGGAACGTCACCTTGTCCTGATGATAGTCGGTATGGCCGGTCAGTCCCATGCGGGTAGCCATAGCAATGAGTTCTTCGCGTGCATAGCCGTCGCCTACGAACACGGCATGGTAAGGAGTCTTGGCGATCTTGTTCAATGCTTCGACGACGAGCCGCAGGTTCTTCTCCCAGATATGCTGGCCTACGAAGAGCAGGATTGGATCATTGTTGTCGATATGCAGCATCTGGCGGGCTTCCTGCTTGCCTTGCTCCGAATATTTCATGCCGGCAAACTCGCAGCCGTTCTCCATCACACTGTAGTGACCTTTATAACCATAGGAGCGCAGTGTCCGACCCACCGATGCCTGTGGCACCCATACCTCATCAGCCTGTTCGTAGAAGTCGACAATCTGACGGATGATATGGTTGACGATAGTTTCATTCTTGAAGATGCGCATGAAGTCATCGCGGTACTTGGAATGAAAGGTTGCCACCAAAGGGATGCCTTGTGCACGAGCCACCTTGAGCGCAAGCTTGCCCGAAGAGAAGGGACTGTGGGCATGCACCACGTCAAACTTCGTCTCTTCCAATGTGCGCTGAAACTTCATATCGAGGAATGGCATGCCACAACGATAGGGTGGGCGGATGGGGACAGGCAGAGAAAAATAGGTTAATATGTCGAAAGGATAGTCGGCACTTCTCAGTCCCGGACAGCTGGGAGTTATGACACTGACGTCTTGGCCTGCTTTGTAGAACTGCTGTGCAAGGTTGTACACGGTTATTGACACACCGTCCATTACCGGCGGAAAGCACTCATTGAACAATCCAATCATTGTACATTATCTTTACGTTAAGCATGGGCAAAGGTAAAAAGATGATGTTACTAAGAGACTGCTATAGAGTGACAAAGACGTTACGACAACGAATCGTCTTCAGTTTGAAAAAAGGTTGAAACGGATAATAACAAAAGATTAATTTCGCAGACTATTCGGCTGTTTTCTTCCAAAATGCCAGGGCTTTGCGCAGCGACAGTTTGCCGCGCCGGCGCTGTTCTTTGACGGTCTCCGGCGAGATAGCCATCAGCTCCGCAATCTCACGGCTGCTGTGCCCCTTAGCCACCTGTCTGAAAATCTCCCGTCGACGCGGAGGCATCTTGTCTATTTCCTGAAAGAGGAGGCGATACATCTCCTCCACATTGAGGCTGTCGTCATCGCCCACATCGATAGCATTGCTGTCCATGGTTACGACAGCCGCATAGCCTGTCTGCGCTTTCTGCCGACGGATCACATTGATACATCCATTGCGCACGCTGGCATAGAGATAACCGCGCAGTTCTCCGATGCTATTAAAGGCAGGTTGCGACTCCCACAACCGGGCATACACCGACTGCACCACATCCTCGGCTTCCTCCATAGTGTGCAGAACCTGATAGCCATAGGAGACCAATGAGGCATAGTATTCGTCATACAATGCCTTCATCGAATCGTCATCCCATCGGTTGATGGCTTCTATGGCTATCTTGCGCTCCCTCATATTATTTAGCAAAGTTACAAACTTTTTTATGCTTTTACAAACTTTCTTATGTATTCGCAAAATTTTTAGCTGCAGAGTAACCACTATTTTGTTTTCGTGTGTCCTTATATAAAATACTATATATATATAAAATACTATATATAATAATGTAAAAGCAAATGTCAGAATCGATAAATAGCTTATTGGCCCGATGGATAGCCGGCACACTGACGGATGCTGAGCATGAGGAGCTTCAGAGGCGGTTGACCTCCGATCCTGTCCTTCGCCAGAAAGTGGAGCAGGTCATGCAACGTCGCGATGTCTCAGATCTTTATGAGGCTTATAGGAGGGTAGACGTATCTTCGGCCCGTGCCCGCTTCTTCCGCAAACATGCTTCCCGCTTGCGTAGCTCCCGTCGGGTGGTGTGGCGGCGCACCGTAGGGAGTGTGGCTGCCATGGTGTTGCTGGTCTTTGGAGGGTGGCTGCTTCACTTTCAGGAGGCTGCACCTCTCGGCAATCATTCAGAGGAACCTTTGGCTGTCGTCCGTTCTCAATCGGGTTCGGTTGTACCAACGGCAGCCGTCATCTCATCGATTGCCACTGCTCCCATTGGCACTCCATCTATTGCCCTTCCTTCGATTGCTGCGCTACCATCGGTCATTGCCAATACATCTGTAGATGAGGTAGCTCCAGCAACTGTGGAGTCCTCTGACACCATCGTCAATAGTCATCTTCACGATACCTGGCTCACGCTCGCTGATGGCACACGCGTGCATCTCGACTATCAGTCGACGCTTACTTATCCATCGCGATTCTCCGGCCGTGAGCGTCGTGTGTCGCTTCGTGGCCGTGCTTATTTTATCGTGAGCCACGACAGTCGGCATCCATTTATCGTGGACACTCCTGAAGGAAGTGTCACCGACTATGGCACCGAGTTTGATGTCGACACCGATCCCATCGTTGGGCAAGGCGTCAATGTGGTTCTCATGAAAGGCTCTGTAGGTGTCCGCACCCCTTCCTCTAAAGAGGTACTGCTTCATCCTGGGGAGAAAGCCTGTCTCTTGGCCGGAGCCATGCCTCGGGTGTCCGATACAGATCTGTCGCCTTATCTCGCATGGAATAGTGGAATTTACAACTGCGACCGCTGTACGCTCGACAATCTGCTGTTAGTCTTGAGTCGCTGGTATCATGTGTGGTTCATGGGCAATGAGCAGGCACTCGGTGGCTTGCGCTTCACAGGACTCATCACACGAGACAGTGGCCTCGACCCGACACTGCGGTCTATCGCCCGCATCACGGGTTTGCACATCACGCGCAAAGAAGATATCGTCAACATAGAATATTCCATAAAATAATGTATATGAGAGATTTTTGCATGAGAGATTATCATTCTCCTATTGTTGGAAGACTTCGGCTGTTGCTTACCGTTGTCCTCCTTTCACTTCTGCCCTCTATGGGCTTCGCTCAGGGACATGTCTCACTCCATCTGCATGACTCTTCAGCGAAAGAAGCTTTTGATGCCATTTCCCATCAGACGGGTCTTACCTTTCTTTACGACAGTAGTCTATCTGCCTCATGGCCGAAGGTCAGTGTGTCGGCTGATGATGCGGATGCCACGAAGGTGCTCGACGGTCTCATGAGTCAGCTCGGTTGCCGCTACGACATCGACGGTCGTATGGTCACCATCACACGCGTCAGCGATGCCGCTACGCGCGCCGTCTCGGGTAAGGTCACCGATGACCATGGTGAGCCACTTCCGGGTGTCGTCGTACAGGTCAAAGGGAGTGATCTGAAGACGATCACCGACGGCGATGGATTCTATAAGATTAAGGTACCGTGCACGGCTTGCGCCTTGCTTTATAGCTATATTGGCATGAAGGATAATACCGTGCAGATAGGAACCGGCAAGCAGGATACGCAGCACTCTGTCGTGCTCAAGGGCGACAATATGCTTGGTGAGGTCGTGGTCACCGGTTATCAGACCATTTCCCGCGAGCGTGCCACGGGCTCGTACAACATCATCAAAGGCTCAGAGCTCTCCAAGCGCCATAGTGCTAATCTTGCCGATGCCCTCGACGGCCTTGCCACTGGTCTGCAGAGCTCTGATGATGGGCGTGGCGGAAAGAAGTTCACGATCCGAGGCACGAGCACGATGCTTGCCGACCAGGCACCGCTCGTTGTCGTCGACGGCTTCCCTATCATGGACAACCTCTCGTCGACAGCCTCGACGAACCCCAACCTCAATGCCTTGGAGCGTCTGAATCCCGACAACATCGAGAGCATCACCGTGCTGAAGGATGCTGCCGCAGCCTCTATCTGGGGTGCGCGTAGTGCCAATGGTGTCATCGTCATCACGACGAAGAAAGCCAAGAAAGGCCAGCCACTGCAGGTCAACGCCTCGACACAGTTTTCTATCGGTCAGCGTCAGGATGTTGACCAGCTTACGGGCCTCGCCTCGTCGGCCAACACCATTGCCTATGAGCGGTGGTGCTTCGAGCACGGCATGTTCGGGACCCAATACACTGGGGAGATGAGCAGCCTTTTCAACGCCCTCACTCCCTCGGAGCTCCTCCTTTATCAGGGAATGAGCTGGGGAACGATTACAACAGATGAGATGAACAAGCAGCTCGCTGCCCTTGCCGCCCGTCAGAACAATCATCAGATTAGTAAATACATGCTCCGCACACCTGTCAACTCAGTCACGAATGCGAGTCTGAGTTACGGTACTGGTCTGTGGACGACGCGCGCCTCACTGAACTATGAATACGATGCCGGCGACTTCATCGGGCACCGCGACAACACGTGGAAGGTGGACTGGGACAATACACTCCAGGCTACGCGCTGGCTGAAGTTCAATGTCGGCATCAACATGGTCAATGCCAACCGCCACCACAGTGCCATCACCTATTCGGACCTCTCTTCCCTTGCTCCTTACGAGATGCTGCTTAACGACGATGGCAGCTATGCAAGCGACTATTCGGCTACTTACAACGCTGATGTACTCTCGAAGTTCGACTGGAGCCAGTTCCCTTACAAGAATATGAACTACAACCTGCTGCAGGAAGCGCGCTCTCGCCGCGTGCGGATGAATAACCTGCAGTGGCGTCTTCAGGCCGGTATGGTGCTGAACCTCATGGAAGGACTCAACTTCAACTCGAAGTTTCAGTGGGAGCAGAGCCGCTACAACCAGCGGCAGACGAACGACGAGGAGTCGTTCTACACGCGTTATCGCGTCAACTATTTCACTCCTGGTGATGGCAACGGCAATGCCACTGGCTATCCCTTGCTGCCTACAGGCGCCATTCTCATTGGCAGCCATGGCCGCAACCACAGTACGCTCTTCCGCAATGACTTCAACCTTGACCGCACCTTTGGCGGCAAGCATGCGGTATCAGCGGTCATCGGCTCGGAGATCAGCAACTACTATTATGACACTTATACGGATCCCTATCTCTATGGCGTCACTGCTTCGTCCAAAGGCGTGCAGGGACCTCAGGGCTATTATGACACTATGGATGGCAGCAGCAGTGCCGTCGGCGGTGTGCCGGCTCATGGCCGCACCCATCTCGCAGAGAGCTGGCTCCACAACCGCTATGTATCGTTCTACGGCAATGCCTCTTATATGTACGATGAGCGCTATGGCGTGTCGGCGAGTGCCCGCAGCGATGCCTCAAACCTCATCACTTCGGAGGCACGCTATCGCTGGTCACCGTTGTGGTCTGTGGGTCTGATGTGGAATATGTCCAATGAGCAGTGGATGAAAGACCGCACACCTTTCAATCGCCTGACGCTTCGCGCTACCTATGGTAAGAACGGAAACGCACCGAGCAGTTCTTCGGCTCGCACCACGATCAACACTACCTCGGGAGACCTCGATGAGTGGACGGGAGAGTATCCTGCCACAATCGTCGACTACGGCAACCCCACGCTGCGCTGGGAGAAGACGGCGACAACGAATGTCGGCATCGACTTCTCCTTGTGGAATAGTGCACTCTACGGAAGTATCGACTATTACAATAAAAAGAGTACCGATGTCTTGGGCAATGTAGCTATTGCTGGTGTCAATGGTACCACACAGGCAACCTTCAATAATGCCGAGATCCTCAACCACGGTATTGAGGTCAGCCTCGGCACGAAGCTCTCCTTCGGCGACTTTGGAGTTGAAGCCCAACTTTCTTACTCATACAACAAGAATAAGGTGCAGCGCCTCTACAATGAACTCTCGACTGTCAGCGACATGCTCAACTCTATCTATGTCACCGGCTATCCGATGAGCCCAATCTTTGCCTTCGCCTACGGAGGGATGAAGGACGGAGTGCCGACGATCCTCGATGCTGACGGCACACAGATCCCAATCACTGACCAGTCGATATGGACCATGGATTACCACAAGCTCATGCATTATAAGGGCACTGCTATATCACCTCATACCTTAGGCATGAACCTGACGTTGAGCTATAAGAGCCTCTCCCTTACCGCTTTCGTCAACGGGCGCTTCGGAGGCAAGATGAGAATGCCTTCCTTCTCCTATTATTCTATCGACAACTACGGTGGTAAGATACTGCCTTCGGTGGCGCTCAATGAGCTCATCAACAACGACGGTTCGCTCGCAGCCAATCCTAAATGGCTCATGCCACTGCCGACAACAGACAATGCCGGCAACGACATCGATGTGAACACTTATGCCTTCTGGAGCTATTACAACAACTCTTTGGACATCAACGTGAAGAGTGCCTCCTATCTCTATCTCAGTGAGATCGACCTGAGCTACGACCTGCCGGAGCAATGGTTCGAGACAGGCTGGGTCAAAGGCATCGAGGTCTATGGCAAGGCTGAGGATGTAGGACTGCTCTGGAGTGCCAACCCCAAGCATTACCATCCCGACTATTTGCCGGGCACCTATCACCCATCCACGACCTTCACGATCGGCGCAAACATCGATTTTTAGGCTTCTCTAATCATTAATTATGAAGACCATGAAGAAAACAAAAATATATATATCAGTTGCTGCACTGCTGTTGGCCATTGCCACTTCGTGCAATGATTATCTCGACACTACGCCGAGCAAAGGCGACAGTGAGGTACTCGACAACAGTGAGCAGGTCGAGGGACTGTTCAACAACAGTGATAACTTCAACACCAAAGCCACCCTTGTCGCTGCTGAGAGTGATGACATGGGCATGACCACTGACCTCTTTGATCAGAGTGGGTATATCGGAGAGGACTTCGCCAACGGCTTATCCTTCGACATCGATGCCGTGGAGGCTTATCCTTATGGCGATGAGGTGTGGAATGACGAATACAACAAGGTGTTCATCGCCAACCTTGTCTTGGAGAATATTGATGAGGTGAAGGACCTTACCGATGCCAAGCGCTCGGAGTACCTCGCCCAAGCGCATTTCACACGCGCCATGGCTTTGTGGAATCTTGCACAGGTCTACTGCCAGCCTTATGCTAAGTCTACTGCCGACACCTATGGCCTGCCGCTGAAGACCTCTACAAGCTATGAGGAATCCACTGACCGAGGCACGTTGAAGGCTACCTATCAGTTTATCTACAACGACCTTAAGGCAGCTGCCCGCACGGCAAAGACCGATATTGACAAGCGGTGGTGGGTGAGTCAGCCGGCTGCCAACGCCATGCTTGCGCGCTACTTCCTCTTCACTTGCCAGTACGACAGTGCAGCTATCTATGCCGACAAGGCGTTGGAGAGCAATGCTGCCACCTTGCAGGATTATAATGAGGTAGGCATTCAGAAAGAGAGCATCATCAGTCCGGATGGTGTCAGCGACTCGGTGACCTATTCGGACCTCTACGAGTTAGCCCCGAATGAGCTTGCCGACTATCAGGAGAACTATTTCTCGTCCTATGCAGAGGTCGAGAGCGGTCTCTATCTCATCCCTTCGGGGTCACTTATATCGCTCTACGACACCGACAACGACCTGCGCTACCTCCTCTTCTTTAGTGTACATAGCCTCTGGGCGGCTTCGATGGACGATGGTGCCGACAGCCGTATGTGGCATAAGTTTCATCACTATGCCTACGACACCGACCTCATTGAGATTGGCCCCACGGTGCCTGAGATGCTGCTGACAAAGGCTGAAGCCGAGGCACGCCTCGGGAAGGTGAGCGATGCTATGGCAACAGTCAATATCCTGCGCAGGGCACGCATGGACAGCAGTGCGGAAGACATCGACCTCTCAGCCTCGACTCAGGAGGAAGCCGTCAAGGCCATCCTCGACGAGCGCCACCGCGAGATGCCTTATCTCATGCGGTGGGCTGACATCCGCCGCCTGGCTTACAACGAGGTCGACTACGATGACGTCACCGTCAGTCGTGATTTCTATGAGGTGGAGAATGGCATCCCCAATACCGACAAGATCACGACCTATACGCTGCCTGTCCGCTCACCACGCTATGCCCAGCCTATCAGTGATTTGGAGATCAAACGCAGCGGCAACCAGATTAAACAAAACGAATATTAATCATCGAATATTTTTCATATAGAATCATGAAGCATATTTTTCTTTTGCTCGCCTTCCTGTCGGCATCTCTGCTGACCGTGAAGGCACAGGATGAGGACAGTGCGGAGGCCAAACTGCCGCAGACCTATCAGAAAGACTCTGTGGAGCAGTATGTCTTTGCACAACTTCCTGACACCGTTGAATCAACCCTCGATGAGACCCGTCTCATCTTCTCTGCCGTTGATAAGTATCTACCCGAAGGCTGGCGCGAGGCAGCGCGTGCCGATATCGCTGAGGAGCTTATCAGTGAGCTGGAAGCCGAAGACCCTAAGCCGATCCTTGACCTCTACCTTTCTTTGAGCCACACCGACAGTCTGCAGGCACGCGTGCGAAAAACCTATCAGGCGATGTATGATGCCAATCATCAGATCTACCCCGGCAATGTGGCTCCCGACTTCTCCTTCACGGATACCAAGGGTGCTACTCACCGTCTGAGCGAGCTGCGCGGCAAACTGCTGCTTGTCGACATCTGGGGTACCTGGTGTGTGCCATGCATTGAGGAGATCCCTTATCTGAAGCAGTTGCATGAGAAATACGGCAAGCGCGCAGATGTGAGCATCATGAGCATTGCGTGCGACAAGCAGGCAGCGCGTTGGAAGACTTTCTTAGGCAAGCACAACATGCCCTGGCATCAATATCTTATCACTCCTGCGGGCGACAAGGTCCTCGACAATGTGTATCATGTCGTTGGCATCCCCCGCTTCATCGTTGTGGGGCGCGATGGTAAGATTATCAGTGCTGACAGTCTGCGGCCGAGCGATAAAGAGTTTGGCAAATGGTTTGAGGGGTTAGTAAACAATAAATAAAATAGGGCGGCCACAAAGACCGCCCTATTTTTGGAATTTAATCTTTCGGTTTGAAGATCTTGTCTACGACAAGCGCGATGGCACCGTCGCCCGTCACGTTGCAGGCTGTACCAAAACTGTCCATGGCGATGTAGAGGGCGATCATCAGTGCCTGTGCCTCGGCATTGAACCCGAGGATACTTGCCAATGGGGCCAGCGCTGCCATGATAGCGCCACCGGGCACACCGGGCGCTGCCACCATGACGACGGAGAGCATCAGGATGAAATAAAGGAACAGTGGGAAGTCGTGAGCACGGCCCGTGAGGAGACAGATCGTCAGAGCACATGCTGTGATCTTCATCGCTGAGCCACTGAGGTGGATCGTGGCGCAGAGTGGGATGACGAAACTGGCTATTGACGAGGAGACGCCATTGCGCAGTGTGCGGGCAAGGGTCACAGGGATGGTAGCCGCCGAAGAGCTCGTGCCTAAGGCTGTCAGATAAGCCGGCAGCATGTTGCCCAACATACGGAAGGGATTCTTACGGACCACAGCTCCGGCAATACAATATTGGTAAACGAGGATGAAGACGTGGAGGACAAAGATGACAACGATGATCTGGGCAAAGACGATGACGACCTTCTTCGCCTGACCATTGTACGTCATGTTGAGAAAAACGCCGAAGATATACAGTGGCAGGAAGGGGATGATGCCTTTGGCGATGGTCTTGTTGACAATGTATTTGAACTCATCGAACACACGGTGGGTGACATTCAATCCACCGTAGGCGATGCCGAGGCCGAGGAGAAAAGAGAAGACGAGACCACTCATCACGTCGACCATCGGAGGAATGGAGATCGTGAAATAGGGCGTGAGCTCTAATCCTTTGGCAATATGCGGCATGGCACCCGTTGAGGCGATCATCGAAGGGAAGAGCCACGAGCCCGTGCCATAGCCGAGAAGGGCAGCCACCACGGTGTCGACATAAGCGATGACGACCGTCACGGCCAACAGCTTGCCTGCTCCTCGGCCGATGTCAGCGATGGCGGGGGTGACGAGGCCAATTATGATCAGCGGGATCATGAAGCCTAAGAACTCACTGAAAAGGCTGTTGAACGTGATGAACACGCGCACAAGAGCTGCCGGCAGAAAGGTGCCCGCTATGAGGCCGAGGATGATGGCGATGATGACGCGCGGAAGAAGACTGATGTGTATCTTTCTCTTACCAAATTTCATGATAATATGACAATTTGGTTGCAAAGGTACGATAAATCTTTCAGTTTGTAGAATGTAGAATTGTAGAAAAGGAGAATTTTCTTTGTAGTTAAGAAAGTTTATTAAAAGAGTAACAATGTACATGTTTAGTTATTGCTGTTACCAGACACTGAGATTCACCCATGATTTACCATTTCCAAGTAAGGTAACCTGTGCTTTCCGGTAGTCCTCATTCGTTGCTGTGTAAGGATTCGTCAGGAAAGTTTGTGGATTGACAGTGACGAGTGGATAGCAACTGTACTGCACCTGAATCATCAGGCAGTGGCCCGGCAGCAGAATGTGGGCGATGTCGGGCATCGTGAAGGAGAGCGTGAAGTCCTTGCCCGGCAGTACGGGCTCGGGTGTTGTGAGTGAATGGCGGAATCGCGCTGGCATCACGTCGCCACGCACAAGCATCTCGTAGCCGTCGGGTCGTATGTCGATGATCTTCACGACGGCATCAAGATCCGTTGCCGTTGTGTTGAGTTCAAGATGCACCCTAATCGGTCCCATGAGGCGGAGCGTATCCTTTAATGCTTCACATCTGTATGTCAGCACGTCGCTGCGCTTCGTGGCAAATCGTTGGTCAGCTGCCATATAGGAACGGTCACGATGCCGGATCTTCAGATTACTGTAATAAGGCACAGGGTCCCGGGGGTCTGATATCACCGTACCACCCCCAAGCTTGAGCCGGATAAATTGAGACTCCTTGGGAGGCCAGCAGTCGAGATGCAGCCATTGTTTTTCAACATTGCGGTTCTTCATGATTTTCTCGCTTGTCTCTGCCGATGGCAGGAGGGTGACGGGAGCGGGTTTCTGGCCTTTGCCTTCAAGATAGTAGGCAAAGAATGGATATTCTATCTGGTTGATGAAGTAAGCTGCCGTACCGGCACCGAACCATGCACCGTCAAGATGCTGATAGTTGCTGTTGCCCCATGCATGATGGTACCATGGTGCCTCGACAAGATAGAGCGGCGTCTTCGGAGACTGCTGTCTGATCTGCCTCCATGTGTTCCAGGTACCGTAATTGTCCTCGGCATCATAAAGTCCGCCTACAATCATCACGGCAGGCTTGATAGACTTCATGTCATGTGTCGAGCAATGTGTCTGCCAGTAATCGTCATAATTGGGATGCCCCACAATGTCCTGCCAAAAAGAACCTTTCTCTAATACCGGTTTCAGAATCTCAGAGATAGGTCGGTGGTAGAATACGTCTACGGTGGTGTCTACAGGAGCGAGCTGCGGCATGCCCTTGGCAGAAGAGTAGGGACGAAGCCTGAAGAACGATGACCCGAAGCTGTAACTGTCCATGAGCATCAAGGCTCCGTTATGGTGGATGTCGTCACCCGTGAACCAGTCGTTGACAGGAGCTTGGGGCGACGTTGCTTTGATTGCTGGATGACCGGAGCGGGCCGCCATGAAGGCATAGAAGCCCGGGTAAGAGGTGCCTTTCACACCTACGTTTCCGTTAGTATGACAGTGGGCAAGCAGCCAGTCTACGGTGTCCCAGGTATCAGAGGCTTCGTCCGTCTGCTTGCCTTTCTTATGAGAAATGAATGGTCTCGACTGCTCGAAATGGCCTTCGCTGAGATATCTTCCGCGGACGTTCTGCCTGACAAGGATATAGCCGTGGTTGAGGTAGACACTGTCCAAGCCAAAGATAGCTTTGTTGAAGGTGTCATCATTATATGGAGCCAGTGAGTAAGGCGTGCGCATGATCAGTATGGGAGCAACGGGATGGTCTACCGGCTCGTATATTTCTGTATAGAGACGTACACCGTCTCTCATAGGGATGAGCACATGTCGCTTGGTGTAGCTATAGGAAAAGGCACTAAGGTGTGCAACCATCAGCAAGGCGATAGTGGTCAAGAACTTCTTCATCTTGTCTTATTATTTTTATCTAATTAATCTATTTAATCCTCAAATCCTCAATACTCGTATCGGGTGCGAACGTGTCGAGGTCAACCTTGGTCCAAACACCCGGGATGCGGCCATGGCGGCTGCGCTGCCATAACAGATACTTGGCTTTGCCGGGCAGGACGGGAATGCCACTGTAGGAGGCGATGAACAGTTTGTAATCGTCGAAGTCGGGCGAGAGATAGTCCTTATAGTAACTCTCACTACAATAGATGATCGGTTTCACGCCGTAGCGCGCCTGACAAGCTACGGAAAAAGCTTTCACCGCCGTTTGAATCTCACGTCGGCTCCAGCCCAACGTACCATCGTCTTCGCAGTCGAGGACCGGCAGCAGGTCGAGGCTGTCGAGGTCAATATGGCGGGCAAAGTTGGCAAACTGCATTGTGCCCGAGTCTTTCGTCAGGAAGTGGTAAGCGCCGACTTTAATGCCGAGGCTGCGAGCATGGCTGACATTGCGGTCATAGCACGGGTCCTTGAGATAGAGACCTTCCGAGGCTTTGACGAAGATGAACTTCAGGCGATGGTTCAGTGCGATCTCTTTCCATCGCAGTTTGCCTTGGTGGATAGAGATGTCGATGCCGTCGTAGCCGCCCGAGTAGTCGCCGCTCGTGGTGTCGTGATAGGGCCAGTCGGGGTCATAGCTCCGGTTGTCGAATACCTTCCAGGGCTTAAGAATGGCTGTTGCTGCCACAATAAATAAGACAGCTATGACTATTATTTTCGTCTTCTTTGAAACTTTCCGATTCTTCCTTGAAGTCATTTCAGTAGGTTAGTGTACAATGCAAAATATTTCCATAAGGCGGGGGAGAGTGGGGCCTGCTTGATCTCACCTTTGATCAGCATGTCGAGAACATCCTTTTTGTCAATGAGATACACGTTGATGTCTTCTGTGGAGTCAAGGTGGCGCTTGCCGAGACGTTTGACGCCTTTTGCATAGAAACTGTACATCTTGTTGTCCTGCACCCCTCCTTGGGCATATTCCTCCCCGAGTTTGATCCATTCGCCGCCGCCAAAGCCTGTCTCTTCCTGTAGCTCGCGCTTGGCTGCAACGAGTGGTTCTTCTCCCTCTTCAACGATACCGGCAGGAATTTCGGTCAGTACCTCCTGGACTGCGTGCCGGTATTGCCGCTCCATAAGCAGCTGGCCATCTTTCGTCTCCGCAACGATACATACCACGGGTGAGAAGTGGAGGTGATAAAACTCATCATAGATCTTGCCATTGGGTAGTTGCACCTTTTCCCGGTAGGCATCGAGGTGGGGGCGGTGAATAAGGTTTTTGGATTCGAGAACCTTCCATTTCATGTTGTCGTCGTCAAAGTTCATCATGCAATCTATCTTTTATGCAAAGATACATAATAGCGTTGAAGACGCCAACAATGAAACTTAACTTTAACACAATCATAAAAACGCAGAAAGGCGGGCCTAGCGCCCGCCTTTTCGTTGTCACCGGCGAATGATGATTCGCCGTGGATTGGATTCAAATCTTACTGGTTCTCGTTGTCATCCTCCCAGAACATGTTGGGCTTGGAGAGTATATTTCTTGTTGTACTTCTGCGTGCTTACTACTGTACCCTTTACATATACTTCGGTATTATCAGCTTTTTTCAGAGCCTCAGCCACTGTCAGAATCTGGCTTTCATCAATCTTCTCGAACTTCATGGAAACTGTCTTACCAGCCTTACCATTCACATAAGCGATAGCAGTTACTGTAGTTGTCTTATCAAGTGAGAAAGGAGCGGTGTAGAGAGTGCTCTTATTGTTAGGAGTAGTACCATCGAGCGTGTAGTAAACTTTGGCGCTGGCATTGTCAACAGTGATGGTCACCTGTGTGTTATTCAGGAAGGAAGTAGTTCCAGAGATGGTTGGCTCGGGGACTGTTGGCTTCTCTATCTTCGTGATCTCGTTGCCGTAGTAGGAGCAGGGTCAAAAGCATGTGTAAATGTTTTTGCATAGTTGATATATTAAGTGATTAAACATTCTCATTCATGCAGCATACATATCTTTTCATGCAAGCACACATTCTTAGTTATCCGCTGCAAAGTTAGCACTTAGAAATGACAAAAGGTAATAACAGGTGTTAAGAAACGATTAAAGATGGTACATTGAGGGCTCAATAATTGAGTCCACTCCCAAAATCGTGACTCTTCTCTTACCTTTGCATACGTGAGTCCTCTTTTCGGAAGCAGCCTGCCTCTCTTACCTCCGAGGCTGTAACGCTATCAATCCGAAAACCGAAGAACCATTTTAGTTTGTTGGCTAACCACTTCTTTTCGCTTGTATCACCTCTCCATTATGGTTGATTCGCACTGTGATTTAACAAGAATGCTATTTGCTTTTGCGTGCCGACCGATTGTTTGTCGAACGCCGGACGATTGTTTGCCGAACGCCGAACGATTGTTTGCCGAACGCCGAACGATTGTTTGGCGAACGCCGAATGATGTGAAATGGTTGGATAAGTTTTGGTTCTTCCTCGGTTCAGACAGGAGCTACCTGATGGAGCTCCTCTTCCATCTTCTCCCTTCCGTACTCGATGATCTCCTTCCCTTTTTCAAACGCAAGGATGTCATAGCGGTTAATAGGGACATCGATGCAAATGTCGGGTGGGGCAATCTTCAAGGAGGCCTCGGTGTTGGTCTCGACGACAATCTCGCAGAGACGGAGCGCCATCATCAGTACATTATCGGAGAGTTTACTCTTGATCAATGGTATCTTATGAAGCAATTTTTTCCAGAAGTCGGTATCTTCTTGAATGTTCTTCTTGGGTACGGTCAATGTCGGATCTTCCGGAGCACTGGCGTTGACAGCTACGAGGATGTCCCCTTCGCTGCGCTGGATACGGTTGAGCGGCAGTGAGTTGTGAACACTGCCGTCGACAAAGACATGGTCATCGAGATGGACGGGGGAGAAGAAGCCGGGGATGGAGATGGAACAGCGGATCGCCTGAGCCAAGGGTCCTTTGTCGAAGACATACTCCTTACCGCTGACGAGATCGCTGGCCACGCAGCGGAAAGGGATCGGGAGCTGTTCGATGGTGATGTCACCTGTCAGCGTTGTGAGCAGTTCCGTGAGGTGGTCGGCAGTAGCGATATGGTTGAGGCCTGGCGAGATGTCGATGAGCGAGAGGATCTTTTTGCGGTTAAGGTTAGTGATGATCTCTTTCGCTTTCTCCAATTTCCCACAGGCATAGAGTCCGCCTACGAGGGCACCCATCGAGGTGCCCGCAATAGACGTTATCTTATAGCCATGCGCCTCCAAGGCTTCAATGGCCCCGATGTGGGCAAAGCCGCGGGCACCGCCTCCACCTAAGACGAGCGCTACATTCTTGGAGGGCTCTTTTACAGGCTCTTCGATTGGCTCTTTCCGGAAGAGCCGGAGAAACGATTGCAGATATTTATTCATAATCGTGTTGTCTTCTGACGTCAAAGTTAATGAATCTTCCGCACCTCGTATTGAAATTTATTATTATTAACATCAAAAAGTAACATATGTTACCGACGATGAGACCAAAAATATCTTATCTTTGCAGAAATTATATGCCAATCATGGAAAAGAAAACTAATGTAATCTTGACAGTGCTCTTTTGGGGAGCGCTATGGGGTATCGTTGAAGCAACGCTCGGCTGGGTATTCCACACCGTTCATTTTAAAGGCGGCTCGCTGATCCTTTACAGTTTCGGCATCTTCTGCATGCTCTCGGCAGCCAGTCAGAGCGAGCGCACGAGTGCTATCTTTGGCACCGCTATCGTGGCTTCGCTTATCAAGCTGTTGGATCTTCTGATGCCCAATACTTTCCAGGGCGCGGTCCATCCGGCTCTGTATATCCTCATGGAGGGTGCACTCATTGCTATCCTGGGTAGTCTCTTCAGTTTCAAGTCAAAGGTCCGTTTAAACTGGAGTCCGCTCTATACGCGTCGCCTCGCCATCCCGTTGGTCGTCGTGGCTTCAGTCCTTCAACTATGGTTGGGTTGACGGGCGCCGTGCTCGCTGGAGGTCACAGTTCGCGCTTTGGCTCCAACAAGGCGCTCTATACAGTAGCAGACGACTCACTTTTGGGTCGTCAGCTCCATGGCCGCACGTTCTTGCAGCATGCTTTGGATACGCTTCGCCCGCTCTGCGATGAACTGTTCATCAGTGCGAGTGAGGCCAATGCCGCGGCTTATGGCGGTGAAGGCGTACAGGTCGTTGTCGATGAGGTTGCCGACTGTGGACCGTTGGGAGGCTTGGCTTCCTTGATGGATGCTGTATCCGGACAATGGTTGTTGCTTTTGACCTGCGACATGCCATTCGTCTCAACAGCAACGCTTCGCCACATGCTTGAGGAGATTGATGAAAACGTGGATGCCATCAGTGCCCATCAGTTTCCGCTGCTCATCCGCCGCGACACATTATATATATTAAAGGATTGTCTGAAGCAAGGCGACTATCGCGTGAGGAGCTTCTTGAGCAAGATTCGTACTCACTACTATAATCTCTCTGAGCAGGAATCAATGAATATTAATCAGTTAAATACGTATTATATAAAACAAAACAATACTAAGAACCAGAATGAAAAATGAACGTATGATAAAAGGCAGCGCCCCTCGTGCACTCCTCGCTACGACCATCGGCTTCTTCTTCGGTGTGATGGCGATCTCCCTTTTCGGTCCGACAAGTTCTACACTTGCCGCCGCTATGAATCTCACACCTACAGAGGTAGGTCTGTTGGTTGCTATCCCGTCGCTGACAGGTTCTCTTCTTCGCATTCCCTTTGGTGCCAGTGTCGATGCAAATGGCGGAAGGAAAGGCTTTATCTTCCTTCTCATCATGGCGTGTATCGGTCTGATAGGCCTTTGCATCCTCTTCGATACGGCAGATGTCATGCAGCCAGGAAGCCTAAAGGGTATGTTTCCTGTGGTCCTTCTCCTCGGCTGTCTTGCAGGCTTCGGTATCGCCACGTTCTCTGTCGGTGTCTCGCAGTCGAGCTACTGGTACAGTAAGAAGCGGCAGGGTTTTGCCTCCGGTGTCTATGGCGGACTCGGTACGACCTCTGCGGGTATTCTCGCTTTTGCCCTTCCCTTGCTGTTGAAGAATTTCGGGTTCAATACTGCCTATCATGTGCTGACAGGCGTGATGATCTTAGGCCTCGTGCTCTATGCCATCCTCTCATGCAATCCGCCTTACTTCCAGTTTTTGAAAGCTGGCAAGTCGAAGGAAGAGGCGCATGCGGAAGCAGAGAAGTGTGGTCAGGAACTCTTCCCCACAGGCAATGCCGTAGAGAGTTTGAAGATTTCTGCGAAGGTGCCGCAGACGTGGATGCTTGTGCTGACCTATTTCACGACTTTCGGTGGCTTCATGGCCCTGACGGCGTGGTTCCCCACTTTCTGGAAGAAAGCCATGGGCCTCGACCCGATGATGGCTGGAGCGCTGACGGCTATCTTCTCCATTCTCTCAGCCCTGTTGCGTGTGCCCGGTGGCAAACTCTCCGATAAAATTGGCGGTGAGAAAGTGTCGATGGGTGCTCTTGTGCTCTTGGCTGTGGCCGGTGTCTTGATGACGTTGCCTTTGGGTTCTGTCGGTCTCTTCGTTGTCAGCCTTCTCATCGCTGTGGCTTTCGGTTACAACAATGGTGCTACGATGAAGCTCGTGCCCGTCTATGTCAGCAAAGGTGTAGGCGGTGCCAACGGCTGGGTTGGCGGCTTAGGTGCTTTCGGTGGCTTCGTGATCCCGCCATTGATGGGTCATGTCGTTGTCCTCTCTCCCGAGCATGGCTACGGATTGGGATTCCTGATATTCACGGGGCTGGCAATCATCAACATCATCATAATGGGGATGAATAGGAGGCCAAAGCAAAAAGGGGCCTAACCAAGCTACATCCCTCCACCTCCCTTAACAAGGGAGAGCAATCTAAAGGGAAGGATGTTGGATACCTAAAGGGAAGGATGTTGGATACATAGATAAACAATAAAAAGATGCGCATGAAAGGAAATAAAGATAAATATAATAAAAGCCAAGATAACAGCAATGACGAAACCAGCAGGAATCGTTTGGCAGGCAAATCAACATCCTTCCCTTTAGGGAAGGCTTGGTTAGGCCTTAAGCCTTGGTCAACCCTTAAGTACTTTATCAACCGCAAGAACGTCACCAACGAGGAGTGGGAGGACTTCTACCGTACGCGTTGGCAGCATGATAAAGAGGTGCGGTCCACGCACGGCGTGAACTGTACGGGCAGTTGCTCGTGGCGTATTTTCGTTAAGAAAGGTATCGTGACGTGGGAGATGCAGCAGACCGACTATCCCCGCACGCGCCCGGGACTGCCTAACCATGAGCCGCGCGGCTGTCCGCGTGGTGCGAGCTATTCGTGGTATCTCTACAACAGTGGGCGTGTCAAGCACCCGATGATCCGAAAGGAGCTCCTCGACCTCTGGGATGCTGCGAAGAAAGAATATAAGGACCCTGTCGATGCCTGGGGCTCTATCGCCTCTGACAAGGCGAAGATGAAACAGTATAAGGATGTGCGCGGCCTCGGTGGCTTCGTGCGTCTCGACTGGGATACGGCCTTGGAGATTATGGCGGCTGCCAATATCTGGACCATTAAACGCTATGGCCCGGACCGTCTCGTCGGCTTCACACCTATCCCTGCCTTCTCCATGCTCAGTTATGCCTCCGGTGCCCGCTACCTCAGTATGCTCGGTGGTGTGATGCTGAGTTTCTACGATTTCTACTGTGACCTGCCGCCAGCCTCTCCACAGGTGTGGGGCGAGCAGACCGACGTGCCGGAGAGCGCTGACTGGTACAACTCTTCTTTCCTCATGCTCTGGGGGTCTAATGTGCCTGTGACCCGCACCCCTGACTCACCCTTCTACACACAAGTGAGATACAAAGGCACGCAGGTCGCAGTCATCTCGCCCGACTATAGTGATGCGAGCAAGTTCGCTGATCTGTGGATGGCGCCGAAGCAAGGCACCGACTCAGCCCTTGGCATGGCGATGGGCCACGTCATCCTGAAGGAGTTTTATCAGGATAAGCATGTCGATTATTTTGACCATTATGTTCGTCAGTTCACCGACCTCCCATATCTCGTCAAGCTTCGTCCGACGGGCGATGGCCGCTATGTGATGGACATGATGCTTCGTGCTGAGGACATGCCGGACAATATGGGTATCGAAAAGAAAGCCGAGTGGTATCCGGTGGCTGTTGATAGTACATCGGGTGAACTCGTATTGCCGAACGGCAGTATCGGAAGCCGGTGGAATAATGAAGGTAAATGGAATTTGAAATGTGAGGATGTGCGGACGGGAAAGCCCTTCACGCCTTGTCTTTCAGCACTGGAGAATAGTGGTGCAGCATCAACTCCTAACTCCTATCTCCTAACTCCTAACTCTACAGAAACGGTCCTCTTCCCTTATTTCGGTGGAGCCGACTATAAGAATCCGCATTTCGCAGCGACGAATCATCCGGATATCATCACCCATAAGGTACCTGTCCGTGTTGTTCACGGCAAGGACGGAGACATCGTCTGTGCTCATGTCTTCGATCTGATGATGGCCCATTACGGTATTGACCGTGGCTTGGGCGATGACAATTGCGCACAGAGCTATGACGATGACAAGCCTTATACGCCGCATTGGCAGGAGGAGATAACGGGGGTGCCTGCTGAGGATGTCATCCGCACCGCCCGTGCCTTTGCCGACACCGCTGCGAAGACGCATGGCAAGAGCATGATCATCATCGGAGCCGGTGTTAACCAGTGGTATAACACCGACATGACCTATCGCTCTGCCATCAACATGCTGATGCTTTGTGGTACCCTCGGCGTCAACGGCGGTGGCTGGAGCCATTATGTTGGTCAGGAGAAGGTGCGCCCGCAGGCCGGCTGGGCTCAGGTGACCTTCGGCCTCGACTGGTATCGCCCAAGTCGGCAGATGAACACCGTCAGTTATATGTATATGCATTCCGACCAGTGGCGCTATGAGAAGGTCACGGTCGACGAGCAACTCTCTCCGATGGCCGACAAGAACAAGTGGAAAGGCCTGACGCTCCTCGACTGTAATATCAAGAGTCAGCGAATGGGCTGGCTACCTGTCGAGCCACAGTTTGACCGCTCCTCGCTTCAGCTCTGCAAAGATGCGGAGAAGGCAGGCGAGGATGTGAAAGATTATGTCTGCAAGCAACTTCACGAAGATAAGCTCCATCTTGCCAGTGAGGACCTCGATGGCGATGACAACAGTCCGAAGAACCTCTTCATCTGGCGTGCGAACCTCGTGGGTTGCTCAGCCAAGGGTATGGAGTATTTCATCAAGTATCTCCTTGGCGGACAGAATAATGTGCTCGGTGAGGACCTCAAGGCTTGTGGCATGCCTTTGCCTAAATATGAGAAATGGCATGAGAAAGGTACGATAGGTAAACTCGACCTCTGCGTGAATATCGACTATCGTATGACACAGTCGTCGATCTATTCGGATATCGTTCTGCCTGCCGCCACGTGGTATGAGAAAGAGGATATCTCTTCGACAGATATGCACCCCTTCCTTCATCCTTTCTCCAAGGCTGTCGACCCCGTGTGGGAGAGCCGCACCGACTGGGATATCTTCCGCTCGTTGGCAAAGAAGTTCTCTGAGCTCTGTGTCGGTCACCTCGGCAAGGAGAAAGACCTGATGTATCAGCCGATCGCCCACGACAGTGCGGGTGAGATCAGCGAGCCGCTCTATGTACACGACTGGAAAGACACGGGTGAGATGCCGGTGCCTGGACAGAATATGGGTCAGTTGTCGGTCATCGAGCGCGACTATCCGAATATCTACAAGATGTTTTGCAGCCTTGGTCCAAATATCCGCGATAAGGGTATGGGCGGTAAAGGTATCGCGTGGAAGTCGAAACCCGAATATGAAGAACTTGAGCAGATGAACGGTGTCTGCCATGACAAAGGCGTCTCCGAGGGTCTCGTCGACATCAGTGATGTCAAGCAGGCTGTCGATGCTGTGCTCACCCTCGACCCCACGAGTAATGGTGCCGCGTCAAGACGGGCGTGGAAGTCATTGGAGAAGCAGACGGGTCAGGAGCTCGCCGAGCCGTTGACGCATGACTTTGGCGATACTCATTACACTTATCAGGATCTCGTCGTCCAGCCACGACTCAGTTTATCGACACCGATCTGGTCGGGTATCAACAACAAGACGACGGAGTATACCGCCAACTATACGAATATCCATTATCTCATCCCCTGGCGCACGCTGACGGGAAGGCAGAGCTTCTACCTCGACCATCCCTGGATTACTGCCTTCGGTGAGAACTTCGTCTGCTACAAGCCGCCATTGGCGAAGAAGGAGATCAACAACCTCAAGGAGCGCATGCATATCACGGACAAGACCCTTGCCCTCAATCTGCTGACGCCGCACAATAAGTGGACCATACACTCATCGTGGAATGACAACCTCCTCATGCTCACCCTCTTCCGCGGTGGCCCCGTGATCTGGATGAGTGAGCGCGATGCCGCCAAGCTCGGCATCAACGATAACGACTGGGTAGAGGTGCTCAACGATAACGGCTCGGCCATGGCGCGCGCCTGCATCAGTCAGCGTATCCCCGAGGGCGCATTGTATATGTTCCACAATCAGGGTCGTACGGTCAATGTGCCGCGCTCGCCGCTGACGCATAACCGTGGTGGTATCCACAACTCCATCTCCCGCCTCTGTCCGAAGCCGACGCATATGATCGGTGGCTATGCCCAGTTATCCTTCGGTCTGAACTATTATGGTACGATCGGTGCCAACCGCGATGAGTTCGTATTGCTGAGGAAGGTAGCAGACCAAAACATCACATGGTGATAATGTAGGGGCGGCCCTTGTGGCCGTCCGCCATTGACAGGTAATTCAATTAATGATGTTTAAGAAATTCGCACAATGAAAATAAAAGCTCAAATCAACATGGTTTTGAACCTCGATAAATGTATCGGCTGCCATACCTGCTCCGTGACCTGCAAGAATGTGTGGACATCACGTGAAGGGTTGGAGTATGCCTGGTTCAACAATGTCGAGACAAAGCCCGGCCCCGGTTATCCCAAGCGGTGGGAAGATCAGGATAAATATAGAGGTGGATGGGAACTGAAAGGCGGCAAACTGCAGTTGCGTCTCGGCAACCGTCCGAAGATCATGTCGCAGATCTTCTCCAACCCCTATCTGCCTCAGGTGAAAGACTACTATGAACCTTTCACGTTCGACTTCTCTACGCTGAAAGGGAAGAAGCGTACCGATACGCCACCTTCTGCCCGTCCGTTCTCTATGATTACGAGCAAGCGGATGGATAAGGTGAAGGATGGCCCTAACTGGGAGGATGATCTCGCCGGCACCTTTGAGCAGCGCAGCAGTGACCCTGACCTTAAAGGCATCGACACCGACGGCTTCGAAGAGTTTGAGAAAACCTTCATGCTCCATGTGCCGCGTCTCTGTGAGCATTGTCAGCATCCTGCCTGTATCCCGAGTTGTCCATCAGGTGCTATCTACAAACGGGAGAGCGATGGTGTGGTCCTCATCAACCAGGACCGTTGCCGTGGCTGGCGTCAGTGTATCTCAGCTTGTCCTTATAAGAAGATATACTTCAACCATAAGCGTATGAAAAGTGAGAAATGTCTCTTCTGCTATCCGCGTATCGAGGATGGTCAACCGGCGGTCTGCGCTGAGACCTGCGTAGGAAGAATGCGCTATCTCGGTGTTGTCCTCGTAGACCAGTCGCATATCGACGAGATTGCGTCCTTAAAAGACCCCAAAGAGCTCTATCGCAGACAGTTGGAGATGATTCTTGACCCCCATGACCCTGAGGTCATCGCTGAGGCTGAGAAGCAAGGCATCAGTCATGACTATATCCTTGCTGCCCAGCGCTCTCCGACGTATAAACTGATGAAAGAGTGGCAGATTGCTTTCCCACTTCATCCAGAGTATCGTACGTTGCCGATGGTGTGGTATGTACCCGCAGAGAGTCCGAAGGCAGGGGAGAAGCCTATCTCTGACGACTATTTCGCACAGGTCGACAATATGCGTATCCCTGTAGCTTATCAGGCGCGTCTGTTGACAGCCGGTGATGAGGAGCCCGTGCGGATGGCACTGGCCCGTCTCGTGGCGCTGCGCGAGTATGAGCGGAGGAAGACCGTCGAGGGCGAGACGCAGCCGGAAGTCGACGACCGCCTCGGGTTGACCGCTTTACAGTATGATGAGATGTATCGTCTCTTGGCCATCGCCAACTATGAGGACCGTTTCGTTATCCCTTCTGCACCGAAGACCGAGCATCGCGATCCCCATGCCTTTGAGGACCGTACCGAGCAAGGCTTCCCCGATGAGTGTCGGACAAGAAAGAATATTTTCGGAGGAATATAGTTGAATTAATAAACGTAAAGATGATTAAGACATATAATATTCTGTCCGTGCTCCTCGATTATCCTTCGCAGGAACTGTGGGAGAGTCTCGCAGAGGCGAAGCCACTGCTCACTGACGATGGCCTGCTCACCGAAGAGAACCTCGCTGCTGTGGATCAGTTTCTCGGCTATGTCCATGGCTTTAGTGATCTTCGCTCTTGGCAAGCTGACTACTCGGCGCTCTTCGATACATCCACGAAGACAAACCTCTACCTCTTCGACTTCGTCTACGGCACGAGCAAGGACCGTGGTCAGGCGATGGTGGATCTTACGGAGGAGTATCTGCGTGCAGGGCTCATGCCCGATGAGCATGAGCTACCCGACTATCTGCCGATGTACTTGCAGTATGTCTCTAATATGGAGAGTCAGCAGGAGGCGGATGCCGCGATGAACGATATCCATGGCGTGTTGGGCCACATGAAGCAGAAGTTTGAGGAAGAGAAGCATCCATATACGCCGTTGATTAATATCGTGGAATCGCTCTCACAGCGTGGACAGCAATAGGATTATTAATGCGATAAAATATGAACATACAAGATTATATTTTAGAGGTCTGCTATCAGTTCTTTCCTTATATGGCGGGTGCCGCTTTCATCTTCGGCGTCCTCTACCATTTGGCCATTGACCAGCGCTCGGTGCAGGCTTTCTCCACTCAGTTTCTAAGCAATGACAGCTTGCTAAAATACGGCAGCAACCTCTTCCATGTCGGCATCATCATGGTGTTCTTCGGCCATATCTTCGGCCTCCTGGCACCGGAGTGGTCCTACGACTGGCTCATCACGAACGAGCAGAAGCGCGAGTTGGCTATCCTCATGGGTAGTGCGGCCGGTCTCGTCACACTCGCGGGTGTGCTGATGATGGCCCTGCGGCGCGCCACGAACCCAGCGGTGAAAGCCAACAGCCGGTTCGGTGACTGGTTCTTCCTTGCCCTCATCATCCTTCAGGTCATCACAGGCCTGCTCGGTACGACGGAGACCATACACCATGACCTCAACCACTACATGAACCTCGACCGTTGGGCACAGGGCCTCGTCATCCTCAAAGGCAATGCGTGGACCTTCCTCACCGATGCCACTGTGATGCACAAGATCCATATCTTCCTCGGCTTCTGTATGCTTGTCGTCTTCCCCTTCACGAAGTTCATGCATATGGTCGCTATCCCCATCAGATACATTCTCGATTATCGACCTTTCAGACATCAACAATAAGAAATAGGATAACATTTTCACTTTTATATTTAACAACATGATAAGAAAATTACTCTTATCACTGCTCTGCGGAATGGCTATTCCCGCATGTGTAGCCAATGAGTTGTCAGACACGACACACGTCTTCAAGCTCGGTGAGGTGAATGTCTTTGGCAGTAAGTATCAGTTTAAAGACAACACTGTCAACTCCACCTTCATCAAGAATGCAGATCTCTTCCGTGCCTCTGAGGCATTGTCTTGGGTCCCTGGCATCACGATTACGGAGGCATCAGGCCGTGGTGAGGCTGGTTTCATGCTCCGTGGCATGAGCAGCGACCTCATTCCTATCTATATCGATGGCGTGCCAATGACGGCAGCTTACGACGGTACCATTGACCTTTACCGCATCGGTGTGGGAAGTGTCAGTAAGATTGAGGTCAGCAAGGCCGCTTCCTCACTGCTTCTCGGTGGTAATACCTTCGGTCCTACGGTGAACCTCATCAGCCGCAAGCCTATCAAACCCTTGGAGATCCATTTCGATGGCAACACGCTGTGGCGCTCCAATCTCAATATCGGTGGCCGCTGGGGTAAGTGGTATGCACAGGCCGACTTCGGCTATTCCTATCAGCCCGATTACAAAATCCCTGATGCATCGCTGTACAGAGTGACCGATAAGTCTGGTGCTGTGAGCGACAATCCTTACCTCGACGGTAAGACGCGTCTGCATACCCATACGCACGACTTCAATATGAATGTCAAGGCAGGCTATACACCGAATGCTACCGACGAGTATGTCGTGGGTTACTCCATGATCCGCTCTTCGAAGGATATCCCGCCAACACTCGGTCTCGGCATGACACGTTTCTGGAGTTACACCGACTGGAATAAGGATGAGCTCTATTTCCATTCCACGACGAACCTCTCTAATGCAGTCAAGCTCAACTCCCGTCTGTGGTATGACAAGTTCGACAATACGCTCGATGCTTACGATGATTTCACCTATAGCACACAGACCAAGAAGAGTTCGTGGGAGAGTATCTACAACGACTATACGCTCGGAGCTCATGTCGGTCTCGACTGGGCTACTTGTGCACTCAACGACCTGCGCTTCGGTGTGAACTACAAAAATGATGTACACCGCAGTCATAACCTCGGTGAGCCTGAGGCAAAGATGAGTGAGGGTATGTATTCGTTCGTTGTGGAAGATGAGTATCGCTTCGATCCCCAGTGGTCAGCAACCGGTTCTATCGGCTACTTCGGTCATAAGGGATACAAGATTGAGAATTATACAAACAAGCAGATTGAGAACCTGCCGACCTCCAACGATCATCAGGTCAACGGTCTCGCTGCTCTCGACTATCATCCGAACGACAACCATCACGTTCGTTTGACAGCAGCGCGCACTTCTCGCTTCGCCCGCCTCAAGGACCGCTATTCTTATAAGCTCGGTAAGCAGATCCCTAACCCTGACCTCGGTACAGAGAAGTCATGGAACATGGACCTTAGTTATGAGGGTAAGGCAGGAGCCTTCAACTGGTCAGCCAGTGCTTACTATCTCTGGATTGACGACATCATGACTTCTGTGGCTGGTGTAGATGCTTCTGATCCTACTATCACACAGATGCAGAACAAGGGCAGAGCTGACTACCGTGGCTTCGAGCTCGGTGCCGGTTACGACACCCGTTACCTCACGTTGAAGGCTAACTATGCTTACATCGACCAGGACTATAAGGATCACGACAACTTCCATTTCCTCTATACGCCGAAGAGCCGCTTCACGCTCTTTGCTGAGGTTCGTCCCATCTGGGAACTTCGTCTCCAGTATCGCTTGCAGGCACAGGGTCGCAGCTATGCACAGAACGATGGCTCCGCTTATGTTGCTGGCTTCGGCGTGCAGGACATGAGCCTCGCACGTAAGTTCTGGAAGGTCGATGTCAAGGTTGGTGTCCTTAATCTTGCCAACAAGACTTACGAGTACACTGCAGGTTATCCTCAGAGAGGCCGTACCTGGTACGGATCACTGTCTTTCGACCTGTAATAGTCTCAATAGATAGAATTATTCAATAGATATAATCATTCAATGCGAAAGATTATTCTTTTATCCATGCTGCTGCTCGCCACTTTCAGTGCGCGGGCGCAGTTCCTGTATCGTCTTGACCTCAACAAGTCGACTCAGAAAGCTCCGTCTTATATCCTTGCATCTCATAAGATGGGCAACCCGAAAGATATCGCTCCACAGTGGGCCGCTATCCACAAAGTTCTCGGAGAGGTGAAAGATGCCGTATGGGATTTCTCTCCACTCCCCGACAGTTTGAGAATTGTCGACAAGTCGTTCTATCTCCACGACGGCAAGACGCTGAAGGATGTGCTGAGCACTGACGACTATGCGAAGGTGAACCAACTGCTGAAGGAGTATGCCGGGGATGACATGAGTGATGCTCGGATTTATGCCCGCTATGGTCGTATGACGCCGCACGCCATGGCAGAGAACCTCGACCAGCTCATCTATCAGAAGGCACATCCCGATTACAATCCGCACGACAGTCTGAATGCTTACGTCTTAGCGATGGTGCAGGATGCGAAGCTGCCGGTGGAAGGAATCTGGATGAGTTTCAAGCTCGCTTGGAGATGGGACAATGAATCCATGGAGAAGCAGCTCGGTGAGCTCCATGCTGTCATCAATGATGACAAGGCACGTTTGAAGTTCCTCGAGTGGAGCCTTGACGGTTACCGCAAGGGAAAGCTCGATGAGACAACGACGGAGACTGCGAGCATGGCCTGTGGACATAAGTTCTGCAAGCGTCCGGGCGAGTGGGTGTTCATCTATGCCGAGAAGCAGCCAACGCTCTTCGTCCTCGATGCCGGAGAACTTGGTGGCGACTGGGGTGTCTTCAAGAAGCTCCGTGAACTTGGGGCAACCGTGACGCCTGTACAGTAATGAACTGTCAATCAACAGAAGATCATCGTGTGGAGATCGTCCATGATGGTCTCGTCACGGTGATCAAAGGAAAGAAGGGAGCAGGCAAGACCACTTGTCTGCTTCGTCTCTTTCATGCCCATCCGCAGGGCATCGGCTTCTGGTCTCGCAAGGATTGGATAGAAAATGAACTGATCGGATATACCCTCGTAGATATCGTTTCGGGTGAGAGCCGTGTGCTCTGCCGACTGAAGGACTTACCGAAGGATCAAATCCCGTCCGACTTCCAGGGCACGATTGCGCAAGGCCGTTTTCTCTTCGATCAACATGTTTTCGACTGGGCTGTGGCGCGAATTCTGCAAGCGCCTCGTCCGGAGAAAATATGGCTCGATGAGGTGGGAAAGATTGAACAGCGGGGTGGGGGCTTCGCACCCATCATCGATTATGCGAAGAAGAACAAAATCCCATTGGTGATGACCAAGAGGGAGGCACATATGTTATCGTAAATAATCAATAATGGCTTTGGAATGATATTTGTTGCCGTTTAAGTATAGAAAGAATAAAATATTTAGGTTATGAGAGCGAACATCAGGAGAAACGAACTGACACGTGTGGTGATTGTCGGTGGAGGCATCGGCGGACTAAAGCTGGCGATGGCACTGCGCAACACCAACTATCAGGTGGTGCTTGTCGACAAAAACAACTATAATCAGTTTCCACCGCTGATCTATCAGGTGGCATCAGCGGGCTTGGAGCCAAGTAATATCGCGTTTCCTTTCCGCAGGATGTTTCAGGGGCGGAAGAACTTCTTCTTCCGCATGGCTGATGTGACCCGTATCGATGAGGAGGAGCAGGCAATAGAGACGACGGTGGGTCTCATCCACTATAACTATCTCGTGCTCGCACAAGGTGCTACGACAAACTTCTTCGGCAACAAGGATGTCGAGGAGAATGCCATGCCGATGAAGACCGTGGAGAACGCTATGGCGCTTCGCAATAAGATCCTCATGGAGCTCGAACGCGCTGAGACTGAGGAAGATCCTGAGCAACGCAAGCAGTTTCTCAACTTTGTCATCGTGGGTGGTGGTCCATCAGGTGTGGAGATTGCCGGTGCCTTGGCGGAGATGAAAGCCAACGTCCTGCCGCGCGACTATCCTGACCTCATGGACCGTATGCATATCTATCTCGTCGACTCCGGTCAGCGACTGTTGAAAGCCATGGATGAGAAGTCGGGTCAGCGTGCTTATGAAGACCTGCGCCGCATGAATGTCCATGTACGCTTTGGCTGGCGCGTCACCGACTATAAGGATAATATCGTCACGGCACGCAACTCGGAGACAAATGAAATAAAAACCCTTCCTTCGCGCTGCGTCATCTGGGTCAGTGGCATCAAAGCCAACAGCATTGAGGGCGTGCCTCAGGAAGCCATCGGCCATGCCGGACGACTACTCTGCGACCGTTTCAACCGTGTGAAGGGCATGAAAGGCAACGTGTTCTGTATCGGTGACCAGAGTCTTATTGAGGGTGATCCCGAGTATAAGTTAGGTCACCCGCAGCTGGCGCAGGTTGCCATGCAGCAGGCAATGAACGTGGCGAAGAATATCCGTAAGATGGATGCTGCTGACAGTCCTTTGCCCGATGAGGCGCTGACACCATTCGTCTATAAGAACCTCGGAACCATGGCGACCATCGGCCGTAAGTGTGCCGTGGCAGAGATCGGGAAGGTGAAGTTCGGGGGCTTGTTTGCTTGGCTGCTGTGGCTTGTCGTTCACCTGCGCTCCATCCTCGGCGTTAAGAATAAGTTCATCGTCTTGTTGAACTGGATGTGGAGCTATTTCAACTACAAGCAGAGCTTGCGACTGATCCTCAGGCCGAGGAAATAATTAGTTTTTCATCGCAGCCAAGATTTCGTCTTCGGTGACGAGGTTCTGATCTCCGGCAACAGAGTTCTTCAGAGCTGAGGCTGCTACTGAGAATTCGAGGCAGTGACGGTCGTCGTTGGGCCATTGATGGCGGGCATGGATGAAGGCGGCGACCCAGGCGTCGCCCACGCCCATCTGGTCAACGATGGGGTTGATGTCATAGATCTTCGAGAAATAGATCTCTCCGTCGCTCCAGAGCACGCCGGCATTGACATGATGTTGGAACGACAACTGGTTACGGTGTGCCATCAACATGCGGTGGCACTGTGGGAACATCTCGTGAAGTTTGTCGAAATAGCGGTGGTAGGCGTCGACATCCCACTGATAGTTCTCATCGAGTGCAGTGAAGGGGATCGGCTTCATGCCGGAGGCGACATACCACTCGTTCTGGTCGCCGAAGATGAACGAACTGTACTGCATGAGCGCATCCAACGTCTTATGTGCGTCAGCACCCGGATATTTCCACAGGTTCGCGCGATAGTTGATATCGCAGGTCAGTTCTATTCCCATGTCGTACGCCTGCTTCACGGCATCCATCGTCGACTGCATGGCGTCGCGGCTCGTAGCGCAGGTGATGCCGGAGCAGTGGAAGAGTCCCACATCTTTTAATATAGGCTTCCAGTCGATGTCGCCGTATTCCATCGTGTTGAACGACGAGTCGTCGCGGTCGTAGACAACCTTGGAGCCGCGCATAGCAGCCGATGGCTCGAAGTAGTAAGTACCCAATCGTTTGCCACCTTTCACGGCATGCGACACGTCAAGGCCCAGTTCGCGCAGATGCATCAGTGCCGCTTCGCCAATAGCATTGTCAGGGACGCGTGTCACATACTCCACATCGTCGCCAAGCATGGCAAGGCTCACCGCTACGTTAGCCTCCGACCCGCCATAGTTGGCATCGAAAGGTCCGTTCTGAAACAGTCGCTGAGCGCCATGCTTGGACAGACGCAGCATAAGTTCGCCAAAAGTCAATATCTTCATCTTACAAGGTTTTTTATTTCTGTATTCTGAGATTCCTTATACCTATAGTGCAAAGTTAGTAAGAAAAATAATGTAATCAACGTAAGAGTTAGCGGGATAGGTGTATTATCTTCCACTTTTGGGTGAATAATTGCTTATCATTTTTGCGGTACTTATATTTTTATTACTTTTGCTGCGAATATATGGGGAAACTATCTGTAGATGACAACATCTAAAATAACCAACTATATGAACAAGGTTCTTTCAATCTTTGGATTGTTGTGCATTCTCTTGTTGCCGCAGTCGATGTGGGCACAGGATGTCACAGCTCAATGGGATTTCCAGAACGGTATCCCATCCACCATCACGTCGGTGTCACTTCAGGGCACGACAGGAACAGTAGCCTCTGATGTCGATGGCATCGCGCTCACAGTCGATGCTACGAAAGGTAAGCTGAAAGCCCGCACGAACGGCGACGCTCAGTTTAACAGTGGCACCATTATACAGGTACCTGTCAAGCACGCCAAGGACGAGGTAACGGTTACCAGTGACGGTGCTAATTATACCAACTACACCATTGGTGGCGTCGCTGCCACGGAGGTGACGACAACCCACGCTGCCACTGCTGCCGAGGCCAAGGCAGGCTATGTCGAGATTATTGGCACCGGCAGCTCTTATCTCCGCCGTATCGTTGTCGTGCAGAAAGACCAGCGTCAAGAGAAAGCATTGTATACCACCGACTTTACAGACTGGCCTGCTATCGATCGCAAGACCAACAATGAGACTCCTACGACACAGTCGGTGACAACCCTTTACAGCAAGGAGAACCTCACATTCACCCTCTGCGGTGTCGGTGTCACTCCCGACGGCACGAACGCTAAGTTCACCAATCCTTCTGTGACGGGTTTCATGCAGAGTGCCAAATACACCTCTGAGGTATCAGCCAATGAGCCTTACGCCATGATCTCGGTGATCAAGAACCTGACGAAGATCGTCTTCCATCAGGCTGCTACGGGTGGCAAGCGCGGCTGGGCCGTTGCTGTTCGCAAATTCGGTACGACCGACTGGACCACACTCTTTAACCAGTCTATCACCACTGCTGCAGGCGAGACCGATACGATCGCCATTCCCGCGGCACTACAGGATAGTGTAGAGGTGAAGTTCTACAACTTTAATCTAAATCAGAACGCTTACATGTCTGACCTCGCCCTCTATGGCATGGTCGACCTGAGCAACAGTCCGATGCTCGAGTCGCTTACGGTCAATGGCAAGAACTATTCAGCTATCGACATCTTCTCCGAGGCCAAGGACGGCAGCCAGGCTGCCACCATTGAGGTCAGTAAGACCGCCAAGATGCCGAGTGCTGACAATCCTGTTACTGCTGTTGCCTCCAATGGCACAGTCGGCACGATCACCTATACCGCAAAGACCGACACAACGGTTGTCACCATCCCCGTCACCCTCGATGAGCTGACAACTAACTATGTCGCTACATTTGTTTGGAAACCCGACTATACCCTTACTTATTATGCTGCTGACGGCTCGACCGTCCTCGGCACACAGACCGTGGAGAAAGATGCTGCCATCTCTTCCTTCGGCGTTGCTGATCCTTCCGTTGAGACCGGTTATAAGTTCCGTGGCTGGACAGCTCTGGCAGGTAAGGGAAAGAAATATTCTACTTCAGACGTTGTCACCTCTGACCTCAGCCTCTATGCTCTCGTGACAGCTATCGAGACTGCCAACGACACTGCTCGCTACGACTATAACCTCGGTGATGAGAACTTCGATCCCGCTGACCACGAGGCCTTCACGCTCTCGGGTACTGGTAAGTTCCACGATGGTACCCACGGCTGGGTGTTTAACAATGGCGACAAGATCCAGCTCCTCATGGGCGCCAAGGGTTATGTCAAACTGACGCTCTGTAAATATTCGAATGCTGCATCTACCATTGCACTGCTCGACTGTAAGGGTGACACCCTCGCCACAACGAACGCACAGGCTTCGTCCGACGGCAATGTTGCTATCCTCAACTATGCTGCTGAGGCCGGCACCTACACGTTGGTCTTCAACGGCTCCGCTTATCTCCATGCACTCTCCATCGTCAACCTTGGCAAGGCTCCATTCACACAGACAGGCAACTGGTATGTCGTGAAGAGTGGGGATGCCAATGGCTTGCTGACAGCCCTTGAGGTTGCCGGTACCGACACTGAGGCACGTAAGTATATCTATCTCCCGAAGGGTACCTACGACTTTGGCAACAAGGTCCTCAACCGTGTCAGCGGCACGAACGTATCTATCATCGGTGAGGATGAAGACAGCGTTGTTCTCGTCAATAAGCCTGAGACGGAGGGTATCAATGTCACCGCCACCTTATATAATAAGAGTACGGGCCTCTACGTGCAGGATCTGACACTGAAGAACAATTATCCTTTCGATACTGTATCAGGAGCAACGGGTCGTGCCGTCTGTCTCCAGGACGAGGGCACACAGACGATCTGCAAGCGTGTGAAGATGCTCTCTTATCAGGACACTTACTACAGTCATAACAACAGCAAGGGTCAGTATTATTTTGAGGACAGTGAGATCCACGGTATCGTCGACTACCTCTGCGGCGACGGTGACGCCTTCTTCAAGAACTGCATCCTCTTCAATGAGCCAGGCAAGAGCGCGCATATCACAGCCAACGCTACAAGCAGCAACTACGGTTATGTCTTCGACAGTTGCACCGTGAAGCTCGGTGCCGATGATCAGTACGACTTCGGCCGTGCCTGGAACGGTGCCGCCCGTGTGGCGTTCCTCAACACCACGCTCGCCGGTCTTGCTGCTACAAAGATCCGTGATGCACGCTGGGCAAAAGACGGTATGAACGTCATGCCGCAGAACTTCTGGGAGTATAACTCCATGGATGAGAACGGCAATGTCATCTCCCCGGCTTCTAACATCGTAGATTTCACTTATAACGGCAAGACGTCTTCCAAGGAGACGATCCTCAGTGCTGAAGGTGCCAAGAAGTTTGCTCTCGATAGCGTCTTCACTTCCTGGAAGCCTGCTGCTTACACCGTGCAGTGTGCTGCTCCTGTCGTCATACTGAAAGATGCTACACTGAGCTGGGCTGCCGTAGACGGCGCCTCTGCTTATTTCGTCTACCACGATGGCGCCCTCGCTGCTATCACCGATGCCACGAGCTATGAGGTCTCTTCTGCTACCGGCACTTGGACAGTCCGTGCAGCTAATGTCATGGGTGGTCTCGGCATCGCCGGTAAGGCAAGTGTAGCCACTGCTATCCTTTCCATCAGCACACAGACAGACGATGACAACGCTCCCTATTACAATCTCGCAGGACAGCGTGTCAGCAAGAACACTAAAGGTGTACTGATCCACAACGGAAAGAAAGTGATCAAGTAAAAAGGAACTTTTTGAGCTGTACGGTTGAAATTTAGTGGCTATTATCTCGTGTGACGCTTAGGTCCCCGAAGGGGGCCAACATGGTTAGCCCCAGGTGAGGAGCGTAGCGACGTAACCTGGGGTGTGATTGGTCCAATTGACCCTGATTACCGGCCTCGAAGAGGGCGAACATGGTTAGAGCTACTACACCAGCATCCCGACCAAGTTCGCCCTCTTCGAGGCCGGATTGCAACGAAACTTCGTCGTACATAACCCTCTTACCTTTGCATCCGTGAATCAGAGTTAACAGTATGTGAATGATGTTTAACCATAACTGTATGATGACTCCGTAAGGCAACGGCTATACATGATGCTCCATACTCGGCTCTGTTT
>Ga0256406_1000588_pt1 | contig 65567 bp, 48 predicted proteins | sample RumenRJG_03DNA_FD_185986 | JGI IMG/M metagenome (GOLD analysis project Ga0256406, IMG submission 185986) | Bovine rumen microbial communities from Lethbridge, Alberta, Canada - RJG_03 | ecosystem: Host-associated > Mammals > Digestive system > Stomach > Rumen | place: Canada: Alberta | collected... | reverse complement strand
TGTCATGCCGGAAGGGGAGTAGCCTGTTTCTTCGGCAGCAGCAGCAAGACTTCCTGTTTCCAGAATGCGGAGAAATATGTTGTACTTGATGGTATCCATGGGAGCTCCTTTCAAAAGACCATTGCAATTTTATCAATATTATATTGATGAAATTGCGCTTCCGTCAATATAACACCTGCCCTATACTCAATGGAGAAGGGCCACCTGCACAGGGAGTACGGATTCCATCCTGGAGTCTGACGGCAGGAATCAAAAGGGGCGATCATGGAATCCACCCTTCCCGCAGCCCCTTTGACATCATATTTCAAGGATAGCTATGTTCCGGGAGGCATGGATATGAAGAGAAGACAGGCGGAAATGCTGCTGGCATCGGTGATACTGGCCAGAAGTACATCCTTTTTATTTTCCAAAACAGCGCTGGAGGAAATGGGACTGTTTGAGCTGCTGGCCCTTCGGTTCCTGCTGGCCTTTTTCCTGCTGGCTCTGCTGTATGGGAGAAGGCTTTGGCGTGAGGTGGGAAAATCCATGATTCTTCGGGGCGCCGTGCTGGGAACGGTTTTGTACCTGGTGATGGCAGCGGAAATGATGGCGCTCCGGCAGTCGGATATATACGTCACTGCTTTTCTGGAAAACACGGCCTTCTTTTTTGTGCCTTTCTTTCTGTGGGCAGGAAAGGGGAAACGGATTTCATGGAAAACGGGACAGGCCATGATTCTGATGACGGCAGGCGTCTCTCTTCTGACTGTGAAAGGCGCCGGGATTCATCCTGGCGCCCTATGGGCTATGGCAGCGGCCTTCTTCTATGGACTTTTCATCTATCTGACCGGCCTTCTGGCACGTCGGGGAGACGGTCTTTCTCTAGGTATATGGCAGATGGGTTTCATGGGCCTCTGGAATGGCTGCTCTGCCCTGGCCCTGGGTGAATGGGCTATGCCTTCATCGCCGTCAACGGTCATATCCCTTCTGGCGCTGGCCTTTCTCTGCACTGCCTTCGGTTTTACCTTCCAGACAGTGGCGCAGCAGTATTTGTCCACAGAAGAAGCAGGTTTCTTTTCCGGCTTAGATCCGCTTTTTGCTTCGGTGTGGGGCATGGTCTTCCGCGGAGAAAATCCGGGACTTTCCGGCGGCATAGGTGCTTTTCTGGTACTGGCCGGCATGGCGCGGGCCCGCGGCCGGGAGGATGGGAAAATCCCGGGCCCCGGCATGGGTCGGAATCATGAGTCTTTGGGTGAATGAGTCAGCACTTCCCGGCTGTCCTCCTTTTCCTGCAATGATATAATAAGGAAAAAAGAAAGGGGAAGAATCCATGATTCCGAAAGAACTGGATGATACGGACAGAAAAATTATTAAGGAGCTGAAGAAAAACAGCCGCATTTCCATGACGGAACTGGGGAAAAAGGTATTTATGACCGGCCAGGCTGCCAAAAACCGGCTGGAGCGTCTCCAGGATCTGGGCGTGGTGGAACGGTATACGGTGAATGTGAACTGCCCCGTGTTCGGCTACACCGTCCATGGCCTCTTCACCCTCCGACTGGAAAAGGACCGGGCTGCTGACTTCTACCGCTTCGTCCACACCACGGAATTTCACATTCTGCACTGCTACGAAACGGAAACGGGCACGGTCTTCATTGATGCCCATTTCCAGAGCGAAGAAAAAAGGGACGCCTTTCTTCATGTCCTCTCGGCCTACGGCTCCTGCCGCCTGCACAGGGTGGTAAAGGAAATCCACGGCATTCATCCGGTGGATGAGTGAGATAGCGGGCGGTCCGCTGTCGGCTGTCGGCTGACCGCTGTCCACTTACCTCTGCTCCTATGACACAGAAAGCCAATCCCGTAACGCTGACTTCTTATGGACAAGTCCCTTTGGGGCTTGAGGGTTCAGGCGCCTTTCGGCGCCCGGGTTCTATCGTTCGTGTGCTGCGCACCGAACGATGGGTTCGGCCCACAGAGCGGGCTGGTTCAGAGGGGAGTTTGAAATGCCGCCTGCGGCGGCAGGAAAACCATACAACCGCCCTGCGGGCGAGGAAATGCATTCCCCCTTTGGTGGCTGGCGCCACCACCTTTCCCCCGCAAGCGGGGGCACTATAACCCGTGCATACTGTAGAGCCATTTATGAAGAGAGTGTTTCGCGGTGTTTTATTCTGCCCCGCTTGCGGGGGAAGTCCGGCGCAGCCGGATAGAGGGAGGCGAGCGCAGCGAGCCAATCAGCAGAATGCCTATCATGCCATATGATACAGCAAGGTCATCCCGTAACGCTGACTTTATAAGCATTGCCGCAGAGCGGCAATCCGCCACCCTTTGAACCTTTTGAACCTTTTGAACCCTTTGAACCCGGGCCGCGGAGCGGGCCCATGACGAAAGGAGCCATTATGCATATCATCATCGCCGCCGATTCCTTCAAAGGCACCCTTTCTTCTCTGGAAGCGGGGAATGTCATCAAAGAAGGGGCCCTGTCCGTTTTTCCCGGCTCCTCCATTGAAGTACTTCCCATGGCAGACGGCGGCGAAGGAACGGTGGAAGCGGTGCTTCACTGCACCGCAGGGGAAAAGGCAGTTTTCACAGTCACCGGTCCTTTGGGAGAACCGGTGCAGGCTTCCTACGGACGGCTTTCCGGAAACCGGGCTATTATGGAAATGGCAGAGGCTTCGGGGCTCATGCTGGTTCCAAAGGAAAAAAGGAATCCCCTCCTCACATCCACCATGGGTACCGGAGAGATGATAGCACGGGCCATGGAAGACGGCGCCCGCAAAATTTTCCTGGGTATCGGCGGTTCGGCCACCTGCGACGGCGGCATGGGCGCCATGGAAGCGCTGGGGTTCCGTTTTCTGGATAAGGAGGGAAAGGAACTGCCCGGAAGGGGTGCTTCCCTTTCCCGGGTGGACAGGATAGACCTTTCTTCCTGCCATCCTCTGTTAAAGGAAACGGACCTGGTGGTGCTGAGCGATGTGAAAAATCCCCTTTGTGGAGCCCGGGGTGCCGCTCTTGCCTTTGCTCCCCAGAAAGGGGCGGATGAAGTTATGGCAGAGGAACTGGAACGGGGCATGGTGCATTATCGGGAGCTTCTTAAGAAAACCTTTGGCCGAAATCCCGATGACATCCCCGGAAGCGGCGCTGCCGGAGGACTGGGGGCGGCGCTCTCCCTTTTTCTGGGAGCCTCCATGGTTTCCGGTGCAGAGGAACTCCTGGGGCTTTCCTGCTTTGATGAAAAAATACAGAAGGCGGACCTGGTGGTGACCGGGGAAGGAAGGAGCGATGCCCAAAGCGGCGAGGGAAAAATCACCGGTTCCATTGTAAAACACTGCGCCCGCTGCTCGGTGCCCTGCGCCGTGCTTTCCGGCTCTCTGGGAAAGGGCTGGGAAATCCTGCGGCAGCAGGGCGCCCTGGCTGTCTATGGAGCGGCGTCAGGAGAAGAAATAGAAAAAGCCATGAAAGAACCGGCAGCTTATCTCAAAAAGGCAGCGGAAACCTTTTTCAGAACATGGCAGGAGAGCGGGACCGGGGCGGTGCTTTCCAGTATTCCCGAAGGTTGACACGCCCTTACGGGCGTGAGGGTTGAGCCAGCCGCCGGGCCTTTCGGCCCTGGGCTGCCAGGGTTCTGCCTGTGATCGGCTTCGCCTTACAGGCGGGTTGAGGGCTCTCGCCCTCGGGAGTTATATAGTATTGTGGAGGTCCTGCATAGGACCTCCAAGTCAGCCAAAGTAGGCCCTTAGCCTGCCCATTAAAGGGCTTACCTATTGGTTGGCTGACCGTGCCCGCTGGCGAGGTACGGCGCTTTCGGCGCCATTTTTTATACCGCCTTTGGCGGCGAAAACCATACAACCGCCCTGCGGGCGAGGAAATGCATTCCCCCTTTGGTGGCTGGCGCCACCACCTTGCCCGGTGGGAAGCATGTCACTGGATTCGCGGGTCGCGGGGCTCCCCTATGAATCCAGTTCCTTTGCCACCCCCGCAAGCGGGGGCACTATGGGTGCTTAGCCTTGGAGCCATGTCTCTACAGGAAAGCATAGAGCGATTTATTCTGTCCCCCGGATGGGGGAAAGTCCGGCGCAGCCGGATAAGGGGGAGCCGCGTAGCGACTAATCACCAGAATGCTTATCATGCTATATGACACTGGAAGTAAATCCCGTAACGCTGACTTTATAAGCATTGCCGCAGAGCGGCAATCCGCAACCCTCGGCCCGAGGGGCCGTCAAACTTAAGAACCCTCCGGCCCATAGGGCCGGTCAATCCTAAGAACCTTTCCTTTTGAACCCTCTGCACCCGGGCCACATAGTGACCCCTCAGAACCTTTTACTTTGCAATCAAGGCCCAAAGAGTGCTATAATACACCATATCTATATTTCTCAGTTGTCATCTGTTAACCAACTCTAAAAAACAGGAGGAAAGATGAAAAAAGCAATTATATTATCCAGCGGAGGCGTAGATTCCACCACCTGCGTTTCTCTGGCTGTTGACAGACTGGGAGCAGAAAACGTTGTGACTGCTTCTATTTTTTATGGGCAGAAGCATAAGAAGGAAATTCTGGCGGCCCGCAAGGTGGCACAGTATTATCATCTGAAGCATTATGAGTTTGATTTGTCCCAGATTTTCCAGTATTCCAACTGTTCCCTTCTGTCAAACTCCACCGAGGAAATCGTCCACGAAAGCTATGCCCGGCAGATTGCGGAAAACGGGGAGGGAAAGGTATCCACCTATGTGCCTTTCCGCAACGGCCTCATGCTTTCCACCGCCGCATCCCTTGCGGCATCTCTCTTTGAAGAGGACGATGTGGACATTTACATCGGCGCCCATGCCGACGATGCAGCCGGCGATGCCTATGCAGACTGCAGCGAGCCTTTCCTGCAGCATATGGGAGAAGCCATCCGCATCGGCACCTACGGCAAAGTGCACCTGGTATTTCCCTTTGCGAAAATGAATAAGGCCGGCGTGGTGGCTACAGGACTGAAACTGAAGACGCCCTACGAGCTGACCTGGAGCTGCTATGAAGGGGGAGATAAACCCTGCGGCACCTGCGGTACCTGTATCGACCGGGCCGCTGCCTTCGCCGCCAACGGAGTGAAGGACCCGGCATTGAATTAGCTGTCAATCGGACGGTTGACAGTATTCCCGAAAGCAAGAGGGTTCAGGCGCCTTTCGGCGCCCGGGTTCTATCGTTCGTGTGCTGCGCACCGAACGATGGGTTCGGCCCACAGAGCGGGCTGGTTCAGAGGGGAGTTTGAAATGCCGCCTGCGGCGGCAGGGAAACCATACAACCGCCCTGACGGGCGAGGAAATGCATTCCCCCTTTGGTGGCTGGCGCCACCACCTTGCCCGGTGGGAAGCATGTCACTGGATTCGCAGGTCGCAGAGCTCCCCCTATGAATCCAGTTCCTTTGCCACCCCCGCAAGCGGGGGCACTATAACCCGCGCTTACTGTAGAGCCATTTATGAAGAGAGTGTTTCGCGGTGTTTTATTCTGCCCCCCTGAACAGGGGGAAGTCCGGCGCAGCCGGATAAGGGGGAGCCGCGTAGCGGCTAATCACCAGAATGCTTATCATGTCATATGGCACTGAAAGTAAATCCCGTAACGCTGACTTCATACTCATCGCCCCCTAAAGGGGAAACGACTCACTACATTTTGCGCGTCGCTAGCGCTCCTTCAAAATGTGTTCGCTGTGCACCGTAAGGGCGATACCACCACCTTCTGAACCTTCTGAACCTTCTGAACCTTTTGAACCCTATGAACCCTCACACCGAAGGTGTGTCCAGGGGCGCCACCATAACCCTCAGCCCCGCAGGGGCTGTCAAACTTAAGAACCCTCCGGCCCCAGGGCCGGTCAATCTTAAGAACCTTTTTGCACAACCCTTCTACATAACTTGCGGCGAAGCCGCGCCCCTTTTTTACCCTTTTAACTTATATTTCATGACCCTCTTATGAAAGGAATACTATGTTTACAGTAACGAAAAGAATGGAAGTGTCCGGTGCCCATTTTCTGCACCTGGACTATGAAAGCAAATGCACCAATCTCCACGGTCACAACTGGATCATTACAGTGACTGTGCAGAATGATACCCTGGACAGGAATGGCATGGTGGTGGATTTCAGCAAGATTAAGGAAATCGTAAATCAGTTTGACCATCACCTGATTAATGATGTGCTGGGAGATCTGAACCCCACTGCCGAGAACATGGCCAAGTGGATCTGCGACCATATTCCCTATTGTATCCGGGTGTCCGTGCAGGAAACGGAAGGGAATGTAGCCACCTATGAAAAGTAACTATGCCTATGATGACGGCCTTTTCCATCTTACCGAGATTTTTGACAGCATTGACGGAGAAGGAAAGCGCACCGGATTCATGGCCGTGTTTCTCCGCCTGGCAGGCTGCAATCTCCGCTGCAATTACTGCGATACCGCCTATTCCCTTACCCTGGAGGACACGGCAGAGGCTTTGACGGAAGAAGAAGTGATCCGCCGCATTCATGGCTATCCCTGGAAGCGCCTCACCATCACCGGCGGGGAGCCCATGCTTCATCCTATCCACCATCTCTGCGAGGTGCTGGGGAAAGAGGGCTATGAAATCAATATAGAAACAAACGGCGCTGTGCCTTTGTGGCGGGAGCGTCCGGAAGGGGTTTTCTATACCATGGATTTCAAATGCAGCGGCAGCGGTATGAAATCCCGCATGAACCTCGATAATTTCAAGCTCCTCAACGGCGGCGACGTGCTGAAGTTCGTGGTGAGCTCAAAAGAAGATCTGGATGAAATGAAGGACGTGGTGGAGCATCATTTCACGGCGGCCCGTCATCCCCAGTTTTTTGTAAGCCCCGTATGGGGAAGAATCCAGCCGGATAAGCTGGTAGAGTATGTAAGAAATCATCAGCTGCAGGATGTACGGGTCCAGGTGCAGCTTCATAAAATCATCTGGGACCCGGACAGGAGAGGTGTTTGATATGGATTTAAAAAAACTGGAACAGGCCGCCCGGCTGATTATTGAAGCCGTAGGCGATGACCCGGACAGGGAAGGCCTCAGGGAAACGCCGAAGCGGTTTGCCGATATGATGGCAGAGCAGTTTGCCTATACCGCTGTTTCCAATGAAGACATTGCCAGAGAATTTGAAAAAACCTTTGCCACCCCGGAAAATGATATGGTGGTGGTGAAAGACATTCCCATCTTCTCTCACTGCGAACATCACATTGCCCTCATGTACAATATGAAGGCCGCCGTGGGCTACATTCCCCATGGAAGAGTTATCGGCCTCTCCAAAATCGCCCGCATTGCCGACGCCGTATCCAAGCGGTTCCAGATCCAGGAACGCATCGGCACCGATATCCGGGACGTCATGGAAATGGTCACCGACTCTCCCGATGTGATCGTCTACATCGAAGGAGAACACTCCTGCATGACTGCCCGGGGCATTAAGAAACCGGGTACCAGGACAAGAACCATTGCCTCCTCCGGCGCCTTCAAAACCGACAGCGCCCTGCGCGGAGAATTTATGAAACTGGCTCTTGAAAAAGAATGAGGGCTTAACGCCGCGCCCCTTTTCTTATAATCTGCGCCCGTAGGGCGCCACCACAACCCTCGCAGCCGTAGGCTGCGTCAAACTTAAGAACTCTCCGGCCGCCAGGCCGGTCAATCCTAAGAACCCTCACGCCGAAGGTGTGTCCAAGGGTAAGAAATAAAAATGACACAGGCCGCCGATTGGCGGTCAGGATAGTGATGGGGTGTCAAATCAGCGCTCTGCCCCGTACACCCTTTCCCGCTTCGCGGGACTTCGCCCCGGTGGGAAGCATGTCACTGGATTTTCAGATCGCTTCGCTCTCTTACAAATCCAGTTCCTTTGCCACCTCAAGGGGAAACGAGAAGTATGGAGAGGAAAAATAGGGAGTCATATATTTCATGTACCATTCTGCAGTTTCCCCCTTTGGTGGTGAACGCAGTGAGTCAATCACCAGCATGCGTATCATACCATATGATACAGAAAATCAATTCCCGTAACGCTGACTTCATACTCATCGCCCCAAAGGGCGATACCACAACCCTCGGCCTGAAAGGCCGTCAAACTTAAGAACCTTCCGGCCCAACAGGCCGGTCAATCTTAAGAACCTTTTTCTGAACCCTCTGAACCATTTGAACCCTCTGAACCCTCAGGCCCGATAGGGCTTGTCCATTTGAACCCTCACACCGCAGGCGTGTCCAAAGGCGAAGCCGCCATGTTCTTCCCCGTCTCTTTTCACCTTGTGGTATAATATAAGCGACTATATGCCTGCTTCTGTCTCCCTGGCGGAGAGCAGGGCGGTGAAGTGATTTATATATAGGAGCGTATTATATGAAGAATTCCGATATACGGCGCGAGAGACCGCCCAGGAAATCGTCCTTTCTGAAGAGGATTTTCGTATTTCTTGTGGTTATCGTGATGATTGCCGGCGCTGGAGCGGCGGCAGGCTTTTTCGTGTCTGTTTCCAAGCATCTGCCCGATGTGACGGCCAATATCCAGCCCAATGCATCATCCCGCATTTACGATGATAAAGGACGGCTCATTACCACGGTGCATGCCGAGGAAAACCGCATTCCTGTGCCTATTACAGAGGTTCCCCAAAACCTGCAGAATGCCTTTGTGGCAGCGGAAGACGTGAGATTCTATGAACACCACGGCATCGATCCCCGGGGCATCCTCCGCGCCGTCTGGAACAACGTACTCAGTCGCAACGCCACAGGACAGGGCGGCTCCACCATTACCCAGCAGTTGGCCAGAAATGCCTTCCTTACCCAGGAACAGACACTGAAAAGAAAACTGTTGGAAGTGGTACTGGCACTGCAGATTGAAAACAAGTACACCAAGAAACAGATTCTGGAAATGTACATGAACCAGATTTACTTCGGTCAGGGCTGCTACGGCATCCAGACCGCATCCCGCGTCTATTTCAGAAAAGACGTGAAAGACCTGACACTGCCTCAGTGCGCTATGCTGGCCGGACTTCCCAACAGCCCGAACTACTACTCTCCCTTCCGGAGTCTGGAAGCGGCCAAGTACCGCCAGGGCATCGTACTGGACCAGATGGCCAAGTATGGCTATATTTCCGAAGCCGATGCCCAGGCTGCCAAGAAAGCAGACCTGCACCTGGCTAAGCCCCAGGCTGCCAAAGGCACAAACAGCACCGCTTCTTATTTCATCAGCTACGTGATCCAGACCATCAGCGACAAGTACGATTCTGATGCCATTTACAAAGAAGGACTCCAGGTGTATACCACCCTGGACCTGGATATGCAGAAGGAAGCCGAAAAGGTGCTGAAAGCAGACCTTCCTGCCGGAAATAAGGATGCCAAGGGACTGACCCAGCCCCAGGGCGCCCTCATGACCATTGAAACCGGCACTGGCCACATCAAAGCCATGGTAGGCGGCCGGGGCGAAGACCACTTCAACCGCGCCACCCAGATGGTCCGTCAGCCGGGATCTGCATTCAAACCTTTCGTATACCTCACAGCCTTTGAAAATAAATTCAGCCCCTATGATACCGTAAGCAACGAAAAGAAGACCTACGGCGGCGGATGGACCCCGAAGAACTACGGCGGCACCTCCGGCGGATCAGTGACACTGGAAGAAGCTCTGGTTCACTCCATGAACATTCCTACCATTGACCTGGCCAACAAAGTGGGCATGAAGAAAATTCTTGACACTGCAGAAGCCTGCGGTATTTCGACCCTGGTGAAGGACGGAAAGAGAAACGATGACAACCTGGCAGCCTCCATCGGCGGCCTCACCAATGGCGTTTCCGTATACGACATGGCCAAGGCCTACAGCGTCTTTGCCAACGGCGGTAAACTCATCGAACCCACGGCCATCATGAAAGTGGTAGATAGAAATGGCAATGTACTGGAAGACCATTCCGGAAAACCGGAAGGCAAGCAGGTGGTCAGTGAAAATGCAGTCTACCGTTTGACCAGCATCCTGGAAGAAGTAGTCTCCCGTGGCACTGGCGGCAATGCCTACATCGGCCGCACCGCAGCCGGCAAGACCGGTACCACCGATGACGAACACGACGCATGGTTCGTAGGCTATACCCCTGAACTGGTGACAGCCGTATGGATCGGTGACGATACCTCCAGCAACGCAGGCTACACCGGCGGCACTGTTCCGGCAGCCATCTGGAGAGACTTCATGAAACAGGCCCTCTCTGCCTACAAGACCAAGAGCTTTGATATCCCTGAATCGGTGAGAGCTGAAAACGAAAGGGCAAGAGCAGCCCAGGCGGCCAAGGCGGCAGAAACCAAGAAGAAGGACGAGGACAAGAAGAAAGACGATAAGTCTGTGAAAGACAATAAAAACGCCGGAAACAAACTCCTTGACCGTATTACCGGTAAAGGCGGCGCCAAACCTTCCGAAGGCGACGGCAATAAGACCAACTGATAAAAAAGACTGTGAAGAAATGATCTGCATTTTTTCACAGTCTTTTTTCGTGGGGAAAATGGGGCAGGAAAGTGGTGCGCCAGCCACCGAAGGGGGAAGCTCTGAATTGGACACGCCTGCGGCGTGAGGGTTGACGGGGCTTCGCCCCGAAGGTTGTGGCCGCCTGTCGGCGGCGGGTTGTGTATCGCTCCGCTCAGGGGGGCGACAGCGCCTGCGGCGCTGAGGGTGGTGGATTGCCCTTCATGCAATGCTTATAAAGTCAGCGTTACGGATTCACTTTCAGTGTCATATGACATGATAGGCATTTTGGTGATTAGCCGCTACGCGGCTCCCTCTTATCCGGCTGCGCCGGACTTTCTCCACGGGAAAGCGTGTCACACGATTCTCAGGTCGCTTTGCTCCCTTACGAATCGTGTTCCCTTGCCACCCCATCCGGGGGACAGAATAAATCGCTCTATGCTTTCCTGTAGAGACATTGCCCCATGGCTAAGCATCCATAGTCCCACCACGAAGTGGGGGGAAGGTGGTGGCGCCAGCCACCAAAGGGGGGAACTTCCTCGAGCGTAGCGAGGTCGGACTGTTTTCCCTCGGGCGAAGCCCGGTTGTTAGGTTTTATCATAAGAGGGCGCTTTCCATAAATTTAGAGGCGCCACCACAACCCTCGCCCCTAAAGGGGAAACGACTCACTATGATTTGTGCGTCGCTTTGCTCCTTCAAATCATGTTCGCTGTGCACGCCGGAGGCGCGTCAAACTTAAGAACCCTCGGGGCGATAGCCCCGTCAAACTTTAGAACCCTTAAGCCCCAAAGCATCTCCATAGAATCCGCACGTAAAAGGCCTTCACCGGATGGCAGCCGGTGAAGGCCTTTGTATTTTTGGAGTTTGGGAATGGTGTAATCATGGACCCATAGAAAATGAGCCTATGAAGAGGTATGGGGAGAATCCCTGCAGAAAGGGGAAAGGAGGAAACTTTCCATTTCCTGCGGCTGTCATACCGTCAGCCGGGTACGGGAGAAAGACAGGGTGCATACTGAATTTGTCACTTCTGCCGAAACACTGACCTGTGCGGGGTGAAGGAATGAATGCATTCCTGTGCAATGGCTAATCTCCATCTGCCCTTTTCTTCTGTCAGCCCTTACGAAAGGCTTGGCCGAAAAAGAGGAAAGAGGAAGATGCCTCTTCCTTACCTTCAGCAAAAATGATTCCGCTTTGAAACCCTGTAACAGTCAAACGATTTCAAAAGCGGCAGATTCGCGGACCCTTCCAGCCGCTGCCCCTCCAGCCTGCCTGTGGCAGAGTGGCTGAGGAATCCGGATCTCACAATCGAAATACTTCGGAGGATAGACCTCAAAAGGTTCTCATTTCTCCCCTTCCCCAAAGGATCGTACGTTTCATCTGCCGGGAAACCTGCCGGAAATCAAAGGGCCGGGCCAGCGGGAAAAAAGAAAAAGGAACCGGCGGTACAGCATGGAAACCATACTTATCACCTTAACCTGTCTCTATTATACATCATTTAGGATTTTATTAAAGGCGATTGTTATCTTTTAAAGGAGGAAATGGTAAAAAATGCCGCTGCTGCCGGCAAAAAGGGCTTATTGAATTTTTCTTTAAGCAGTTCATGAGAAAGAGAGAGTCCCTCACTGAAGGGGGCAGGGAGCCTGCCGCCATAGGCTGAAGCCTATGGGGAAAACCTTTCCCGAAAGGCCTGGAGATTCCTCTTGTCTCCAGGGCAGTATATGGCAAAGAGGATGGAATCGAAATAAAAGCGATACCTTTCCTCCACCAGTACCCTGTAAAAATCAGAGGCCACCTGGTCCGGCGGATTCCGAAATACGCCGCAGCCCCAGGCGCCCAGGGTCAGAGTCCGGATACCCTTTGCCGCTGCCAGGGCCAGGATGCGTCGTATGCGCTGTATCCGCCGGCGGCTGATTTCCTTTTTATCCATTTCTCCTGCCGGTCCCCGAAGGTCTATGGCCGGCGCCGTGATGACAGCGGTTTGGCGGGGCGGCCCGAAAAGAGTACCGTCGGCGCTTCGGAAGATTTCTACGAAAGGAGAAAAGACCATGCCGCCAGAGCCGTACATACTCTGGCGCCGCCGATTCTCCTCATAATAGGGAAGTCCCTTTTTCCCTGCAAGGGATGCATAGAGGGTACTCTCCCGGCAGAGGGCCTCTTCCTGGGAAGAGGCGCCGTAAAGATATCCGCCGCCGGGGGTAAAGGCATTGGCGAAATTCAAGACCCCCTCTGCCCCGTAGGCCAGGGTATCTCCTTCGACCACCGAAATTCTTCCTTCCCCCAAGGGAGCGGAAAGGGAAGAGACCATCTCTTCCAGCACCTTCGGCCCGTAGATTTCCGCCTCCTCCAGTCTGGAAAGGGGAGAGGCAAAATGAAAGACTTCTCCCTCTGCTTCATAAAATCCCTGGTTTATGATTTTTTCATTTTCTCTGGCCATGGCCATATAGCGCATTCTTGTATCCATCTGTTCCTCCGTGAACACGCTCCCGGGGGCCTGTCTGGCGTCCCATGGCAGGCCGCAGCCTTTCCGCAGGGGCCCTACTCAATCCAGTCCTTATATTTCTCCAGCAGTTTCTGACAGGCAATGTCCGAAGCCTGGAAGGCTTCTTCAAAGGAGGCCCCTTGATAAGGATTGGCAATGCCGCCGTCATAACCGGCTGCCGCGGACAGGAGGGAAATCTTATTGTCCACATCGCCGCCCATGGTATTGAAAAGCCGGGGATCCTGGGGATTGTCCATGAGGAAAATGTAGTTGAACTGGTCATAGGTGCTCCATTCCAGGGGCAGGGCTTTCTTATTGGTGGCAGGGATGCCGTGGGATGCCAGTACATCCTTTCCTTCCTGGCAGAGAGGGGAGCCTTCCTTTTCCAGGCAGGCGGAGGAGACATAGATTTTCTCCGACAGGCCTGCTTCTTTCACCAAATGTTTCATAATGAATTCCGCCATCGGCGGCTCGCCGCTTCCGGTGTGAGACAGGAACAGAAGTTTAATCATGGAAAGGCTCCTTTCACTGATGAAATCAAAAGATATTCTGTCTTATTATATAACATTCCTGTAAAAGAAAGGTAAAGGAAGGGAGAATCAGACCATCAGACAGTGAGACGCTGCAAAGGGGCTGGAAGGCAGGAAAGGCATATGAGAAGCGGGGTGCAGGGCCCTGAGATTTCCTCTTTCCATGAGAACTTTCCTCCTTTAAAGGGATTATATAGACAGAGAGAACTGAAAGGGCCCGGAAGGGGCGCCCGCCTCACTGCCTGTTACGTGCACACACCTTATCAAGGGACAGGCCATGGAGGTAGGAAGAACTTCCTCATATGAATCAGAACTCTCTGACGCGTCGAAAACAACCTGTAAAAACTCCTGAAGATGACCTGCTAGACATCCTGGTGGCAAATGGCTATACCAGTTCTTCCTTGACGACACAGACATTCCGCTTAGGCGGCTGCCCCTGGCCGATTCATCGAAGCTGAACGCCTGAGCCCTACCGCGCATCAGCATGGGACGAATCAGGAGTTTTTTGCGTGGCACAAAGGAAGGCAGAAAATCATATATCTGACACCGGGGAGGTTTTCGGACCTGCCCTTTGGAAGGCGGCGGATCATTCCGGCCTGCGGCGTAAGGGAGTCTTACGCTGTTTCATCCCCATACGCAGGAAGGCAAGCAGCGCCGCGCTGTGAGGTTTGGGACCTCCGTTTCCCTGAAAAAAAGCAGTGAAAGAAGCATCGGTAAAGGCCGGTGCTTTTTTCACTGCTTCGATTTCATCCATGAAGCCGGGCCAGGTCGGCTTTGGCTTCTTCATAGCCTGCTTCCACTGCTTTTTTGTACAGCTCTTCGGCTTTGGCTGTATCCTTCGGGCAGCCCAGGCCCTTTTCATAGAGCCGTCCCAGCCTTGTCATGGCAGGGGCGCCGATGATGTCGGTGCGCTCTGCGGCCTTCTGGTAGAGGGCGAAGGCTTTCTCATAGCTTTGGGGAAGGCCTTCTCCTTTTTCATAGAGTTCGCCTAAAAGCCAGGTGGCGGTGATATCGCCTTTGTCTGTCGATTTTTTATACCAGCTGGCGGCTTTTTTGAAATCCCGGGGTACCCCTTTTCCATTGGCGTAGAGAAGTCCGATCCAGCGGCCTGCCTTCATGTGGCCCAGTCTGTCTGCTTCCCGGAAAAAGGCCAGGGCCTTGGCGTCATTTCTGCAGGCGCCCTGATAGAAGCCGATGCCCATGTCCAGATAGGTTCCGGCAAGGGAGCGCTTTTCCTCCTGGCTGAGCCCTCTGGTTGAGGCAAAGGCGGGGGTACCGTCCTTTGTCTGGGTGAAAAGCCAGTCCCTGATGGGAGTGATGTTATAGGCAATGGTCCAGGTGTACATGTGGTTTCCTCCGGCAAAGACGGAGTACTGGATGGGGCTTCCCTGCTGCAGCATGGCACCGGTCAGATGATTCCAGGCCCCCTTGTCGGAGTGGCTGTCCCAGAGAGAGGAGGTGGCCACCGGGGCTCCCAGGCTCTGCCAGAGATTCACGGCCCTGTTCATGCCGGGATAGGCTTTGGTGTCTCCCTCGGAAACAAGGATCCACAGGTTCTTGTCTTTCAGCGCCGCCATTTCTTCCACATTCCACTGGCAGGCCACCAGGTACTGGGCGGCGAAGAGATCCGGATACCGGTCGCTGAGGGCGATATTGGCCATGCCGCCCTGGGACTGGCCGGTACCGTAGATGCGGTTTTTATCCACCGGATAGGTATCCACGATATGCCGGATGGTGTCATAGGCCAGAGTGAGACCGGGGGTCCACTTGTTTTCATCGGTGGTCATCATGCCCAGGGAGTCTACCAGATCTTTGGAATAGTGGAGCACCAGGACCATGGAGGGGTGCTTGGCCTGCTCCTCTTTGGAAGCCCAGATGGTGCCGCCGTTTCCCTGTACCAGGGACAGCTTGGTATCATTGGTGTCGGCGCTGGCGTCGGGAATGAAAACGATGAGAGGATAGGTCTTCCCGCTCTCAAAGCCCTTGGGAAGGTACAGATAATAGGGCATGGCGGCGCCGGTGACGGGATCTTCATAGGAACTTTCCTGAAATCCCTGAAGCTCCGGCTCTGCCGCCCGGGCGGTATAGAGGGTGTCCGAGGGAAGATATGGGATGCCTTTGGTATCCCATACCAGGCCGGTCTGCTTCAGGGAAAAAGACAGGTCCGGCAGCGTTTTGCTGCTGCTCATGGGCGGGCCCATTCGGGAACCGCTTTGGGACCCTTTTTCCGGCAGGTCCCTGGGCCTTTCCTTTCCCTGCTCCCCGGGGGCAGGAAGAGGCTTATCGGACTGGGGATTGGTATTGGAGAGAGACAGGATCACATAGGGGCCTGAGGCTTCCCCTTTTGCCCTGTCCGGCGAAGTGCTGACAGAAGCGGAAGCAATGGTTTTCCCTTCCACCGAGAAATCGGAAGGAGAAAGGGAACGACCGTCAATGGGCGTGGGGTATTTGACGGATACCCTGGAAATGGCTTCGCCGAATCCATAATTATGGGCAGTGGCGGAAACAGAAACGAGAGCCCGCGGCGCCGGTGCCTTGTCATCAGCTGCCATGGCCGGCATGGGGCTTACCGCCGGAAGGCCGCTGAGGCAGGCCAGAGAAAGAAGAAGGGAGAGTTTTATTGCATTTTTCATGATAAAGTCCTTTCCTGATTATATGACTTTGGATACCCTATTGTACCACAAAGAAATTACGGGAGGTAATTATTAAAACCGTAGAAGCAGAAGTTCCATGGCAGAAGAGACAGGATGGAACCCTCCGGCTCAGCGGCAAAAGGGCCTTTCCTTGCAGAATGCCCGGGGATAGGAGAAGGGTCTGATTCTTTTTTCTGAGGGTTGAATGACCGGACATATTTGCTATAGATAAAGAAATATAATATTCATAAAAAAGTTATATAGCGCCAATCTATGCACTAAGTTACAATTTTATGCAGAGTTTTACGAAAACAAAACGTAATAAAAAGATAAATAAAATAGGGAAAGGCAGGATTCTAACCTTGGCTATAACAACAAGGTGGATGCCAATACGGACACCACCGTTGATTTTTCCAACACACAGATTCTAGGCAGTAATGTGACTGCCAAACTGGGCAATTCCGTCTATCTGGGCAGCAATGTGGCCTATACGGGCCAGACCCCGGCGGCCAGCGATGCCATCACGTCTGCCAGGACGGCGGCGGAGAAAACATGGTGAATGCCGGCGTCACTCTGAAAGTAGGCCCCGGCCATGGTACGCCGACGACCGTCACTACCAGGATGGGACAGAAGGTGGACGTCATGGATATCCTGGCTAAACAGATGGAAATCCTGGAGAGACTGGCAGGAAATGCAAAAGCTGTCTCCGCTCCGGCGGGCAGCGACATTTTCCCTGACGTACCCCAGAATCACTGGGCCTATGCCTATGTGGACAAACTCTACCGCACCGGCAGTCTGGCAGGTTTCTCGGAACCGGGGAAACTGAAGAGCCATATGCTTACCAGAAAGGATTTTGCAGAAATCCTCTACTGGGCCATGACCAACGGTGCCACCACCAATCCGGACCTCAACAGCGACGGCAGCCTGAACAGGCTGGCTGCGGAATTCGGGGCCGAACTGAAACTGGTGATGAGGTAAAAGAGAATAGACGGCCGGCATCCCTGGGGCATTTCGGCGTTGGGCAGCTGTGCCGATGGAGCTTGGGACAGGCGGGGCGGACAATGATGACATCCGGCCCGAAGACGCCAAATCTTCATGTCCGCAGAGCATGTTCATAGGAAATATGACCGCAAGTTGTAGTAGATTATGATAGATTTTTTGCCTCAGTGGAATTATACTATTAGTGACAGATTTATTATATTACACAATCGATATTTATAAATATATCGGGGGGGGTAAAGAAGCATGGATATAGAAATGGTGGATCTGCTGCGGAAGATGGTGGATGAAGCGCCCTTTGGCATGTACGTGCTGGATGGGGAGCGGAAAATCGTATTCTGGAGTCAGGGTGCGGAACACATTACCGGCTACAGCAGGGAAGAAATGGTAGGAAAGCACTGTTTCAACGGCGGCCTGGATCATATCGACAGCACGGGCCTTCATTTATGCCATGATTTCTGCCCCATGATGGCTACCATTTTTGACGGCCAGTCCCGGGAGCAGCCGGTTTTCCTGAAGAACAAGGCAGGAAAGCGGGTGCCCGTTCTGGTGCATACAGAGCCTCTTTTCAGCGGTGATAAAGCCTTGGGGGCTATCGAATATTTCCGGGTCCTTCCGGAAAGTGAATATCCTATACCAAAGGAACGGTGATTGATTTTGTCAGGGATAGATGTAACAGGTACGCTGCTTTCGCAGCTGGATAGAAATCTGCCCGGCGGGATTCTCATTTACCGCGACGATGGGGAGCAGACAATTTTATATGCCAATCCCTGGCTGATTCGTGTTTTCGGCTGTTCTTCCTACGAGGATTTCATGAAGACCACCGGCGGCTCTTTCATGCATCTGGTGCATCCAGAGGACCGGAGCCGGGTGGATAAGGATATACGGGATCAGATTTCCGGCAGTCCAGAAAAGCTGGATTTCGTCAATTACCGTATTGTCCGAAAGGATGGTTCTATCAGGCGGGTGGAGGAGTTCGGCAACCGGGTGTTTGTGCCCGGTGTGGGACCTGTGTTTTATGTGTTCTTCTTGGACAATGATACCAAGTACAAGATTTATGATATTGACGCCCTCACCGGTCTTCCCGGAAAGACCCGGTTCCTGCAGCATGCGTCCATGACCATGGCCATGGCGTCTCTGGATCCCAAGTCGCCGAAGCTGGCATTTATCTATATAAATATCCACAATTTCAGTTTCTACAATCTTCGGAACGGCAGCGAGAAGGGAAATCAGTTCCTCCTTAAAATGGCAGCGGTGCTGCAGAAAAATTTCCCCAATAATCTCATTTCCCGCTTTGCCGATGACCATTTCGTCATTCTGGCGTCCCTGCCTTCCGTGGAGGCCCTGATTCCCTCCATTACCGAGCAGATTCATGCTCTCTATGATGCCAGCCGCCTGGATGTGAAGTTTGGCATTTACCGGGTGGATGATTTTCACGTGCCTGTGGAAAGTGCCTGCGGCATGGCCCAGATGGCCTGCGACAGCATCAAGGAGCTGCCGGATCAGTACGTCTGCTTCTATACGGAAGATATGAGCCGGCGGAAAGCCCTGCGGAGCTATGTGATCGACCACTTCAGGGAAGCTTTGGAAAAGCGGTGGATAGAGGTCTATGTGCAGCCTGTCATCCGCACCGTGTCCGGCACCCTGGCCAGCGTGGAAGCCCTGTCCCGGTGGAAGGACCCCGAGCGGGGCATGATTTCGCCCGGCATTTATGTGCCTCTTCTGGAAGAGAGCCGGCAGGTGAAAAAGCTGGACCTCTATGTGCTGGAGGAAATCTGCCGCTGCTACCGCGCCCAGATAGATGAAGGCAAAGCGGTCATTCCCACTTCCTTTAATCTGTCTCGGGTGGATTTCTTCCAGGGCTCTATTTTTGATGAGGTGGAGGACATACGGAAACGGTACCAGGTGCCCCGGAATATGCTCTATGTGGAAGTGACGGAAAGCGCCTTCGTCCGTGAAGGGGACGTGATCCGGAAGGAAATCGAGCGGTTCCGCAGCGCCGGCTATGAAGTGTGGATGGATGATTTCGGCAGCGGCTACTCTTCCCTGAATACCCTCAAAGATTACAACTTCGACGAAATCAAAATCGACATGGCCTTCCTTTCCAGCAGCAGTGAAAAGTCCCGGAATATTATCAAGGCCATTATCCGCATGGCCAAGGAAATCGGCATCCATACCCTGGTGGAAGGAGTGGAAACGGAGGACCAGGTGCGCTTTATCCGTTCCATCGGCTGCGAGCTCATTCAGGGCTACTATTACGGAAAGCCCATGACTCTGGATGAACTGAAAGAGACGCAGAAGAAGAAGGGCTGGACAGTGGAGACACCGGACCTTCGCCAGTACTACGGGTCCCTGAAAAGCGTAGATTTCCTCACCGATAAGTCCATGGCGGTGGTGGAATATACGGGGACAACCCTTCATTATCTTTTCGCCAATCGGGAGTTTATGAAATCCCTTCACTCTGCCGGCGTGGAAAGCCTTGAGAAATCAGAGAGTTCCATCAATGGTTCCGCCGGTCCCATTGGAAAGAATATCAGAAGTTTCATGGAAAGCATGGCGCAGTCAGCTGCTGACAGAACCATGACCTATACAGAAAACGGGCAGTACATGAAACTGGAAGTGCGTCATCTGGCGCAGGAGGGAAACACCCATCTGGGACTGGCCTTTCTCACGAACATTACCATCAATGAAAGGGAAAACGAGGCAGTGTCCCTGGACTGGGTGATGCGGAATATTTTCTATCTCTACCAGGCTGTGGACCTGGTAGACCCCGAAGGAAATGCTGTCATTCCGCTGGTGAACAATTCGCCTTACCAGACATATTTCCACCGGCGCCATGCGGGATTGGCGGAAATGGCCAAACAGTATGCTTCCGTCATGGTGCATCCCGACGACCGGCAGCGGTTCTTGGAATTCTCTAACCTGTCGAATATCCGGCAGCGCATCCACGAAGACTCCTACGGCACTGTGGTAGGCTGCTTCCGCACCCTGGGCAATGACCGCCAGTACCACTGGAATGTTCATTCCATCCTTCCGGTGCAGAGAAAGGGGAAAACCTATCTCCTCTATACCGTGAGGAATTCCCCGCTGGATGAAAAGAGCTTCAGAAAACCGCTGCTGAAGCTCCTGAACCGCCTGCCCTTTGAAAAATAAAAAAGATACGCAGCAAAATCCATAGCCCGCGCAGGAGACAGTACTCTCCTGCGCCATTTTGATGGTTAAAAGAGAGAAGCCCCATTCCACTCCACCCATGACAAAACGCTGCCCCACCCACTGTCATTTCGACGAAAGCGGAGAAACCTCACTCCCTAAATGACAGAAACGACGCCCCGCACCTCCGTCATTTCGACCGGAGCGTAGCGAAGTGGAGCGGAGTGGAGAAATCTCCCATTCTTATGGTACATGAAGCATTGAGGCAGGAGATCTCTCGACTCAGCGTTTCATGAGTGCCAGGGTCTTTACCATCCATATCGGCGCGCAGCCCCGCTCGAGATGACGGTGTTGGCGAGCAGCATCCAGTCATTTCAGAAGGGGACGAACCCCCACCTTCGTCATTTCGACCGAAGCGGAGGGGAGTGGAGAAATCTCCCCCTCTAATGGTACGGGTGGCATTACGGTGGGAGATCTCTCGACTCAGAGTTTCATGGGTGCCAGGGTCTTTACCATCCATATCGGCGCGCAGCTCCGCTCGAGATGACGGTGTTGGCGAGCAGCATCCAGTCATTTCAGAAGGGGACGAACCCCATTCCCGTCATTTCGACCGAAGCGAAGCGGAGTGGAGAAATCTCCCCCTCTAATGGTACGGGCGGCATTACGGCGGGAGATCTCTCGACTCAGAGTTTCATGGGTGCCAGGGTCTTTACCATCCATACCGACATGCAGCTCCGCTCGAGATGACGGTGTTGGCGGGCAGCATCCAGTTATTTCGACCAATGAAAACATACAAAAAAGCTGTGAAGAAATGGTTTACATTTTTCACAGCTTTTTTTCACGGGCTCCCGATGACTTCTCCGGGATTTTATTCCTTTTTATCCGTCCATTGCCGGCAGAGTTCCAGCATAGGTTCCCGGAATTCTTTGCTGCTCATGAAGGACAGTTTGCAGGCGTAGAGGAAGATCTTGAAATCGGTATTGGGCACAGCCATAATGGTGTGCACGTACCAGCGGTAGGTGCCGTCTTCGTCCAGGGTGCGGAAGATGCCGGCGGCGGTGCCATAGGGATCGCTCTCCAGAAGCTGGTAGAGGTGATGAAATTCCGTGAAGCGGCGGTAGCGGAGGCGGTCGTCCGGGTGAATCTGGGATTCCGCCGCTTTGCGCAGGGCTTCAATGCCCTTTGTCTTTTTGGAAAGATACTGCCGGAAGGGGGTATTGGCGATGATGGGGGTGGCCGTATCATCCTTCAGGTTCAGCACTGTAATGTTCTGGTACAGGTAGTACAGGTTCCGCAGGATGTCATCCAGCCGGTGGGCTTCTTCTGCTTCCTGACTGATGGAAATATGGGAGAGGTGGACCTGGAAGAGGTGACGGTTTTTGCCGGTCAGGGTCGAAATGTGGTGCCCTGTGAGATGCATGTAGCGGTTCTTTTTCGGATAGGTGATGGTCTGGTCCTGTCCTGTGCGGAGGATATTGAGGAAGAAGGCGTGAATGTTTCTGCCCAGGGCGGAGGAAGGACTGTTCAGCTCCTCTTCCGAATGGCGGGGCGTGCTGGTGCCGCCGGAAGCCAGGGCCCGGCGGAATTTATGGTTTGCAAAGAGGTAGGTCAGCTTCCCCTCATTGAGTTCTACCAGGGCCATGGATTCATCGGTGAGAAAATCGATGGAGCCCAGGGGATTGTAGTAATTCTTAAGGGCCCGGTCCTCCGGAATCCATCCTTTTTCCTGCATGCAGTTTTCCAGTTCTGCAAGGGGCATAGGTTTGCCGTAGTACCATCCCTGGATTTTTTCGCAGCCTATGGAGCGGATAAACTGGAGCTGCTCTTCCGTTTCCACCCCTTCCACCAGGGTGTGGATGCCGATGTCCTTGGCCATGCGTACGGTGGATTTGATAATGCCCTTTGCTTTTTCCGTAAAGCTGGAGAGGAAGGCCATATCGATCTTGATTTCGTCGAAATGGTAATCTTTCAGCACGTTCAGGGAAGAATAGCCGCTGCCGAAGTCGTCCATCCACATTTCATAGCCGGCGTCCCGGAATTTGTCGATCTGGGTGCTGATGCTGACGCCGTCTTTGATGAAGACGCTTTCCGTGATTTCCACATGAATCATATGGTGGGGCACCCGGTACTTCCTGACGATGGCGTCCACTTCTTCAAAAATAGAGCCGCTGAAGAAATCGATGCGGGACAGGTTGAAGGAAATAGGAATCACCGGCAGTCCCTGGCTCACTCTGGCACGGTAAGTTTTGCAGATTTCTTCCAGCACATAGAGGTCCAGTTTCTGGATCTGGCGGCTTTCCTCCAGGGCAGGAATGAAATCGGCCGGCGAAAGGAGTCCGTATACCGGATCCACCCACCGGGACAGGGCTTCGGCGCTGGCAAGGGTGCCGGAAATGGAACGAATCACCGGCTGCAGGTAAATTTTGATGTACTTCTTATCCAGGGCTTCCTGCAGATGGTCCATGACATAGCTCCTGATAAAAGCCTTTTCACCGATGGTTTCCGTATAGGTCTGGCAGTGGATATCATATCGGTTCCTGATGCTGTCGGCGGCAGCCTTGGCCAGGTCACAGGCCGTTTCCGGCTTCGTGTAAACATCATCGATGGGGTAGAGGCCGAATTTCACTGCCAGATCCACGTCCTCCCGAAGACTCATGATTTCCCGAAAGGCCCGGTCAATGCGTTCATGGACTGAAGTTTCCTCTGTGAGGATGGCAAAATGGTCGTCGGAAAAGCGGGAAATGAGAGCCTGGGGGAAGGTGCTTTTCAGGATGAGCGCTGCCTTTTTCAGAAATTCATTGCCCCGGCGGCTGCTGTAGAGAAGATTGAACATCCGGAAATTGCGGATATTCATGTACAGCATCACCGGCCTGCCGGCAGAAGAAGGGGAAAAGGCCAGGCGCAGGGCTGCCTCCTTAAGGAACCGGGTCTGTCCCGGAAGTCCCGTAATGCCGTCAATGTCATGAAGCACATACTTGGCGTCACTGTCCAGAAAGAATACGTAAAATAAAGGTCCCACACCGGGTACATGAATCCGATGGCCGAACTCCTCCACCGTCTTTTCCGTTCCCTCCTTTGTGAAGATGCGGTAGTTGACGTAATCAAATACATTGGTTCCGGAAGAAATCTGGCGCTCTATATCCTTCTCCACCTTCTCCGCATCCTGGGGATGGACCAGGCTTCTGAAAGATCCGCCGGTGACAGCCATGAAATCGTCCATATCATGGCAGCCGAACATATGAATCAGCCAGGAATTGGCATAGAGAATCTCTTCCTTTTCATCAGCCCGGTACACAAGAACACCGCCGGGCATGCCATCCATGACGTGCTCCAGAATGGCTGTATAGGTCAATGACTCCTGGGTCATAAAAGCTCCTTCATGAATAAAAATTCATCTGTTAAACTATCTGTAATCAAGGATTGTTATAGACTGAGGTACATTTATTTTTTTATAACACTCGAATAGGATAGGCTTAAATTCACAAACCTATTATAAATGGTCCGGTATATAAAAGCTATAGAGGGAACTAAAAGACCTTTACAAAAATTTTACATCGCCTGTCCATGAAGGAAAGGGGACAGGAAATAAGGAAGGAAAAAGGGAACATGGAATTGCAAAATTATGAATTTATATACTTTTGATGAACATAGGGCTAGAAGTTTCGCTTCCCTTCTCTCCGGAAGGGGCAGCGGGACGGGGCTTTTTGGCTTTCTTTTTTCTTGACGGCCCTGATAGAAAAGCGTAAAATCAAATTTGTTTTATTTGATTGTCTCTATAGGAAAGCAGAGAGGTAAGGCATGGGAATTCTGGATGTTTTGATAGATGTGGTGAAGCAGCCGGCGCTGATTGTAGGGCTGTTTTCTTTTATCGGCCTCATGGCCCTTCGGAAGCCTTTTCACAAGGTACTGACAGGGACTCTTCGGCCGGTTCTGGGTTATATCATGATGATGGCCGGGGCCAATATCATTGTGGCAAACCTGGAGCCCCTGGGGCAGATGATTCATGAAGGCTTCCATATCACCGGCGTAGTGCCCAGCAATGAAGCCATCGTAGCTTCCGCCTCCCGCCTTCTGGGCACGGAAACCATGTTTATCCTGGTGGCAGGGCTCATGATGAACCTGGTCATTGCCCGGCTTACGAAATTCAAGTATGTGTTCCTCACGGTGCATCACAGCTTCTTCATGGCCTGCCTTCTGTCGGCGGTGCTGGGCACCATTGGTCTTTCCGGCGTGGAGCTGGTGCTGGCGGGAGGCTTCCTCCTGGGGGCCTGGAGCTCCATTTCACCGGCCATTGGCCAGAAATATACGAACCGCGTCACCCATGGAGACCACATCGCCCTGGGCCACTTCGGCAGTCTGGCTTACTATATTTCCGCCTGGGTAGGTTCCAAAGTTGGCAAGGCGGAGGATAATATCGAATCCATGGAAATCCCGGAAAAGTGGGCCTTCCTGAAGGACACCAACGTGTCCACCGCCCTCACCATGATTGTCTTTTTTCTGCTGGCTGCCTTTGCCGCCGGCCCGGACTATGTATCCACCATTTCCCACGGCATGTCCCCGGTCATCTTCGCCATCATGGCGGGCCTTGAATTTGCCGTAGGCGTGGCGGTAGTGAGCAGTGGCATCAACATGATGCTGGGCGACCTCATCCCCGCTTTCAAAGGGGTATCGGAAAAGGTCATCCCCAATGCGGTGCCGGCAGTGGACTGTGTGGCTTTCTTCAACTATGCTCCCACGGCGGTGGTGCTTGGCTTTGTGTCCTCCTTCATCGGCGGCGTACTGGGCATGCTCATCCTGGGCTTTGCCGGCGGCGTCCTCATCGTTCCCGGTCTGGTGGCCCATTTCTTCTGCGGCGCTGCGGCCGGCATCTTTGGAAATGCCACCGGCGGCCGCCGGGGCGCCGCACTGGGGGCCTTCACCAACGGCCTCCTCATCACCTTTGCCGCTGCCCTTCTCATTCCTGTGTTTGAAGGACTGGGCTTCAAAAACACTACCTTCGGTGATTTCGACTTCAACGTGGTAGGCATGGCCCTGTCCATGGCCTACCGTTTCCTTGGTACCTTCGGCATTTACGCCCTCATGGCCCTGGTGCTGGTGGTCCTGGTGGCACCGAATTTCATGAAGACAAAGAACCGGGTCATCAACCAGGACGAAGATACATAAGGGCGGTCAGTGTCATTTCGGACAAGCCCCTTTGGGGCTTGAAGGTTCAAAGGGTTCAAAGGGTTCAGAGGGTTCAAAGGGTTTTGGAGGGCGCCTTAAATTATAGAAGGCGCCCTCTTATAATAAAATCTTTATAACCGCCCTGGCGGGCGAGGAAATGCATTCCCCCTTTGGTGGCTGGCGCCACCACCTTTCCCCCGCAAGCGGGGGCACTATGGGTGCTTAGCAATGGAGCCATGTCTCTGCAGGAAAGCATAGAAACCTATTCTGCCCCCTGAATAGGGGGAAGTCCGGCGAAGCCGGATAGGGGGAGGCGAGCGCAGCGAGCCAATCCGCAGAATGCTTATCATACCATATGTCATAGAAAGCTAATCCCGTAACGTTCTTGCGTCCCCTTTAGGGGAAGAGGGCCACGAAGTGGCGAAGGGATGTACGAGGGTAAGAATGATTATGATACTCGATGTGGACGTGACCGCCGAAAGGCGGCATTATAATACTTATCGCCCGTAAGGGCGATACCATCACCCTTTGAACCCTCTGAACCCTCTGAACCCTCTGAACCCTCGCGCCAAAGGCGCGTCTTTTTTAAAATCCCCTTGACTTATGGCTTTATGATAAGTAAAATATAAAAATACTGACAAGCGTGGATGAAGACGTTTCGCATGGATTGATTCCAAAGAGAGCTTCCGTCTGGTGAAAGGAAGCGTTCAGCCTGCGGGAGAATCACTTCGGAGCTTCAGGGAAGAAAAGCCCTGACGGGACATCGTTAACTGTACCAAGTGGCCGGAAGGTCATGAGGGTGGTACCACGGGAAATGAATTCTCGCCCCTTGCGGGCGGGAATTTTTTATTTTGGAAATTTCTGATTTCCATAGGAGGAATTGAAATGGATTACAGCAAGACTTTACATCTGCCGCAGACGGATTTCCCCATGCGCGGCAATCTGCCGAAGAAGGAACCGGGCTTTGTGGATTTCTGGCAGGAACATGACCTCTATCATGCCAGACAGGAAAAGAGAAGAAAGGACGGCGCACCGACCTTTGTTCTTCATGATGGACCTCCTTATGCCAATGGCAAGATTCATATCGGCCATGCACTGAACAAGACACTGAAGGATATCATTGTCCGCTACAAGCATATGGCCGGCTATGAAGCCAACTATATTCCCGGATGGGATACCCACGGACTTCCTATCGAATATGCGGTACTGAAGGATTCCGGCGAAGACCGGGCCAATATGACTCCTCTGGAACTTCGCAGAAAATGCCTGGCCTATGCCAAGAAATGGATTGCCATCCAGAAGGCCGATTTCATCCGCATGGGCGTAGTTGGCGATTTCGCTCACCCCTATGTCACCTTTGATCCCCATCTGGAAGCCAAGGAACTGGAAGTTTTCGGTGAAATGGCTAACAAGGGCTACATTTACAAAGGCAAGAAGGCTGTATACTGGTGCCCCCACTGCGAAACCGCACTGGCTGAAGCAGAAATTGAATATAAAGACAGAAAGTCTCCTTCCATTTATGTTAAATTCCCGGCAGTGGACCTGAAGGGCCTTGCTCCCGAAGGTGTTCCGAAGGACAAGCTCTTTGCTGTCATCTGGACCACCACACCCTGGACCATTCCTGCCAATGAAGCCATCTGCGTGAACCCGAAGTTCACCTATGTATGGGTACATAACAAGGCAGCCGATGAATACTACCTCATGAACAAGGAACTGGCACCGAAGGCGCTGGAAGAATGCAAGGTAGAAGATTATGAATTCGTGGGCCGTGAAATGACCGGCGCTGAATGGGAACTGGCCACCTTCCATCATCCCCTGCTGGACCGTCTGGCTTATGTGCTGGAAGGCAACCATGTCACTCTCGATGCCGGCACCGGCTGCGTTCATACCGCTCCGGGACATGGCGTGGACGACTTTGAAGTGTGCCAGGACTACAGAAATAAGGGCAAGCTGGATCTGCCCATCATCTGCCCGGTGGATGAAAAGGGCCATATGACCGCTGAAGCAGGTCTGGGCCTGGAAGGCAAGACCATCTGGGAAGCAGAAGGACCTGTCATTTCCGCTCTCGCTCATGCAGGCATGCTGCTGGGCAAGAAATCCATTCACCATCAGTATGCACACTGCTGGCGCTGCAAGAACCCCATTATCTACAGAGCTACAGAACAGTGGTTTGCATCCATCAATGATTTCAGAGACAAAGCACTGAAAGCCGTAGACGACACCCGTTTCATTCCTTCCTGGGGCCATGACCGTCTGTACAACATGATTCGCGACCGTCAGGACTGGTGCATTTCCCGTCAGCGTTCCTGGGGCGTGCCGATTCCTGCTTTCTACTGCGATGACTGCGGCAAATGGGTGATCACACCGGAAACCATGAAGAAAGTGGAAGAAATCGTGGAAAAAGAAGGCACCGATGCATGGTGGGCCCACAGCGCAGAAGAACTGCTGCCGGAAGGTTTCAAATGCCCCCACTGCGGCGGCACCCATTTCCACAAGGAAAAGGACATTATGGACGTATGGTTTGATTCCGGTTCCACCTGGAACGGCGTCCTCCGCTATCCCCACAAGGAATGGGAAGGCGTGAAATATCCCTGCGATCTTTATCTGGAAGGCTCCGACCAGCACCGCGGCTGGTTCCATTCCTCCCTCCTCTGCTCCGTTGCCGTCAACGGCTATGCCCCCTACAAGGCAGTCCTCACCCATGGCTTCACCATGGACGGAGAAGGCCGCAAGATGAGTAAATCCGTAGGCAACGTAGTGGCTCCCCAGGATGTGATTAACAAGTACGGCGCCGACGTAATGCGCCTCTGGATTTCCTCCGTGGACTACCAGGGCGATGTACGTCTCTCCGACAAGATCATCAAAGCCATGAGCGACGTATACCGGAAAATCAGAAATACCTTCCGCTACCTCCTGGGCAACCTCTATGACTTCGATCCCAAGAAAGACAGCGTAGCCTATGAAGATATGGAAGAACTGGACCGCTGGGCACTGCTCCGCCTGGAACAGGTGAAGGAAACGGTTCTCAAAGCCTATGACGACTACCAGTTCCATGTGATGTACCATGCAGTGCACAACTTCTGCACCGTAGACCTGTCCTCCATTTATCTGGATATCCTGAAGGACCGCCTCTACACCGAAAAGGCGGACGGCAAACTGAGAAGAAGCGCCCAGACCGCCATGTATGAAATCCTTACCACCCTGGTACGCCTGGTGGCACCGGTTCTCTGCTTCACCTCCGAAGAAGTATGGCAGGCTCTCCCGAATAAGGAAGAAAGAGAATGGTCTGTCCATATGGCTGACATGCCGAAAGCCAATGAGAAATATCTGGATGAAGCACTGGACGAAAAGTGGAAGAAACGGCTGGCCGTCAGAAGCGTAGTCACCAAGGCCCTGGAAGAAGCCAGACAGGCTAAGACCATCGGCCATCCGCTGGACGCTGAAGTCACCGTCTACGCCGACGGCGATGAATTCCAGGTTCTGAAGGACATGGAAAAAGAACTGGCCGACTTCTGCCTCGTATCCCAGGCAAAGATTGAAGAAGGCACCGAAAAAGCACCGGAAGGCGCATCTTCCAATGAAGAAGGCACCGTGAAGTGCTCCGTAGCCGTATGCACCCTGGAAAAATGCGAACGCTGCTGGAAACGGACCCCCGATGTGGGAAGTGATGCCGCTCATCCCCATGTCTGCGCCCGCTGCGCCCATGTACTCCAGGAAATGGGAGAATAATAGAATCCGCTTGACCTGAAAAAGGCAGCAAAAAAGACTGTGAAACATGTAAATCATTTTTCACAGTCTTTTTTTCTATCCTGTGGGGACACAACCCTTCTACACAACCCGCGGCGCCAGCCGCACCCCCTTTAAAAATTGCGGCGTCAGCCGCCACCACAACCCTCGGGCCAAAGGCCCGTCAAACTTAAGAACCCTCCGGCCTTAGGGCCGGTCCATCTTAAGAACCTTCCCTTTTGAGCCCTATGAACCCTCACACCGAAGGTGTGTCCAAGGGTAAGAAGCAAAAATGACACAGGCCGCCGATTGGCGGTCAGGATAGCGATGGGGTGTCAAATCGGTGCACTGCCTTGTACACCCTTTGCCTCTTCGAGGCATTCCCCTCAAGGGGAAACGAGAAAATAGGTGGCACTGGATATTGTGTCACATATGACACAGACAGCCAATCCCGTAACGTTCTTGCGTCCCCTTTAGGGGAAGAGGGCCACGAAGTGGCGAAGGGATGTACGAGGGTAAGAATGATTATGATACTCGATGTGAACGTGACCGCCGAAGGCGGCATTACAAAACTCATCGCCCGTTAGGGCGATACCACAACCCTCGGGGCCAAAGGCCCCGTCAAACTTAAGAACCCTCCGGCCGCCAGGCCAGTCCATCTTAAGAACCTTTCTCCCTGCTCCCTGAGCGAAGCGATGCACAACCCGCCGCCGACAGGCGGCCACAACCCTCGGGCCAGAGGCCCGTCAACCCTCACTCCGCAGGTGTGTCCAAATGTTGTCCAGGAGGATGTACACATTTTCCGTATCATATTCCACCTGCTCAGACCATCGGGTGACAGAGCGGATGAGGTTTCCTGTTCTGGCATATTCCAGAAGGATGAAAGTCACGCTTTCGCTGCTGTAGCAGGCGGCATCTTCTATGTCGTAGGCCTCGCATTCATCCAGCTGGCGGTAGAAAATGTACCGGTACAGATTGGTAAGGAAATGGGGCGGCAGGCTTTCGGCGAGAAGTTCTGCCTTCCGGCTGAGTCCTTCTTCATGGTTTTCCATGAAGGAAAGGGATTCTGTCCACTCCCGGTCAATGGGATTTGTCTCCTCTAAAAGCTGCAGCACCTGGTGCACCTGGTCTTTTGAAAAAGAAGGATGGAAATGAAGAAGGCGGCGGGGCAGGGAGAGGGAGAGGCGGCTCAGCAGGTCTTCAAAGGAAAGGAGTCCTTTTTCTCCCTTCACCGCAAAAACCATTTCTCCTTCTTCCGCCAGAAGCTGTTCCACCGTTTCTTCGCAGGCCAGCCCTGTACCGGCAAGGGTTACGTCTTCTTCCCTTTGGCTGTCATAGGTAAATTTGTAGAACCGGGGATGGTCCCGGCAAATCTGGCAGAGACTGGAAGGTCCCATTTCCAGAATGAGCCGGCAGAGCCCCTTTTCATTCAGAAAATGGCAGTATCCCTGATCGTTCAGCCGGAAGCAGGCGCTGACTTCGTCACCGGTGGTGATCCATGCACGGAGCTCTTCGCCCAGAGGACCGGGGGTGTGCCTGTATGTTTCGGCCGTGTCTTCATCAATATCGATTTCCCATTTCTGGCAGCAGGTGTGGCGGCATTTGTCCGCCTTACAGGCAAAGGAGGGAAAGAAGGTAGGGAAAATGGTAATCATGGCAGGGCTCCTTGGGAATTCAATAGGTTTCCTGTCCGGCGCGGCACCATGGCGGAGCATGCCGGCAGGAAAGGGTTTGTTACAAAAATCCCCGCCCATGGCAGGGCGGGGATTGGTGATGATTATTTCACTTCCTGGATAATGGGAAGAATCATGGGGCGCCGTTTGGTGCGGTCGTAGAAATATTTGCCCAGGGTATCGCGGATCTGGGTTTTGATGGCATTCCATTCGGTCACATTGCCGGCTTCGCAGCGGTCCAGTACCGATTCGATGCGGTCCCGGGCTTCCGTAAGCAGGGCTTCGCTGTCCCGTACATAGACGAATCCGCGGGAAACGATATCCGGACCTGCCAGGACCTGGTTGCTTCCTTTTTCCAGTGCAATGACTACGATGACTACGCCGTCCTGGGCCAGCTGCTGGCGGTCGCGGATGACGATATTTCCTACATCCCCTACGCCCAGGCCGTCAACGAATACAGGGCCTGCCTGTACTTTGCCGTTGATTTTGGCGCTGCGGTTGGTGAATTCGAAAACAGAGCCGTTTTCGCCGATGAGGATGTTCTGCTTCTTGACGCCCAGGCTTTCAGCCAGTTCCGCATGGCTGCAGAGCATGCGGTATTCGCCGTGCACAGGGATGAAGAATTTCGGGTGTACCAGGGAAAGCATGGTTTTCAGATCTTCCTGGGAGCCGTGGCCTGATACATGGACCCTGGTGGTGGCACTGGTTACCACATGGGCACCCAGTTTCATCAGGCTGTCGATGGTGCGGCCTACGCTTGTTTCATTGCCGGGAATCGGGGAAGCGGAGATAATGACCGTGTCGCCGGCATGAATGGTGACCTGCCGGTGGCTGCCGTCAGCCATGCGGGACAGCCCTGCCATAGGTTCGCCCTGGCTGCCAGTGGTGAGAATGCAGAGACGGTCATCCCGGTACCGGTTGATTTCTTCCGGTTCGATGAAGGTGCCTTCCGGCGCCGTGAGGTAGCCCATTTCCAGGGCGATATTCACTACATTTACCATGGAGCGGCCGAAAACGCAGACTTTGCGCTTGTAATGGACGGCGGCGTCCACAGCCATCTGGATACGGGATACGTTGGAAGCGAAGGTGGCCAGAATGATACGGCCCCTTGCTTCGCCGTAGGCTTCCATGAGGGAGCGGGTGACCACGGCTTCCGACGGTGTGTAGCCGGGGTTCTGGGCATTGGTGGAGTCGGCGCAGAGCACCAGCACGCCCCGGTGGCCCAGTTCGGCCAGCTTGTACATATCGGTCTGTTCGCCGTCTACCGGGGAGTGATCGAACTTGAAGTCGCCGGTGTGGACGATGGTACCGATGGGGGTACGCAGGTAAATGCCGCAGGAATCAGGAATGGAATGGCAGACATGGAAGAATCCGAATTTAAATGAACCGGCTTTGAATTCATCTCCTGATTTAACTACGTGTAAATCATAATTGGAAATATGGGCTTCCTTCAGCTTGCCTTCAATGAGGCCGCAGGTGAGGCGGGTGGCATAGACCGGCGCCGATACATCCCTTAAAAGATAAGACAGAGAGCCGATGTGATCTTCGTGACCATGGGTAATCAGAATAGCCTTGATCTTATCCTTGTTTTCGATTAAATAACTGAAATCGGGAATGACAATATCAATTCCCAGCATATCTTCTTCCGGAAAGGCCATGCCTGCATCAATTACGATAATTTCGTCGCCGTAACGGAAGACAGTCATGTTCTTTCCGATTTCCCCCAGACCTCCCAGGGGAATAATCTGTAATCTAGCTTTTGCCAAGATTCAAATCCTCCTATTCAATTGTTTGGTGCCTATGTTTTTGAAATAAGCAGAAAAATAATGGTAAATATTATGTATGTAAAAAATAAAAAAAGCCGTTCCATAGTCGCTTCTCATATTATAGCACAAGGGGGAAGGGGGAGTGGGAAATATTTTATGGAGAGGCGAAGCCCTGTGGTAAAGATCATCGGGCCTTTGGGTCTAGGGATTCAATGGCCCGATAACAGAACGCTTTTATCAGAAACAGGGAAGCATCCAATGCTTACGAGGCATAGAAGAACATTGCCTATAACTATTGGATATTCGAATCTTTCTATATTAGAATATGGGCAGAAAGGATGAGAGGGACGAAAGGGCCCCCTCTGGATGGCATAGGAAGAAAGAGACAAAGGAGGAATCTGCCATGAAGAGGATAGGAATTTGTTTGATTGCCGGACTGCTGCTGGCAGCTCTTCCACTGGTTATGAATGCAGAGAAAGCTCCTTTTTACTATGGACATTCCCGGGAGCTCCATGCATCGGTGTATCACCAGGAAGAAGATTCCGGAATCAAGGAAGGGGATATGTATTTTCTTTTCTGGGATGAAAATGTCGATGCTGTCGGTTATGAGCTGGAGATTGCAGAAGAAGAGGGGGCCTGGGATGAGGAGCAGCCTTCCGGAAAGGCGGTGTACCATGTGCCGAAGGTGTATGTGCCGGGCATTATGATTTCTTCGTCCTCTCTTTCTGTAAAGGCAGAGACAAAGGATCGTCTATACTGGAGGGTAAGGCCCTTTGATTTGGACGGGAAGCCGGCAGGGCCTTTTTCAGCGCCTTGCCGGCTGGAAGGTTCCCTGGTCCCCATCCATCGCTATGCGCCGCTTCCCCGCCCCTATGATGAGGGGGAGAAGGGAGGAGCCCTTCTGTATCCCGTATATTCCTACATCGGCATTCCCGGAGCGGACTCCTACGAAGTGGAAGTGACAAGCCGGTATCCGGAAAATGAAGATGGATATGCCCCTTCCCGGTATCGTGTCTATGCAGGGGTCACTACGCTTACTGATCTCTATGACCCGGCACCCAGGAAGGTAACGTATTACTGGAGGGTACGGGGACTGGACCGGGAAGGCCATCCGGTAGGTATCTGGAGCCTTCCCCAGAAGAGGACACTGGATGTACATGGCTGGACAGTGGGAGTCTTCGGCGACAGTATCAGCCATGGCGGAGGCCACCTGTCCTTCAGTCCGGCGGACAGGGCCTACAGCTATGAATCCTATCTGTCTTTTCCAGTGGTGAATCTGTCTCAAAGCGGCGACACCAGTGCCATGATGGTGGAACGGTTTGAAAAGGATGTAGTCCCCTTTCATCTGCGCACAGTGCTCATCATGGGAGGGACCAACAGCCTTCGCGCCGGTGTTCCGGCGGAAGAGGTGATTCATGACCTGGAAACGCTAGAAATGATGAGCTATGCCCACGGCATAACCCCTGTATTTCTCACGCTGCCTCCCATCAATCCCGCCTCCATTGCCAGAGCCTTTCAGGAACCTACGGCTGAGGACTGGCAGGCCTCTTTTCGCAGGGTGAATGATTTTATCAGAACCAGGAAGCATATTGATACGGCGGCCCCCTTTGAAGGAATGGAGGTCATGCCCCGTCCCTGGCATTAGACGGCCTGCATGGAGACTGGCGGGCCAAGCAGGACATGGCGGCCGTGATTAACGAAGCATGGAGAAGCGGCAGACCGGCTCTGGGTACATCATAAAAGGAGAGATATAGAAAATGGAATTTCGCGTATTGAAATATTTTCTGATGACAGCCCGGCTGGGAAGTATGACCAAAGCGGCCCAAAGCCTCCACATCACCCAGCCCACCCTGTCAAGGCAGATCGCAGAACTGGAAGAAGAGACGGGCGTTCACCTTTTTGAAAGGGGAAACCGCCGGCTCGTTCTGACAGAGGAGGGTCATCTTCTTCGGAGAAGGGCGGAGGAAATGATGGAACTCATGGAAAAGACGGAAGAAGAACTTTCTTCCAGCGAAAAAAAGCTGAGAGGCTGCATCATGGTGGGCGGCGGAGAGCTGATGGTGACGGAGCGTTTTGCCTCTCTCATTTTTGCATTTCAAAAACAGCATCCCTTTGTCCGGTTCAACTATTTCACCGGGACTACCGATGAAATTGATGAACGGATGAATCATGGCCTGATTGATGCGGCCATTCTGGTCTGTCCTTTTGATACAGAAGCCTTTGATTATATACCTGTGGGGCCGGATGCCCGGTGGGGAGTCTACCTGCGGACAGATGATGTGCTCGCATCCAAAGACCATATCCAGCCTTCTGATCTTCACGGGCGGGCGCTGATTCTTCCCAGCAGAAAAAAGCTGAAAAAGGAAATCATCAGCTGGCTGGGGGAGGAGTTCCAGAGTATGACCGTCCCTATGACAGAGAATCTGGGCGGCAATGCGGGACTCTTCGTGGAAGCATCAGGCTTCTGCGCCGTGTCTTCCGAAGGCGCGGTGCCTATGTACGACGAGAAGAAACTGAAGTTTATTCCTTTATATCCGGAGCGGCGCATCCAGACTGCCATTGCCTGGAAGAGGGATGTGCCCCGCACGCCGGCAGTGAAGGCGTTTCTCCGTTTCTGTAAGGAAGCGCTGGCAGACAGGTAATCCATGACGGCAGCTTTCCATCCTGATAGGGCGGATGGGGCACCGATGGCGGCCTGCTGCCTTTGGGCTTCCCTGTTTCATAAAGCCTTATGACAAGACATCTGAAAGGAGAGGAAGATGACATGAAAACGAAAATCATACTGCTCCTTGTTCTGCTGCTCACAGGACTGGGCGATTGGAGCGAACATCATTTTACCTGCGCTGCTGAGGAAGCACAGCTGCTTCCCATTTCCTATACCGATGAGGAAATCGGAAGAAAAGAGAAGAAGAAACCGGTCGATACAGCGAGGGCCGAGGAAAAGGACAAAACAGACTTCCAGAGATAAGGGAAGGGAGCAGCGGCAGAGAAAGAATCGGGGTTGACAGGATTTCCTGAGCGGGCATGGAAAGAAAAGGGCAGAAGAAATCTAATCCGTGGCAGCTATGCTGCGAAAGAAGGGACATGGGGAAAAGAGGGGCCTGCGCTGCGCCTGTCGGACCGTCAAAGGACGCCTTTCCGGCGTCTTTTTTAGTGGGAACGGGACATATGGAGCATCCTTTTCTAAGGAAGCGCTGGTTAAATCGTTATCGGATTTCATTCTTGCATTTTTATTCAATGCAAGGAATAAGTCGACGCGAATAGCGAGCTATTTAAGGAGGCTTATGACGCAGCATTGGATAAAAATACATATGAAATTCGATTCTGCGAATGAATCAGTGCTTCCCTAAGGCCCTGACGCTTTTCCATCCCCTTTGCCTCAGGAGAAGAGGAGGCCCCCCACAAGCCCGGGGCTTGGGGATTCTGCATGAACTTATCTAAATGTGGTAAAATATAATATCTATATCATCATATTTATGAAGGAGTTTTATATGAACGATCGGATTTCCGGAGACAATCACGCCATTGTGCTGGCCGGTATGTGTACGGCACTGGTGGTGGTGCTTTCCCTTCTGGGGTTTTACATGCCCCTTCTTTCTACCGTAGTTTTTCTTCTGATTCCCCTTCCCATTGCCTATCTGGGCATGAAGGAAGGCGTGAAATGGTCCATTGTGGTAACCACCGGCGTGCTGGTGCTGGACTCCACCTTTTTCGGCGTGGTGTCCGCCGCTTTTGTGTGCGCCATCTTCGGCCTTCTGGGTGTCACCATGGGGATATGCTACCGGTTTAAAGTGTCGGCAGCCAAGACGCTGATTGCCGGCGCCGTGGTGGTTCTTCTGGCTCTGGTGGCAGAAGGTATTGCTACCCTCTATCTTCTGGGGCTTCCCAGCCTGATTTTCGGCAGCGAAGGCCTTTCCCAGATCAGGGACAGCATGCTGGAAACGCTGCCCTCCTTCTACAGCGGCGAGGCCCTGGACCAGGCGAAGGAAAAGGTGGAGTTCCTCATGGATGCCATGGAAAAATCGGTGCCCTATACGCTGGTGGCTGTTTCTGTTTTCTACTCCTGGGCTTCCATGACCCTGGGAGCTCATGTGTTCAAGAAAATGGGCATCACCGATATTCCCCATCTTCCTCCTTTTGAACGGTGGGAATTTCCGAAGGGCACCCTGGCCCTTTACCTTCTGGTGCTGGCGGCCCAGTATTTCTTCAAGGATCAGGAGCAGGTATCCTATGTGGCTTATAATCTGGGCACCCTCTGCGTTTCCATTTTCTGGCTCCAGGGGCTGTCGGTGCTCTGGTGGATGCCTCACCGCTATCCTTTCATGAAGCCCCTGCGCCTTTTCATTATGATTCTCTCCGCCTTCATCGGCGCCATCCAGATGATGGTGGTATTCCTGGGCATTGCGGATATGGCTGCCAGCTACAGGAAGAAGCGGAATTACCAGTAGAGACAGGAGCGGCGGCTGTATGGGCCACTCTGTGGCCCGGGTTCAAAAGGTTCAGAAGGTTCAAAGGGTTCAGAGGGTGGCGGTGGCGGCTGACGCCGCAGATTATAAAAAAAGGAGCGCCACTGGCGCAGCCGGATAGAGGGTATATCTGCCGCAGGCAGATTCATTCAGCAGACTGTTTACCAAGCCATACGACACAGAAAGCCAATCCCGTAACGCTGACTTCATACTCATCGCCCAAGAGGGCGATACCACAACCCTCGGGGCCAAAGGCCCCGTCAAACTTAAGAATCCTCCGGCCGTCAGGCCGGTCCATCTTAAGAACTTTCACACCGAAGGTGTGTCCAATGAACCCTCACACCGAAGGTGCGTCCATACACATACATTTGCATTCATCTCTTATTTCGAGTAGGATTAGAGTAGGCCGGCAAAAGCCGGCGCCATAGAACCGGTTTTCAGAAATCGAGGTTGCAAGAAGAAAATGCTGAATGATATCTGGGTGTATAAAAAGACATCCCGTATTATGCTGGCGCTGCTGCTGATTGCAGTGGTTATGCTCTCTACCCAGAACTGGCAGCTGGGACTTCTTCTTTTCATTATCATTGCTGGCTGCATCGTGTATATCAAGCGATGTGATTTCTATCAGGAGAAAAAACTGTCCCGCTACCTGGATGATTTGTCCGCCGGCGTATCGGCAGGCACGGTGTATGCCGTGAAGAATCTGCCTGTGGGTATTGCCATGATGGATGAAAAAAAGGAGCTTGTGTGGGCCAATAATGTATTTAAGAACTGGATAGGGAAGGATGCCCAGGAAGGAGTCCGCTTCCAGAACCTGGTGACTGGCCAGAAGATTTCCAAAATATGGGGGAAAACCGGCTGGTTTGACTGCCATGCGGGAGGAACGTTCTTCCGGGTATTTCACAAGTTTATCGACGTGGATATCGGCGGCGGCACCCAGTCGCCTTTCATGGTTTTCTACTTCATGGACCGCACCGATGTGGAAGTGGCGGTAAAGGAATGCACCGAGGCCCGGCCGGTATTCGGCATTATCCGCATCGATAACGTGTCGGAAGTGACGGCGGATATGACGGATATGGAAAAGTCGGCCCTTCTCTCCGATGTGACGGAAAGGGTGCTTTCCTATTTCTCCAGCCGTGATGGATTCATCAAGCAGTACTCCACCACCGACTTTGTGACCTGCATTTCCCAGAAGGCTCTGGCGGACATGATGGAGGAGAATTTTGATATCCTCGACAGGGTCCGGGAAATCCATACGGTGAACCGCATCCCTGTCACCCTGTCTATCGGCGTGGTGCAGAGCGAAGACAGCTTCGCAAGGCAGTTTGAGGAAGCCCAGGTATCTCTGGACCTGGCCCTGGGCCGGGGCGGGGACCAGGCCATTGTCCGCATCGGCAAGGATGTCAGGGCCTTTGGCGGTAAGTCGCCTACGGCCGTCAGCTCCACCCGTGTCAGGGTGAGGGTGGTGGCCCAGGCGCTGAAGGAAATCATCGATGGCGCCGATATGGTGCTCATTATGGGCCATGCCCACGAAGACTTCGATGCCCTGGGCGCAGCCGTGGGCGTCTCCCATCTGGCCCGGTCTTCCCATAAGGAAACCCATATCGTCCTTTCGAAAGAAAGGGACACCTGCCGCAAAATGGTGGAAGCCATCGAAGGAAGCGGCGTGGCGGAAGGGCTCCTTATCGATGAGGGCCAGGCCAAAGGCATGGTGACAGACAAAACGGTGGTCATCGTGGTGGATACCCATGTGCCGGAACTGGCGGCAGCGCCGGAAGTGCTGAAAAAGGCCAAGAAAAAGGTGGTCATCGATCACCATCGGAGAGCCAGCTCCATGATTACAGGCACCCTTCTCACCTATATGGAACCTTCTGCTTCGTCAGCTTCTGAACTGGTGAGCGAACTGGTGCAGTACTACGGCGGCGAAGAGGAAATGAATGAACTGGAAGCCTCCTGCCTTTATGCAGGCATTGTGGTGGATACCAAGAACTTCGCCGTACAGACCAGCGTCCGTACCTTCGACGCAGCCAGCTTCCTGCGCCGCTGCGGCGCTGACACGAAGCTGGTACACCGCCTCTTTGAAGAAGATATCAGCAGTATCAAGTGCAAGGCGGAAATCCTGGCAGGCATGCAGCTCGTAGACGGCACCATTGCCATTGCCTCCTGCCCGGATCATGTGGAAGAAGCCCAGATTCTGGCAGGCCAGGTGGCAGACTACCTGGTCACCATCAAGGAAATCCGGGCCAGCTTCCTGTTTTACCAAACCGATAAGGGACTCTGTCTTTCCGCCCGCTCCGACGGCTCTGTCAATGTGCAGGTTGTCATGGAAGCCCTGGGCGGCGGCGGTCACCTGACCGTTGCCGGCGCCCAGCTGGGGAAAGAGGGAAATAAAGAAAGTGCGGAGAAAGTGATTATTGCACAGGTCCGCAAACAAATAAAGGAGGAAAAAGAATGAAAGTCGTACTCTTACAGGATGTCAAAAAAATGGGTAAAAAGGGAGACGTAGTAGAAGTCTCCGACGGCTACGGCCGCAATGTGCTCATCCGCAAAGGTCTGGGCGTAGAAGGGACCAAGGCCAACCTCAATACGGCAGCCCAGCGGCAGGAATCCAAGGTATTCAAGGACCAGGTAGCCGCCGATGAGGCAGTCATCATGGCAGCCCAGCTGAAAAAAGTGAAAGTGGTCATCAAGGTCCAGTGCGGTGAGGACGGAAGAATTTTCGGCTCCGTCACCGGCAAGGATATCAGCGAAGCCCTGGAAAAACAGTATAAATTCAAGCTGGAAAAGAAAAATATCCGCCTGAAGAGCCCCATCAAGACCCTGGGCGAATATGATGTGGAAGTATGGGTACACCAGCAGGTGACCAGCACCGTCCACGTATCAGTTGTAGCAGAATAAGAAAAACTCCACCCCTGGCGGTGGAGTTTTTTTATGCCACAGGCAGCGGGCTGACTGCATTCTCGAAGGCGCCTTTCGGCGCGGTTGGGATCGGGACCGGGATCTGGGCGGTGCTTTCCAGTATTCCCGAAGGTTGACACGCCCTTACGGGCGTGAGGGTTGAGCCAGCCGCCGGGCCTTTCGGCCCTGGGCAGCCAGGGTTCTGCCTGTGATCGGCTTCGCCTTACAGGCGGTTTGAGGGCTCTCGCCCTCGGGAGTTATATAGTATCGCTGCGCTGGCGAGGTTGGCGCCCCCAAGGGCGCCAGTATAAATGCCGCCTTTGGCGGCGAAAACCGGACAACCGAGCTTCGCCCGAGGAAAACAGGCCAACCGCCCTGGCGGGCGTGGGAGATTTCCCCCTTGGTGGCTGGCGCCACCACTTTCCCCCCACTTCGTGGTGGGACTATGGATGCTTAGCCATGGAGCCATGTCTCTGCAGGAAAGCATAGAGCGATTGATTCTGTCCCCCGGATGGGGTGGCAAGGGAACACGATTCGCAAGGGAGCAAAGCGACCTGAGAATCGTGTGACACGCTTTCCCGTGGAGAAAGTCCGGCGCAGCCGGATAAGGGGGAGCCGCGTAGCGGCTAATCACCAGAATGCTAATCAAGCCCTGTGACGCAGAAAGCCAATCCCGTAACGCTGACTTTATACTCATCGCCCGTAAGGGCGATACCACAACCCTCAGCCCAAAGGGCTGTCAAACTTACGAACCCTCCGGCCCATAGGGCCGGTCCATCTTAAGAACCTTCACGCCCAAAGGGCAATCCGCAACCCTACGAACTCATTGAATCCGGCAGCCCATCACTTTGCCCCATTTCCATGGAGATGGTATAATATAGGCGTAATTGTGCGATAAAAGCGTACATGTAAATTTTCCCATCACCTGGGATGGGAATTCCGATTCAGGAAGGAAGAATGAATAATGGCAACAGCAATGGTAATTGGTGCCCAGTGGGGCGATGAAGGCAAAGGCAAGATTGTAGATTATCTGGCCGCAAAGGCAGATGTGGTGGTTCGTTCCCAGGGCGGGAACAACGCAGGCCACACAGTAGTCACCGGCGGCAAGGCATATCCTCTCCGCCTTATGCCAAGCGGTATCATGTATCCCGGCACCATCTGCATTATCGGTACCGGCGTAGTGGTGGATCCCAAGAGCCTTCTGGAAGAAATGAAACGGCTGGAAGACCAGGGAATCGATGCCCGCCATCTCCAGATTTCTACCCGTGCCCAGGTGGTTTTCCCCTACCATATCCGTCTCGATGAAGCGGAAGAAGCAAGGAAGGGAAGCCGCAAGATCGGCACCACCAAGAACGGCATCGGACCCTGCTATGCAGATAAGATCAACCGCATCGGCATCCGCATGTGCGACCTTATGGACAAAGAAACCTTTGCAGAAAAGCTGAAATACAATGTGGCCCAGAAGAATATGCTGCTGGAAAAGCTCTACGGCATGGAAGGCTTTGATTATGAAACCATGCTGGACGACTACCTGGGCTATGCGGAAAAGCTCCGTCCCTATGTAAAGGATACGAACTACACCGTGCAGACCCTGGTGAAGGAAGGCAAGAACGTACTCTTTGAAGGCGCCCAGGCCTCCATGCTGGACTGCGACAACGGCACCTATCCCTTCGTTACCTCTTCCCATCCTACCGCCGGCGGTGCCTGCATTGGCGCCGGCATTGGACCTCATATGATGCAGAACATTTTCGGTGTAGTGAAAGCCTACAGCACCCGCGTAGGCCAGGGCCCGTTCCCCACGGAACTTCTGGATGAGACCGGGGACTACATCAGAAATACGGCTCACGAATTCGGCACCGTCACCGGCCGTCCCCGCCGTGTAGGCTGGCTGGACACCCGCGCTGTCCGTTACGCTGCTGCCCTGAACTCCTTCGACTACCTGGCCATTACCAGACTGGACATTCTGGACGATATGGAAGAAATCAAAGTCTGCACAGGCTATGAATACGAAGGCAAAGAAGTGGAGGAATATCCGGCTGACCTGAACTTCCTGGAAAAGATTACTCCTGTATACAAGACCTTCAAAGGCTGGAAACAGAAGATTTCCGACATCCGCAGCTACGATGAACTCCCGGCTCTCTGCAAGGAATACCTGGAAGGTATTTCCAAACTCATCGGCGTGCCCATCGGCATCGTGTCCGTAGGCCCCAGCCGTGAACAGACCATCGTGATTAAGGATGTATTCTGATATCCACTAAAAAAACGCTCCGAAAGGGGCGTTTTTTAGTGTCAAAATGGAGGGCGGGCTGTATTCCCGAAAGTAAGAGGGCTCAGGCGCCTTTCGGCGCGGTGCTTTCCAGTATTCCCGAAGGTTGACACGCCCTTACGGGCGTGAGGGTTGAGCCAGCCGCCGGGCCTTTGGCCCTGGGCTGCCAGGGTTCTGTCCGGGACCGGCTGACGCCTCCCGGACGGGTTGAGGGCTCCGCCCTCGGGAGGTATGAAGTACCGTTCCACTGGGGAGGTACGGCGCCTTCGGCGCCATCATATATATGCCTATACCGCCTGCAACAGGGGGAACAATAAAGCTCTGTGACGCTATCTTTTGATAAGTGATTCTACTTTAAGCACAGGTTGTTCTACCCCCTGAACAGGGGGAAGTCCGGCGCAGCCCGGATAGGGGGGCGAGCGTAGCGAGCCAGTCAGCAGAATTCCTATCATAACGTATGATATAGAAAAGCAAATCCCGTAACGCTGACTTTATAAGCATTGCCCGTTAGGGCAATCCACTCCCCTCAGCGGCGAAGCCGCTGTCGCCCCCTGAGCGCTAGCGAACACAACCCTTCTACACAACCCGCGGCGAAGCCGCGTCCCTTTTCTTTAAAATCTGCGCCCGAAGGGCGCCACCACCACCCTCTGAACCCTCTGAACCTTCTGAACCTTCTGAACCTTCTGAACCCAGGCCACCCAGTGGCCCCCCATGGGCGATACCACAACCCCTGGGCCCACAGGGCCCATCAAACTTACGAACCCTCCGGCCCATTGGGCCGGTCAAACTTAAGAACCTTTTTCCACAACCTTTCTACACAACCCACGGCGGAGCCGTGCCCCTTCGCGCCCAACAGGCGCGGCCCCTCACGCCTTGGCCAGCACCAGGAAAATAAGTCCTGCCAGGAAGAAGAGGATATACGCCGGCAGGCGGTAGTCGGTGTAGAAGGTATCCTCCTCCCGCTCCACTTCCCTGTAGGGGCGGGCATGGAGATTTTCGTAATGGCTTTCCGGAATGAGACCTTTGTAAAGTTCCGACAGGTACTGGGCGTAGGCCAGGGTTTCCTTGGAGAAGAACCAGAATACCGGCGTGTACAGCGGTGCCTTGTCCCGGGTACAGAGATAGGAAAGACTTTCGGTGATGAGGCTCTTTAAAATTTCATCGGGATTGTCCAGCTTCCTTTCCGCCTTGGCCGCCATATGGTCAAAGAGCTCGTGGCAGGCTTTGATTTTTTCTTCGGAATAGAGGAAGGGAAGATTGTCCGGCAGGAGGGATATGTCACCTACGCCCCTTCCGGGGTCCGCTTCTTTTTTCAGAAACTCCGGGAAATCTTTCTCCACCCTGTCGAAACCGGCGTATATGCTCAAAAGGGGCGGGTAGTCCCGGGCAAAGTCCTTCAGCACGAATCGGGCAATATAGAGGCGAAGCACTGCGTAATCGGCAAGGAAGCGGCACCAGCCTGCCCGGTCCCGTTCCAGCATGATGATCCTTTTCTTTTTCAGGAACAGGCGGAAAATCATATGGAGCCCGTAGCTTCCCTGGGGCTTGGCCATGTAGGAAAAGAAGGCCCGCTGGCATATGGTGATGCCCATATTTTCCAGGTATTCCGTCATATCCATCAAAGAGACCTCCCTTTCTATCAGAGAAGCATGGATCCTTCAGGATCCATGCTTCTTTATTTTCCTATGTTCTCATTGTACTCCAGGCGTTTCGTTTTGGATAGTGGATTTACAGGAGCATCACCAGACAGCTCAGGGCCAGGCCGGTGAGCAGGGCAAAAAGAGAGGAATCTTCCCCCGCTTCTTCTGCAAAAGCAGGAAGGGAAGGAGTGAAGCTTCTGGCCCCCTGGCAGATGCGGCAGGGCGTAAGGGAGGAAAGTTTCACGGACAGGTGGGAAAGGAAAGCCTTCGTTTCAGCAGAAAGGTAGGAAATCAGTTTCCCGTCGGCCCGGCATCCGGAAAGGGAAGCCAGGGAAGCCACCATTTTTTCCATGGAACCGCTGCAGGCTCTTTCCAGCTTATGAAATTCATAAAACCGCTGCTTCACCTTTCCTTCATCCGGCAGGGACCCTATGCCCAGAATCAGGGAAGACCCTTCCAGATTCTTCAAAAGAGACAACGTGCGAAGAGTAAGGGAAAGGTGGGACAACCCTTCCCGAAGGCCGCTGGCCATTTCATCCATGCAGCCGAAACCGCTGGGGAAACGGCGGATAGCCTTTTCAGCCAGGTAGAGGCGAAAGAGAATGTAGTCCCACACCAGGCCATGGTTCCCGGGAGCGGCAGACAGCAGGCTGCCGGTAGGGGAAGTATAGGAAAGAAGCGCCGCTTCAATGACCCGGTATCCTTCGTATTCCATGTACTCTTTGTTATTCATAGCAAACCTCCCATACTGCCCAAAAACTGTATGCCATGTTCTGATTTCATTATAAAGAAAACGCATAGAATAAATCTAATAAAAAATATCTATGATAGCCTAAAGATTATATTTTGCATCTTACCGGCTTTATTCTGCATTTCACCGGCAGATAAGAGGGCAATTCCTTCTGCCTGTAGTATAGCTTCCGAGAAGATATAATAAAAATAGGGGAATTTCATAATACATATGTAATTATTGTATGAGTGAGCTGGCGTACTGGGCCCCGCCGTGGGTTCAGGCGCCTTTCGGCGCCCGGGTTCTATCGTTCGTGTGCTGCGCACCGAACGATGGGTTCAGCCCACAGAGCGGGCTGGTTCAGAGGGGAGTTTCATATTCCGCTGCCTGGGGCAGCGAAAACCATACAACCGCCTTACGGACAAGCCCTGACAGGCTTGAGGGTTCTAAAGTTTGACGGGGCTATCGCCTCGAGGGTTCTTAGGTTTGACGCGCCTCCGGCGCGAGGGTTGTGGTGGCGCCTCTAAATTTATAGAAGGCGCCCTCTTATGATAAAACCTAACAACCGGGCTTCGCCCGAGGGAAAACAGGCCGACCTCGCTACACTCGAGGAAGTTTTTCCCCTTTGGCAGCTGGCGCCAACACCTTTCCATCGGGGGGAGGGGGACCGTGAAGCGGTGGAAGGGGGGCCGCCTGAAAGGCGGCACTATAAAACTGCGGCGAAGCCGCCACCACAACCCTCGGGGCCGAAGGCCCCGTCAAACTTAAGAACCTTAAGAACCTTCGGGCCGGAGGCCCGTCAACCTTCACGCCCGAAAGGGCGTGTCCAAAGGCGAAGCCGCCTTGAGAAGTATTGCCTTTATCCTCTCTTTCGTGTAGCATAAATAGTGTGATATAATGTAAATCTTTGCAGGGAGGGAGACCATGGAAAATTGGAAGAATCGGATTTCCATAGCCATCACCATGGATGAAGAGGGGCTAACCCTTCATTCTGACGGAACAAGGAAGGAAACAAAGGCGCTGCTCACGGCGGCTCTCTGCTCTCTGCAGGGGATTCCCGAAGACCATGTACAGGACGTGGATGCTTTTCTTTCCGTGCTGGCCAGGTCCTACAGGGAAGATGGAAGATAAATCAGTTTCCGGGGGAAATGATGGAAGAAAAACAGAATGCCTTAATCCAGGTCATTGAAAAGGACAAGGGAAGAATTGAAATTATCATAGACAAGGAGCAGTACAGGCCACTGATGACATCCCTGTCCCAGGCCATGTGTGGCGCCTTTGACATAGCCGGTGAACATGACCGTCTGGTTTACCGTGCCATCCGGGAACTGACCCTGCGGGGTATCCGGGAAAGGGACGGCAGGGCCCATGGCGTGACCGGCGGCAGTAACAGGAGATAATCTATGGAAGAATGGACCATCAGGGCCGGGGAAGCCGGGAAGAGGCTGGACGCCTTTCTTATGGAAAGAAAGGGCTGGAGCCGGTCTTTTTTTATGAAAGCCCTGCGCACGAAAAAAATCAAAGTGAACGGGAAAAGGGAAGAGCCTTCCTACCGGCTTCAGGAGGGGGACAGGCTCCGCTCCTTTGTGCTGGAGGAGAAAAGGCCGCTGCCGCCGCCGGAGATCCTCTACGAAGATGACCATATTCTGGCGGTGAATAAGCCGGCAGGCCTTCTTTCCCTGGATGTGACAGGAAAAACAAAGGACACCATGCTGGACCGGGTGAACTGTCTTCTGGCGGAAAGGGGAGAACCGGCGGCCTTCCCGGTGCACCGCATTGATTTCAATACCAGCGGCATCCTTCTTCTGGCTAAAAAGAGAGAGGACAGGGACCTGCTGGACCGTCTGATCCGGGAAAGGAAAATCAGGAAATCCTACCTCTGCGTGGCAGAAGGGCGGATGACGCCACCCAAAGGGCGCCTGGAGGACCAGCTTTTCAAGGATGCCAGAAAGAACCGGGTCTACGTGGTGGACCATCCGGTGAAGGGCTCCAAAACGGCGGTGACGGAATACGAAGTGAAATCCTACCGTCAGGGCCTTTCCCTGGTGGAATGCCATCTCCTCACCGGACGCACCCACCAGATACGCTGCCAGATGGCCCACGCCGGCCATCCCCTTCTGGGCGATGACAAGTACGGCTCCAAGGAATGGAATCGGGATAAAAAAGAAAGGCGCCAGCTTCTCTGCTCCTATAAGACCACCTTTGATTTCGAGGAAGAAGGGGGAGCCCTTTCCTACCTCTCTGGAAAGACCATCCGCCTTTCCTGCGTGCCTTTTGTGGAGAAGTATTTTAAGGGAGTGGAGATATAAGGCTGTTCTTACTGTATTCTCGAAAGCAAAAGGGTTCAGGCGCCTTTCGGCGCCCAGGTTCAAGCCGTCATCGGGCTGCCGCCCTTGACGGCTCCGGTTCCGCCCACAGAGCGGGCTGGTTCAGAGGGGAGTTTGAATGCCGCTGGCGGCAGTGCTGCCGCCAGCGGCGCCCTTTTTATATTTGCGGCGCGAGCCGCCACCACACCCTTTGAACCCGCCTGCCAAAGGCAGGCAGAACCTTCTGAACCCTCTGAACCCGGGCCACCCAGTGGCCCCCATGGGCGATACCACAACCCTTTGAACCCGGGCCACGCAGTGGCCCAAATGTCCTGCCCCGCTGGCGTCATGGCCCTGGCCGATGTATAATACCTGTTATACATATCAAATGATAAGGAGAGACGTATGGAAAATCGAGATAGTTTTAAATCCCGGCTGGGCTTCCTGCTGGTCAGCGCCGGCTGTGCCATCGGCATAGGGAATGTGTGGAAATTCCCCTATATTACTGGAGAATACGGCGGCGCCGTATTTGTCCTTTTTTACCTCTGCTTCCTTCTTCTCATGGGCATTCCAGTGATGACCATGGAACTGGCAGTAGGCCGGGGCGGCAGGAAGAGCGCCGTCGGTGCCTACAGGAGCCTTGAAAAACCGGGAAGCTTCTGGCACATTCATGGCTGGTTCTGTGTTCTTGGATGCTACCTCCTCATGATGTACTACACCACCGTATCCGGCTGGATGGTGGCCTATTTCTGGAAATTTCTCACCGGCACCTTCAGCAGCGTGACCCAGGATGAGATACCGCAGGTTTTTACCGCTATGCTGGGAAGTCCCTGGGAAATGGGCATCTTCATGGCCCTCACCGTATTCCTGGGGTTTCTGGTGTGCGGACTGGGCCTTCACAACGGGGTGGAACGGATTACGAAGGTCATGATGTCCTGCCTCCTTCTCCTCATTGTGGTGTTGGCCCTTCACAGCCTGTTCCTGAAAGGCGGAGAGCCGGGCCTGGCCTTCTATCTCCTTCCCGACTGGGACAGGGCCGTGGAAGCAGGCCTTGGCAACGTGGCAGCCGCTGCCATGAACCAGGCCTTCTTCACCCTGTCCCTGGGCATCGGCGCCCTTGAAATCTTCGGCAGCTACATGACCGACGATTTCACCTTAACCGGCGAAGCGGTGCGAATCACTGCCCTGGACACCTTCGTGGCACTCCTGTCGGGCCTCATCATCTTCCCCGCCTGCTTTGCCTACAACGTCCATCCCGACCAGGGCCCCTCCCTGATATTCATTACCCTGCCGAAAATCTTCACCGACATGACCGGCGGCAGGCTCTGGGGCACCCTCTTTTTCGTCTTCATGACCTTCGCCAGCTTCTCCACCGTTACCGCGGTGTTTGAAAACCTCATCGCCTGCGCCATGGACAACTTCGGCTGGAGCCGGAAGAAATCGGTGCTGGTGAACCTTGCCATCGTATTTTTCTTCTCCATCCCCTGCGTACTGGGATACAATGTCCTCTCCGGCATGCACTTCATCGGAGGAAGGGACGTACTGGACAGCGAAGACTTCCTGGTAAGCAACCTCCTTCTCCCCGGCGGCGCCCTGGTGTACCTCCTCTTCTGCGTCACCCGCTTCGGCTGGGGCTTTGACAATTACATCAAGGAAGTAAACAAAGGCAGCGGCATGAAAATGCCCCGCTGGATGAAACCCTACTTCCAGTTTATCCTCCCCGTCCTCATCCTGGTCATTCTGATCCGCGGACTCATGTAATGGAAAGCGCCCTTCCGGGGGCGCTTTTTTCGCGTCATAGCGGTGCTGTGGTGCATTCCCGAAAGTAAGAGGGTTCAGGCGCCTTCGGCGCCCGGGTTCAAATGGTTCAGAAGGTTCAGAGGGTGGTGGTAGCGGCTCCGCCGCAAATAAAAAAAGGGGCGCGGCTCCGCCGCGGGTTGTGTAGAAGGGTTGCACCCCACAGGGGAAACGACTCACTATGATTTGTGCGTCGCTGGCGCTCCTTCAAATCATGTTCGCTGTGCATCGCTTCCGCTCAGGGGGCGACAGCCTTTCGGGCTGAGGGTGATGGATTGCCTTTCAGGCAATGCTTATAAAGTCAGCGTTACGGGATTTACTTTTCTGTGTCATATGGCATGATAAGCATTCTGGTGATTAGCCACTACGCGGCTCCCCCTTATCCGGCTGCGCCATCAACCCTCACGCCCATCAGGGCGTGTCAACCTTCGGGAATACAGCTTCCCGCTGATTCTGCACAAAAACCCATGGTTTCCCTAACGCCAAAGGCGGTATAAAAAATGGCGCCGAAGGCGCCGTACCTCCCCAGTGGAACGGTACTTCATACCTCCCGAGGGCGAGAGCCCGGAGCCCGCCTGTAAGGCGAAGCCGATCACAGGCAGAACCCTGGCAACCCAGGGCCGAAAGGCCCGGCGGCTGGCTCAACCCTCACGCCCGTAAGGGCGTGTCAACCTTCGGGAATACTGGAAAGCACCGCTCCCCCCGGTCCCGACCGCGCCACAGGCGCCCACTTTCACCCTTTGAACCCGGGCCACCCAGTGGCCCCATAAGGATATCATTGTTTTTCTAAAAAGGCTGTCTTTGTATCATAAAGTACCTTGACTTTTGTTGTATAAAGGTATACTATAAATTTGCTGATGCGAAATAGTGTACAAGAAATTCAAGCTTATTTATTTCTTATCTTCATACCTTAAGGAGGGCTATGATGGACGCAAGAGAAAATGCTTATGTTTTATGGTTTGATGAACTGCACAGAAAGGATGTAGCACTGGTAGGCGGGAAGTCTTCTTCCCTGGGTGAACTGACCACCTCCACCGGTGTTCCCGTTCCCTACGGATACGCTACCACAGCTCATGCATACCGCTATTTCATGGAAACCACGGGACAGAACAAGAAGATCCATGAACTGCTGCAGGATCTGAAAGACGTGGAAGATTCTGTGGAACTTCATGAAGTCTGCACCAAGATCCGTGAAAGCATCGTTTCCGCTGAAATGCCGGAAGACCTGGCCAAAGCCATCGGCGACGCTTACGAAGAACTGGCTAAAAAAGTGGACCAGGAAAACCCCTATGTGGCTGTCCGCTCTTCTGCCACTGCCGAAGACCTGCCGGATGCTTCCTTTGCAGGCCAGCAGGATACCTACCTCAATGTCACCGGTCGTGACATGGTAATCCGCAAGGTGAAGGAATGCTACGCATCCACCTTTACCGACCGTGCTGTATACTATCGCGCAAAGAAACATTTCGACCATGAAAATGTAGCCCTTTCCGCTGCTGTCCAGATGATGGCCGATTCCAAGGTAGCCGGCGTCATGTTCACCGTGAACATTGCCAACGGCGACGATTCCTGCGTCATGATCGAAGGCTCCTGGGGCCTTGGGGAATACGTAGTCCAGGGCACTGTGACACCGGATAATTTCATCGTCAACAAAGCAGACCTTACCATCAAATCCCGCATTGTGAATGAAAAGTCCATCGAACTGGTGCGTAAGCCCGGCGGCGATGTAGAAGAAAGAAAGGTGCCTGAAGAGCTGGCTAAATCCCAGGCTCTCACCGATGACCAGGTAGTGAAACTGGCAAGCTATGCCAAGGCCATTGAAAAACACTATGGCTGCTACATGGATATGGAATGGGCTGTAGACCACCAGGACCGCATCTGGATTCTCCAGGCCCGTCCGGAAACTGTATGGTCCAAGAAGAATAAAGAAAAGAAAGCTGGAAATGGAGAAGTGAAAATGACAACTGATCACAAGGTACTGGTTAAAGGCCTTCCTGCAAGCCCGGGAATGGCAGCAGGCAAATGCCATGTAATTACAGATCCAAAAGATATTGATGAATTCCAGGAAGGCGAAGTCCTTGTTACCACCATGACCTCCCCGGACTGGGTACCGGCCATGAAGAAGGCTGTTGCCATTGTAACCGATGCCGGCGGCATGACCTGCCATGCATCCATCGTTTCCCGTGAACTGGGCATCCCCTGCGTGGTAGGCACCAAGAGCCGCAGCGTGGAAGCCACCAAGGTACTGAAATCCGGTCAGGACATCACCATTGATGCCCAGAACGGCGTAGTCTATGAAGGCATTGTAGAAGACCTGGTAAAGAAGGACGAACCGAAACAGGCAGCCGGCGCAGCAGGCACCACCGTTGTGGCAGCTGAATACTTCGCACCCACCGGCACCGGCGTCATGATGAACCTGGGCGATCCGGACCTGGCTGACAAATACGCAAGCCTCCCCTGCGACGGCATCGGCCTTATGCGTGAAGAATTCATCTGGACCACCTTCATCCATGAACATCCGCTCTACCTCATCGAACAGGGCAAACCGGAAAAAGTCATCGACATGCTGGCCGAAGGCATTTCCAAAGTATGCCGTGCCCTGGCTCCGCGGCCCGTGGTACTCCGCTTCTCCGACTTCAAGTCCGGCGAATACAGAAACCTCAAAGGCGGCGACAAATACGAACCGGTAGAACCGGCTGACCTCCTGGGCTGGAGAGGCGCATCCCGCTACTACGATCCCAAGTACACCGCAGCTTTCCGTCTTGAACTGAAAGCTGTCAAGAAAGTCCGTGAAGAATACGGCCTGAAGAACCTGAACTGCATGATCCCCTTCTGCCGCACCGTAGCAGAAGCAGCCAAAGTCACTGCCATCATGAAAGAAGAAGGACTGGAAAGAGGTCCGGACTTCAAACTCTTCCTCATGGCTGAAATCCCGTCCAACATCATTCTGGCTGACCAGTTCAACCAGTACATCGACGGCTACTCCATCGGCTCCAACGACCTGACCATGCTCATCCTGGGCTGCGACAGAAACAACGACACCGTGTCCGCCCTCTTCGATGAAAGAAATCTGGCCATCAAGAGAGCTGTCCGCCACCTCATCGCCACCGCCCACAAAGACGGCAAGACCGTTTCCATCTGCGGCCAGGCACCTTCCGTATATCCTGATTTCACCGAATTCCTGGTAAAGAGCGGCATCGACTACGTATCCGTCAACCCGGATATGGTGAAGGCCACCAAGAGAAATGTGGCCCGCATTGAACAGAGACTCATGCTGGACGCTGCTACCGGAAGAGGTCTGAAAGAAGTAGAAGACTACAACTGGTAATCAGGCCAGATTCCGCAGCCTGACGAATATGATGAATATTCTGTAAACCGGGGCTGCTCTGCAGCCCCGGTTTCCTATTACAGCGAAAAGAAAGGAGTCAACATGCAGCTCACCAGCCGCCAGAAAGAAATTACCCGCATTGTGCGGGAAAACGGCCCCATCACCGGTGAAATGATTGCAGAACGGCTTCACGTGACCAGAAGCGCCCTTCGCGGCGACCTGGCAGTCCTTCTCTCGGGAGAAGTGATTGCTGCCAGACGCCGTCTGGGCTACTACTACCTTGGCGGCGGAGAGGACCCTGCAGCCGCAGAAATCCGCTCCTGCACCGCCGAAGCCTGTATGTCCCGCCCCGTCCTGGTGAATGCCGATTCCAATGCCTACGATGCCGCTGTCCTTCTTTTCACCGAAGACATAGGCACCCTCTTCGTAGGAAAAGAAGACGACGTACTGGGCGTGGTATCCCGGAAAGACCTTTTGAAATCCGCCATGGGCCGGGAAGACCTGGCCAAAGTGCCTATTTCCATGGTCATGACATCCCGCTCCAAAATGATTTACGCAGAGCCCGACGAAGACATGGTTTCCATTGCACAGAAACTCATCGATTATGAAATCGACTGCCTGCCCGTGGGCACCTTCAGAGATGTGGAGGGAGAAAGGAAATTCCAGCTGAAAGGCCGGATTTCCAAAACCAATATTACCCGCCTTTTCCTGGAACTGGGAAAAGGCAGAAGATAAGGAGGCTAAGCCCTTGAATAAAATACCGGAAGTCTATGTGGTTTCTGATTCCCTGGGCGATACGGCAGAAAGCGTGGCCAAAGCCACCATCAGCCAGTTTGATGAAGACATAGACATTGTGCGGGTCCCCTTCATCCGCCATGCGGAACAGATACAGAAAGTCATAGAAGAAGCAGCCCAGCACCACGCCGTGGTCTGCCACACCCTGGTGAGCCCGGAACTCCGCCAGACCTTTGAAAAAATCGCAGAAGCCAAAAACGTGCGCTACGTGGACATCCTGGGCCCCATGATGGACATGGTGGGATCCATTTCCACCACCAAGCCCAGAATGAAGCCGGGCATTATCCACAAACTGGACGAAGAATACTTCCGCAAAGTGGAAGCCATCGAATTCGCCGTGAAATACGACGACGGCAAGAACCCCGCAGGATTCGCCAAAGCCGACGTCGTCCTTGTAGGCGTATCCCGTACATCCAAGACACCTCTCTCCATGTACATGGCCCACAAGAAATACAAAGTAGCCAACCTTCCTCTGGTACCGGAAGTACCGCTGCCGGAAGAAATCTTCCACATTCCGCCTTACCGCATTATCGGCCTCATTATCGACCCCTACAAACTCAATACCATCCGGAGCGAACGAATGAAAGCCCTGGGCTTTTCCGGCACTGCCAACTACACCGACATTGCCCGCATCGAAGATGAACTCTCCTACGCCAAGGAAGTCATGCGCCAGCTCCACTGTATGGTCATCGACGTATCCAACAAGGCCATAGAAGAAACCGCCAGCCGCATCATGTCCATCGTCCAGAGAAATAAAGAACTCTACGGCGATAAATACTGACAGGGAAAAGACTGCAGAGACAGAAAACTCTGCAGCCTTTTTTGCGTCCCATGCTTTGCTGAAAGGGGGGCAGCGGCTAATCACCAGAATGCTTATCATGCCATATAGTACAGAAAACGGGTCCCGTAACACTGACTTCTTATGGACAAGCCCCTATGGGGTTTGAGGGTTCAGGCGCCTTCGGCGCAGTCGGGATCGGGACCTGGGCGGTGCTTTCCAGTATTCCCGAAGGTTGACACGCCCTTACGGGCGTGAGGGTTGAGCCAGCCGCCGGGCCTTTCGGCCCTGGGCTGCCAGGGTTCTGCCTGTGATCGGCTTCGCCTTACAGGCGGGTTGAGGGCTCCCGCCCTCGGGAGTTATATAGTATCGCCGCGCTGGCGAGGTACGGCGCCTTCGGCGCCATTTTTTATACCGCCTTTGGCGGCGAAAACCATACAACCGCCCTGCGGGCGTGGAAATGCATTCCCCCTTTGGTGGCTGGCGCCACCACATTCCCCCGCAAGCGGGGGCACTATAAAGCTCCGTTATGCTGTGAGCCGCTTATGAAGAGCGTGTTTCGCGGTGTTTTATTCTGCCCCCTGAACAGGGGGAAGTCCGGCGAAGCCGGATAGGGGGAGGCGAGCGCAGCGAGCCAATCCACAGAATGCTTATCATGCCATATGACACAGAAAAGCAAATCCCGTAACGCTCTCGTTTCCCCTTGAGGGGAAACGAGAGCGTAGCGGGAAAGGGTGTACGAGGTAAGCGGAGAGAATAGATACTCTATGCTGACGTGACCGCCGCAGGCGGCTTATAAAACTCATTGCCCGTTAGGGCAATTCGCCACCCTCAGCGCCGTAGGCGCTGTCGCCCCCTGAGCGAAGCGACGCAACTCTTTTACACAACCCGCGGCGCCAGCCGCGCCCCTTTTCTTTAAAATCTGCGCCCGAAGGGCGCCACCACCACCCTCTGAACCTTTTGAACCTTCTGAACCTTCTGAACCCTCGCGCCGCAGGCGCGTCTCTGCCCCATCCTGCAAAACCTACTGGCAAAAGCGGGCCGGATATGATATCACGATAAAGTAACTGATGCGGGTGTAGTTCATCGGTAGAACGCCAGCTTCCCAAGATGACACTAAAGTGGTTTTCAAAAAATGAATAAAAATAGTCAGGAGTGCAATATTTCGAGAAATTTTGTGCTTCTTTTTTATTGAATAAGAGTAAAATTCCTCTTTTACAACCTTATCTTCCAAAAGCGATTTGAAAGTTCAAAAGGAGCGGTGGCATAATGCAAAAGCATTTTAGCACCGCTCCTTTTGGGTATGGGTAATTTTGCCTTTTATATTTTTTATCACTAGGGAAACACTGATTAAATTGTTATCAGATTTCATTCTTATATTTTTATACAGAGCAAGGAATAAAAGGGCGCGAATAGCGAGCTATTTAAGGAGGGTTATGATGAGGCTATGTATAAAAATCCATATAGAGTCTGATTCTGTGATTTATTCAGCGTTTCCCTAGTAATGGGAATCAGGATTCCCAAATAAATACTGCCAATGAACAACTCTTGAAACATAAAGCTACGACGATCTTCTTTCAAAAATCCTGCTCATTTTTGTGATTTCGACTCTAGGAATTTTGGTCAGCTCAGCCCATAGCTACAGAAGATCCATTTTCAACTTCCCATACAGATACCTGTATTCGGTGTATCCGTCATTTGAACCTACTAAATTCTTTATATTTTATCAAACGAATCAGGCCATTTATCAAATAGATGGTAGACATGGTCATAGATTGTCCAATCCTTTTTGTATGATATAGACAGAATGATTTGAAGCTCATGCCAGAAGCTGAAAATAATAGATTGCATTCCTTTTCAAAATCATAAATGAGGCTTTTCTAGGAAAGTTTATACCACAATTAGGAAATACGGGGAACGCGTTCAAATTATATAATTGGTACTAGGAATACGGAGAGAAAGGATGAAAGCTATTGGGACAGCACTTAACGATATACAAATTAATTGGTGCTAAAGTGGCTTATTATAGGAAATTAAATGGCTATTCACAAGCAGAACTGGCAAATTGCGTGCATCTCAATCGGTCCGTCATTACACGGATCGAATCAGGAGCATATAACAACAATATTCCTTTAAACCTACTTTTTTCATTAGCGGAAGCCATGCATATTGATGCAGTCGTACTGATTACATTTGATAAAAATGACAGATATTTTTTAACTAAGCTAAAACAAGAAATGCATAAAGACCATGTGGCAGAAGAAACCAATATCTCCTGAAGATTAGGAACTGAGTGGGACAAAGGAGGAAACGGTAATGGAGAGAAAATGTCCTAAATGTGGAGCACCATTAGAGGAAGGTGCCATGTTTTGCACAGCTTGCGGGGCTTCTGTGAAAAGATGCCCGAATTGTGGAGCGGTGCTAGACCCCAAAGAAAATTTTTGCAGTGAATGTGGAACGAAGGTATCACTCGATCCTTCCATTAGTGCACCCCAAACGTCCCTAAAGGGATATAAAAAATGGATGCCCCTGGGCATTGCAGCGGCAGTGGTTTTGGTCATAGGGATTGCTTTATCAGCGAGCTCGGATTCGTCTTCTGGAACATCTACTTCCTCAGGAGGAAGTATTTCCGTCAAAGCCGATGACATGATTAACGACTATGTCAGAGACCAGTCCAGTGCAGAGAAACAGTATAAAGATAAACAAGTCAAAGTTACGGGTCAGCTGATTACCAAAAGCCAGTTTTCTAATAGCCAAAATTATGGATTGCTCATAGGAAATAAACACATGGCGGGGAAAAATTATTTGATTCTAGTTGATTTGCCATCAGAAAAAGCAGCAGAGGCCAATAAAGTCAAAGTGGGGGACTTTGTAGCAGCAGAGGGAAAATGTGTCGGCATTGTAAAACAAGACGATCCGACGAAAATATCTGTACAGATTCAGACTGATAAGATTAATTGAGGAAAGAGATGATTTCTATGAATCGATTTTGCCCAAAGTGTGGAAGTCCCGTGGATAGTGGAAAGAAATTTTGTCCCAAGTGCGGCGCACCGCTCCAGGGGCAGGAAGCCAGACCTTCTAATGAAGGAAATGAGACCGCGGGGCAGCAAAAATGGATTCTTTGTGCAGCAGCAGCCATTATTCTTCTTGGGGGAGGATTTCTTGGCTATCAACATTTCGGCGGTGATAAACAAAGTGTATCTCCACCCGCTGCTACCTCTTCGGCAGCAGCCCAAAGCAAACCGGACGCTTCCTCTAAGCAAGGAGAAGCGGATGCACAACCAGTAGATCAGCACTTGCAAAAAGCCAAAGACCAAATGAAGCGCATGGGAATTGATGTAGCAAAAGTTACTGCCTATTCAGGATATGTAGAAGACTACGACAAAGGATTCATGGCCCTGGCAGATGGGAAGCTTTGGATTGTTGATATGAAAAATCATCGCGCGGCAACCATTGAAAATCCGGAATGTTTGAAAAAATTTCATGACTATTTCAAAAAAGCACAGGCCAACAGTATCATCGTTAAATTCAATATTCTAAATGATACTCCAGGGGAGGATCAAGGTATGGGAGAATGGAATGGAAATGATCATTACCTGCCCATGTTTATTTCCTGGAAATTGGATGGGAAGAATACGGTAGACAGTGGACTATTTACGGGAAAAGGGAAAAATCCCGGACACTACCATGCATACCTGTATGAACAGAAAAATGTAGACCTGGCCCATGTATTCCTGGCAAAAGCCAATCAGCTGGCTAGTGATGCAGAACGCCGCGGAGTCATTTAAGGAATGGTTCAATGAGCACTCACTAAGTAGTATAAAAAGGAGCATACCTATGAAATGGAATATGAAAAATACAGTCACCGCGATTCTTTTAGGAGCAGCATTGGCATGTGGGGTTCCGACAGTCCTCTCGCAACAAGACATGTCTCCTTTCTCCGTCAGTGCAGCCGGTATGTATGAAGACCATTTATGGGGAGATTCTAACTATGAATTGGTTCGCGGGCATATGGGATATGGATTTTATATCGATTGGTCCTCTTACGTCTTGATTTCAGAACGTGGCATCGGACCAGGGCAGACAAGATTTGCGGTCAATGTGATTCGATACAATGTGGAACAGGGAACCGTGGATGGTTCGAATACCTATGAATACATTGAATCTCGGCAAGGAACCTATTGTAGTATCGATGGCGGGGATTTCCGCGCCTTTGATCAGAATAAAGAATTTGGATATAACCAGATTGTGATAGAAACCTATAAACGGTGCATGCAAAATCTCTATAATTAGTGTCTCAAAGATTCTAACGAGACAAAGGCTTTTCAGGGTTCTCTGGCGTTATTATTTTATGCGGAGCCTTTTAGAACCCTGAGAACCTTGTACATATAGTTGGAAACGAAGGGTAGGGATAGTGACACATTCGAAGCTATTTGAGAACTATGAGGCACTTGCAGTTTCTGACAAAATTATGATTACTGATGCCTAGGGAAACGCTGATGAAATCGTCATCAGTGTTTCCCTAAACTTCACTTAGCCGTATGGCTCTGCATATGATATAATTAAACTATAAGAATTGTTCTAAAGCGAAAGCGTGTGGGAAACGGGGGTGCACGGACATGATGAAATGGCAAGAAATCATGGGGCACCTTTGTGACGTTATCATGCATACACAACATATTCGGGAAAGTAAATGGACGTCCCCCCCCTTTTACTTTTCAAGACCTCATCATGAAGAGATTTTTCTTTTTATGATGAGGTCTTTTTGTATTTTTTTACTTTCTCATCATATGTCCATGGGGGTGAGGATAATAAAATATAGAGCATCCGCCTTTTCATTACAGAGGAGCTAAAGGAGATAGATATGATCGATACAGAAAACAAAGGTGCCAGGCTGCTGGATATGTATGAACGGCTGAACCATGGCGAAGTAATTTCCAAAAAAGAACTGGCGGAAATTTATGGTGTCACGGTCAAGACTATCCAGCGAGACATCGATGAACTCCGTGCCTATTTGGCAGAGAAATCACTCCAAGGGGACCGTGGAACCATCGAGTACAGCCCTGTCAAGAAAGGATACCGACTGATTCGCTCTACCTATGAACATTTGAATCACAAAGAAATATTGGCATTAGCCAAAATCCTTCTGGAAAGCCGCGCACTGGAACCGGGAGAACTGCATACCATCCTGGACAAGCTCACCGCTGCCTGTATAGAAAAAGATCGGACCACCGTAGAAGACATCATCAAAAATGAAACTTTCTACTACGTGCCGCTTCATCACAAAAAGAAACTGCTGGACCCGTTATGGGATCTGTCACTGGCCATTCAGAAACAGGAAATCCTACATATCCGTTATATTCGTCAAGACGGCGTAGAGCGGCACCACGACGTAAAGCCTGTAGCTATTTTGTTCTCGGAGTTTTATTTCTACCTGGTGGCCTTCAAAGAGGAGGAAACTGAATTTCCCACCATCTTCCGGGTGGACCGTATCAAAGACATGGAAAGCACAGGAAATACCTTTCACATCCCCTATGCGGACCGCTTCAAAGATGGCGAATTCCGGAAACGGGTGCAATTCATGTACCCAGGTCCCCTGCGGCGTGTGAAATTCACCTATAGCGGCCCTTCCGTAGAAGCTGTGCTGGATAGACTTCCTACGGCGCAAATCCTAGAAGAAAAAGAGGGCGTTTACACCATCACCGCCGAAGCTTACGGGATTGGTATCGATATGTGGCTGGGGAGTCAGGGGGATAAAGTGAAAATGATTCCGTGAGTAGTGTGATTTTATTAATTAAAATCTAGCGAATGAATCGTATTTTGAAAGAAGAGAATTTTAAAATGGTAACAACTAATGGTGATCAAAACTTAAAAAAAGCTGTCTTGGATTGTTATTGTGCATTTGGGGCTTTACTTAGCGATAGTGAGGTAAAGTTTCTTTTAGATGATACATCTTTAGTAAAATTACAAAATCAAGCAAGGCGAATTAGAACTAATCAATTTAGCGTAATGGACACTGAAGAAGTGAGAAGCGAAATTTCTATCGGACAGACACCAATTTTATCTGACAGAAAGGCACAATATCTCGCATTGGCAGATTTTATACAAAATATGAATAGAGTGTATGAAGAATGTGAAATGCAATTAAAGTATGAAATAGGACAAAAACAATCAAAAATAAAAAATTCTAAGGAGCTGTCTGAAAAAATAGCCGAGTTACAGTCAGAAATTATAGATCTGGATGATCAGATGCATAAAGTTTTAGATGAAATTACATATGAATATATGGATAATATCGGGAAATTAGAAAAGAAAGGAGAAGATATCCTACAGGAATACAAAGAAGAGGTAGAGAAAATCAACGAGAAAGAAGGGTCTGCCTTAGAACGATTAAAACGGTTCAAGAAATTATCACTGCGTCAAGTGGATATTTTTCGTGATTGCCAGAGTCGCTTACAAAATGAATTAATGATAGATTGTGATAATGAATTAGGCGTAAAATCACAAATGATTGCTTTGCAAAATGATCTTATACAAGCATACTTTGAAAAAGTTAAGGAGTTAATTGAGAAAGAGGGCGTGTATACACGCCAATTTATATTAGTTAAAAGCGCGAAAACAACTGCTAAAGGTGGCAGCATTATATCTAAAATTTTTGGTTCCGACAATGTGTCTATTTTAGATACATCTGAACAGTTAAAGAAGTTTGATGAAGATAATTACAAGTTGACAAAGAAATCCATTATGGAAATCGTAGAAAAAATTAAAGGAGATATAATAAGTAAAATATGGTTAGTTGTTAAAAATACCTCCAATTCTTATAAAAAAGAAATCGAGAAAGATATTGAAGGGAAAAAAATGGAACTGTTGTTAATGAAAAGAGAACAATTGGTTATGCAAATAGAAATGAATCGCAATAATATATTGGATTATCAGACAATGATTGATGAAGTACTGAAAGGTAGTCAAAGCTAAGTAGGTGGAATACATGAGTAAAGATACATCTTACTGGGGCAATGTATTGAAAAATCCCAAGTATAATAAGCCAAAAGCCGATACCGAATCATTGAAGGTTGATGGAATAAACGATGAAGTACCACTGGGACAAACCATGTCAGGGCTGGATAGTTTATTGGAAAGCGCAGCCCATGCGGACCAATTGAATCGATGTCATGCAAGGCAGGGGCATGGCTATGCTGCTGAACAGGTGAATGATGGGATCGATACCCTATTTGGTAGAGACGCCAGAATCGTAGGCAATGACAACGCCAAGAATGGTGCGGACCGGATGGTTGACGGACAGCTTATCCAAACCAAGTATTGTCAAGATGCTAGGACTTCTGTCAATGCAGGCTTTGAAAATGGAGGCCAAGGCTCCTATCGCTATTTGGATAAGAATGGAAATCCTATGCAGCTAGAAGTACCGAGCGATCAATATGATGAAGCGGTGCGGTGCATGGAACAAAAAATCAAAGAAGGAAAGGTTCCTGGGGTTAGTGATCCAAAGAGAGCCAAAGATTTGATTCGGAAGGGGCACGTGACCTATGCCCAGGCAAAAGCGATTGCGAAAGCAGGAACTATTGAATCTTTGACCTTTGATGCGGCCCATGGGGTAGTTATCGGGGCCAGTGCACTGGGGATTTCTGCTACGATTACATTTGCACAGGCTATATGGAATGGAGAAAGCGTAGAAAAAGCTGTCGACCAGGCTTTGATTGCGGGACTTCAGGCTGGGGGCGCAGGGTTTCTCATTGCAGTAGGAACGGCGCAAATGGCAAGAACCGGAGTGAATCAAGTGTTGATGACTCCTTCTATTGCATTGGTTAAGGTGTTACCGCCTCCGGTGAGACAGGCTCTTGTGAATTTCCTTCGCACTGGGGCGCCTATTTATGGAGAAGCTGCCACACGCAATTTAGCCAAACTCATGCGAAGCAATGTCATTGCTAGTACAGTTACGATTGTTGTCTTATCTTCTGGGAATATTATAAATTATTTCAGAGGACGCATTTCTGCTGCTCAACTTATGGCAGAAGTTTCGGTATTGGCAACAGGAATTGTTGGAGGATATATTGGCGGTGCCTTTTTGGGGGCTCTTTTTGGTCCACTTGGTGCTATTGCTGGTGGGATGATTGTTGGTTCATTAAGTAGTAGTGCAGCGCAAAAATTGATTGCTAAATTTCATGAATCCGATGCAGAAAAGATGATTAAAATTCTTCAGGATAGTTTGCAGCAACTGGCACATGTATATTGGTTGAATCAAGAGGAATGTCTGCTGGTGGTGGAAGAACTGCGGAAATTACTCAATGCAGAAGTCTTGCTTTGTATGTTTGCTAGTAAAGATCAAAAACTTTTTGCCGACACTCTGGTAGAAGAAGCAATACATCGAGTGATTTGCTGCAGAGCACCTATTTCTGTGCCAAAGTGTGATGAGTTTACTAATGGACTTGCAAGAGTGTTTGGAAGTACATCATTAGAAGAAACAAAAAAGGCTATCCCAGATGATTCGGAAGAAGGGCGGATTACAAAACAACTTTCGGATATGGCAAATGGAAAAGGGGAGAAACTATCTAATGAAGAAACAAGGCAGTTATATTCTCGATTGAAAGCCTTATATGCTAAGCGGCAATCTCATATCATTGGTGTACAAGGTGAATCATGCCTGGTACAAATGAACAATGAAGAAGTAACCTATGCTAAAAGAGAAAAACTAATCAATGACTCACTGCAGCGTATAGGAGAAAAGCTGGGACAGTTATAAGGAGGGGCGTATGAAGCGACAAAGTTCTTTGATACAAAAATCTAATGACCTAGAAGAGTATAAAACAGAATTAGCCGTATGTATTGAGCAAAAAATTACTGCATATAGAAATGATACCAAAAAGATTGATGAGTTGACATTCCAATGTATTTCTGCTTTGGCAGAAGTTGACAACGCAAAGGCAGAATTATCGAGTAAGGGCTTTTTGGCTAGATTTGTTGGAAGCATTACGGGAAGCAATCATAAGTTGCAGAATAAAATCAATGAAAATCAAACTTTGGCACAGTATGCTTTGCGAGAAACTTTGATGCAACTGCAAAAACGAAATGTGATGACTTTGGATTTGATTTGTGCAGTGAATACGAAACTGAATGGTTTACAAATGAAGGTCGGCCAATATGGTATTGACCTAGAGAATTTAGTGGATCAAAAAAACCAACAGGATAGGATTTTGATCAATCATGAAAGGCGACTAACAAAAACAGAAGAAAGTATTGACTTAGTACAATGGGGACATACTATTCGGTATCAAAGTCTGGAAGGAATAGACTATAAAGATTTAAATCAGTGTCAAAAACTGGCTTGTCTCGCACGTGATTTTTTTCAGAAAGGTAATGTGACATATGAACAGGATATTGCAACACTAAAGACGGCTATTGATCATCTTGCCATAAATCCTGATGAGATGGTTTCTTATTATGATACATTGAAAGGAATTGCTGTGGATGATTTGGCTAGGAAGAAATTATTGGGAAAGGTAAATTGGTTATTGGGAAAGGTAAATTGGCAAATTTATGACAGTGTAGATAATGCAATTTCTTTTCATACCATAGGAAAAATTTGTGAACTTCAGCAGGCGAATAATCCTAAAATAAAAATCTTTTGTGGTATAAGAAATGATATAACACCGGAGAAGGCTTGCAATCAGTTGGTTACAGCGTATATCCGACGAAAAGATCAGTGCGATGTGAATACGGAAGTGTCATTTTTTGATTTAGTCATGGATTTGTTATACAATTTGAGGGTTTTACATGAATATATGGAAGAAAACGATTTGAAGTTGCTCAATGCTTGTAAATGACCTTATTGCGAAATACATCTGAATAAAAAGCGTTGCATGTTTAGAAAAACTAAGCATGTAACGCTTTTTCTTTTGTTCTATGTCATTAAAATTTTTCTAGGATATTTCTCATACCCATTTCTTGTCCAACATTATGAGTATACTAAAGAAAAACTGATGACCGGGTAGCTGAAAATGTATTTTAAAGGAGGAAATGGTATGAGTGACAATGGAAACAATTTTCCTGAAGTTCCATTTGGAAACAGGGATGATGCGAATGGTATGGCGAGTCAAGCATTACGACAGTGGGCAGAACGGTATTATGCCAAGCTGGTGGAAGAGAAAGAGGCGGAGGAAGGACCATCTATGTTGGATCAATTATTGGACAAGCTAGGAGAGTATGCGGATCAGAAAATAGAGGAATTGCCAGCAGAGGAGCAGGAAGCGGCCGAAATGAAACTGATAGCGACAGCGGACACACTGGTGGATACCATAGATACAGCCTATAGGGTCACGGAAAAGGCTTGCGATTCCATTATTGATTCCTTGGATGAGTTGGAAGGATGAGTTGGAAAAATGGATTGATAAGTGGTAATTGGTTGCTTGTTGTCTGGCGTTAGTTGTTAGGCCCAAGCAACTAAGATTAAATCAGCGTTTCCCTAGCGGTAATATTATGTAAATGTGTAAATCAATAGTGCACAGGTTCATACGAGGTTTGTCAAATAGCCTTGCATCGATTTTATTTTTTATAAAAAAGAGGAGATTGGGGCGCTTCTAAATTTTTGTGCGCCCCTTCCATTACTCCTCACTACGCACTTTTTCAGTGAAGGCGGATGAATGACCAACTATTAAATAAGGTGTTGCTTTTCCAAAAAAGTAAGGTGTGAAAACGTTTTCACACCTTATCACACCTTATTTTCAAAAAAATGATGCGAAATGATGACAAATTATGAGAAATATTCTCTGTAAAGGAAGTTATCAGAAAAACTAGAAAATTCGAGGAAAGTATGGTATTATCTATGCATACGCATAAAATATTTCCATCATGCGGGTGTAGTTCATCGGTAGAACGCCAGCTTCCCAAGCTGGACAGGAGGGTTCGACTCCCTTCATCCGCTCCAGAAGATCAGAGAACTGTGAAGAAAGAAGATCCTTTCCTCACAGTCTTTTTTTATGTTCTAAAGGATGCCATCCTGACCGGGGCAGACGTGTATGCAGAAAAGATTATTATCCTATTTGCAATAATTATCTCAAGTAATATAATATCGCAAACAGCCAATTCATTGGCTGCAGGAAAGGAGTAGATAGAAATGAAAAAAATAACCATGGCTCTCGCAGCCGCAGGAATCGCATTGTCCTGCATTTCCATGAGCGTACAGGCCGCTGACGGCACCGCCGCCGGAGATCCGGGAAGAGACTGGCGCATTGCCCTTTATAATGCTGAAAAGAAAGGCCAGCCTGATCAGAACCAGGACATCCACCTCTCGGCCCAGCAGAAGGCAGATGCGGAATCCAATAAGGATGCTGTGCAGAAAGCCGATGTGAATGATGTGCACCAGCAGGGCAGAGATTGGAGAATTGCCCTGAAGAACGCTGGTAAATGATTTTTCTAGTATTTTAAAACCCTGACTGAGAAAATGCCGGACCTGAGTCCGGTATTTCTTAGTGTAAAATTTTACTCGGTAGGGGAATTTTTCCAGAAACAATAAAAGAGGAAAGCCTCCCCTTGAGTGGAAATGTTATAATTTCCGTGCACAAATAAAACAAAGAAAGGGCTTTCCTCATGGATATTATAACAAAAACTGGAGAAATTTGGAGTGAAAATGCAATTGGTGTAGTCATTTCTCTCATTAAGGAATCTGATGACTCTATCGAGGCTGAAAGGAAGTTAACTCATTGGCTCACTGAAATGAACTGTCAGCTTATAGCTATGGCCCTGGAGCGTATTGATACCGAGCTGTATCAGATTTACAAGGCACAGGGGTGGCGTGTGGCGCGCCGGGACTCTAGGACGATTTGCTGCCGCTATGGAGAGCTGACCTATACCCGAAGACTTCTGCAGAAAGAAGGGAAGGGCTTCTATCCCCTGGACCGCAAAATGGGCTTTGAACCCAGAAAGCACTACAGCCTGGGAATGATTGAGCGGATTGTCGAGGCTGTCGCAATTACCACATCTCGCAGTGCAAGCGAACTCCTGCAAAGCCTGGCGGGAATTACCATC
>Ga0256406_1000587_pt1 | contig 65631 bp, 56 predicted proteins | sample RumenRJG_03DNA_FD_185986 | JGI IMG/M metagenome (GOLD analysis project Ga0256406, IMG submission 185986) | Bovine rumen microbial communities from Lethbridge, Alberta, Canada - RJG_03 | ecosystem: Host-associated > Mammals > Digestive system > Stomach > Rumen | place: Canada: Alberta | collected... | reverse complement strand
CGAGACGGGATTCACTTTCGGCGAATATCTGTCGGATTACCGGCTCAGATACGCGTCCTATCTGCTCAGGGAGCGCCCGGACTCTGTCGGTGCCATCGCCTCCCTGTGCGGGTTCGACAACTTCTCTTATTTTATCCGGCGCTTCCGCCGCAAATACGGAATGTCCCCTAGGGAATACCGCTCCCACGGGCGCCAGAATACAAAAAGCCCGTAAATTAAGGCTTTATACAACATTTCTCCGTTTTAAGAAGATCGTAAAACGAGTATACTATCCCATCTTTAGCAGTTGTAAAGAACGAACAAGCCGGAGAACCCCATAAATACAGGGTCTCCGGCTTTCAACATGGATTTCAATTGTAGTATGTAGATTCTACTTGTATTGTTTTTTCGTGTATTTCCTAAGCTCCTTTGGCAGATAATGCATTTTGTCAAGCGGCATGCCTGTAAGTCTTACAAAAGCATCGAGAACAGGACCTCCATTGTACAGAGCCTGGTACTCACGATCATGTACATTCGTACCATAATAGAGCAGTTCGAGGAACTGAAAAAAGACCTGGTTTTTCTGTTAAGCGAAGACGAGGATCCTCAGAACTAGATCAGATCAGATCCGGTTCGGATTCCTCATCCGGACCGGATCTGTCCGGCAATTCGAAATCAAAATACGGAGCAAGAGGCTTCATCATCAACTTTGAACAAAAATAAGCTGTGCCGCCGAAAAACAAAGCCGGCCACAGTACGATGATGCGGCTCAGAATGAACGGGGCAAAAGCCAGCAATGCTACCGGGACCAGCCACAGCACACACATGACAAGTGTGCGCGGCAGCCATGAAATGCCTAAGTAAAAGGCGTTTTTTATTGTCTGAAAAATACCGTTCTCAAACTGTGACGTGAGCGCGAATGCCCACACTGCAGTGATCATCCATATGATCATTCCTATTACCGCTATGATGCGCTGGATGCGTGCGGACGGGCTTCCCGATGCAGAGAGTACGACCAGATCAAATATAAAAACAGCAGCAGCCAGAAGGAACAGCAGCCAAAGCAGCGTGCCGTTCTTCAGATTGCTGCGGAAGTAGCGGAAGAAGTGGCGTGAGCGCCAGTTGCCTTCCTCGGTATTCATGTTAAGTACGCATCTCATCAGGGCAGCCGATGCGGCACCCATCGTGATGACGGGGATCGAACAAATCGTCCAGAGTATGCTGAGCATGGCAATATCAGCCATCCTTCCGAACAATGCCCAGATGGGAGTCTCAGAATCAAACAGTCTGTTAATAGCTATACCTCCGTGTGTGTTGGGACAGAGATCCAGAGCGGATCGCCGTCACAGTGTATGAGTCCGCCGGAAACGCTTACCTTGCCGCCTCCGAACAGGTCGTCGTATACTCCGTCAGGAAGGTCCACTGGAACATCCCCGGAAAAACCCCTGAATGAGAAAATGCCTGTCTTGCAGTTTATCCTGTCATCTCTTGTGAGTACGGCAATATCTTTTTCATCATCTGTCTCAGCAGTAAATATATCATCTGCTGAGAGAGTTTCTTTCTTAAGTTTTGCAAGCTTGCTGATGAGATCCGAAATGTCTGCTCCCGCATCCCAGTCAACAAGGTCACGGTCGAAGAGGGAAGGCGTGTGAGAGGCTTTCACTTCCTGTCCCCCGTAGATAAGAGTCGTTCCTTTGAGGAAAAAGATCAGCGCTGTAAAGTTCCTGAGCGCCTGCTCGTTTGCCGCTCTCGGAGCAAAACGGGCTGTATCGTGGTTCTCCAGATAGCGGAGCTTGTTATACGTCTTAGGATATGCGAAATCCTGGAAGCACAGAAGATCCATCCAGTGTGACAGGCTGCCTTTTCCGTCAACATACTTGTCGAAAGCTTCGCGCACATCGTACTCATACTCGATGTCGAATGCTTCAAAGGCCTCGGTATCGGTAGCAGAGTACATTCCGCGTCTCCGGCATTCCACACTGAAACCGCGGTGGACGCTCTCGGCAAGCCAAATGAAATCAGGTTTTATTTCAGCGATCTCCCTGCGGGCTCTTTTCCAGAATTCCACCGGAATGAAAGACGCCACATCGCAGCGGAACCCGTCCACTATCCGTGCCCATCCCTTGAGCGACTCTATCTGGTAGTCCCAGAGCTCCGGGACGTTGTAGTCAAGATCGATTACATCGGTCCATTCGCCTATATGGTTGCCGGGCCTGCCGTCAGGCTTTTTATAGAAGAACTCAGGGTGTTCGTTCCAGAGTACGGAATCCGGGGAAGTGTGATTGTAGACTACATCGATCATGCAGCGCATGCCTTTATCGTGGATGGCATCCACAAGAGCCCTGAGATCCTCGAGTGTACCGTATTCCGGGTTGACACTGCGGTAATCCTTATTTGCATAAGGGCAGCCAAGAGTACCTTTGCGGTTCAGCTCTCCGATAGGGTGGACAGGAAGGAACCAGATGATGTCAGTTCCCAGAGCCTTTATGCGGTCGAGATCAGGGATGACCGCCCTGAAGCTGCCTTCTTTGGTATGGTTTCGGACGTAAACAGAATATATAAGCTGTTTCTGCAGGGCAGGATCAGTATTCTTTGCCATTTCGCTAGCCTCCTTATCGTTACCGCAGCAAAAGCCGGTGATGCGTTTGACCCTTTTGCTAAACTATACCACGAGGCGTAAAAAAAGCAATCTTACAGGGAATGATGATCCGCTTTATTGTTAACTAAAAGCACAAAATCTTCTTTTTAGAATTGAAAAAGAAAAAACATGGACTTATAATAATTTTTGTAAGCTATCGAAATGCTTATAATTGGTATTGGTTTTTTAAGGAGGAATAACATGAAGAAGAAATTATTTGTTCTTTTCCTTGCGTTCGCGATGGTATTCGCATTCGCTGCATGCGGCGGCGGTGGTGATTCCGGAAGCGATGATGGAACAGGCTCCGTTTATTGGCTGAACATGAAGCCTGAGGCTGATGAAGCTCTTCAGGGACTTGCTGCGGCTTATACAGAGGAGACAGGCGTTCCTTGCAAGGTCGTAACCGCTGCGTCCGGATCCTACAGCGACACTCAGCAGGCTGAGATGGCTAAGTCCGAGCCTCCAACACTCTTCAATGTTGGTAACATGAGCGCGCTGAATGACTGGGAAGACTATTGTCTGACACTGGACGGCACAGATTTCATGAACGAGCTGACCACCAACGACTTCAACCTTGTCAACGCTGCAGGCGAGACCAAGGCTGTAGGCTGGATCTATGAGTCCTATGGTATCATCACCAATAAGGCTCTTCTGGAGAAGGCCGGTCACTCGGTAGATGAGATCAAGGATTTCGATTCGCTGAAGGCTGTTGCTGACGACATCCACGCGCGCGCAGGCGAGCTCGGATTCGACGCATTCACTTCGGCAGGTCTCGATGACTCCTCGTCATGGAGATTCTCCGGCCACCTGGCCAACATGCCTCTCTACTATGAGTTCCGCGATGACGGCATCACAGAAAAGCCGGCAACCATCAAGGGAACCTACATGGACAACTTCCGCAAGATCTGGGATCTGTACATCACTGACTCCGCTCAGGATCCTACATCCCTGACAACAGCGACAGGTGACCAGGCAGAGGCTGAGTTTGGCGAAGGCAAAGCAGTATTCTATCAGAATGGTACATGGGAGTGGGCTGCGCTCACAGCTGACAAGTTCCAGATGAATCCTGATGATATCACGATGATCCCTATCTACTGCGGAGTTGACGGCGAAGAGAATGCGGGACTGTGCTCCGGTACAGAGAACTGCCTCGCTGTTAACAGCCAGGCTTCCGAAGCTAATCAGCAGGCTACACTCGACTTCCTCAAGTGGTGCGTGACATCCGAGAAGGGAATCGAGGTACTCAGCTCGATCGGCGACATCCCGTTCAAGAACGCTCCGGAATCCGCGAACGGATTCTCAAGAGCCGGTGCTGAACTGCTCGCGAACGGCAATTACGCCTGCACATGGGCGTTCAACCTCACACCAAACGTAGACAGCTTCCGTGCGACGCTGGTAACAGCTCTTGCTGCTTACTCTGCTGCTCCGTCCGATGACACATGGGACGGCGTTGTAAAGGCGTTCGTAGACGGCTGGGCTTACGAGTACGGCGTAGAAGGAAACTAATACTCACTCCTTTTCGCTGACAGCGAAGAAGGCAAGGGGCGGGCATACTCGCCTGCCCCTGTTTTTTTATCATCGACGGCAGCGAAAAAGAAAGAGAAAGGAGATGAGCAATTTGCAAGAAAAGAAAAAGAAAAAAAAGAAACACGATCATTCGACCGTGAACAGCGTTCTTATCCGCAGGCCTATTCAGAAATGCTTCCCGCTGTTCATCCTGCCGACGTTTCTGTGTTTCATCATTGGTTTCGTATGGCCTTTCCTGCAGGGCATCTACCTGAGCTTCTGCAACTTCAACACTCCTAGAGACGCGAAGTGGATAGGCTTTGAAAACTATATGAAGGCATTCACCGATGCGGGATTCCGCCATGCCTTCTGGAATACGGCTGCTTTCGCTGTAGTATCGATCATACTGATCAACGTGCTGGCGTTCTTTATCGCTTACGCGCTGACTCAGAACATACGCGGCGCCAACCTGTTCCGTACGGTGTTCTTCATGCCTAACCTCATCGGAGGCGTCGTACTCGGATATATCTGGTCGATGATCTTCGACGCGATACTGAAGGGATACAACACATACCTGACAGCTGACGCGAAGTACGGCTTCTGGGGACTGGTAATACTGGTCGCCTGGCAGCAGATAGGATATATGATGATCATCTACATCGCGGGACTCCAGGCTGTCCCTGGCGACATGCTCGAGGCCGCGAAGATAGACGGAGCGACAGGATGGCAGACCCTTACAAAGGTCATCATACCGAATGTCATGCCGTCCATCACTATCTGCACGTTCCTGACGCTGACCAACTCATTCAAGCTGTTCGACCAGAACCTGGCTTTGACAGGAGGACTTCCTTCAGTCATGCTCGAGAACACAAAGGTCAACATGACAGAGCTGCTCGCGCTGAACATCTTCTCTACTTACAACATAAATAAGAACTTCCACGGCGTGGCTCAGTCCAAGGCTGTCGTATTCTTCATTCTTGTTGCGGTGCTGGCACTCGCTCAGCAGAGAGCTACCAGGAGCAAGGAGGTGCAGCAATGAATAAAAAGCACTATAAGAAATTTACTCCGCTCAGCAAGGTCGTCTCTGCGATATTCGTTGTGCTGTGCATAGCATGGATAATGCCGATCTTCGAGGTAGTAATAAACTCGTTCAAGTCGAATGCATCAATCAATACAAATGCATTCTCGCTTCCTACTGCAGAAAGCTTTGTAGGATTCACGAACTACATAAAGGGCATGACTTTCGGTAATTATCCGTTCATGAAGTCAGTAGGGTATTCATTCTGGATCACTATCGCTTCGGTATTCCTGATCCTGCTGTTTACCTCGATGACTGCGTGGTATATCGCCCGGGTGAACTCCAAATTTGCCAACATTTTCTACTATCTCTGCCTGTTCAGCATGATAGTACCGTTCCAGATGGTAATGTTCACGCTGACATTCACAGCTGATAATCTGAAGCTGAATACACCTTGGACTATCCCGGTCGTATATCTGGGATTCGGAGCGGGACTTGCGATATTCATGTTTGCGGGCTTCGTAAAAGGCCTGCCTCTTGAGATAGAGGAGGCGGCAGCGATAGATGGTTGCGGACCGATACGTACGTTCTTCTCAGTAGTCCTGCCTATGCTGAAGCCGACACTTATTTCAGTCGGCATCCTTGAGACCATGTGGGTGTGGAATGACTACCTGCTCCCGTACCTTGTACTCGACAGGACCAAATACATGACGATCCCTATCCATGTACAGTATCTCAAGGGAAGCTACGGCTCGGTAGACCTCGGCGCTACGATGGCGGTAATCATGCTTTCCATGCTGCCGATCATCATCTTCTACATGGCGCTCCAGAAGCACATCATCAAGGGTGTGGCTGCAGGAGCCGTAAAGGGTTAATCTTATGAAAAATACAGAGCGCACAGCAGGAATACTTATGCCACTATTTTCCATCTCGTCTCCGTACGGGATCGGGACTCTCGGTCTTGAGGCAAGGAAGTTTGTCGACTTTCTGCACGCCGCGGGACAGAGCTGCTGGCAGATGCTTCCTGTAGGACCGATAAGCTACGGAGACTCTCCGTATCAGAGCTTTTCGTCTTACGCCGGCAATCCGTATTATGTGGATCCGGATATCCTGATCGAAGACGGACTGCTGACGAAAGAAGAGGTAAGTTCCCCGGATTTCGGACAGGATCCTGAAAAGATCGATTACGGAAAGCTTTACGAGAACAGGATCGGACTGCTCAGAAAGGCAGCCCGGAGAGGCATTGCCAGAGACAAGGAGGCGTTTTCCGCTTTCATCAGAAAGAAAGCGTGGCTTCCTGATTACGCGCTCTTCATGGCGCTGAAACAGCACTTCGATTCACGCCCGTGGTTCGAGTGGCCTGATGAGGACATAAGGCTGCACAGACCTGAGGCCTGCGCAAAATGGAGAAGTGAGCTCTGCGAAGAAGTGGAAATGTATGAATACATACAGTTCCTGTTCTATCGCCAGTGGGCACAGCTGAAGGCATACGCAAATGATGCCGGCATCTCCATTATCGGTGATCTTCCGATATATGTTGCGCTTGATTCCGCAGACGTCTGGGCAGAACCTCACTGGTTCCGGCTGGATGAAAAGAACATTCCCGTAGAGGTTGCCGGAGTTCCGCCTGATCTGTTCAACGCGGACGGACAGCTTTGGGGAAACCCGCTGTATGACTGGGATGCAATGGAGGCAGACGGTTTCAGCTGGTGGGTCCGCAGGATAGCCGGTGCGGGAGAACTGTTCGACAGGATACGCATCGACCACTTCATAGGGATCGAGAGTTATTTCGCCGTTCCATATGGAGAGACTTCCGCACGGAACGGACACTGGGTCAAGGGACCCGGGATCCGGCTCGTGGACACACTTAAGGAACGTTTCCCGCAGCTTGATTTCATAGCGGAAGACCTTGGCTATTCAACACCTGAGGTCAGGCAGCTGCTTAAGGAATCAGGATTCCCGGGCATGAAGCTGCTGGTAGCCGCTTTTGACGCCATGAATAACACGGCATTCAGGCCTCATAATTTCGTAAGCAACTGCATTTGCTATACCGGCACTCATGACAACCACACGCTGGCAGGCTGGCTTGCAATAGCCGGCGAGGAGGAACTGTCAACTGCAAAGCAATACTTCGGTCTGAACGAAGAGGAAGGCTTCTGCAGGGGAGTCCTCCGCGGGGGCATGAGTTCCGTTGCGAGGCTGTTCGTCGCACAGATGCAGGACTGGCTGGAACTCGGCGATGAGGCCAGGATAAACGTACCGGGAGTACCTATGGGTAACTGGACCTGGAGGATGAGACCCGGCGCAGCCACAGAAGAACTCGCTGAGGAAATATTAAAAATGACCCGGCTTTACGGCCGGACAGCTCAGGAATAACTACCAACTAAAGGGCGCCTGATCACTCCACGATCTGATCTTTCGTCCTAAAGAAAGGAGGAACTATCCGCCGGCTCGCGGTGCGGCAGTGTGGAGACCTGTCGTAATGCGGCGCGTCCCTTGCGGGCGGTCGCGAGGCACTCGGGAGGAGTCCCGTTTGTCAGAGCTGTATATATGGCAGAAGTAATCATAAAAGGGTTAAAAAAGGTATATGACAACGAGGTAACTGCAGTCCATGACGTTAACATCGATATCAAGGACAAGGAGTTCATCGTACTGGTCGGACCATCGGGCTGTGGTAAATCCACAACGCTCCGCATGGTAGCAGGACTTGAGGACATCAGCGGCGGCGAACTTTATATCGACGGCAAGCTGATGAACGATATCTCGCCTAAGGACCGCGATATCGCAATGGTATTCCAGAGCTATGCTCTGTATCCGCATATGACGGTCCGTGAGAACATGGCCTTCGCCATGAAGCTGAAAAAGGCTAAACCGGATGAGATCGATAAGAAAGTAAATGAAGTCGCGGAGATCCTCGACATCACACAGTATCTGGATCGCAGACCAAAGGCTCTGTCCGGCGGTCAGCGCCAGCGTGTTGCTATCGGCCGCGCCATGGTACGTGATCCTAAGGTGTTCCTCATGGACGAGCCTCTTTCGAATCTCGACGCTAAGCTGAGAAACCAGATGCGTGCTGAGATCATAAAGCTCCGTCAGCGCATCAACACCACGTTTATGTATGTAACGCATGACCAGACAGAAGCCATGACTCTCGGCGACCGTATCGTTATCATGAAGGATGGATATGTGAACCAGATAGGCACGCCTCGTGATGTGTTCAACAAGCCGGTCAACCTGTTTGTTGCGGGATTCATAGGAATGCCTGTGATGAATTTCTTCGAAGGATGCAGGCTGCTGCTTGAGGGTGGAAAGTACTATGCGGAGATACGCGGAGTAAAATTTGAACTCTCGGACTTCCAGCAGAAAGCGCTTAAGCATAATGGTCAGGCGCCATGCGACATAATTGCGGGTATCCGTCCGCAGCACATCCGTGTCGGTTCAGGCGAACTTACAGCTGTGATCGAAGTATCCGAACTCCTTGGTTCCGAATACAACCTCCATGCACGCTGCGGCGAGGACGAGGTAGTAATGGTGATCCCGACTGTCGGACTTGAAGAGGATGTTTCGATGGGCAGCACAGTACACTTCACTGCGAAACCTGAGCTCATCCAGCTCTTCGATAAGGAGACAAGCAGAAACCTTATCTGGTACGACGAGGAATCGGCAGAGGCTCATGCACCTGTATGCAAATCATATGATTTCGAATGATAATCACTTAAAACTGCACAAACAAAGAGGAGGTCTTCCATGAAGACCTCCTCTTTGTTTTACAGGTCATCGTCAGTATTGTTAAGAATTGAATCTGAAAGCAGGGAAAAACTGTAATACAAAATAAAAGGGACAACAGGAGAAAATGTAGAAAATCCAGGTCGTAATATTAAGCATGTTATAAGGGAGTAAAATATGGGCCTTTTTTCACAGATTACAAACAAGAGATTATTCAGTGTGCAAGCTGGTCTTTAATTCGAACAGCCTAAACAAGGCTGTACCCCATATCACCCCGAGGACTACCCCATATGCTCCGGAAAGATCAAAAATTCATCGAAAATGAGTTTTGAAAAACGGTCTGGGCTAGTCAACACTGGGGGTTGATGAGCAAGTTGGCTCTGGAATTATTGCACGGGCAGGGTGAGCCAACACTCTTTGGCGACTATGCCGCCGATGGCGCAGCCCATCTGGTCCAGAAGTCCTGACGGCTTCCCGAAGTACACGTTCTCGGCATACTGTCCGATCTTTGCCATCTCCGCAGCTTCCATCGCGTTGCCGCAGAACAGTCCGTTCACAGTTACGGCTATGAGCACCTCAAAGCATGCGGATGATGAAAGGCCGGAGTCGCCCGGCACGTCGGAAGTGACCCACGCGTCAAAGCCTCCCACCTTATATCCTTTTGCCGATATTGCGGCGATGGTCCCGCGTACTATCGCGGCGGTAGTGTTTTCTTCTTCTCTGACTGGCTCCAGCTCCCCGATACTTATTTGAGTAAGTCCGTAGCCTTCGGAATATATCCTGACTGTATCCGTACCGTTAGGAGCGGCGCAGGCGATCGCGTCAAGGTCAACGGCGCCGGTAAGGACCTTGCCCCGCTGGTGATCCGTGTGGTTCCCGCCTATCTCGGTACGCCCCGGCGCGGAAAAGACCGCAACTTCTGCGTTTTCATCCTTTCCGAACTCCTTCATATAGCCTTCCGTTGCGCGGTATATCCTTTCGCGGAACGGCTAGAGCTGATCTGCCGGACGGCAGTACAGACGTGACAGCAAAGAGTCATATCTTCCCTCTGCAAGTGATTCCCTTATGGTTTTTACTGACTGCATTTTTTCGCTCCTTTTATCTGATTTTTGTAGTATCTTCGGTATCCAGTATACAGTATCCGCTCGCGTTTATGAGCAAAGTACCCGAAGGGTGCTCCCGCGTCCTTTTGAAATTGCCGTACTCCTTGTGCACATGACCGTAGCAGTGCACGCGGGGCCTGAACGTATCCAGAAGCTCGTTGAAGCATTCAAAGCCCTGATGCGGGATATCGTCCATGTCTCCGTAGCCTCTGCACGGCGCGTGAGTGAGCAATATATCGAAGCCTTCCCTGCCTGACAGCCTGTCAGCGAGCCTCCGCATGCTCATGGAACGTATGCGCCTGCGCATCTCTTTTTCGGTATACATGTCGGAAGTTTTTGGCTTGTACCTCATGGAGCCGCCCAGACCGAGTATCCGCAGGCCTGCAGCCTCAACGATGCGGCAGTCCGCGTCGATACAGCCTTCGGGCGGTCTCGTATCATAGCGCCCGTCATGATTGCCCCTGACATACACAAGAGGCACGTTCAGGAGCGTCACCAGGAATTCCAGGTATTCGGGGCTCAGGTCTCCGGCGGACAGTATCAGTTCAACACCTGACAGCCTTTCTTTCATGCTGTCCGACCACTTGCCCCAGAGTTTGGGATCTTCATAGTCGGCGGTCATCAGTATCTTCACTTCCTGTTTCCCCCCGGCGCCGCCTTGCTCTTCTCGATACCGCTCACCTTCACGGTGTCTTTGGCCTCTTCCGTAAAAGTGTCTATAACAGGTATCTCTCCGACTATGTTTTCACACAGCCAGTCCATCTCGATGATCTCAAGGCTGCTGAGCCCTCTGTCGCCCTGCTTCCTGACAACACCTTCCTGGCTCCTGAGCTCCCCGTCAAATGGGTTGAAGCTGCCGTGGATTATGTCGGATCGCAGGGCTTTGACCAGCTGGCGCGTGTATAAAGGCAGTTCATCCGACAGTTCGATGTCGACGACCCCGGATATCATGCCCCACCAGTAATTGGTGGCGCGGTCCTTTATGTCCATGCTGCCGGCGTTGTATGTGCCTTCCAGTATCGTCTTCACTATGATCTCATAGAGCTTGCCCCACTTGCATATAGGCGCGGCAAGATTGGTGATGCGGCAGCTGTGCGAGAGGTCGTTGCCGCTTCCGTCATCTACGCGCTCCACATAGCACAGTCCGAAGGCGCTGCTGCCGTCGGTATTGTGCGCGGAATCGACCGCGGATATGACGTTTATGCCCCGGTCGACCATGGACCACCACCAGTTGCTGCCGCCCTCCTTCTCGCTCCATTCAAGATAGACTTTTGCCGACGGATCAGTCATCGCGGCGCCGATGGCAAAGGCGTTGATGGCAGCGATCGTGCCGAAGATCGGGAAATCGGAGCGGTAGCCTATTTTGTGGGTACCGTCCGCCGCGGAGTATACTCCCGCGATCATCCCGGCCAGGAACTTCGCCTCGTATATCTTGGCGTAATAGGTCCGGACCGCGTGCCTCACCTGGTTGACTGAACAGTTGAGGAACTTTATGTCCTTGTATTCGATAGCCGCCCTGAGCGTGTCGTTGATGTGGCGCGAAGCCGTGGTGAAAACCACTTCGGCTCCCCAGTCAGCCGCTTCCTTTACCGCGGTCTCGAAGTCCGCCGAGCTTTCGCGTCCGTCCCAGCACTTCGTGACCACCGTGCCGCCATAGGCATTTTCGAGCCTCAGCCTGCCTTTTTCATGGTCGGCCGTCCAGTTGTTGTTCTCAGACGTCTTGTCATGTATGAATGCCACTTTAAGCGGATGCTTAGGCGAATAAGCAAGGGTAGATATTACCTTGCTGATGGCGATGCCCGTCTTCGTTATGGGTTTGCCGGCAGCGAGAGCTTCCTCGGCTTCTATGAGCGCCACTCTGTCGCTGCTCTGCTCGGTCAGTAATTCCTTCTGTATCTCCAGGATGCGTTTTTGCACCACCTTTTCGGAATGGCGGCTCATGGCGTCCCTTATGTATATCCTCATGTAGACCATAAAGGCGTCGCCCGCAGGAAGATCGGCTCCTTTCAGCTGCAGCCCGCGGTATGCTTCCGAAAAACTCCAGTATGCGGTCTTCAGTGCTTTAGCTTCTTCCTCAGGCCAGGTTTTTTCAAGATCCCTGCCCAGCAGTTCAGCGAGTTCGGCAAATGCTCCCGCCCAACTGAACTCTATGCTGTAGATGTGCGTAACATCATAAAACTTCAGGAATTCTGCATATTCAGGGTGCATGTCGAGCACTTCCTTCTTAGGCATAATCCTTGTGACGGAAGCGCTGATGGCAGGCATGTCAAGATAGCGGCTCACAGAGACACGCTTGTTGCCTTCCTGCACGTAGAACCTGTGAAGGTACTCGTACACCTTGATCGGGTCATTGAAGCCCTCCCTGAGCTGAGCATTGTAAAGACTGTCCCACTTGCGTCCGAACTCGGACTTTGGTTCAAGCAGCGGCATGAAGTTAGGCGCAAACGAATTCTGTCTGGCGCGGGTCTTGGTGCCTGCTATCATCTCCACAGGTATCTCCATCACGCCGAGCGCTTTCTGCGCCATGGTCGCGCAATCCGGCAGTATGTCGTCGAGCGCAGGCAGGAACGGGTACTCGCCGGCCGCCGCCTTTGCCTTATATTCTTTTTCTCCGGCCTTTCTGGCCTTCATATAATCGTCACTCAAAAAATGGACCTCCTATCTTTATAGGCGTTGCGTAAGGAGAGTATATCAATTTGAGGTGTTTTTTCCAACATAATCAAATCCAGGCGGGTTTGTTGTCCGTAAAAAGGGACACTTTATATGAAAAAATGTACAAAGAGGAGGCATACTTATGAGCGTTGCAAGTTTGATATGTTATGTCAGCAGACTTAAAGAAGACGCTGGTGACGGTTCAAGTGAGGAGACAGATGCTAGCGAAAGCACATGTGACGGTCGGAATGGCTGCGGCATTTACAATAGAGTGTTTTGGACAGCACGCACTGCGCCACACTTTTGCGACAAGGTGCATTGAGGCAGGTGTGCAGCCGGTAGTCCTTAAGACATGGCTCGGACATACTAATATCCACATGACGCTAGATATATATTCTGATGTGTTCGACAAGATGGACTTCGGAGCTCTCGAAAAGTTCGATTCACTAATTGAAGCTATTATGTAATCGTCAGGTTATCTGCTAAGGGAGAAGATGCTTTCAACCCCTTTCAGTCGCTTTCAAAGAAATATCATCTCACAAAAAAATTGAGGGATGAAGCAATGATGGAAGCTGAAATGCAGTAATTGCAATAGAAGCGGAAGTTCCGACTCCTAACGGGAGCTCCATGAGGAATTGTCCTGGCGACCGGCAAGTCTAAGACGAAGCCGGAGCCATGGAAATTCCTATACGCATCGAGACCTATCCCGATTTCTGAAAGAAATCGATGGAAGGTCCGATGTCAGACTTGCCCGAAGCTTAGCGAGGTTGCAAGTCGCGACTGTACGCCGACGATTGATGAGCGTCAGCGAAGTCAGAGTCGCTGCGTACGAGCCGTTCAATAGGCCTTGGCTTAGTTCCGGGCCTCTTTTATTGCAAGGGATGCGTTGAAATTTCAAGGAAAAACACTTTTTCCGATTGCTCCTTCAACCGCCTTCAAGTACCTCGAAAACGCCTTCGAAAGACCCTATTGAGGGATAAATTGAGGGATGAAATGCGATTTTGACGAGAGTCGATTCGCTCGCAGTCTGTACTTCTTATTTCTTTTCTGACTCAGGTCGCAGTCTAAAACCTATTACATAATTCGTCTAATATATAGTCGTAAGGAGGTATGAAGTCATGACGAAATACAAACTCACATACGATGAAACGAGAATCATAATAATGTCTCTCATAGAACTTAAGAACCAGCTTATCCGTGAGGAAAGATACACAGATGCTGTGGACGAACTTCTGATTAAGTTCATGGAGAAACAATAACGGACGCCCTGTCCGACTTACATGGCCTTGCCAAACCGGCAGGGTCTTTTTGTTTGACAGTAGAAAGGAATGCGAAATGAAACAGGAAGATAAATACTATGTTTACATCCTCAAATGTGCGGACAACACCTTATATACAGGCTGGACGACGGATGTTTCGAAGAGGGTTGAAACGCATAACTCCGGAAAAGGTGCGAAGTACACTAGAGCAAGATTGCCGGTAGAATTGGTATATACAGAAGAATTTGGCGATAAAATAGAGGCGCAAAAGAGAGAGTATGCCATCAAACAACTCACTCGCGCAGAGAAAGATATGCTGATAAAAGATAAGGTTCATAGATAGAAAGAAGGAACAATTAGGGCAAGATATCGTGGATGACAATGTGCGATAAAAGTGTGGCATTGGAAACAGAATAGCAGTACAATTTAGAGTGGTTGCGAATACAAACAACTGATTCGAAAAAGAGAAGGAGAACGAAAATGGATATTAAAAGCGTTGTAGAAGAACTCAAAAAGACTGCAGATGATCTGCTCGCAAAAACTGACCTTGATGAGAAGGCTGTAGCAAAATTCAACGATCTCAAGGGCCAGGCCGAAGCTTATTTGGCTAAGACAGATGTTGATGAACAGCTTAAAGAGAAAGTAAACAGCATACTGGACAAGACAGATCTCGATGAGAAACTGAAAGCAAAGTCACAGGAGCTGCTCGACAAGACAGATATCGATGAGAAAGTTGCCGGAAAAGTAAGCGAAATCAAAGACGCTCTTAATAAGTAGCCGGAATCGATGATGAACACAAGAAATCGCAGTTTTCAAATAAGCTGTGGTTTTTTGTTTTGCATTTCACTGCAGCTTTTTGTTTGCATTCCGCGGTATGGATTAAATCTCGGCTTATTTCTTATACTGACTCTGCCATGCTCCTCGCAACGTGGTAGAATTTCCTATAGAGGTTATGGAGATGTTAAAGGATAAAACATGAACCAGAGGATATTAATGGCACGAACTGAGTAGCGGAACATCAGAACAATAAAGTAGGGAATCATCAGAACAATAAATATGAAAGAAACAGACAAAATGACACATGAAGAACATGAAAAGGGGATCCTGCGGATATCATTTGCGATGAGCTGCATTCTGCTTATTGCTGAGATTGCTGCGGCCATAATACTTCGTTCACACGCGGTCTTCATGGATGCCATTTTTGACTCGGCGGATCTCATTCTGATGGGACCGTTTTTGGTATTGGTTCCCTTGCTCTACCGCCCCGTAAGTGAGAGACATCCCTACGGATATGCTCAGGTAGAATCTCTCTTCCTTATAGTAAAGTACTCGGTGCTTCTGGCGCTGATTATTGTGATGTTATATGAAAACATTCGCGTGATAGTCAACGGCGGACATATTGTAAATTCCGGAAAGATTGCCGTATTTGAAATAGGGATAGCCATAGTGAGCGTTATCATGTACATGTTTCTGCTACGTAAAAGCAGGGTATACGAATCACCTACCATACGTGCGGAACTCTTTCTTTGGAAGACGGATATAATCGGAAGCTGCGGTGTTGCGGTAGCATTCCTGGCAAATTACTATTTAGGTGATACAGTCCTTAAACCTATTGCTCCGTACATGGACTCAGGTGTGGCGCTCATCATGCTGCTTTTTCTGGTTGCCGAGCCTGTAAGGGAACTTACCAGAGGATTCAGACAGATGATGCTTTTTTCTCCTCCGAAGGAAGTAATGGACAAAGTTCGCGAGGCTGTGAACAAGAATCTGGAAGGGTATCCATATAAAGCAGTCTTTATCGATGTAATCCAAACAGGACGCAAGACCTGGATAGAAGTTTACTTGAGGGGGAACGAGAACAGTTCATTAATAGATACTCGTGAATGGATGAAACTGAGAGATCTTGTCATCAGGGATCTTGAGAATGAGTTTGATCAGCTGTATGTAGAATTCATACCGGATTTACAGGAATGATGATTGTTATCAAATTAATAGTGGGGAAGGTATTATGAAAAAGGGTAAGAAAATATTGGCATTAATAATTGGTCTCGGTTTGATTGTCGGCATATCTGCGGCTTGCAAAAGCGGATCGGGAGCATCTTCAAGCGGGAAGATTACGCTGGATAATGTAAGGGACTATGTGGTCGGACTCGATGAAGAGATGAAGCTTGAGAGCGGTGGAAAGAAAGCCGTAACGAATTTTGATAACGCAGCAACTACTCCTGCGCTTCAGCCGGTCATGGATGTAGTTGATGAGGAACTCAAGAAATACGGCTCGATAGGCAGAGGCTTTTCACCGAAATCCAATCATTCAACGGAAATATATTACAGCACAAGGGAAAAGGTTATTGATTTTGTCGGGGCAGACCACGAAAAATACACCGTTTTTTACGTCAATAACACCACAGACGGCCTGAATAAGCTCGCATCCGCACTTATAGAAGACAAAAGCGATATCGTGCTCACGACTCGTATAGAGCATCATTCCAATGATCTTCCTTGGCGTGAAAATGCCACTGTTATCTATGCGGAAGTCGATGATCAGGGACGAGTCATCTACGATGAAATTGAAAAACAACTTAAAAAGAACAAGGTTAAATATGTATCTGTTACTGCAGCCTCAAATGTCACCGGCTATGTCACGGATGTTCATAGAGTTGCAAAGCTCGCACACCAGTACGGTGCGAAGATAATTGTAGACGGAGCTCAGATTGTGGCACACAGAAAGTTCTCGATGCTTGGAGATGATCCGTCCGAAAACATCGACTTCTTCGTATTTTCCGCACACAAAATGTATTCGCCTTACGGCGGCGGCGCAGTGGTAGGGCTTACGGATGTGCTGGAGAAGCATATGCCGAAGTTCTACGGCGGTGGCACAATTCAGATTGTCGGAGATGACTGGGTAGACTATGCTGGTGCACCGAAAAGTTATGAGGCCGGGTCTCCTAATTATCCGGGCGTTGTCGGCATGGGCAAGGCTATCGAAATACTTGAAGGAATCGGATTCGACAATATTGAGGATCACGAAAAGGTGCTGAATCAAAAACTTGTTGACGGACTCCTCAAGATGGATAATGTGATTGTTTACGGCGACACGAAAGATTTAAGCGATCGAGTGGGAGTTGTTACTTTCAACTTCAGCGATGTCAACTCTCAGCTGGTTGCGGAAACATTATCCGACCACTATGCAGTAGCGACCAGGCGCGGAGCCTTCTGTGCCAATCCGTATGTATGGAGGTTATACGGTCTTACGGATGAAGAAGTACACAACTTCGAGGAGTGCTCGGATATGAATACGCCGGGTATGATTAGAGTCAGTTTCGGCATATATAATACTGAAGAAGAGGTGGATTACCTGCTGGAAGTGTTGCCGAAGGCGGTCAAGGAAGCCAAAAGCTCAGAGCCTGCGACGCTCGGTTTGGCAGATCCTAAGTACTGATTATTAATAATATGTAATATTGGGATAATTATTGAGGTTTTTTGGTGCATTTGTTCCCTTTTTGTAACCGAAAAAGTCTATAATTCAAGTGGTAAAAGTAATTCAAAATACTACTTGCAAATAAATGCAAAAGTAGGAAAATGTTCTACTAATCAATTGGGACATTATGTAGGAGGTGAGCTCAATGAGCAAGTTATTAAAAACTAAGACTCTTGCAATTATGGCAATCACAATTCTGGCGCTTACACTGCTGGGATCTTGTACTGCCAAGATTGAGTATGGCGAGACCACAGGTACGCTTCGTGCAGTGCTCGAGGATGCAATGGTCGTAGAAGACTCTGAGGCAACTACGGAGTTTATCACGGATCAGAATACCAAGTACTATCTTGGCGGAGACAAAAAGATATCCATTGATGACGTGATAGACATCAAGTATCACACTAAGGGTAATAAGAAGTACGCAGACAAGATTTCTATTGTAAAGTATGCTAATTATGAGCAGACATACAAGGGAACAGTCAGTGATGCCAACAGCTATGAATTCACGGTTACCGGCGAGAGTATGAGTGTTGAGTTTGTTTATAACGCCAGCACCAAGATTAACGGAAAGCTTAATAAAGGTGACGAGGTTGAGGTTGTCTATTCCGGCAACATCAATGAATACCCATATGCGTCGGAGATAAGAGTTTTAAAGGAAAACGATGAGCCTGAGACCGCTAAGATTAATGGTATCATCTCTGAGTTTACCGAGACTTCTATGCAGGTATCCATAGACTCTGCAACTTCGTACAGATTTGTTATTAACAAAGACACCAAGGTAACGGGTGTGTCCAAATATCTCAGGATAGGCGACAGTGTAAATATCACATATACGGGAGATCTCAAAGAGGATCCTGTAGCCAAGGAAGTTAACATCGTTAAAGAGGCTGAGCCTGAGAAGCGTAAAGTAAACGGAACCATCAAGGAAGTTCAGTCGGATTATGTTGTTCTTAACACCGATAAGAACTCCTACATTATTAAGACTGATAAAGACACCAAGTATACAGGAGAGAAACCTGTCAAAGGTGCTCAGTCCGAGATTACATACACTGGTAATCTCTCTTCAGGAAAGGCACTTGCTACCAGCATCTACTGTGCAAAGCCTGAAACCGTTTATTACAAGGTTAAGTTCGTAGACGGAAACGGTAATACAATTAAGGAAGAGAGCGTTGAGAAGGGTAAGGCTGCCAAGGCTCCTGCAGATCCTAAGAGAGAAGGATATACCTTCAAGGGCTGGGATAAGGACTTCAGCAAGATTACATCCAACCTTGTTGTAACGGCCACATGGGTTAAGAAACCGACTCCGCCGCCTACGACTAAGTATAAGGTCATCTTCGAGGACGGCCAGGGCAATGTTATTAACGAGCAGCAGGTAGAAAAGGGCAAAGCCGCTATTGCACCGGATGATCCTACCAGAGAGGGCTACACCTTCACAGGTTGGGATAAGGACTTCAGCAAGATTACATCCAACCTTACGGTAACAGCACAGTGGAAGAAGAACCCGACTCCGGTTAAGACATATCATGTAGTATTCACAGACGGTATCGGAAACACCTTGGATGAGCAGGATGTCAAGGAAGGCGGAGAGGCTATTGCCCCTGCAATCCCTAACAGAGAAGGCTATGAGTTCACAGGCTGGGATAAGGAGTTCGGAAACGTAACTTCGGACCTCACCGTAAACGCTACATGGAAAGAACTTCCTAAGCCTGTCACTAAGTATCACGTAGTATTCACGGATGGTGTAGGAAACACTTTGGATGAGCAGGATGTAGAAGAGGGCACCGCAGCGGTTTCCCCTGATGTTCCATCCAGAGAAGGATACGAATTCACAGGTTGGGATACTGATTTCAGCAATGTAACTTCAGATCTTACCGTAAATGCTACATGGAAAGAAGTCGAGCCTGAACCGGAACCTGAACCGGAACCGACACCTGAACCGGAACCTGAACCGGAACCTGAACCTGCTCCGGAACCGGAACCAGAACCTGAACCGGAACCTGAACCAACTCCGGAAGAGGAAGTAATAGTTCAGGCCAAAGGTATGATTATTGATATCAAAGGTGATACTATCACGCTGGATGTAGACGGAAACACAATGGATCTCCGTATTACGGGAGATACCGATATGGCAGGTGGATACACACCTGAGATAGAGGATAAGATTTCTGTCAAATACGGCAAGGAGAGTATGGAACTCACAGAGGTTAAACTTCTGGAAAAAGCTCCGATGCCCGCATCTGATGGAGCTGACGCAGGAGACGGAGATGATGAAGAATCGAGTTTCCTGGAAGTTCCATGGCTTAAGGCATAAGCCGGAATATAATCAAATGAAGAGCGCCCTGCTGATCACAGGGCGCTTTTGATTGTGTCTTCTACTTGCTGAGGAACATCTTTTTGTTGCTGTTTATCCATCTCCTCGAGGTGGACTACATGGTGTATCGTTATCTTTATACTGCACGGCTGATATGTTCCCTTTTCTTCAAAGAGTTTATAGCCTCCGTCTAAAGTAACAGGCAGGATAGGGACCTTTGCCTTCTCCGCAAACTTAAATGCTCCGTGCTTGAAGTCTCCCATCTCGTGACCCTTGGACCTGGTTCCTTCCGGGAATATGGCCATATTGAAGCCTTTGTTCAAAAGGTCCTTGGTCTCTCCGATGACCTTAACGGCTTCCCTCGGATTTCCTCTGTCTAGAAAGACAGATCTCGTGTAATTGATGGCGTCGCGAAGTATCTTATACTTTTTCCACTCGGCTTTGGATACGAACCCTATCTGGCAGTGATTTCGAAGCGCATAGCAGATGGCCGGTATATCCGCAAAGCTCTGGTGGTTGCTGTAGAGCATAAAAGGTACATCAGGTATGTTTTCCTCTCCGCTGACCTCAATCTTTATCTTGAGCTTATCGGATACGGTCTCGCTGAATTCCTTCTGACCCTTTCGGATTAGTTCTCTTTCATCCTCATAGCGCTCTTCCGCACGCAGTTTTTCGAATTCCGTGCCCATGCTGGTGTACTTCTTAGCGGCTCTGTATCCGCTCAGAAATTTAGGTATGGTTGTGAAAGGATTCATCTATTTGAACTCCTCCTCCCAACGCTCGAAATAGTCTATCTGCATTGCATGCTTGACCTCAGCGAGAGTCTGAGCCGCAGTCCTTCTGGCTTCATTGGTGCCTTCTGTCAATGCATCAATTACTTCCTGAGGGTGCGCCTCATAGTAGGCGCGCTTCTCCCTGATAGGAGTAAGGAACTCGTTCAGTACGGCAAAGAGGAATTTCTTCACCTTTACGTCCCCGAGTCCGCCTCTCTGATAGTGAGCTTTGAGCTCATCTAGGTCTTTATACTCCGGTAAATACTTCTCGAATGCATCCGGTTTGCAGAATGCATCGAGGTATGTAAATACCGTGTTTCCTTCAATCTTACCCGGATCCTCAATCCTGAGGTGACCCGGATCTGTATACATGGACATGACCTTCTTGCGGAGAGTCTCTTCGTCATCCGAAAGATAAATCGTATTGCCGAGGGATTTGCTCATCTTGGCCTGACCGTCCGTACCTGGAAGCCTCAGACATGCTTCATTCGGCGGAAGATAAATTTCAGGCTCAACTAGAACATCGCAATTGTATGTCCTGTTGAATGTCCTTACAATTTCTCTGCATTGTTCGAGCATAGGCTCCTGATCCTCTCCGACCGGTACGATAGTGGCCTTAAATGCCGTAATATCGCTGGCCTGGCTTATAGGATAGGTAAAGAAGCCGACAGGTACGCTATCTCCCGAGAATCCTCTCATCTTGACCTCGGCCTTGACAGTAGGGTTTCTCTGAACTCTGGAGACCGTTACGAGGTTCATATAGTAAACTGTCAGCTCGTGAAGCTGCGGCACCTCGGACTGAATCAACATGTGAGTTTTTTTAGGATCGAGACCGACCGAAAGATAATCGAGTGCTACCTGAAATACGCTTTCTTTGACTTTCTCAGGATTGTCGAAGTTATCGGTCAGAGCCTGAGCATCCGCGATCATGACGAACACTTTCTCATAGCTCGGATCGTCTTGGAGCTCCAGCCTCTGCCTGAGAGATCCTACGTAATGTCCTATATGCAATCTGCCGGTAGGGCGGTCGCCCGTGAGCATTATCTTCTTTTTTGTATTTTCCATAGGGCCCTTCTTTCTATGATCATCTATAGAGAGCAGTTTCTGCAATTTTAAGCAAAACTTCCTCAAAACGGCTAAATATGTATAAAAATAATGGAACCGATGCAGTAAATCATTAAAACCAGGAACGATATTGGCATTAATAATCATCAAGATTTGTTTATCGTAAAGATATCATACAACAATGGCGATGGTTTTAAGCAAATTAGGTGAATAAGCAGTCGGCTTTGCATAAAACTAAGGACGCCATCGATATATTGCCTTTTCCGTTATGACTGCGTTGACCGCCATATCGTGTTCCTCCGTAGGGATATCTTCCATTATTAGACTATCATAACACAAAGCTACTTTGTAACAATCTCCTCTGATTTCATCGAGATATCTGTCGTAGTATCCTGCGCCGTGTCCAAGTCTGTTGCAATCGGTATCACATGCCACGCACGGCAGCACTATTAGATCAATTCTCGTCGGCTTTACGACAGGGCAGACTTTGTCATCTGCTATAGGTGCAGGTATGCCGTAAGCGCCCGCTTCGAGATAATCGAAGGTTGTGATGTGTCTGGCTTCCATCGTGCATTCATCGGAGATTCTGCTACCTTCGGAACTGATGTCCGTGCAGCGAGGCAGGCAGACCTTCTTTCCTGACTCGATCAGCTTGCTGATGAGCGCCAGCGTCGAAGGTTCTTTTCCGACAGAGCAATAGAGGAGTACTGTCTTGGCTTTTTTCATCTCCGGCAGCGCAATTGCGTTCAGGGCAATCGTAACCGAGGCGCTGCTGCGGTACTCTTCCGTAGTCGACTCCAGCCTCGCGCGCGCTTCCGCTCTGTATTCTTTTTTAATGTCGCTTTTGTTCATTGTTGTGATTACTAATGACACAGGTCATTTGCCTTGGGAAAAAGAAGCTCATTACTTACTGCAGAACATTTTAATATCAGTGGTAAGTAATAATAGATATTTGCAATTGTTTTTTTACTTATTGTCTGTTTGCATAAATCAATCAGTAAGTAATTATAGGATGTTAAATGCTATCCGATTACTTACTGTAGATAAACTAAATGGCACTAGTAAGTAAAAAATGATAATTTCATCTTCTGATTTACTTGCTGTCCTCGGCAACTGACACAAGAATAAGTAAAGAGAACATCTCCCATAGGAAACATTCATTATGCGCCGGCCTTTTGAGCCAACGGATTACCTTTCTCGTCTCTAGGCGTCATCTTGCTGATTATTGTGCGGCGTATCCTGAGCATGTAGATGATAGACATCGATACGCCCGCAATCTCTGCAGTCGGGAAAGCCCACCAGACCGCATTAACGCCGCCGAGCTTGGCATAAATGTATGCGCAAGGAATAATTATTACAAGCTGTCTTACCAGCGAAATATTCATGCTATAGACACTCTTGCCGAGAGCCTGGAAAGTCGCACCCCTCATGATTGCATATCCGGCAAACGGGAAGTTGATGGATATGGTGCGAAGAGCAACCACTCCCATGGCCACCATCTCAGGCGGCGAGTTGAAGAGTGCCATCAGCTCCTCCGGGAAGAGCCAGAATATGAGTGTTCCGACGGCCATAAGTCCAACACCGTACCTGGCACCTATGTGCATGGTGCGCTCGAGACGGTCTCTTCTGTCTGCTCCGTAGTTGTATGCTATGATAGGCACCGAAGCATTGTTCATTCCGAAGAGCGGCATGAACATAAAGCTTTGGAGCTTGAAGTATACTCCGAAGGTCGTTACCGCAAGAGGTGAGAACATGTTCAGAATCTTGTTGAGGCTGAAAGTCATTACCGCACCTACGGATTGAAGAATTATAGTCGGAATACCTATCTTATAGATATCCTTCATGGTCTGAAGGTGAGGGCGGAGCCTCTTTATTGAAAGTGAAATTTCACTATTGAATTTTTTGTTGAATATGTGTCCGAGTATGCAGCCGAGAATCTGTCCCCAAACCGTGGCCAGCGCCGCACCCTTGGCTCCCATTGCAGGAAAGCCGAAGAGTCCGAAAATAAGAATCGGATCCACTATGGCGTTGAACAACGTGGCCGAGAGTTGCATAAGGAATATATAGTTCGTCTTTCCGGTGCCCTGCAGCAATCTTTCGAACATCTGCTGTATCATCGGGGCAATTGAGAGCCATTGCGTAATGCGCAGGTATGAAGTGGCCTCGGATACGACCATGGCATTGGTCTGGCCTTCCGTGACGAGATCAATAATCGGCTCTGCAAAGCAACCTATTACAAAGAATAAGAGGTAGTTGATACAGGCGATTATGAAGCCGTTATGTGCTACCTTATCTGCCTTGTCATACTCCTTGGCTCCCAGATATCTTGAAAGCAGGGCACTCATACCTATGGAAGAACCCACTCCGAAAGCTATATTTAAGTTCTGAAAAGGAAAGCAGTAAGAAACTGCCGTCAGAGAGTCCGTGCTGTAATGTCCGAGATAGATAGAATCTACAATATTGTAGAGAGCCATTACGAACATCGACACCATCAGAGGTGCGGACATCTTAAGAAGCAAAGGATGAACAGGCTCTGTACCGAGCCTGTCCGAATCTCTGTGCACGCTTTCGTGTTCCTCTGACGCCTTGCTTTCTCCTATTTGTGTTTCTTCGTTAATCTCTTTTCTTTGCTTTTCGCTCAATTTCTTTTGCCTGTTGTTCTTTGCTGTTATCGACAGCACGCTGTATGGCTTTTACAATTTCAACGATAGGAATGATGAGAATTGCAAGTCCGAGCGCGATGCCGTATTCTCTCATGCTGATAGGGACGAAGTCGAAGATGGCGGCAACCTCAGGAATCTCGATGACCACCGTGGTCAGCAGAAATGCCAGTGCGCCGGATCCCCAAAGCCATCTGTTCTGACGGCTGAGTGTGAAGAGGGATTTCCTCCTCGACCTCATGTTAAATGAATGGAATATCTCGCACATCGACATGGTCAGGAAAGCCATTGTGATGCCGTGGTTGCTGCCTGCAATCTGCAGTGAGCCCTTCTCAAGGAAGACTCCCACAAAGTATGCGCTGAGCACCAAGAGGGTCGTAACGGCACCTTGATAAAGTATATCCCTGTCCATTCCGCCTGCGAAGACGCCTTCTCTTGCACTTCTCGGCTTTTGGCTCATTGAGTCGCCCTCGGCATCCTCCATTCCGAGTGCAAGCGCAGGAAGCGAATCCGTAATGAGGTTGATCCACAGGAGGTGTGCAGGCTTGAGCACCGTGAATCCGAGGATCGTAGCTATGAGTATTGAAAGCACTTCGCTTATATTGGTTGCCAGCAGGAACTGTATGCACTTACGGATGTTGGCATAAATCCTACGTCCTTCTTCAACCGCCGCAACGATGGTTGCGAAGTTGTCGTCTGCGAGTATCATGTCGGCCACGTTCTTGGTAACGTCAGTTCCCGTGATTCCCATGCCGACACCGATGTCCGCCGATTTGATGGCAGGCGCGTCGTTAACACCGTCTCCCGTCATTGCGGTTACCATGCTACGCGCACGCCATGCCTTTACGATTCTAACCTTGTGCTCAGGCTGCACCCTCGCATATACGGAGTAGGTGCCCACCTTGTTCAAGAGCTCCTCGTCTGACATATCATCAAGGGCAGAGCCCAGTATGGCATCGTCCGAACTTTCAATGATGCCGAGGTCCTTTCCGATGGCAACGGCCGTATCGAGCTGGTCACCGGTAATCATGATAGGTCTGATGCCTGCGCGCCAACACTCTGCGACGGCGTCTTTGACCTCAGGTCTTATAGGGTCGATCATACCGATGAGACCGATGAAGATGAGGTTTTGCTCAAGAACTTCGTCTGAGAAATCCTTAGGCTCCTCGTCGTATACTCTAATGGCAAGCGAGAGAACCCTGAGGGCTTTGCCGGCCATTCTCGCATTGTCTCTCTTAACATTAGAGACAAGATTATCCGTCAGAGGCTCGATGCCGTGGTCTGTGAGTATGTGCGATGAATGTCGGAGAACTACATCCGGAGCACCCTTTGTGAACTGCACGTATGCCGACCGGGCGATGAGCTTGTCGACTTCGGTGTCGAGTCCTGCAGGTGCGTCCTTGTCCATGTTCTTATGAACGGTAGACATCATCTTACGTCCCGAATCAAACGGAGCTTCTCCGATCCTCGGGAACATCTTTACAAGTTCGTTCTTAGGCAGGTTCTGAATTGAAGAGTATGCGACGAGAGCAGCCTCTGTAGGCTCTCCCACAACTTCCTCTGCGCCTGCATCGTTAATCTTGAGCTCGGCATCGCAGCAAAGCGCCATGCCGGCAGCGATTATATCCTGATCCTGACCGGCGTAGTCGACGACGGTCATCTTATTCTGTGTGAGTGTACCAGTCTTATCCGAGCATATTATCTGCGCGCAGCCAAGAGTTTCTACCGCGGTGAGACGCCTTATAACGGCATTTCGGTGTGACATCTTGGTGACACCTATGGAGAGGACTATGGTAACTACCGCAACCAGTCCTTCCGGAATTGCCGCTACGGCCAGTGAGATTGCGAGCATGAAGGTGTCTATCATGACGTCCATGCTGAAGTGTCCGGCCTTGATGACGCCGAGCGCGAAGATGAATACGCAAATTCCGAGCACCAGCTTGGTGAGTATCTTGGAAAGCTGCGCTAGCTTAATCTGGAGAGGGGTGAGTTCTTCCTCAGCCTGGGATATGGCATCGGCAATCTTGCCCATCTCGGTCTGCATGCCCGTTCCTGTTACAACCATGCGTCCGCGTCCGTATACGACGGTGCTGCCCATGTAAAGCATGTTCTTTCTGTCTCCGAGAGAAACGTCCTTGGCATCTCCTTCAAGAATAATCGGCGCAGATGACTTGGTCTCAGGTACGGACTCTCCCGTAAGAGCGGCTTCTTCTACCTTAAGAGATGCTTCTTCTATAATCCTGCCGTCAGCCGGAATGCTGTCTCCTGCTTCAAGAATTACTATGTCTCCCGGTACGAGCATCTCGCTTTCGATACTGACGATGGTGCCACCGCGAAGAACTTTGGACTTTGCGGCGGTCATTTGCTTTAGAGCTTCAATGGCTTCCTCAGCTTTGTTCTCCTGAATAACACCGAGAAGCGAGTTAAGGACGACAACGAATAATATGATGAAAACATCCGTCGGTGATTCGCCTTCATAAATTGATGTAATAAGAGAAAGAATGGCTGCAACGATAAGAATGATGATCATCGGATCTTTCATCTGATCGAAGAACCTGAGAATATTGCTTCTCTTCTTTGGCTCAATCAGTTTGTTATGACCGATGCTCTCAAGCCTTTTTGCAGATTCTTCTTCGCTCAAACCCAGTGCCGAAGATTTAGTTTCTTCCAGCACAGATTCTATTGATTCAAGGTATGGTCTGTATCCCTCTGTCATGCTCGTTTCCTCCGTAAATAACCTAAACATTCTAGCACCTATGCGAGAAATTTTCTACATTATATATATAAAAAGAGACCTCTCCCGCAATTAATTGCGGTAAAAGTCTCGCTGCTTCGTACATATCCCGGGGCCGTGCCCGTACTGACGGAATGTGTAACGCTGATTGCGCCGGCTACTCCCTAGTACCGTGACAATCTATACCACGTAAGGTCTGAAGTGTCAACCGAATCGGATGTTATCAAAATCTTTTTTTGAATTACTAAAAATAGTACAATGAGCACAGAACGCTTGCAACTAAAGGCTTATGTGAAGATTTTGTGAACAAGTACAAAAATAGGCGGCCTTTTTTTGTTTGACATTGGAATTTCAAGCATTTACAATTATTTTGTATAGATTCAGTTTGGGGTACTACGCCTCTTTATCTGGACAATACATCAATCTTTTTTTACTTATACTTATCGCGTGATAAGCACTTTGTAAGGAGGTATTTTATGAGCGTTGGTGAATTTATAAGCTGGTTAGACGGACTTGTCTGGGGTACCGTAATGATGGTACTCATCATCGTAGTAGGCATTCTGTTGACTGTACGCACAAAATTCTTCTCACAGAAGAAGATTCCTCTTTCTCTCAAGTACGCCGTAAACAATGAGGAAGGCGGAGAGGGAGACGTATCCAGCTTCGGAGCTCTGACAACAGCACTTGCTGCTACTGTAGGTACCGGTAACATCGTAGGTGTATCTACAGCTATCATGGGCGGTGGCCCTGGAGCTCTCTTCTGGATGGAATTTGCGGCTTTCTTCGGAATTGCTACAAAGTTCGCAGAAGGTGTCCTTGCTGTTAAGTACAGACAGGTTAAGGATGACGGAACAATCCTCGGCGGACCTTTCTACTACATTGAAAAAGGAATGGGCGCAAGCTGGAAATGGCTCGGCAAGCTCTTCGCACTCTTCGGTGCACTCGCAGGAGCACTCGGTATCGGTACATCCACACAGGTAAACGGTATCGTAAACGCTATCAACAAGGTAGCTACTGAAGTTGGTGCAACAAGCGTTGCGTTCACTGCATTCGGTGAGGAAGCAAGCTGGGTCAAGGTTATCGCAGCTGTTCTTATCACAGCAGGAACAATTGCCGTAATAGTAGGCGGTATCGAAAGAATCGCTCAGGTAACAGAGAAGATTGTACCTGCAATGATGGTACTCTATGTAGTTTCTGCACTGCTGGTATTCTTCTACAATATCGGCAACCTCGGCCATGCTATCGTTGAGGTATTCGCAGGTGCTTTCGGAATGAGAGCTGCTGCAGGCGGTGCAATGGGAGCATTCCTGCTCGCTATGCAGAAGGGTGTTGCCAGAGGTATCTTCTCGAACGAGGCCGGTCTTGGTTCCGCACCTATCGCTGCTGCTGCTGCACAGACGAAAGAGTGCGTACGTCAGGGCATGGTATCCTCGACAGGTACATTCCTCGATACAATCGTAATCTGCACAATGACAGGTCTCTGCGTAGTAATGACAGGTGCTTACGAGCAGGGTCTCGAGGGTGTAGAAGTAACAATGTGGGCATTTGGTCACGGATTCCCATGGCCACACCTCGTTGGATACATCATCCTCGCTACATGTCTTGCACTCTTCGCATTCTCCACAATCCTCGGTTGGGACTACTATGCTGAGAGATGCTTCGACTACCTGACAAACGGCAATAAGGCCGCTCTCAAGGCTTACAGATGGCTCTATGTAGCTGCTGTAGCTATCGGACCTTTCCTGCCGCTCGCAGTAGTATGGGATTTCGCAGACCTCATGAACGGTCTCATGGCATTCCCGAACCTCGTTGCTCTCTTCGCTCTCTCCGGCGTTGTTGCAAAGGAGACTGCGGACTTCTGGAGAAGAAAGACTTCAGGCGAGTACGACGACGGACTTGCAAAGAAAGCATAATGTGCATAGGCGCATAATGCAGACTATAATCAAGTCAACAAAGGCCGCTCCGCAAGGGGCGGTCTTTTGATTTGTATTATTACAAAAGCATTTCACAATCTTCACAATATCAACTAATTTCACATGTGAAGGGGTGTTACAATTTCTTTGCTATGATTAGGAAAGTGGTTGGAATCTACTACAGTCCAGAGGGTGGGACTGCAAAAATGGCAGAAATCCTTGCGAAGGATATTGCGCTCAGACTCAGGGAGAATTGCCCTGAGGAAATAGAGTCGATGTGCTGCGATATCGAGGATGCATCGAATCTGCCTGAATTGGGCGCTGAGACAGTGGCCGTGATTGCCATGCCTGTATATATGGGGAAGATTCCTCTGCCGGGGATTAAGGCTATGCGAGATATTCGAGGATACTCGGCCATGACCCTTGCCTTGGTATCTTACAGCGGCAGGACCTTCGGAAACGCTCTGTACGAACTCAAAGAATATGCATCTGACAGAGGTTTTGAACCTATAGGAGCGGGGGCATTTGCAATAAGCTACGGGGCGGTCAGAGGAAGTTCGAGGCCGGGATCTGTGGTAATGGACGTGGATGCGCTTTCGGATTTCGGTAAGGCATCGGCAGCCAAGATTATGAGGCTGGGCGGCTGCGACATAGAGGGGCTCAAGGTAAAGCCTGCACCTCTGGAAGTAAAGGGGAATATGCCGAGACACGGAATAAGCAGGCTTTCTCCGAAGGCAGCTGCTTTGGCACAAAGCCTGGTGGATATGATTACGCTTAGGCGTCAGGAGTCGGAATGGTTCCTCTAAGTAGTGATTGTATACAATGTAGGTGAATTATAAGTTTTTTCGGAAGATAAAAGTAGAAGAAAGCGCTTGATATTAAAGGCATGACCGCACAAAGCGGTCTATTTCTTTTGCACCAATTGTATACAATCATTGAAAAATCAATGATTTAACGAAGTTTTTGCTTGACTGAACCGAGTTGCGCATTTAGAATACATGTATACATTTTAGCTATATATGAAGAGGAACCCGATATGGCAAAGGACATTAAAGATAACAAGGATACAAAGAAGAGTATTAACAGCTCAGGAAACAGCAGGGCGATGAGGACAAAGCTCAGCGAGAGAACCAATCTGCTTGAGATGGAAGCTTATCACTATCAGGTGCAGGATGTACCTGACCCTAATCTGCTTCGCGAGTTTTTTGAATACGTGGAAATACCTAAAGTGGGATTCAACTTCAGAACGAGTCCGTACGGCATGCCTGAAGAAGTGGTAATTACTGACTCGACTTTCAGAGACGGTCAGCAATCAAGAGAACCTTATACCACCAAGCAGATAGTGGACATCTTTAAGATGATGTCCAAGCTTTCGGGTCCGAAGGGTATTATTCGACAGACGGAGTTCTTTACATACAGTGACAGAGATAAGGAAGCAATCAGGGCTTGTCAGGATCTAGGGCTAGAGTTCCCACAGATTACCACATGGATAAGAGCTAAAAAGGAAGACTTCAAGATTGTAAAAGAGATGGGTGTTAAAGAGACGGGCATTCTCACCAGTTGCTCTGACTACCACATTTTCTACAAACTCGGTATGAGTAGGACACAGGCCATGGACCACTATCTTTCAATAGTGAGTGAAGCCTTTGAATCAGGTATAGTACCTCGCTGCCATCTAGAGGACATAACGAGGGCGGACTTCTACGGATTCGTAGTTCCGTTTGTAGCGGCAATCCAGGAAATGTCTGAGCAGTCGGGCATACCTGCCAAGATAAGACTTTGTGACACCATGGGTTACGGAGTTCCGTACAGCGGCGTTGCTCTTCCGAGATCGGTGCCGGGAATCATATACGGACTGCATCAGTACGCGGGCGTTCCGAGCGAGTGCCTTGAGTGGCACGGTCATAACGACTTCTATAAGGCTGTCGTCAATGCCGGTACGGCATGGCTATACGGCTGCGGAGCAGTCAACTGCACATTGTTTGGTATAGGAGAAAGAACAGGGAACGTACCTCTCGAGGCTATGGTCTTCGAGTATGCTCAGCTCAAAGGCACGCTCGACGGCATGGACACCACGGTCATCACAGACCTCGCAAGATACTACGACCAGCAGGTCGGTTATACGCTTCCTGCACAGACTCCGTTTGCCGGAGCGAACTTCAATGTTACTCGTGCGGGCATACATGCGGATGGTCTCCTTAAGAATGAAGAGATTTACAACATCTTCGATACGGATAAGTTCCTGAACAGGCCACCGCTGGTTAATATCAATCAGGCATCCGGCGCTGCGGGAATTGCTCACTGGCTCAACGCGAGCTACGGACTTAAGGGCAGCAAGCAGGTAGACAAGCAGAGCGCCATCGTTGCCTACCTGAAAGAATGGATTGATTCCGAGTATGCATCGGGCCGTGTTGCCGAGATAGGTGCGGATGAGATTCGTAGAAAAGTAGACGAGTTTACGGTCGATTAAAATAGGAGCCTTCGGGCTCCTAAATATGTTTTGAAAGATATTGTCTTGATTCGGAAAGGTAGTCTATAAACTTTTTGGTAACAGGAAGGACGTCCTTGCTGTAGGCAATTCCGAGCTCGACAGGCTGGGCAGGAGTAATCGGCTTAATTACAAAGCTGCCGGATTGCGCTTGAACGTTAATCCGGTTTTCCATTCCTATCCCGAGACCAGCTTCTACCATAGGGTATAAAGGCGAACTATCACTGAGCCTTACAACCGTCTTGGGACGTATGCCGGCTGCGGCAAATGCCCTTGCGTTATCTGTATCGAGATCGGAGTTTAGCTCAAGATATGTGCCGTCCTCGTATGTAGATATTGGGACGGCTTTTGCTTTGGCTAGCGGATGATCGGACGGGAGTATGGCTACAAGTTCATCATCAACGAGGTGAAGCCACTCTTCGGCATCGCTCCTCTTGCTTATCAGGCAGAGGTCGAGTTCATGTTCTTCTACTTGCTCCATCAGGTAAGTGCTATAGCCGTTGCTTACATCAAATTGAATCTTCGGGTGGATCTTCTTGAAGTTCACCATAGCTGAGGATATCCACGGGAAGAAAGCAGGGTAGCAAATACCGAGCCTTATCGTTCCGACGTAACCCTCTGCAAGCTGCGTTGCGTGCTCGAAGAGGAGCTCTTCTTCTTGCAGGACTCGTTTGAGATCGGGCAGAAGAGCTTTACCCGCTTCGCTAAGCTCCGCACCGGACTTATATCTCATGAGAAGAGGCACTCCCAAATCCTTTTCGAGTGATTGTATGCTCCTGCTTATCGCAGATGGAGTGTAGTTCATTTCCTCTGCAGCAGCACTGATACTTCCCAGGTTTACCGTCAGGAGCAAAGCCTTTATTTTATCTGTATTCATAGGGGACCTCTTTGCAAATATCAGCTTTGTTCAAATTTGCGTAAAAGTATACACAAATAATACTTCTTTGCGCTTTACACAAAGATTGTACCATATTATTGTAGTCTCATAAAAAGAAAATGTGTTATGTGAGAACTGCAGCTGGCAGCGGAGGAAAACCAAGCTCTTAGAAGAGAATAAAAAGGTATCCTCACGGCTGCATTTTTTATACAATAGGTTATATAGTCAAAATAATTACCGCACAAGGGAGGAGAGAATGGTTAAGTATTCGGATCAAGGCACAGTATGGGTAAACGGCTCACCTGAAAAAGCCGGCGCTAATGTAGATAAGGCGGCCGGCAGAGAAGGAACAATCGCTTACCAGATTCTGAACGCTCATCGCAAAGAAAGCGATGACGGAATCTTTCATATCAAGTTCGATGCGCTAGTTTCGCACGACATCACTTACGTCGGGATCATCCAGACGGCCAGAGCAAGCGGCCTTACGGAGTTCCCGATTCCTTATGCTATGACAAATTGCCACAACAGCCTCTGTGCTGTAGGCGGCACCATCAATGAAGACGACCACGTATTCGGACTGTCCGCCGCAAAGAAGTACGGCGGCATCTACGTGCCTGCCAATCAGAGCGTCATTCACTCCTACGCGAGAGAAGAGCTCGCTGCATGCGGAAATATGATACTCGGATCTGACAGCCATACTCGCTACGGTGCGCTCGGTACCATGGGAGTCGGAGAGGGCGGACCAGAGCTCGTAAAACAGCTTCTCAAAAACACCTGGGACATCAATCCTCCTGAGGTGGTGCTCTGTTATGTGACGGGAGAGCCTAAGAAGGGAATCGGACCTCATGATGTGGCAATCGCCCTCGTAAAGGAGACCTTCGGAGAAGGACTTGTAAAGAACAAGGTCCTCGAGTTCGCAGGTCCGGGACTTAAATACCTTCCGTACGATTTCAGATCCGGCATCGACGTAATGACGACAGAGACCACATGCCTGTCATCGATTTGGGAGACTGACGAAGAGATCGAAAAATACTACAAGATCCACGGAAGACCGGAAGGCTATAAGAAGCTAGAGCCGGCAGACGGAGCATACTACGATGCCATCATCAGTATCGAGCTCGACAAGATGGAGGCCATGATCGCACTTCCTTTCCATCCTTCCAATGCATATACCATTCACGAGTTTATCGAGAATGCGGATGAGATACTTGCGGGCGTTGAGGCCGAGGCTGCGGAGAAATTCCCTAAGGCCAAGCTCGACCTCAGATCCAAGGTTTCGGACAAGGGCGTTTATGCCAACCAGGGAATTATTGCGGGATGCTCGGGCGGCATCTATGACAATATAGTAGAGGCTGCGGACATCCTAAAGGGTGCAAGCACAGGAAACGGCTACTTCTCGCTTTCCGTATATCCGACCAGCATACCTACAAGTCTCGAGCTTACCAGAAAGGGAAAGACAGAGGCTCTGCTGGAGGCGGGCGCCGTAATTAAGCCTTCGTTCTGCGGACCTTGCTTCGGCGCGGGAGATGTACCTGCAAACAACGGTCTTTCGCTCAGACATACGACCAGAAACTTCCCTAACAGAGAAGGCTCGAAGCCGGGCGAGGGACAGATCAGTGCAGTTGCGCTCATGGATGCAAGATCTATAGCCGCAACAGCCAAGAACGGCGGATATATAACAGCGGCTACTGACATAGACTACGATACGGAGCATCTAGAATACAGATTCGACAGCGAGGCATACAAGAATCGCTGCTACTACGGATACGGAAAGGCTGATCCAAGCGCAGAGCTCGTGCTCGGACCGAATATCACGGATTGGCCTAAAATGTATGAGCTTGCAGATAATCTCATGGTCGAGCTCGCAGCCGTAATCCATGATCCTGTAACGACAACAGATGAACTCATCCCGTCGGGTGAGACGAGTTCATACAGGAGTAATCCTCTGAGACTCTCCGAGTTCGCACTATCAAGACGTGTACCTGAATACGTCGGAAGATCTAAGGCTGTCGCTGCGGAGGAAGCAGAAAGAAGAGAAGGAAAGAATCCTGAAAAGCTTGCCAAGGCGTTTGCTGCAGTCGGAAATGCAGATGAGCTTCTTAAGAACACTCAATTCGGCTCATGCGTATTTGCCAACAAGCCTGGAGACGGCTCTGCCCGTGAGCAGGCTGCATCCTGTCAGAAAGTGCTCGGCGGATTTGCCAATATTTGCTACGAGTATGCAACGAAGAGATACAGAAGCAACTGCATCAACTGGGGCATACTGCCGTTCACACTCGATGAGGGAACGGACTTCCCTTACGAAGAGGGAGAATTCGTATTCGTTCCGGGCATCAGAGCCAAGATTGAAGCCGGAGAAGAGGTATTCCCCGCCAAGGTAGTCAGAAAGGACGGAAGCGTATCCGATCTGATGCTCTATGTAAAGGGCCTCACGGAAGACGAAAAACAGATCATCCTGGACGGATGCCTGATGAATTATTACGCCAATCAGAACTAAAAAAGGAGCGATGAATCACCATGGACAAGATTAAAATGACAACACCTATCGTTGAGATGGACGGAGATGAAATGACCAGAATCCTCTGGCAGATGATTAAGGAAGAACTCATCCTGCCTTTCGTGGATCTGAATACCGAGTACTATGACCTCGGACTTCCGGTAAGAGATGAGACGGGCGATCAAATCACAAAGGACGCCGGAGAGGCCATCAAGAAATACGGAGTCGGCGTAAAGTGCGCGACCATCACACCTAACGCTCAGCGCATGGATGAGTACAAGCTTCACGAGATGTGGAAGAGCCCGAACGGAACTATCAGGGCAATTCTCGACGGAACTGTATTTCGCGCTCCTATTACACTGGATAATATAAAGCCGGTAGTTAAAAACTGGAAGAAGCCTATTACTGTAGCGCGTCATGCTTACGGAGACCTCTACAAGGGCACGGAGTATCGCGTGCCTGAGAAAGGAGTTGCAACTCTGTCATTCAAGGGTGAAAACGGAGCTGAGTTCTCAGAGACTATTTACGACTTCGAGTGCCCGGGCATTCTCCAAGGCATCTACAACAAGGACAGCTCTATTGAATCCTTTGCCCACGCATGCTTCAAGTATGCGATTGAGACCAAGCAGGATCTTTGGTTCTCCGCTAAGGATACAATCTCGAAGAAGTACGACATGCACTTCAGAGATACCTTCCAGAAGGTTTATGACGAATGCTATAAAGATGAATTCGATAAGCTTGGTCTGACCTATTTCTACACTCTCATAGACGATGCTATCGCAAGAGTAGTCAGAAGCGAGGGTGGATTCATCTGGGCTCTCAAGAACTACGACGGAGACGTAATGAGCGACATGGTATCGACAGCATTCGGATCCCTTGCCATGATGACTTCCGTGCTCTGCAGCCCAGACGGCAATTTCGAATTCGAAGCTGCACACGGCACGGTAACTCGCCACTACTATAAATATCTCGAAGGGGAAGAGACTTCGACAAATCCTATAGCTACTATATTTGCCTGGACGGGAGCTCTCAAGAAGAGAGGCGAGCTCGATGGACTCAAGGACCTCGAGGCATTCGGCACCAAGCTCGAAGAGGCCTGCATCGACACCCTAAATGAAGGCATCATGACGAAGGACCTCGTTGGTCTTGTGGAAGAAGGCGAGGCCAGAGCGGTCAATACTAAGGACTTTATCGTAGCAATCAGAGAGAGATTGGAGCAGAAGCTTTAAAGCTAGCATGCAGGAGGTTATGTATGAAAATCGTAAAGCCCGCTGCGGCAGGCACGCTCGAGTCGAGTGACATTGAGATCAGAATAGAGCCGGCAGATCAGCCGGGACTCGAGATTCATCTGAAATCGAGCGTAATGCAGCAATTCGGAAAGAAGATAGTACAGGTCATACGCGAAACACTCGAAGAAATCGGTGTTGAGGATGCCTATGTTGAAGCTGTCGACAAAGGAGCCCTCGACTGCGCGGTTAGAGCGCGCACGGTAGCGGCTGCCTACAGAGCGGCAGACAGAACGGATTATGAATGGAGGGTCAGACCATGAAGCAGAGATTAAGACGCAGCATGATGTTTGTCCCGGGAAATAATCCGGGAATGATCAAGGATGCGGGCATATACGGTGCGGACTGCATCATGTTCGACCTTGAGGACTCCGTATCGATTACGGAGAAGGATACCGCGAGATTTCTGGTGTACAGCGCGCTTATGACGCTGGACTACAGCCCGACCGAGGTGGTGGTCAGAATAAATGATCTCTCATCGGGACTCGGAGTTGCCGACCTGGAGGCCATAGTAAGAGCCCGACCTGATGTTATCAGACTGCCTAAGACTGAGACGGCCCAGGATGTAATCGACTGTGAAAGGGAGATCGAAAGAATAGAAAGGGAAGCCGGAATTCCTGTCGGTTCTACCGGCATGATGGCAGCCATAGAGGGTGCCGAAGGAGTACTGAATGCGCCTTCAATTGCAAAGTCTTCAGACAGACTTATCGGTATTGCCCTAGGAGCAGAAGACTATGTAACGGATCTTAAGACCACGAGGTCTGACGGAACGGAGCTGGCATTTGCCCGCGGCATGATAGTAAACGCCGCAAGAAGTGCAGGTATAGACGCCCTCGATACCGTCTATTCAGACATCAGCAATGAAGAGGGGTTCCTGGCTGAAGCCACCATCATTAAGAAGATGGGTTTCAGCGGAAAGAGCGTTATCAATCCGAGGCAGATTGATCCGCTGCACAGGCTATTCAAGCCGAGCGATAAGGACATTGCCAAGGCCAGAGCCATAATGGAGGCCATAAGAGAGGCCAACGCCAAGGGAAGCGGAGTTGCTTCTCTGAACGGAAAGATGATAGACAAGCCGGTAGTGACCAGAGCCAAGTATCTGCTTGAGCTTGCGGGACTTGAAGAGGAGGCCGAGGAGGAATAGAGAATGGATATTTCGAAGATACCAAATATCGATAAGATTAATTTCAACGGCGAATACAATCCCGATTGCGTCACACCTAAAAGCGAAGTCCAGATGCCGAGCAAGGTGCTGCCGTCAATCAGAGATGCCATCATCGCGACCGGTCTCAAGGACGGAATGACCATCTCCTTCCATCACCACTTCAGAAACGGAGACTATGTAGTCAATATGGTCATGGATGAGATTGCCAAACTCGGGATTAAGGATCTGACTGTAGCCGCAAGTTCGTTGTCCAGCTGCCATGCGCCGCTTATCGAGCACATCAAAAACGGTGTAATCACTCATATCGAGACCAGCGGAATGAGAGGTGAGCTCGCAGAGGCGATTTCCAGGGGACTGATGGATACACCTGTAGTATTCAGATCGCACGGCGGAAGAGCGGATGCTATTAAAAATGATGAAATCCATATAGATGTGGCATTTCTCGGTGCGCCGTCATGTGACGTACTCGGCAATGCAAACGGATATACAAGAGATGAAGAGGGAGCCACAATGTGCGGTTCTCTCGGATATGCGAAGGTGGATGCTGAGTACTCTGACTGCGCCGTAGTAATCACCGACCACGTCGTGCCATATCCGAATACACCGCTGGCACTTCCGGCTGTTCACATCAGGTACGTCGTTGAAGTAGAAGAGCTCGGAGATCCTGATGGCATTATGAGCGGAGCTACCCGCTACACCAAAAATCCTAAGGAACTTATGATAGCCAAGAATGCTGCGAACGTAATCGAGCACTCGGGCTATTTCTACGACGGATTTGCCATGCAGATGGGATCCGGCGGCGCGGCACTTGCGACCGCGAGATTCTTAAGAGAGAAGATGGAGGAAAAGGGCATCAAGGCCCACTTTGCGCTCGGAGGCATCACCGGACAGATAGTTGAGATGCATGAGGCGGGGCTTATCAAGAAGATACTGGACGTTCAGTCATTCGACCTGACAGCTGCTGAGTCTCTAAAGAACAACAGATTCCACACACAGATAGACGGATGCTTCTATGCGGGGTATGATTACAAGGGAGCGGCCGTAAACGCGCTCGATTTCGTAGTGCTTTCTGCTCTTGAAATCGATACGGACTTCAATGTCAATGTGCTCACAGGTTCTGACGGAGTTATCAGAGGAGCCATAGGAGGTCATCCTGATACGGCTGCGGGAGCTAAGATGTCCGTAGTCGTAGCACCGCTGACAAGAGGCCGCATACCGACCATAGTAGATCATGTAAACACCGTGGTCACTCCGGGCAAGACCGTAGATGTTGTCGTAACTGATCAGGGAATTGCGGTCAATCCGGACAGACCTGACATCATCGAGAGACTTGAGGCAGCTGACATACATGTCACGGATATTGAATCTCTCAAGATCAGAGCTGAGAAGATAGTCGGAAAGCCTGACCCTATACGCTATAAGGACAAGGTGGTTGCCCTGTCACTCTACCGAGACAATTCGATCATCGATGTCATAAGAGAGATTGACGAGGATGAAGAGGAATAAGAGGACAATTTAATCTTTGCGTGATGAACATCAGCATGTACAGAACGCCTCTCAACGAAGAGAGGCAAACTGAATACGAAGAGTTTTTAAAAGCCGCGGGCCTTCGCGACGAGGGCGACTCGGATATCATCGCATGGATGAAAGACGAGGACGGCAGACTTGTGGCCGCGGGCTCTCTTGCGGGGCATACGCTTAAACAGTTTGCCGTAGCGCCTGAAATTGAAGGAACGGGCGCGATGGCGCGCATAATGACGGGACTCATAGATGAAGCCTACGCTGCCGGTTGCAGCAGGCTTTTTCTTTGCACAAAACCTGAGAAGGCCGAGATGATAAGTTCTCTGGGCTTTTATGAACTTGTGGAAACAGAAGATGCCGTGCTGATGGAAAACAGGAGAAACGGTCTGGAGAGATTTCTGAACTCTGTAAGGACGGATGCTGAGCAGCGAGCAGCTGAGCTTGGGCTCGACCTTAACAGTGCTGTCTGCGGAGCAGTCGTTTGCAACTGCGATCCCTTTACGCTCGGTCACAGGCAGCTGATAGAATACGCGTCGGCTCACGCTGACTTTGTATATGTATTTGCTGTGTCCGAGGCCGGCTCGATGTTTACTCCTGAGGAGAGGCTCGAGATGATACAAAAGGGCACGGCGGATATAAAGAATTGCCGTGTTTACGAAAGCGAGCTGTATCTCGTATCCCGTGCGACATTCCCTGCGTACTTCATAAGGGATGAGGAGCACGCCGATGAGGTAAGATCTGATATCGACATAGGGCTTTTTGCAGAGAGGATAGCACCTGCGCTTAATATCAAAAAGCGCTTTGTCGGAGACGAACCTTACTCACCGGTCACAGATGCGTATAACAGGCGGATGAAGGGGCTGCTACCTGAGCACGGAATAGAGCTAATCGAGATAGAAAGATACAAGGCGACGGATGAAGATGGACGAGCCGTAAGCGCAAGCCGAGTCAGAGAGCTATTAAAAGAAGGAAGGCTTAATGAGGTAAAGACGCTCGTGCCTGAGACCACGTTTGAGATTATCAGATGAAAGTAAGACTTGAGGAAATGCTTGGCGCCCGCGACAGAAGGGCAGCGATACAGGAAGAAATGCTGGCAGGCGGGCAGGGAAGATGCCTTGCCTGCCTCACTCTTAATATTGCGGGAGATGTTAAGAGGACACGCATGAGCAGGATGCTCTTCGACAGGGGCCTTTCCGAGATGGAAAAGCGTGGTCTTAGAGTGATAGAATACAGAGAGATAGATGAGAAGACGGGTAGCGAAGCTTTTTGGCTTTTGGATGAAGAGGCGGAAAGTGTCAAGGAACTGCTCGAGAGGATAGAAGAAGATGAGAGTATAGCGGCAGCGCGCCTCTTTGATTTCGATGTCCTGACATACGATGGTGCACCGATTAAACTCTCGAGGAAGGCGGGCCGAAAGTGCCTCATCTGCGAGAGGCCTGCGGCCGAGTGTTCAAGGAGCAGACGCCACGGACTTGATGCAGTAAAAGAGGCAACGGATAATATGCTCAGGAATTTCTGCGCGGATACACTCGCGGCTGCAGCGCACGATGCGCTCATAGCTGAGCTTGAGACTACTCCGAAGCCGGGTCTGGTGGATATGAATAACAACGGCGCTCATTCGGACATGGATATTGATACTTTGAGGAGGAGTGCAGACGCGCTACTGCCTTACTTCAAGGACGCTGCTCTTATGGGAATGAGTGGCTGTAGCATGAAGGAACTCAGGGCAAGAGGAATTGAGGCGGACCGAGAGATGCTGGACGTGACCGGGGGAGTCAATACCCACAAGGGCATGGTTTATTCGATGGGCCTTCTTGTATCAGGTATGGGCAGGACGCTTGCAGATGAAAGTGAAGCGGGTGCAGAAAATATATATGAACAAGCGATAAAAAATGCCGCGGATCTTGCAAGGGCGGATATTGCCGGCCGTGATTTCGGAGCAACGAAGGAGGCATGCGAGGGATTTCCGAATGCCGTGTACTCTGCAGAGCGCCTCGGAATATATAAACATAGGCATGAGGTGAATCAAGCGGCAGCGCTTGCGCTTATTGACAGCATGGCAAGGCTCGATGATACCAATATACTGCGAAGGGGCGGAGCCGAAGGGCTTGCCTTCGTTAGAGAAGAAGCTTCAAGAGTTGCCGCTATGCCGGAAGTTGACAGGCTTAAAGCCGCTAAAGAACTGGATGATGAGATGATAAAAAGAAATCTCTCTCCGGGTGGCAGCGCGGACATGCTGGCGCTTGCTTTCCTGCTGGACACTTGGAAGAGAATAAGTCATAATCTGTAATAGATTTCAAAGAGGAGTTTAAGTAGATTCGATGAAAGAGTATATATACACAAAACCGGATTTCGAAAAGGGTGAGTTTAAGACTGCACCGGATGCGGTATTTGAGCCTGCACCGAAGGACGGCGTGGCGCCTGAGAATTTCCATGCGATGAGCATATTCCCGGAATACTTCAAGGTGGAAGGCGAATGGCTGCTAGCTGAAGAAAGCCGCATGGATTGCGTTCCCGTGCTGAAGGACGGACGCATAGAGGTGGTTGAATTCAGAAGGCTCAAAACAGGTGATATGGTTGCTGTCGGAAGAACGGAAGACTGCGAGGATGGCATATATGTCTATCCTTACGGCTTTGCGGACGGTAAACCTGAAGAGAAGGATACCTTTGCATTTAGAACATCGAGATCCAGAGAGACTGCTTTTTCAGTCGATTACGATGAACTCTATGAGATTTTGAAATACGAAAAGGACCACGGAAAGATCGTCTGGGTGATGGGTCCGGCTTTTTCCTTCGACCACGACGCGAGGAAGGCCTTTTCGGGAATTATAGATAAGGGCTATGTGCATGCTCTGCTTGCGGGCAATGCCCTCGCAACGCATGACCTCGAGGGTGCTTATCTCAAGACTGCCCTAGGACAGAACATATACACACAGGAATGCATGCCGAACGGTCACTACAATCACCTTCAGACCATCAACAGGGTGAGATACCACGGCAGTATTTCGGAGTTCATTAAAAAAGAAGGTGTTTCTGACGGCATCATGTACACATGTGAAAAAAAGGGTGTGCCGTATGTGCTCGGAGGATCGATTCGTGACGACGGACCTTTGCCTGAAGTTTTCTCCGATGCTTACAAGGCTCAGGATGCCATGAGAAATGAAGTTAAGAATGCGACGACCGTAATCTGCATGGCCACGATGCTGCACTCGATTGCAGTGGGCAATATGACGCCGTCGTATCGTGTGGAGGCGGACGGAACAATAAGACCTGTTCATTTCTACTGCGTTGACATCTCGGAGTTTACAATCAACAAGCTTGCTGACAGAGGAAGCCTGAGCGCAAAGGGAATCGTTACCAATGTGCAGGACTTCATAGTTCATCTCAGCAAGGCCTTGGGGGCATGGGAGTAAATGCTTCAAAATTTTCTTATATGCGTAAATGCCGTAATTCCATCGGCCATATACCTGTGCATAGGCATGTTGCTCAGGGCGTTCAAAGTATTGGGGGACCGCTCGGTTAAGAAGTTCACCCATGTTATTTTTGTTGCTCTTTATCCTTTCATGATGTTCGATAATCTCTACGGCAAGAACATAGAGAGCAATCTGGATATTAAGCTGATTGCATTTGCCATTGGTTTTACCGTTTTTCAGATACTTGCTTCGTGGCTGTTCGTTTGCAGGATAGAGCCGGATAATTATCACCGCGGCGCAATGATTCAGGCGCTGTTTAGAAGCAATTACGTTCTGATGGGGCTCCCTATAGCAATTAATCTGGTGGGAAAGGGCAACGTAACTCCAGTTGCGGTAGTGCTGCTCTTCATAGTTCCTATCTACAACTCCGTTGCGGTCATATTGTTCGAGGGATTTAGAGGCGGTAAGGTAAACGTAAAGCAAATGCTGCTGCACATACTGAGCAACCCTATAATAGAGGGCGGTCTTGCAGCGCTGATCTTCATTCTCCTAGGCATTAAGCTTCCGAAGATTGTGCAGAGCACAGTTACCACTCTTTCGGACTGTACGTCGCCGATTGCTCTGATACTGCTTGGAGCCGGCCTCAACTTCAAAGCCTTTAAAAGCGATAGAAGCAGGATTGCTATTTGCACAATCGGCAAATTGATAGTTTTCCCGGCGCTTGGAATAGCGGGATCAGTGCTTCTGGGATTCAAGGGTGCAGAATTAATTGCACTTACGCTTATGACGGGAACGCCGGTCGCACTTGCATCCTACGCCATGGCATCTTCGATGGGAGGAAACGGCAGACTTGCAGGAGAATTGGTTCTTATTACCACGGTGCTTTCGTGCTTTACCATTCCGATATGGCTTTTCATACTCAAAACAGCGGGGCTATTCTAGATGAATAATCTGATAGTAACAAGCATAATGCTCGGTGTGGGCTTGGCGATGGACGCATTCAGCGTATCTCTCGCAAACGGCCTGGCTGACTCGAATATGAGATTCCAAGATGCTGCTAAAATAGCCGGCACCTTTGGCCTATGGCAATTTATCATGCCACTTGCAGGCTGGGTGCTCGTTCATACGGCGGCGGAGTATTTTTCGTGGTTTGAGAAGATTATTCCGTGGATTGCTCTTATTCTGCTTTGCTTCATAGGCGGAAAGATGCTGGCAGCAGGCTTCAGAGAAAAGAAGTGTGCGCAAGAGGGCGGCGAAAGCTGCGAAATCTCAGGCAAACTGTCCCTCGCTACTTTGACACTGCAGGGGATAGCGACATCCATAGACGCTCTTTCGGTCGGATTTGCTAACGCATCATACAATTCCGCAGACGCAGTGGTATCCGCACTCATCATCGGAATAGTGACATTTGCCATATGTATAGCAGGAGTTAATATAGGAAAGAAGGTTGGGACGAGGTTTTCCTGGGGTGCGTCGGTGCTCGGCGGCATCATATTAATAGCGATCGGAATCAAGATTTTTGTGAGCTAAGGGCTGAATTATGTTGATGCTTTTCTTTATTTCAACAAATGCTCTTCTCACAAACATCACAGTAACTTCACAATTGAAGTTTAGTATATAGGCACAGAGGGAGACCTCTGGAACCTCCATATAACAATTTTCCATAAAATACCTAAGACGAAAAAGAAGCGACGGCAGATGCCGTCGTTTCTCGTTTTTGCTTTGTAAGGCTTTATTCCGTTCGAAGTGCGACCACCGGGTCCCTCCTTGCAGCGAGTCCGGACGGGATAAGTCCTGCAAGTACCGTAAGGAGTACGCTGATTATAATCAAAGCTATTCCGCCGTAGAGAGGCAGCACCGCCTTGAGAGCCGCTATCTTTGTCAGATCTATCAGTATCTTATTTATAGGTATCAGTAGCGCCAGACTCGCTGCGATTCCTATGATACCTGCGCAAAGTCCGACTATTATGGTTTCCGCATTGAATATGCGGGATATGTCACGCTTCGATGCTCCTATCGCTCGGAGTATTCCTATCTCCTTGGTACGCTCGAGCACTGATATGTAAGTTATGACACCTATCATAATCGAAGATACTATGAGCGAGATTGCTACGAAAGCTATGAGCACGTAGCTCACCGCGTTCGTAATAGTTTTGACCGACTTAATCAGAACACCCGTAATATCGGTGTAGCTGATGACCATATCTTCATCACCCGCGTCCTGCATTTCCTTATTGTAGTCATCGATGAATTTCAGGAAGGCTTCCTTTGAATCGAAGTCTTTAAGATAGAAGGACATCGAGTAAGGATTGGATATATCTGCGTAGCCGAGCTTCCTGAGATTTCTCTCGTAATTTGATTCCTCTCCGCCGGATACATAGGCGGTAATGAGGCGTGTCAGCTCATCTTCATCCATCTTCATTGTAAAGGCATCGGCAATACCGGAAGGATCTATATTGAACTGACTTCCGACGGCTTCGGCAGCCTTTCCGAGTGCAGGTCCTACGACTTCTGCATCTTGCATCATCTCTATGCCTTTGCCGTACTGCTTGATACCGCTTTGAACGTCCTCGTTTTCAACGTAAGGAGAGACCGTCTCCGAAAGGGCTGCGAACAGGGCGTCGTTAATTATTTCCGACGTAATCTGAGATGACGCGTAATTAAAGGCCTGCGCAGCAGGTTGGGCAAGAGGATCCGGTATATCCGGGATTATTTCCTTGACCTTTGCTGCATCAATCTGTCCTCCGGAGAGGAGTACTTCTGCCAGGGAAGAGGCCTGCTCATCGCTAAGACTGAGGCTAATTGTCTTCGCTGTCTCTTTCATAGTCTCGGAATAAATTTTGGCTTTTACACTATCCTGAAGCTTCGGTCCCGTCTTTTGCAGCATGGTAGCATATCCGCTGAGGAGAGGATTTACTATTCTGTCGTGCTTGCCGCTGTCAAGATTATCTGCAAGAGCTTGGTTTACGCTGTCCTTATCTATCTTGAATTGTTCGGGACTCTTTGATGACTGCTGCTGCAAACTTTCAATCATCCCGTTACATCCGCTCGTAACATCCTCCGTTACATCATTTTGAATCTTTTCAGCGGAGTCGTTTTCGGATAGGTCCTTTATCTCCTGCTCCGCAATTCTCTTTATGTCATCCTGCACTGCATTCGGGTCTATATCCCCACCTAGGGCACTTGCGAGTTTTCCTTCATCAATGCTTATCATGTCCTCAAAGCCGAGTCCTTCATCCGTGTTGTTTCGAATATCTTCAAAGGTCTTGCCGCTGAAAACATCGACTTCTTTCTGCGCGAGCTGGGCCTTGACTATACTCGAATTCTTGGAGTACTCAATCATGTGAGAGGTAAGCAACGGAAGATAACCGAGGCCGGAGTCCATGGCATTTGCACCAGAGACTTCCTTTGCGCAGCAAATACCGGTAATCTTTAGTTTTTCTGAGCGCTTGATGAGATCTTTCATGTAATCGTCATCATCTGTAATGTCCTCCCAGACGGAATATGAGGAATTCTGCTTGTAGGTGTCACAGGCGTGTACGAGGGCAAACTCCATGCCCAGGAAATCGTCGTAAGTCCACTCAAGCTGAGCATTGGTGTTTTCAACCTCGCGGCCGTTCATGACATCGTTAATCATGTCCTTCATCTCTTTAGGGTCACGAAGACCAAGGGTGTAGACGATGTAGTCATTGAGTTGATCTTCACTATCGAGCACGAGGAGGAGCTCATCATATTTCTCAGGCCATCTGCCGGCGAGCACCTTGTACTGAGTCTTAAGTAGCTCTTCGTTGTCCATCATCTGGAAGAATACATCCGAATTCATCATCGAGAAATTCGATTGCTGATAACCGCTCATATATGACTGCATAATGGAGCCCGGACTCACGCGAAGCGGTCCGTACTTCATGTCGGTCGAATAAATATTGACCGTGAGTCCGTAATTGTAATCGTAGGCATTGAACCACTGGCCTATGTTCCCGATGTTTGAATCTATGCGCTTTTTGAAAGCAGCTAAATCATTTGTGCCCACGCTTGCAAGAAGGTCGGTCATTATTTGCTGCTCGTGTATATTGTCACCGGATTCTTCTCCTTTTGTGTCTTGTGCATTTGACATAAAGGCGGTAATCATGGATGTCATGTCAGCGGTCTCGGATTGTATGGTAAGAGGATAGGATGACAGAGTGTCCTCCTCGAGCTTATCTATATATTTTTGGAATCCGTTCGAGACGGAAAGAATTAGGGCAATTCCTATAATGCCTATGCTGCCGGCAAATGCCGTGAGCAATGTCCTGGCTTTCTTGGTCATGAGGTTGTTAAGTGAAAGCGAGAGAGCCGTTGCAAGCGACATGGATCTGTTACGACGACGAACTCGTCCTTTTCTGCCCGGGCTTGCAGTCGCATTTAAAGCCATTACGCCCGGCACGAACGGATCGCTGTCGCTGACTATTCGTCCGTCAGAGAGGCGGACTATGCGAGTGGAATACTGTTCTGCAAGCTCGGAGTTATGGGTGACCATAATGACGAGCTTCCTCTTTGAAATCTCTTTCAGAACATCCATTACTTGAGAACTCGTTTCGGTATCCAGGGCACCTGTAGGCTCATCTGCGAGGATTATGTCCGGATCATTAATAAGAGCACGGGCTATAGCTACGCGCTGCACCTGTCCTCCGGACATCTCCGCAGGCTTCTTCTTTATCTGATCTCCGAGTCCTACCTGCTCTAGGGCTTCAATAGCGCGCCTGCGCCTCTCTCCTTTGCTGACGCCGGAGAGAGTCAGCGCGAGCTCGACATTTGCCAGCACGCTTTGATGCGAGATGAGATTGTAGCTTTGGAACACAAAGCCTATGGCATTGTTTCTGTACGCATCCCAGTCAGCATCCTTGTATTCTTTGGTACTGACTCCGTTTATTATGAGATCGCCGCTGGTGTATTGGTCGAGTCCGCCCAGGATATTGAGCATCGTGGTCTTACCGCAGCCTGAAGGTCCGAGCACGGAAACAAACTCGCAATCTCTGAAAGCGAGGCTTACGTCCCTTAAGGCCTGCACGGTTTCCGCACCGGTCTTGTATTCCTTTGAAACATTCTTAAGCTGCAGCATTGTTATCGTATTTACCCACAATTATATAGGCACATAAAAATGCAAGGTAATTCTACACCCAAACCGGCCTTTGTCAGATAGATATATATAAGATTTAATGTTAAAATAAGTGAGGGTTTGGGCATAGGAAAGGTTTGAACACTTTATGTCATATCACTACGAAATTAATGAAAAAGGAAACTTAGTCTTTCCTGTTCCCGAGAACGTAAAGAGACCATGGGAGAAGAGCACGGGAGACCTGCCTCTAACCCTAGAATACTTTAACGGCACCATGTACGAAAAGCTTGCCGATACTGCTGGCAAGCAGCCGCTGGCAACTGCCCTCGACTTCATGGGCAAACACATCTCGTATAAATACATGATCGATCAGATTAACATATGTGCCAAGTCTCTTCGCGTGCTCGGAATAAGAGAAGATGACAGAGTAACGATTGCCATGCCGAATTGTCCGCAGGCCATTTACATGCTCTATGCGGTCAACCTCGTGGGCGCGGTCGCGAATATGATTCATCCGCTCTCAGCAGAAAAAGAAATCGAGAATTATCTCAATATGTCGGGCTCTGTGATGGTGGTCACGCTCGACCAGTTCTATCACAAGATAGAGGCGATTCGTAAGAACACCAAAATTCAGAACGTAATAATCGCTAGGATACGCGATGAGCTGACGAGGCCTATCAGGGTCGGATACATGCTGACCGAGGGGCGCAAAATAGAGAAAATCCCGAAAGACGCACCGGTATTTCAGTGGCCGGAGTTTATGAGGCTCGGCCGTCACTGCGGATACGAGTACAGGGTAAAAAGGGATGCCGATGATCCGGCCGTCATACTGTACTCGGGCGGTACGACGGGTACCACTAAGGGTATAGTTCTCACCAACTTGAACTTCAATGCACTCGGAGAGCAGGTGGTTGCGGCCAATCCTATGTTCAGAACGGGAGATAAGATGCTGGCTGCCATGCCGCTCTTCCACGGCTTCGGCCTCGGAGTCTGCATACACACAATGCTGGCCAAGGGAGGAAGGTGCGTGCTGGTTCCGAGGTTCACGCCAAAGAGCTATGCCAGGCTGATTACGAGATACAAGTGTAATTTCATCGCGGGCGTACCGACCCTATATGAAGCATTGCTTAGACTTCGCTCCATGAAGGGAGCAGACCTTTCATCACTAAAGGGTGTATTCTCAGGCGGAGATTCGCTCTCGGTGGAGCTTAAGAAGAAACTCGACAAATTCCTTTTCGACCATAATGCTAAAGTGCAGGTCAGGGAAGGCTACGGCACCACAGAGTGCGTTACGGCATCGTGCCTGACACCTCCTCAGATGCACAAGGAAGGCAGCATAGGCATACCTTTCCCTGACACATACTACAAGGTTGTAAAGCCTGACACCGAAGAGGAACTTCCTTACGGTGAGGAAGGTGAGATACTCTTGGCAGGACCGACCGTCATGAAGGGATATCTCGACATGCCGGAAGAGACAGCCAAGACCATTAGAAAGCACAAGGACGGCCTCGAGTGGGTCTACACGGGAGACCTTGGCACCATGGATGATGAGGGATTTGTGCACTTCCGCGGGCGCGCCAAGCGCATGATAGTATCATCCGGATACAATATCTATCCTGCCCAGCTCGAGAACGTATTCGATGCGCATGATAAGGTGCAGATGAGCTGCGCAATCGGTGTACCTGACAGCTACAGGATGCAAAAGGTAAAGATGTTCGTAATGCCTGCAGCAGGAGTGGCTCCAACGGAAGATCTGAAGGAAGAACTCATGGCATATGCGAGAAAACACATTGCGAAATATGCTATGCCGTACGATATAGAATTCAGAGCGGAGCTGCCGAAGACCTTGGTAGGAAAGGTGGCATATCGCGAGCTCGAGGAAGAGGAAGAAGCCAAGGCAAAGGAGAGCAATGGAACTGCAAACTAAGAGACAGGATTTGGACCTGGCATGGATGCTGCAATACGAGAATATTGCATGGTATGAAGACGGTGCAGTCGAGATACTCGACAGGCGAATCTATCCGATTGAAGTGAATAAGGTAAAGTGCAAATCCCACAGAGAAGTTGCCGTCGCAATTCGCGACATGGTAACTCAAAGCGCAGGCCCTTACACGGCTGCTGCCATGGGAATGGCCCTGGCTGCATACGAGTGCAGAGGCAGAAGCGAAGCGGATCAGATTGCCTATCTTGAAGATGCAGCAACGACGCTTTCAACTGCACGCCCTACGACTACTTGGCGAATGAGAAAGATTACCGATGCCTGCCTTGAGGTCGCAAAGAACGCGCTTAAGTGCGGCATACAGGATGTCTCGGACGAGATAAGGATATTTGCCATCGATCAAAACAACAGAAGGTACGAAGGCATCGCAAGAGTTGCGGACTATCTCGTGGAATTCTTTCCGAACAAGGGAGCTATTATGACTCAGTGCTTTGCTGAGACCATAGTCGGAATGATGCTGAGAAAAGCGAAGAAAGCCAAGAAGGACATCCGAATTTTCTGTCCGGAGACCAGACCGTTCTTCCAGGGCTCTCGCCTGACGGCAACAGTCTGTTCAGACATGGGATTTGACGTAACAGTCATAACCGACAATATGCCGGCAGCCGTAATGAAAAACGAAGGCATCGACCTCTTCACATCCGCAGCGGATGTCATATGCAAGGACGGATACATCGTAAATAAGGTGGGAACCTACCAGATAGCGATTGCTGCGAAGTATCATGGGATTCCGTACTATGTTACGGGCGCACCGGACCAGGGACACGAGACGATAGACAGCGTAAAGATTGAGATGAGAGATTCGAAGGAAGTGCTCCAGGCCATGGGCCGTCCGACGGCAAATCCGAATGTCAAGGGATATTATCCTGCCTTCGACATCACCCCACCTGAGCTCGTAACAGGAGTTGTTACAGACCAAGGGGTATTCGACCCATTAAAACTGGCCGACTATGAGGCCGGCCCGGACGATTTCTTGGTGTAAATGGCTACCAGTGAAGGATAGATGATTGAAATTATGATGAGAATGGCTCCGATAATAATTCCCGGAGTCATTTTTTCGTGCAAGAAAATAATTCCAAGCGCTGCGGCTGCAAGAGGGTTCGCAACGGTAAGAAGGCCGGCTCTCTCAGGGGTAGTGTACTTCTGACCGAGAGGCTGTATGGTAAAGCCGACGCTGCTGCATATGACAGCAAGGGCCAGTATGGCTCCCCATTCGGTGCTGCTCTGAGGCATACGGATTTGCTCAAAGAACAGAGCTCCTATAAATCCGAAGAGGGATATGAAGAGGAGCTGATAAATCGCTATGTGCATGGGGTCATCATTCTTTGCGGCGTGATCCGTTATGATAACAGAGGTCGAATACCAAACCGCTCCACCGAGTACCAGGAGTTCTCCTACGCTGAATCCGATGCGGTCGCCTTTCAAAGTCAGGAAGGCTACACCTGCGAGTGCTATAAGAGAGCAGATGACAGTGTTTTTATTGGGAAACTTCTTTGCGAGTATGCAGGCCATTATAGGAACGATTACAACTACAGTACCTTCGAGAAATGCTGTTACCGTGGAACTTGTAGTTTGTAGTCCTTTAAGTTCAAATGCCATGGAAAGGAAGAGGGCAAATCCGAGAAGCGCAGAGTGAAAAAGCTCGCGCTTCGTTACCTTGTTAAGTTGCTTGTGAAAGAGAAGGCCGATGAGAATGAAAGCGATGAGATTACGACATCCCATCAGAAGGAAAGGACCCATGCTGCGCATCGCAATCTTGGAAAATAAAAGAGAGCTCCCTCGGAGAGCCAGCGCAGTCCCAACCAGTATTTCACCCCTTCTCTCATTCATTTCAAATTTCATGCAATTATTATGTTAAAGCACATTGAAATTGTCAATAAAGTGGTATACATTCATTCTGTAACTAAGGAAACACTATAATCACAAAAGAGGATAAAACGATGACAAAAGTAGACATATTCTCCGGCTTTCTCGGAGCAGGAAAGACAACATTAATTAAGAAGCTGATTACCGAAGGCTATGACACAAAGAACATAGTCCTTATTGAAAACGAGTTCGGTGAGATAGGAGTTGACACGAGATTTCTCCGCGACTCCGGCATTCAGATAAACGAGATGGTGGCAGGATGCATCTGCTGCACCCTCGTGGGCGATTTCGGAAAAGCCCTGAATGATGTGGTAGAGCAATATAAACCTGAGCGCATACTTATCGAACCTTCGGGAGTAGGTAAGCTTTCGGATGTAATCATTGCGGTTCAGGATCTTCACAACGAGGAGATTGAGCTCAATGCGTTTACGACGGTTGTGGATGCAAAGCGTTACAAGATGTATATGGACAACTTCGGCGAGTTCTTCGCGAACCAGGTAGAGCACGCCGGCACCATTTTCCTCTCGCACCAGCAGGGCATGAGCGGAGCTGAACTCGATGCCGTCGTTTCGGACATCAGGAAGCTTAATGCTGATGCTAATGTCGTAACAACTGAGTGGGATCAGCTTACGGGTGCTAAGATGCTCGAGGTGATGGAAGAGGAAAAGACTCTGAATGCTGAACTCGAAAAACTGAGAAAAGAGGCCTACGAGGAGCTCGATGCTCACAGTCACGACCACAATCATGATCACGACCATGACCACGATCACGAACATGAACATCACCACCACCACGAGCACCATCATCATGAGCATGAACACGAGCACGAGCACGAGCATGACCACAATCATGACCATGACGAAGAGTGTGGCTGCGGCTGCGGACATCATCACCACCACGGTCACGATGCCGACGAGGTCTTCGATGAAATAGGAGCAGAGACCAGCAACAAGTACAGCAGGGAAGAGATTGAAGAAATCTTAGACAGCCTCGATGAGTGCGGAGAGGTTCTTCGTGCCAAAGGAGTTGTAGAAAACTCCGCAGGCGGCTGGCTCGAGTTTGACTACGTGCCTGGTGAGGCTGAAGTCAGAGAGACCGAAGCCGATGCGACCGGTATGATAGCCGTAATCGGAACAAGACTAAACAAAGAAAAGCTAAATGAATTATTCAAACTAAACTGATATGACTGAAAGTCCTGTATATTTCTTTGGCGGATTTCTCGGATCCGGCAAGACAACATTTATTAAAGAGACACTCGAGAGCCCTGAGTTCGGAAACGACGGAAGAACTCTCCTCCTCATATGCGAAAGAGGAGAAGTTGAATACGAGCCCGAAAAGTTTGCGGGCCCGGGAGTGAGGGTTGAGCAGATTAAGTCCGAGGATGAACTTAACGAAGCCAATCTCAGGATGATTGCAGCGTCAGGAGGATTCGACAGAGTCGTTGTCGAATATAACGGCATGTGGGAAGCCCAAAAGTTCTTCGCTGCCATGCCTGAGGGTTGGCTTATCGCGCAGGAGATGAGTTTTTTCGATGCCAAGACTTTCCTGATGTATAACAAAAATATGCGTCAGCTCTGCTTCAACAAGATGCAGACTGCGGACATGGTCATATTCAATCGCTGTGAGAAGGGCTTCGACAAGATGCCTTTCCACAAAGAAGTAAGAATTGCCAACAGGAGCAATATGATTATCTACGAGTACGGTCCTGATGATATAGAGCCAGACGATATCGAAGATCCGCTGCCATACGATATGACAAAGTCCCGCATCAAGATTGAGGACGAATGGTACGCTGAGTGGTATCGTGACATCAACGAGAATGAAGACGATTATGACGGCAAGACTCTCGAGATTAAGGGCAGAGTTGCTCTGTCTGATGAACTGCCGGATGGTCAGTTTGCCTTCGGTCGTCATGTAATGACTTGCTGTGAGGCTGACATTCAGTTTGCCGGTCTGCTTGCATACTATTCGGGCAGCACCGAACTCAAAGTTGGTGACTGGGTGGAAATCACCGCAAAAGTGCGTGCAGAGTATACGGACGTCTATAAAGAGAAGGGTCCGGTGCTGTATGTAAAGAACCTTAATATATGTAAACCTTGCGAGCCTGAAGTAGCTACCTTCTGATACAATAGCGTCACCCCTTAAAGGGGGCTATGTGTGAGAAATGAGAAAAAGGAGAAGAACGGTGAAAAAGGTAATAGGGAAAAATATGGTAAGAGCGGCAAGACGTATGATAGTACTCATGCTGATTCTTTGCTTGGCTGCAAGTTCTGCATTTGCTGCAAGCACAAAAAGCAGATACAACAGTAAAAACTATACCCATAACAGTAGGTACAACGGACAGCTCGTTGTAAACGGAGTTGACGTTTCAACATGGCAGTCTAAGAATTCCAGCTGGAATAAGGCCAAAGCTGATGGCGTGGATTTTGCTATTATGAGAGTCACCTGGTCAGGATATGGCAGGGGAACTCTCAAGACAAGAAATGATGATACTTTCCAGAAGATGTATAAGAATGCGAAAGCTGCCGGCGTTATGTGCGGAGTATATGTATTCTCGCAGGCCAAAAACGCATCGGAAGCAATTAAGGAAGCGGACTTTGCCGTAAAGAGACTCAAGGCTCTCGGCGTTTATCCTAAGGATCTCAGTCTTCCTGTATATATGGACTATGAGTTTGCAGGAGGCAGACTCGGAAGACTGTACGGACTTAAGAAAACCAATGCAACTAATGCAGCCGTAGCATTCTGCAACAGAATCAAGTCTTACGGGTATACACCGGGAATTTACGCTAGCACAAGTTTCTTTAACAACTACATCGATAAAAGCAAGCTCGCGTCCGACGTAGATATTTGGTGTGCGCAGTATTACAGCAGATGTGAGTACGGCGGCAAATACAGCAAGTGGCAATATGCAAGCAACGGAAAAGTTAACGGACTCCTTTCATATCTCGGATACAGAGGAAATATCGACGTTAACTTCTGGTACATAAATAAAAAGACAAACGCCAATCCTATGGCTGTTATAAAGGGAAGAACCACTCTGAGCGTCAAGGACGCTAAAAAGCCGAAGTTTACGATTAAGGTTGGCAATACTACCCTTAAGGAAGGTGTCGACTACAACGTGGGCGGAATCAGAAATAACGCCAAGGGTAACGGATATGCATACATCAAGGGTATAGGCAAATACGGCGGATATGCGCTTGTACCTATTAAGATTACAGGTAAGTCAACCGGCAGCACTACTGCTAATCTCAACAGCAAGTGTGCTAATTACCTGACCTATGCAAGTAAGGCTACATCGAAGTATATCGGATCCGGCCCTTCTACAAGTGTTAAAAAGATTACCTATAAGAAGGGCAACACCTATACAGTAGACACTGAGCTGAACATGAGAAAGGGTGCCGGAACAAATTACGGCAGAGTTCTCAGATCAAACCTCAGCTCGGAAATGAAGAAAAAGACATTCAGTGGTACGTACGCAGTACTGAAACCGGGACAGAAGGTAAAATGCCTTGAGGTCAAGAGTGGCTGGATCAAAATCTCCGGCGGCTGGATATGTACGGGTCAGAACGGAGAAGTATACGTAAAATAAAGAAAACATGTTCTTGAAAACCGTTCTTCGAGAATATATACTTAAATCACAAACACACACGCAAAAAGGGAGGCAATGACCTCCCTTTTTGCGAATATGCGGGATATAGGCAATGAGCTTGCGGTGGGTCAAAAACTACCGCGCGCAGATAAAGCGGTATGAATAGTACGAAGATAGAGAACTTAATAGCGGAGCGCACGGAGCGCTTCGGCCGCAAGGAGACGAGAGGCAAGGCATATGTATGCATAGACCTCAAGTCTTTCTATGCATCGGTCGAATGCGTTGAGCGCGGAATGGATCCGATGACGACCGACCTTGTCGTTGCGGACCCGACTCGCAGCAACAAGACCATATGCCTTGCCGTGTCACCCTCCCTTAAGGCGCGCGGAGTAAGCGGCAGAGCCAGAGTCTTTGAAATACCGAAGAGCTTCGAATATATAATGGCACCGCCTCGCATGGGGCTCTATCTTGAGTATGCCGCCAAGATTTACAAGGTATATCTTGATTACATAGCACCCGAGGACATGCATGTCTACTCAATAGACGAGGTCTTTTTCGATGTTACATCATATCTTAAGAGATACAATTGCACACCTAAAGAAATGGCGGAGCTTTTGATGAGAGAGGTATACGAGAGAGTCGGCGTCAGGGCTACTGCCGGAGTCGGACCGAATATGTACCTTGCGAAAATTGCCATGGATATAATCGCCAAGCACGCTGATGACTTTATCGGAGTATTGGACTACGATTCGTTCAGGGATAAGCTTTGGGATTACAAGCCTCTTACTGATTTCTGGAGAATAGGAAAGAGAACTGCAGATAAGTTCGAAAAAATAGGTATTACCACCATGCGCGGCATTGCAACTATGGATGAGGACCTGGCCTACAAGATGTTCGGCATAGACGGGGAACTGATGCTGGATCACGCCTACGGCATAGAGCCGACTACAATGGCGGACATAAAGGGGTATAAGAATAAGAGCCACAGTCTGTCACGAGGACAGGTCCTGATGAGAGACTACACAAATGAAGAGGGCCTTCTGATTATAAAAGAAATGACCGAGCAGCTCTGCCACGATATGACGGAGGAAGGCATGGTCACGGCAAATGTTGTAATTCTTGTCGGATACTCAAACGCTCTTAAGGCGCCGATGTCGAGAGGCTCCATTTCATTTAGCGTAAGGACTGACGCGACATCCGTTATAATGCCGGCTGTGGCGGATCTGTATAAGAAAATAACCGTTAAGGATTACCCTGTCAGGCGCATGTTTATCAATTTCAACGACATCAAGCCTAAGAAAGACGAAAAGCAGATGACTCTTTTCGACCTCGTGGAAACCGAGGACAAGGAAGAAGGAGTTACAGCCGGAGAGGCCAGACGCAGGGATAAGGAAGACGCCGCGCTCGGAATGGGAGCCAAGATGAAGAGGGACTCTGCATTGCAGGAAACGGTTAATTCCATTCGAAAAAAATACGGAAAGGATTCCGTTATACGCGGCATGGACCTCGAGGAAGCCGCCACGACCATAGAACGCAACCACCAGGTGGGAGGACATAAAGAGTGAGTGATTTTGACTACGACATCTACCTGAAGGACCCCGACAGGGCCAATGGTTTTAAAAATAAAAAAGTGAGAACGCTTATGCCTCGTGAGCAAAGGGCCAAGCAGTTCGCACCTTTTGATGCCCTTTCGGGACTTACTGCCAGGCTCAAGAGAGCCGAGATAGAGCATCGAGAAGAGATGGAATCAAAGGGTGTAGTCCACGTGGATGCAGAAGAATCTATCTAGCAGATGCAAGGGACAGAGGCAGCTCCAGATGATTTGCCTCCAGCAATTTTTTATCATACAGAACTTCAGATGTCGGACCGTCGGCGACAATTTTTCCATCGGATATAAGGATTACCCTGTCACAGCTGTCGAGTATCATGTCGAGATCGTGCGATGCAATCAGCTTGGTCTGCGGCAGACTTCTGACGGTATTGATTACCAATCTCCTGTTGTACGGATCGAGTGCAGATGTCGGCTCATCCATCAGTATCACCTCAGGTTCCATGACGAGTATGGTGGCTATTGCAGCCATGCGCTTTTCACCTGCGGAGAGCTTGTGGTTGTGTCTGTACTTTAAGTCGGAAATCCCCATTTTTCCAAGCACCTCATCCACCTTGAGCTCAGCATCCTCTCGACTTGCCATATAGTTAAGAGGTGCGAATATCATGTCCTCATAAACGGTCGGCATAAACATCTGATTATCCGAATTCTGCAGCACAAAGCCAAGATTTTTTCTAACCTCATACAGACTATCTTTTCGGACGTCATATCCGCCCGCGCGAATGCTGCCTTCTCCTTCGAGAAGACCGAGCAGTAACTTCATGACAGTGGATTTGCCCACGCCGTTGGCACCGATAAGACCCACGGATTCGCCGTCTTCGATCCTAAAGGATATGTCTTTTATGACCGGGCGACCGCTTTCATATTCAAAACTTACATTTTCAAATTCAATCATAGTGTATTAACCCGTGACCAGTCCTCCGAGGAGCTGAGTCATATTCAAAAATCTGAAAAGCATTACAAGTGAAATCCCAACGATCATATATGCCGCATCCCTTCCGCGAAATGCCTTGACCGGTGCATAGTGGAAATGCTGGTGATAACCCCTGAGCAGCATGCTTTGGTAGAGCTCCTGCGCCCTGTCCATACTTCGAAGGAGAAGCTGTCCGAGGAACGAGCCCCATGCCGAGAACTGGACTCCCTTCTGACCGGGAGCTCTGAGTCTGTAGGCATCTGTCATGACAGCAAGCTCCTCTGTCATCACGCCAACATAGCGATATGTCAGAAGAAGCAGCGTTACTAGAGTTGCCGGAAAATGCATCTTGCGAAGAGATGCGCATATGCAGTCGAAAGGGGTTGTTGCCACCAATATAAAGGAGGCCATCAGGCAAAGCACACCCTTGAGCATCAAGGTGAGCATACTGACCACGCCTCCCGATACGGAAATACCGCCTATATTAAACAATTCCGCCCTGTCATAAATCGGGTTGAAAAGCCCGACTGCCATAACGAGGGGCAGGACTATGCGCAGTTTGTAAAAACAAGTGCGAATAGGAATGCCGGAAATTTGAAATACCAGGATAGGAAGAAGCGCCATAGGAATCAAAGCGGCCAGGTCGTATTTGTGAAACGACATGACCGTGATTATATATACAACTGTGCAGAGAAGCTTGGCACCGGCATTCAGCCTGTGAATGGGTGAGTCAAGCGATGCAAGCTCATCCATGGTGCCGAGTTCTCTGAGGGCTTTTTCCATTTTATTCATAGTATATATCCTGTGGACTTACTCCTTTTTCTTTCTGAAAAAGCCTCCGAGTAAACATATTAAAACCGCAACTCCCGCTACCATGAGAGAGCCGACGATGCCGGACACCGTAGTTCCTGCCGGGTTTTCGCTGCTTGTAAATGCGTAGTCAGGGAGGAAGGATGTGGCTTCCTGTATGCTCTCTGCCTTTTCCGATGCAGTGCTCGAGATTCCGTAGGACTCCTCATCGAGCCCCATGTTTACGGAGTATCCGCCGTCCTTGTTACCGAAGAGGGACCACTCAAGTCCGTCCGGATTGGAGCTGGCCACAAGGCTGAGTCCGCCGCCTACAAACAATGTGACTATGGCGAGTATGGCGAGCGTAGATTTCAGGCTTCTGCCGCTCTGTAGTTCGACGCCCGTATTCTCCACATCGCAGAGGAGCTCAGGCCTCGACTCATATACGAATGAAAGAACAGCAGCAGTAACTATACCTTCTATCAGGCCTATGGCCAGGTGAATAGGCTGCATGAGCGCTAAGAATGCTCCGAAAGGAAGCTCGGTAATGCCCGATAGGCTAGTCTCTATTACAACAGAGAGAGCTCCGAGTTGCAGTGTCAGCACGCAGCCGACTATAGAAGCCAGAACTATGCGTGCCCTCACCGCCGAGCGGCCTTCTCCGAACAACTTGCTCTTGATGATCGGACGCCATATCAGGAAGTATCCCACGAAGCAGCCGTAAAATGCCATGTTCCATATATTGGCGCCCAGTGCCATCAGCCCGCCGTCCGCGAAGAAGAGGCATTGGATCGCCAATATCACAATCATAGACAGGAACCCCGCATAAGGACCGAGCAGCGCAGTGAGCAGCATGCCACCGCACATGTGACCGGAAGAACCTGTTCCCGGAATCGTGTAATTAATCATTTGCCCCGCAAATACGAGAGCCGCACTTACGGCCATAGTCGGAAGCTTTTCAGGAGCATTATCCTTCTTTAACTTGTTGATAGATACGCCGGCAGCCGCACCCGAAGCCACATACATCGCTCCGGCCACAGCAGGTGCCAGCAAAGCATCTGCCATATGCATAATAAGCACCTCGTTTCTTATTAGTAGAAATACACAGTTATTATATGGTTTACATTATTTTCCTGCAAGTCAGGCTTATCGTGGTATAATCGCAGGTGTATAGAAATTAACTTACGACTTGAAAGGAGAGATTATGGTATACGTACATCTCGCAACAGGATTTGAAGAAATCGAAGCACTGACCATAGTGGACATACTCAGAAGAGCGGATGTCGATGTAAAGGCAGTATCGATTACCGGAGAAAAACTCGTGCTCGGCTCCCGCGATATCACGGTGCAGGCGGATATGCTGTATGAGGATGCAGACTATGAAGACTGTGAAATGATAGTACTGCCGGGAGGTATGCCCGGTGCGGCAAACCTCGGAGCACACAGGGGCCTGACGGATCACATCAAGGATTTCGCTGTAAGCGGTAAGAAAGTTGCCGCTATTTGCGCAGCGCCTATGGTGCTAGGAGCATGCGGAGTTTTGGAAGGCCACGAGGCAACGATCTATCCGGGCATGGAAGATCAGCTAAAGGGAGCCAAGCCTACGGGGGCGAATGTCACCGTAAGCGGTAATATCATCACGGGAAAGGGTCCGGCACTGGCCATGGACTTTGCTCTTGCTCTTGTTGAGATTCTCAAGGGTGCAGATGTCCGCAAGGAAGTTGCCGACGGATTATTGACGCAATAACATACATAATACGGTGTTTACGAACTTAATCTCAAGGAAGACGGCACAGTTGTAATTACGACTGACAAAGAAGATACAGGAACTTGGACAGAGATAAGTAACGGCATTCATATAAAGTCCGCAGATACTGACACTGACTTCAAGAATGAAGACGGCAAACTCGTACTTGAGATCATAGGATTCAAGCTTATATTTGAAAAGAAATAGGCTAACAAAGGCTGAGTTTTGAGAAACATCTGAAAAGGCCGGAGCACCGTGCAGATGCTCCGGTCGTTACTTTGAAAGGGATAAGGGAACAGAGAAGAAAAACGATGGAATTAAACAGGAATACAAAAATTCAATTCTTGTTAACTATAATGCTGTTCGGCACTATAGGCACGCTCTCAAGATTCATAGATATGCCTTCGAGTATAATATGTCTGGGCAGGGCTTTTTTCGCTGCAGTCACTATATTGCTTTTCCTGGCAATTCGGAAAGAGAGGCTCGACGGCGAGGCTATAAAAAGGAACATAAGCTGGCTGATTATCTCATCCTTCCTTATGTGTGCCAATTGGATATGCCAATTCGAAGCTTTCAAACATACCACGATTGCAACAGCCACGCTCTGCTACTATATGCAGCCGATATTCTTCATACTGGCAAGTGCCGTCGTATTAAAAGAGCACCTGTCTGCCAAGAAGATTGCCTGCGTATTGGTGGCCTTTTGCGGTATGGTGCTGGTATCCGGTGTACTTCAGACGGGATTTCACATCGCTGAACTGAAGGGAGTTATCTTCGGCATATGCGGCGGTTTCTTCTATGCGATGGTCGTCTTGATCAACAAGTATATGAAGGACATATCTCCTATTAATATCACCGTGATGCAGATGATATTCGTAACAATTATAATGATTCCGTATTCGGCATCGACAGGCGCATTCTCGGCAATTCATATTACGACGGTCGGAGTCGTTTGCCTGATCATACTCGGAGTTCTTCACACGGGAATAGGCTACGTAGTATACTTCGATGCAGTCAATAAACTCTCGGCACAGACCGTCGGCATACTGAGCTATATAGACCCGGTAGAGGCGGTGCTGCTCTCGGCACTTTTCCTTAGGGAGCCCATAAACGCATACACAATTATAGGTGCTGTCATGATACTCGGTGCAGCGGCCGTAAGCGAACTGAATTACAGCAATGGGAGCTAATAATGGAACTATATAAAGGAAGACCGGAAGATACGTCCGGCAGACTTGAAAAAGAAATAAAGGTATATGATTTTCTCGACAGCATCGGGGTGGAATATTACAGAATAGACCACGAGGCGGCGACAGGTGAGAACCAAAAGCTAATCGATGAGATAGAGGAGACGCTTGATGCGAGAATCTGCAACAATCTCTTTCTTGCGAACAGGCAAAGAACTAAGTTCTACCTAATGATGATTCCGACGGAGAAGCGCTTTCGAAGCAGTGATATCTCAAAGCAGGTCGGAAGCTCACGCCTGCACTTTGCCGAAGCCGAGTATATGGAAGAACTCATAGACTGTGCTCCGGGATCTTCGAGCGTGATGGGACTTATCAACGATACGGAGTGCCGAGTGCAGCTGATCGTGGATAGAGAGATACTACAGTCGGAATATGTCGGTTGCCATCCCTGCATCAACACATCCAGTATGAGAATAAAAACAGAGGAATTGTTCTCTATTTATATTGAGGCAACTAAACATGACTTCATCGCCGTCGATGCATAGCAATTGACTAAATAAGGGAATTAGGATGATAGAAAAGTCGAACAATAAAAAAGAAGTAATAAGAGCGATAAAGTTCGCACTGGTATCCGCGTCGGCCGGCCTGGTGGAGATAATTGTTTTTACTGCAATGAACGAGCTGACGAATCTGAAGTATTGGCCATGCTATCTGACGGCGCTTATAGCATCGGTGCTCTGGTGCTTTACGATTAACAGGCGATATACTTTCAAGTCGGCCAAGAACGTGCCTAGGGCCATGCTCATGGTGTTTGCGTTCTACCTCGTATTTACTCCTGCCACAACTATACTGGGCAACTACCTGGCTGAGACACTTGGCTGGAACGAGTACCTGGTGACTGGCATAAATATGGCACTCAATCTTTCGCTTGAATACCTCTATGACACTTTCGTCGTATATAGGGGAGAGATGGATAATAATGATATAGCGAAGAGGGAGAGGGAGAAAGGCAAGGCTTCCTGAGAGGATAGCGTCACTGTCAAGGGTCGCTTCGCTTCCTCCCTTGACAGCGCCGCGATATGGGTGTGAGGAAAAGCATACACCCGTATACGAACCTCTCGGAGCTTCTCATCTCTCAGTGTCAACAAAAATCGACAGGCATAAAGCCTGCCGTTTTTGTTGGTGTCCCAGACTCGAGAGTAATAGAACTGGAGTCAGGGTTGTTGTCAAAGTACCGTTCTATGTCGGCCGCCTCATAGTCTGAGACTTTGCCTTTCCGATCTGAATTATTCAGGAATATATCGAAGTGATCATCATATAGATAGATGCGGTTTATCAGGAGATTGACCAGTAGTTTCTGGTATTCCAGATCGTTGCGGCTGCATTCCCTTATGGACAGAAGGAAGCTTCGTGCAAGGACAGGGTCAATCTTTATCTGCTTTGCCTGCTCCTTCTGTAATTGTTTATTCAACGCTTCTAATTCATCCTCGCGCTGCTTCAGTCTGCCGGCCACTCTTGAAGAGTTAACACCCGTTTCAAGCTGATCGATCAATATCTCAATCTTTTTCTCTGTCTCTTTTATTTCTTTTCGCAGTCTGATCGTGGCTGAACTTTCCAGATCCTTCTGATTCTGATCCTCGATTTCACCAACGATCTTATCGATTGCATCATCATCCATAAGGCGGCGACAGGTGTCAAGGACAAGAGGTTCCAAGAAGTCCTTGCGGACATTTTTCTTATTACATTTTTTAGGAGACTTAAGGCACTTATAGTATCTGTAAGTTTTACCCGTGCCCGATGTTCCCGATACCCCATCCATTGGATCCTTGCAGTGACCGCAAAACAGCTTGCCGGAAAGGAGATAATCCTCAATCGCAGGGCGGTGCCCATGCTTGCGGCGTTCTCTTATTTCCTGCACCTCGTCAAATAGTTCATCGCTGATGATACGCGGAACGCCGCCGGGGATACGTATGTTATCGTAAATATAGATTCCTTTATACATTTCATTTCGGAGAACTGTTGAGAGGGAGCCCCGCTTGAATGTATTTCCAAGCTGTGTCTTGATGCCCCGGTCGTTGAGATCATCCATGATGGACTGTATCGTTTCGCCTGCGGCAACGCGCTCATATATTTCAAGCACTATAGGAGCCTTCTGCTCGTCCAGTATAAAATGGTCATTGTCGTCGATCTTATAGCCTAATGGAACAGTGCTGCCGTTGTATTTACACTGCTCAGCTCTTTGGAGCATCCCGCGCGTGACCTTCTCAGACAACTGGGCGCTGAACCACTGGCTGATCGTCTCCAACATACCTTCGGTAATAATACCGGAACTGTCGGTTGCAATATTCTCCTTGGCAGAAACGACTCTTACTCCGTGGTCGGATAGGATCTTCTTGTAGTATCCGGAATCATTCTTGTTGCGTGCAAAACGATCCAGCTGGTATACGAGGATAACCTCGAAATTACCAAACTCGCTGTCATCGATCATATGCAGGAACTCAGGCCGCCTGTCAGTCTTAGCGCTCTGTGCCCGGTCAATATACTCATGTACAATAAGAAGATTGTTAGCAGCCGCATAGCGCTTACACTCTTCAATTTGTCCCTCGATGGACATCTCATTTTGTTTGTCTGAACTGTATCTTGCGTATATCACTGCATTCTTCATTATTTTTTTGCTTTCTTTATTTTCTTCCAATCCTTTGGAAACCCCATTACTGTAAGAACGTCATCAATAGAAAGGACATTCAACTTAGAATCCAATTCAGTTATTTCCTGATCTATATGGTTGCATAGTTGTTTGAAGTCTCTATTTGACATCATCATTCTTAAAACAATCAAGCAGGCAAATAAATCTCTTTTCCCGTAGGAATACTCATGCTTTGGTGTCATAGGTATACCAAGACTTGTATGAATAGGCGTGTCTGCAATTGGATTGCGACTTCTGTAGCAGTATAAACGGTTACCGTGGGCACAGAAGTTCCTTACTTTTGAAAGGTAGAATAAAAAGCTTTCGAATTCTTTGTCGTTCACTCCGAAGATTTTAGCTATTCTCTGCCGCTCAGGTTGCTTCATCAAACTGTAAAACTTACTTATGCTACCAAAGGTTAGTACATTGTTGAGTACCCACAGCGGTATATAACCATGAACAGATAAGTAATGTTCAATTGCAGGGTCATTCGCGTTATTTGCGGTCTGCCTGTGCAACTCTGCAATAAGTGCGATTACCTGTTTAACGGTATTTTTGCTTGAGTCATTAAAGTTTGAGGTGAGCAAATAATTCTTATGTCCATGAGCTTGGCTGAATTCATATGCTATTAGGCTCTTAACATTCGCTTCTATGGTAAGAATGAATTCAAGGAATATACCACGTAGTTTTCTGTCGAACTCATAAAGAGCAAATATTTCCTCAACCGTCGTTCCTGAGATATAGGCATCCTTGCTGCCTGGTTGGAGGAACATATCCTTATATCCATTGATCAAATTATAATAGCCTGTACGCTGGAGGTGCTTTTTAGCATCGCTTTTACTGTTTCGCCTTGAGAAATCAATGCCGCGATTCTCTAACAGCTGTACCAGCTCATCATGTGTTTTAAATACTTTTTCGCTCATAACTTGATAATTCTCCTAAAAAAAGACCCCGGGCCTCGAAGGTTTCCGGAGTACGTTCCTATATCATGTCGAGAGGTTTCTCTCGATGATTAACTATAACATCTTCGGATCCTTAGTGTCAATTTGAATATCGTTTTGTACATTGGCATACATCTAGTATGAATTATTATTCCTCGTTGTTCCTACCTGCTGTTGCTCTTTATACAACTGGAGGATTTTCAGCAGATCATCCTCACTGTATATGGCGGTGTTGTCTCTCACTTCCATAGGTTTTGCCTGAGCTCCGGAGTCCAGATTGTAATAGTAGCCGTCCTTATTTTCCGCATCCCCTCTGAGCATCGGATATTTATATCGCCACTCATCATACTCATCTTTGGATATGCTACCTGTCGTCAACTTGTTTTTCATGACATACCATGCTCTGAGATCGTCGGCAACTTCCTTGTTGTACTTCGGATGGTTGATATCCTGCTTTAAACATATATACCCATCAAGGACTGTAACGGTTAGTCCGTATAAATCTTCTATCTGAAAAAGGGTATGCATAAGACCGATCTTTGTGTCGATATCCGGGTTCTGAATAGCTTCCGGAGCAACATCAAAGATTTCTGCGAACTGCTCTATTACATCTTTCCTCGGCTCGCGTCGATTCCATTCATACTGAGCCACTCTGACATTGGTTGACTTCCCAGCAAAAGACATTTCTTCTCCAAGTTCTGCTTGTGTTAATCCCTTGCGTCGTCTAAAAAAACGAATCCTTTCTCCTGTTGACATTTCAGCCACCTCTCTTTCTGAGGGGATTGTAGCATATTCTCAAAGCATATGCAAGAAAAATATAACAAAAAAGATTATACTAATACTTGACTATGTCAGATAAAGTTATATAATGATCTACTTCCTAAAAAATAGCTACTAAAAACTATAGAAATACATGGAGAGGCTAACGCCTTCCAGCAATGATACAACTTATCACTTTGTAACACAGGAAAGGAGGTTTTATGGAGCTAGGGGAGATACAGATAAGACAGTTTGTCAGAGCCATTATGCCGAAACTATATGAGCTGCAGGCCATATATAACTGGATCAATGAACTGGACAGTAAGAAGCCATATGAGCAGCAGCACCAGCGAGGGCATAGTCAAGAGTCCATTAGGATTCAAAGGCTCAGA
>Ga0256406_1000586_pt1 | contig 65657 bp, 47 predicted proteins | sample RumenRJG_03DNA_FD_185986 | JGI IMG/M metagenome (GOLD analysis project Ga0256406, IMG submission 185986) | Bovine rumen microbial communities from Lethbridge, Alberta, Canada - RJG_03 | ecosystem: Host-associated > Mammals > Digestive system > Stomach > Rumen | place: Canada: Alberta | collected... | reverse complement strand
AATTGTCGCCGCAACTGAAAACCTATGTGGTTTGTCAATCTTGAAACCTGAAACAACGGTCCCATTCTGTAACATATCTTCAAGGTTCACAAGATCACAGTTATGCTCTGGGTTTGCAAAATAATCTGTATCATGGAAATGAATAATACCTTCCTTGTGTGCTTTCCAAATATCTTCTGGAATGAGGTATCTTCTTGAGATGTCTTTAGACATCTCACCTGCCATATAATCTCTTTGCACATTGATAATTGTTGGGTTCTTGTTAGAATTTTCCTGCTTCAATTCTTCATTAGAATCTGCCAAAAGTGCAAGTATGGCATTGTCAGTAGTGTTTTTCTTTTGATCAAGTGCCTTTTGGTATCTATAAGTGATGTACTCTCTTGCTACATCGAACTTATTTCTGCCCATAATCTCATTTTCCACCAACACTTGAATATCAATTGTACTCAAAGTGTGATTCTCTTTTTTACATCTGTCCTCAATATTCTTGGCGATTTCCTTCACCTCGGCATCAGAAAATCTATTATCAAGGGACACTCTCATGTTTGCGGCCTGGACTGCCTTGATAATGTTAGACTTATTAAATGTTGCCTCTGCACCACTACTTTTTATAATTTTCATATTTGATTATTGTTTTATATATATTATTCACCACAGTTAAGTTGATTAACAATGGTTAATTCATTCTTATCAATGGTAAAGTAATTGTGATATACAGCAACTGTACCATTATATACATTTTCTTTTTTTACAGGATCTACACTTAAAACAATATGACAAGCATAATTCCCTACTGATTCAGAAATACTCTCTTTTAACTTTTCAATATTTTCTGTATAAAGTTCACTTCCAAATTCTAACTTGGCACAGATTTCTCTCTCATCCCAATCACATTCAAATTCTTCACCTGTAACTTCACATCTCTTGATGACTGTACCTTTCTTTGTGGCTTCATATTCAGTATATGCCTTAATACTATCTTCAATTTCAGTTGGCAAGTTCATATATTGATTAACAAGAACAAACTCATCACCAATCGCCAAATCTTCAGCAGCAACATAACCATTCCTTGTTAGGAACATATGTTGTGGTGTCACATTGAACTCTGATCCATTATCAAGTGTCACTCTCAAGATTTGGATATTATATCCTGTTAATCTTGGATGTAACATTTTTGAGATTTTGATATTACCTTCTGCATCAAAGCAATACACCATAACATCATCATTACTCTCTGCCAATTCACTAAATGTCTTAGCTCCATTGGTTGTCCATACTTTTGTGTCACCAGTCACACATGGATTTAATTTCTTCATCAATATCTAAATTAAATTTAAACGTCACCTTTAAAAAATAGGATGTAAATTATTTACGAAACTTATTATTTCATTTTCATTTTTGACAGTTAAGTCCCAATCTGTCAATAACTTAAAGTCATTTTCGTCTGCTTGGATTCTTCTTTCATTGTCATCATCAAATTTTGAGACATATCTTTTTTTCAATCTTTCTATTCTGACTTCAACAGGAACATCAATATAAATGATTTTGAACTCATTTCTCAATTCTGGATTATCTTCAAAAATGTCTTTAATATTTGCTGGACTCAAAATTGCAACATCACATTTCTTGAGTTCATCAAGTGAGATACCATACCATCCAATTGCATAGAAATTAGCAGAAACAAATTTCCCTTCATCTTTCATCTTTAAGAATGTTTCATTGTTTACAAAATGATATTCATCTCCTGTTTCATTCTCACGAATTGGTCTTGATGTGTATTGTTTCATTGGAATGTATCCTTTAGAAATCATCTTTTGCTGCATAAAGTTTTTCCCAGATGCAGCCTTACCTACAAGTATATATTTATCTTTCATTTAAAAGTTTATTAAAGTTTTCATTTACATTTCCCTTTAACATAGACAACCACACTTCATTTGTCATTGGGATTTCTTTTATAGAACCATCTTTTAAATGTAATTCAGCCACTTTTTTTATGACATTATATGTCACTCTAAAAACATTTCCTTCCATATAGTTAAATATAACAAAGAAGAAAGACTTATTAATAGATCTTCTTTCTTTTTTACTTAAAAAAATATGTACTATAAAACATACTTTTTACTTAACTTATTATAGTTCAACATTTTGAACAGACATTTTTTGGCCCATTTGTTATATTATAAGAATATATAGAGAATTAGGGAATAAATGTTAATAAAATTAACTATAATAGTTAAGGTAAAATCCCTATAAAAATTATGTACTATAAAACATACTTTTTACTTAACTTATTATAGTCCAATGTTTTGTACAGACATATTTTGGCCCATTTGTTATATTATAAGAATATATAGAGAATTAGGGAATAAATGTTAATAAAATTAACTATAATAGTTAAAGTAAAATTCCTAGAAAATTATATTTAATAAAAGATCTAAATGATTCTTATACATCATAATAAGAGAAAAGATTCTCATTAATCTTTTTAGTGTTTTTTTTTGATGTATATACTTACTTGTTTTTATATGAAACAAGTTGATAAACTTGCTTTTAGAATTTCATAAATAATTATATAATATATATATAGATTTATATATGGAAAGTGAATTAATTAATATTAGAGATTTTGATACCTTTGTTCTGGGCAATAAACTGTTTGAAAATTTTAATGATGCAAATCAAAAAAAATGCAATAGGGCATTTATTGAAGGCGGTACAATAACTTTTTCTAATGGTGAATCAGTCACACCACGAGACATCGTAAAAGCTGTTAATAATGCAATTTCATATTTATCAAGAGAATATCCAAAAACATGTAGTTCTGTTGATAACATTAACATCATATTTCTTAGAGATAGTGAGAGAATTAAAACTATGGCAGTTGATGAGCATATGAACTTGTATATGAATGCTAGTTTCATTTATAATTTCTTAGGAATGGATGAGAAATTGATTGCTGCAGTAATTATGCATGAGGTTTTCCATTGTTTGTTTAATCATATTGAGAGAGGTAAGAAATGGCTTATGTCTAAAGGTTTACCTTTAAATCCACAAACAAACCATGACAATAATCTTGCTGCTGATGTTGAAGTCAATCAAGCATTGGTAAGTATTGGTTTGATTGATGAAACTACCTTGATAAAAAGAATCCATGGTATGTATTTATCAAATAAAGATAAGAATAGTATTGGTGTAAATACAAAAGTTGTTCCTATGGAAACTATTCTAGATGATGAACGTTATATGGAAATGTTAAAGAAAAAATGTCCACCTCCTGTTAATCCAGATCAACCTGGTGGTGGTGGAAAAATCAAGACAACCGAAGAGTGGGACAAGGGATACAAGGATGGATGGAACAAGATAGCGAGAATTATTAAAAAGTATGGTGCTCAAGGTGCTTGGGACAAGTTAGTAGAAGCAGGTATTATAAATGGTGCTGGTGAAATTAATTCTGATGTTAAGGTTAGTGACATTCAAAATATAAATGAATCTGTTGCACCTATTCCATCAGCAGAAACTTATGATCAGGGTTTTGCTGCTGCTGTAGGTAATCTTATTAGAAAACTTGAAAAGTCACTTAATCCACAAGGTGGTGAAGGTGGTGGTCCACAAGGCGGTGACCCACAAGGTGGTGAAGGTGGATATGAAACTGGTGTTGATGAGAATGACCTTGAACAAGTAGATTTACCTGGTGGTAAATCTGGTGAATCTGGAGAAGAAGGTGGTTCTGGATTACCAGAAAATATCACAAGTTCATCTTCTGATTCTAACGGAGACGGTTCAGGTGATAGCAGTAAAAATGGAAAAAAACAATATGGTACTGGAGGTAAAGGCAAGTCAGATTCTGAAATAACTGATGACGACTTGAATAAACTTGCTGATGACCTTAAAAATAAGAGTCAAAATGGTGGTACTGGAAACAAGAAACAATCATCAAGTAAAGGTGATTCTGGTGCAATTGGAGGTACAGGTTCTTTCATTAATTCAAAAGATAAAGATATTGATGAAGAACTTGAAAAATCAGGATATTCAGAAAAGGATATTGATACTATTAATAAGATTCGCAATCAAAATGCGGAAAGGAATACGCCAAACGCGATTAAAAATGCAATGAAGGAACTTAAATCACATTTAAAGAGTTCAAATAATTTAGGTAAATATCTAGAAGCAATTGGATCTGAAAAAAACAAGGACATTTGGAAAAAGGTTCTTAAAAAATTTATGAAAAAGAAAACCAGAAGTGCAGGTTTTCAAGTTCTTGGTGACTATATTAATTGGAAAAACAATAATAGGCTTGCACTTGGTGACGTTGCTATAAATATACCTCGTACAAATAAAGAACCACAAGATATTAATATATATATAGATGTTTCTGGTTCTGTTGATACAGAACTTCTTGAAATTATTTGTAGTTCAGTGGTCACTCTGTGTGATACATATGAGTATTCTGGTATTAATATTTGCCCTTGGGCATCAACTGCTAATGGTATTTATAGAGTAAAACCATTTAATAGAAGAAGTAAGGATGCAGCAACTAACGAGATTCTTGCTATTGTATCAAAAGGTCAGACAGACTGTGGCGGTGGTACAAATAGAGAAGCTTTTATTGCCGATATGATTGATGTCGTCAACATCAAAAAGAAAAAAAGTAAAGATGATGTACATGTTGTGATAACGGATGGTCAATTTGATTATTCAGGTATAGAAAATAAAATTTTAGAATCAGTAACGAAAGTATTAAAGAGATCAAGATTTGGAGAAAAAATGGTAAAAAATACGATTTGGATAATCTATGATGCAGAAGATAATTTAAAGCAGGGTTGGTCTAATGAAATCAAGAAGGGTGAAATCATTTTCTTAATGTCTGAAATGTTAAAGGCAAAAAAATAAAAATACATAAATAAGATATATATTATATAATTAATAATTATGAGAAATTTATTAAGTAGAGAAGAATACATTGAGCAACTCAATGAAGGATTTATTAAGGATACTATAAAGAAAGGTGTTCAGAAAGTGAAAAGTGCTTTTAATTTTTTTGTAAAGAAAATTAAAAATATGATTCTTATTTTTGATAAGAATGGTAAAATTCTTCCAGTTGTTACTCCACAATCAACTATGAATATGGTTGCTGATATTAAATCAGTAAAAATGTATGCACCTCAGGATGTTATAGATAGAACTGTTGAATTTGGAGGTGTAGGTTGTGAAACAACAGCACCACTAAAGGAAGATGATGAAATTTACAATTATGGTCCAGATGGAAAAGAATTTGCTGAATGGATTGAACGTGGAGAATATAAAAATGATATTGAATATCAAAACTTTATGAGCATCCCAAAGATTATAAATGAGTTTTATGAAAATCTTGGTGATGAAGACAAGAAGTTGTTTGAAGCCATGATGAATGAAGGTGATTATGATACGTTAAAACAAAAAAGAGTTTCTTACAAATATGATGATGAATTAAGTAATTTAAGTACAATTAACACTGAAAAGTTTCATGATTACATTGTAGAACTTATTAATGACTGGTCAAAGAATAGGGGAAGAAATAAAAGAGTTTCAGGAAAAGAGTATGGACCAACGAGAAATTTATTTGTATTAGGTGCTCCAGGTATTGGTAAGTCTACAATTCCTAACACTGTTGTTGAAGAGTGGAATAAAAAAAGAAAGGACCCGTCAAATAAGATTTCTTTAATTATTGTTAACTGCCCACACATCCAACCTGGTGATTTAATGATGCCAACTGTGCCAATAGAAAAGAAGATACCTAAGAATATTGATGATATAAGCAAGGAAATTTATCCAGTTTCTTTTGAGGTTTTAAGTAAGATGGAAAAGATGTCTGATGCTGAAAAAGCAAAATTTATGGCAGAATTAGAGAATAATAAACAATGGGTTTCTGATGTTGCACCTAAAGTTTGGTTACCATCATATAGACCAACTGGTAATAAAGAAATTGATGACATGCTTGATGAATTTGCAAATAAAGGTAATTTTACCAATAAAGATAGAACTATTTCAACAAACGTAACAGGTGGTGGTATTATATTATTTGATGAGTTATTGAGAGCAAACACATACGTGTTTAATGAATTACTTAACTTTTTATTGAATAGAGAACTTTATAATTATAGACTTGGTTCAAGATGGGCAATTATTGCTTGTTCTAACAGACCCGTTGATGACGGATCTGTAAAAGATGTCTTTGATGACTGGGAAGATATGCCTGCAGCAAAGGATAGATGGGCGAGAATGCTTCTTCTGGAACCAGACCCAGAAGGATGGAAAAAATGGATTAGGAAAAAAGGATGTGATGAACTTATTTTGAAATTTATTTTTGATGAAGAATCAATGTCCGGTGATGAATATCCAAGATGGCATTCTGTAGTTGTAGGTACAGAAAATGATGGAGCTCAGACTATTCCAATAACACCAAGAAGGTGGGAAGACGCTATTAAAGAAATTAATAAGAAAGAAGTTAGTCAGAGAAAATCATTTGGCGGAGAAATTCCAGATATTTCACAATTGGATTCAAAAGATATTAGATTTGCAATGGAGGGCATATTTGATGAATATTTTATTGATGACTTTATTAAATGGATTAATGAAAACAAGAGTAGTGTTGATATAAATGAAATTTTTAAAGATCCAATCAACACTCCACTTCCTAAAGCAATGTTGGAAGAAGAAAATGAAGATGTGGCCGCTGGGACAAGTTGCTTGGACAATATTTGGAAACAACTTCTTAATGAATTTGAAGGAAAACCTAAAGATCTTACAGATAAAAAACTTACTAACTTATATATTTGGTTAGGTCGACATTTTAAAAAATTTGGTAATTTGGTTTCAGATAGAATTACATATAACCTGGATGAAATACTTCCCCATAATAGTGATGATAGTTTATATGATCATAGAAATGCATGTATTATAATTGAAGCAGCTTGGCCACCAGAAGACCTTATTGATGGTGTTGTTGATAAGGATGGTAATAGGAAGCAGAGTGATATTGAATATTTTATTGAGCACGGATGGTTCAAGAATAAGGACGAAGCAATAAACAAATTTAAGACCATTATTAAGGAATATTTCCCTTGGAATTTGAACAAAAAAACTAAAGAGATTAAACTTTATTCTGAATTAGAAACTAACTAAATAAAATGAAAAAGAGAGAACAAAAAGTTCTCTCTTTTTCACTATATAAACATTACATCAAACTCATTATCAGAAAAACAACTTTCAATTATTTCTGAATTGTAAATTTCTTTTTTCTGTAAGTCATTTACATCTTTTATTTTTTCTTTTGTATTTATTTTTTTAAGATACATATCCCAGAGGAACACAGGTTTGTGTTCCTTTAATTTTTTGATAGACATTTTTTTACCCGCCTTATCATTATCAAATAAGTATCTTACTGTTTCAATTTCATCAAAGAATCCATTGAATTGTTTTGTAGCACCTTGTAGTGCAACAGAGTTCTCCATTGCAAGTGAATCAATTGGTCCTTCTAGTACAGTGAGTGTTTTTGAAAAATCAACATTCATAATGTTGAATATTCCAGAAAGTCTGTCAAGGTGAGCAACAATATTTTCAACACCATCTTCTTCTTCAATGTATTTACTTCCAAGTTTCTCATTCATCAGCAACTTGTTTACAATACTTGTAATATCTTTATTGAAAACTTCAGAATATATTTTTGAAAGAGATCTTGACAAGTATCTTGCCTTTCTTGATTTTGTGTCAAGTTGTCTAATTTGATAACCAATAACTCTGTTAGTGTCACTTATATTGAGTATATATAATTCTTTTGATTTTGGATTATATGCAAAATATTTCCAGAGCTGGATATTGATCTTTCTTGATTTGAGATAATTAGAAGCAAACTCATTCTTATAAGGAGATATAATTCCAAGTTGTTTGAATAATATCATTTTAGGAATGGCAAGTTTTGAAAGAAGTTTCATTGACATTGATGATTGTGAATGTGTTGTTCTTCTTTCAAACTTCTTTGAATTTTGTTGAATCTGGTGTACGACGATTTTATCGTCGTTAGAAAGACTCTCTCCAAATTTATAAAGAAAAGAATTGATACCCATATTTTGGCCACAATTAAAACAATGATACCTAAGTGTGTTTAAATATAGGTTTCCTCTTTTTTTTCTTATATCTGATGATGAATCACCACATAGAGGGCAAGCACATGAAAATCTATCTGGATAAACATCAATTTTTCTCTTGTACTTTTCTGTAAATGAAGCATCAAGAATTTTTTGAAGTTTATCTTTGATATTATCAAGTGTGTTATTTTTAACAATATTATCCATGTGAAAAATTATAACAAAGAAAACCAGCAAGTATTCAACTTGTGGGTAGTTCACTCATTGTTCAAAGCATCATAAATATCTTGTAGAGAAAACTCTCCATATTTGTTATGGAGATTATTCATAATTATATTCTCTTCAGATTTGATTTCAAGCAATTCATTTTCAAGTTGATTTACTTTTTTTTGTATTTCAGTTGCTTGATTTTGAAAAATAGAAAGCTCACCAGATACATTTCTGTACTTGGTGATAATATTTTTCATCTCATCAATTTCTTGTTTTGTGAATTTACTTTCCATCATCAATAACTTTAGCAAACACGAACCCTTCACGGAGGCAATCATAAGTGACACCATCAATTTTCAATGGTGTTGTCTTACCAATAGGTTTGATAATTACATCATTTTCTTTGAGTTTTGAGTCTTTACCGACTTTTAGAACTCTTGCAAATCTATTGAACTTTTCATCAGGAATATAAAGACCTGATTCAGTTATAGTTTCATCTTTGATGTCTTGGATCAAGATGTAACCATTCTTCATTTCTATAGGAATATCATTCATAATATAAAAATAACAAATCTCATAAATAATTTATATAAGACACAGAAAATAAATTCAATAAAAATTATGGCAGAATTGACAAAAGAACAGATTGCAAACCTTGACACAATCAATGTTATTGAATTACCAGACAAGAAAATGTATAGACTTGAGTCTGTGTCATCAAAGGGTGATCCATTGATTACACAAACTATAAAAAGTGGTGATACTGAACATGCTCCATCAGCAGATGCTTTGTGTAAAGTAATTGGTGCTGTTTATCCTGAATGGTGGGGAGCAGTTGGTGATGGTGTCACTGATGATAGTGATGCTATACAAGATGCAATAGATAATGCAGGACATATTCCTGTTGTACTTACTTCACAAAAGGGTTATCTTGTAAAGAAAACAATTAATTTAATTGAACCTTTTGGTAAAGAAGAGATTAATCGTGATTTTGGTTATCGAAATGAAAACGGAAGTGCATATAATTGCTATCAAACGTTGATAGTAATGCACGACATCATAGGAGATGAATCACTTGCAGGACCCGTTATTAGAACTGGTTCAAACATGAATAGAATTGAGGTTCATGGAGCAATAGTAGTACGTAATTCAAGTGATGATGCAGTAGGTATTTCTTGTGCAGGTACACAATTCAAGTATAAGCCTTATGACCCAACCTCTGGTCCAGACAATATTAATACTGGTGACCTTGGTGTTATGCAGGATATAAAGATTAATGCTATTATAAAGGGGCATGATGGCTTCCCGTATTATGATGCAAGTGATAGTGCTGCTACTGAATATGGACTTGGTAAAGGCACTGCTGTACTCTATGGTGGTGGTAATGGTAGTGTACTTGATGTAAGACATATTTATGGTTTTGAAAATGGTGTTTGGATAACATTTGCAAATGGTTGCACTATCAACATTGGCGAGTGCGGATGCTTCAATGACATAAAGATTGATGGTACTACTAAAACTTGGGGAGGTGGTGTTACCCGTAATAAGATTAGACTTGATACACACAATCTTAATAAGGACTGGGGTTGGGTAAAGAATGCACATAATAATAACAAGGATATATCAATAATTTATATTGCCAGTAATGCATCTGTAAATCACCCAAATGTTGAGTGTGCAAACAATGAAATAAGTGTTGGTGGTAATAACGATGTAAATTATTACTGTACATATAATTATATTGTCAATAAGGTAGGTAACTCTTCATTCACAGGTAATAAAATAACAGTATCCAATACCTTGGTGGGAAGAAAGGTAAAAGGAAATTGGTTACCTGTTAGAATTAAGGCTGATAGTTTTGGTACAAGGGTTAATAATGGTAATAGAATATGTAATGATATAACCTTTGATTATGATACTATCTCAATTGATTATGCTCTTAATACAGAATGTAGTCCTGTAATTATTGATGGTGATACGCATAATGCTTGCTACAGAGGTTTTAATAATACTGAAGAAGAAACTACTAGATTCTTACTAGATAAAGTAGCTTATACTTATATAGAAGGCACTACTGTTCTTGATGATGATTCTAAGGAGCTTGTTAAAGGTGCATCAAAGGTTCTTTTCCCACATTATTCACAATTATATAAATGTCATGTTGTTGATTCAGTTGATACATCAAATGCATCTACATCTACATACAGCATGGGTCATTTGTATATTTTAAAGAACTCTACTTTAACAGATTCACCTCAATATCATGCTGCTTATGGTTGGCATAACAATAAATTTGAGCGTCTTGGTTATTATGTAGATACTTTTGGATTGATTAAATATAGTGGCAAAAGATTCCTTAAATAATCCTATAAAAAGGTAATAAACAATAATTAAATAAATATCATTATGAAAAAATTAGCAGAGTGGTTATGTAGTTTTGGTTCTGATAAGTATGTACATTATATTGTATGTCTTATTGGGACATTAGTAATGTCAAAGATTCTTGTACTTTTGTGCCATTGTCCTGCATATAAAGGGGCAGTAGCAGCTGCAATTGTATTCTTCTTTATAGGATTGTTTAAGGAATCTTTTGATACTATTTATGAGAACTTAGAAAAGTATGATTGGCATGATGTAAAGGCTGATGTATTTGGTCTTATTACAGGGGCACTGTTGTCTTTCCTTTAATGCTAATTAATTACTAAATAATAATAGGGGGATTATTATATTAAATATCCCCCTATTAAATTAAAATAAAGTAAATCAAAAATTAAATAAATTAATAACAAAAAACAAAGAACAAATGAAATATTTCACAATAAGAGAATTAACACGTAGTGATACAGCACAGAGATTAGGTATAAATAATGAACCTACAGAAGCTATTAAAGCCAATTTAACTGCACTTGTTAAGTATATAAGATACAAAAAATAAATTCAATAAAAATTATGGCAGAATTGACAAAAGAACAGATTGCAAACCTTGACACAATCAATGTTATTGAATTACCAGACAAGAAAATGTATAGACTTGAGTCTATGTCATCAAAGGGTGATCCATTGATTACACAAACTATAAAAAGTGGTGATACTGAACATGCTCCATCAGCAGATGCTTTGTATAAAGTAATTGGTAATGTTGAAGAATTACTTAGTAAAATTTAAAAAAAAAGAAATATAATAACCGATCACATTTGTGATTTTAATAATATAAAAAAATATGGCTACAAAAAGTTTTAGTTATACAATTAGTTCAACAATCTATGAAAACAGTCCATTCAAACAGAATTTGAGAAATACATCAAGTGCTGTACCTTCAGATATTAATTCTATTAATATTATTGATATTAAGGTGACTGCTACAGCTATTGTAACAGATGAACTTACTCTTGGGCTTGGTTTTTCATCAACTAATTTGACTTCATATGATCTTACTTACCCTGATAATACGACTGCAACAATGACAGTTACAAGTAGTTCTTCATCATGGAACTCATTGATTAGTGCTGTTAAAAATACTGGTGATGTAATTTTATATGGAAGCATGCAAGGTCAGTCGAATACTGGATTGATAATTGAGGTTGTTGTTAATTACACTCCTGTTACTTCAAATACATCACATGGAGGTATTAGTTCAGGTAATGTACCTGTTTTATCAGGACCAGTTGGTGGTGGTTCAATTCAAGGACCTTCTGAAACAAATGTTTCTAATTATGTTTTTTTCTCTTCGTATAATAATACTGTACATGGTGAAAATGGTGAACCATCAATGATTTATATTGTTAATACTACTGGTCAATCATATGAACCAATTAAATTTAAAGTAACAATTACAGTACGTGATTTACCAGATGGTTATAATTTTTATTATGGATATACAGAATATCCAACAGATGAAAATGAAGTTAATAATGATAATGATGGAGGAAATTTTACAATTTCATTTGATATTAACCCATCAGATATGGATTGGGAAAAATATTATAATATGTACACAAATCGTGGACAGATTTTAACTTTGTATTTATTATCACAAGAGTTTAAAACAAGTGCTGATGTTGAGGTTTCTGTAGTCACTTGGAACCCAACAGATAAGTCAGTGACATATTCAACAAGTTCTCAAACTGTTAATATTGATGCTATCACAGGTGTTAATAACACACATTATGAATTGAATTTTGTAATGTCATCTGGTGGTAGTACTAATTTAACTGGATTCACATTAAATGGTACAACATTGACAATTCCTGCAGGTAGAACTGCTGGAACATATAATGTCAATGTTACTGCATGGGGATGGGATGGTAGTTTAGGAAAAACTATAACAAAGGGATTCAATCTTGTAATTAATAAAGCAAATGCACATATATATTTTGAACCAGATGATGGTTGGACATATGATGGTACATCACATTCATTGGGTACTGTTTCATATTTGGGTGATGGTGATTTGTATTATGCACTTACTACTGTAGAAGGAAATGTTAATAAATCAAGCATTGACGCTGCTGTTGCAAGCTATATTAATTATGGTGGAACATTTACAAAAATACATGATGGTGATACTATATCAACAACAAATGCTGGACAATATGTGTTTATGGCATATTCAACTGCTGGAATAAATTATAATGCAAGTTATAGTCCAACAAGTCCATTACATTATGATGGCACATTTGATGTATATAAGGCAACACCTACATTTGAAGGACATAGTGAGAGTGTGAATATATCTTATAGTTCTATTGCAAGGGCATCTGTGTCAGCAAGTGTAGTAGGTACTGTTCACTATGGAACAACCACAGCAATGGGGTCAACAGTAACTATTTCAGACCCTAAAAAACCAGTTATATTGGCAACTAAAGTTTTTGAAGAAGGTACAACTACTGTTTATGCTTGGTTTGAACCTACAGATAAAAGAAATTATAATAATGTTGGTTCAACAACTTCAGGATATATTACAGTAACTGCAACACTTACATCAAAAGAAACACCAACAGTATCATTCCAGTATTCGACAAGGACATATAATGGTTCAGTTCAATATGAGCAATTCAAATCAAATGTTGCTGGTAAATTGTATATAAAAGAAGATGTTGTTTTGACAAATTATAATTATGTAATAGGGACTAAGACAAATGTCGCCGCTAATACTTGGACAAATTGTACTCAAGCAACTTATCCAGGTGTATGGCATATGAATTATTATTTTGTTCCAACTGATACTTCAACTTATAATAAGGTTACACCAAGTCCACATGATTTTGTGATGCAGAAGGCTGATGATAATTTTACATTCAGTCCTGAAAATATAACAACAACATATAGTGATGCTGGACAAAATGTAACAATCACATCAGCAACAGGTGCTCATGGTATATTGAGTTATAAAGTGGCTGCTGTTATTAAATATCTTGGAGGATATTCCTCTGAATATTTAGGATACAATCCGACAAGAGGTTGGGAAATAACAAGTGGAACAACATTACATATTCCAGCAAATTCAGTTTCAAATGCTGGTACTTATTACGTGACGGTAAGAGCAACATCTGCCGAAAGTAGTTATTACAATGAAACAACAAAAACGGCTAAGTTTTATGTTTATATTAACAAAGCATCAATAAGACATGACACATTTACAATTTCACCAACATCAGAGACTATATATAATGTTGGAAAAATAAACTTTACAATTACACCTGCAAATAGTTTAGGTTCAGTTACATATTCTTCAAGTAATACAAATGTTGCTAATGCGTTTACAGAAGTTGAATATTTACAAGGTAATGGTAGTAGTTATTTGGATACTGGACTATATGGCACAAATGACACTGAAGTTGAGATTAAGTTTGCACAGACAAGCACATCATCATCATATGGACTATTTGGTTATAATTCAGGAAATTTAAAAATTTCATTATGTGCGAATGGTAACACAAATGCTTTGCAAATATTCGGTGACCAATCTCAACAGATAGCATTGATGACAAGTGGTACAGTTATATTTAACAAGTCATCATTGAAAGTTATACCAATTCATGGTGCTGAAAGTAATTATACATTTGCAAGTGAAAATAAATTTACAACTGAAGGAACAATGAAGATGTTCTCATATTATGATGCTACACATGCATTACCTGGTAAAGTTTATTATTGTAAAGTTAGAGAGAATGGTAAATTGGTTGCTGATTTTGTACCTGTTAAAAATACATCTGGTGTATATGGAATGTATGACAAGGTAAGAAAAACTTTCTATACATCAGAAACAAGTACAGCATTTACTGGTGGTAATGTATTTGGTAATAACACGATTGTTTCTTATGTTGGTTCGGGTAATTGTACTATTACAGCAACTGATTCTGGAAATTCAAATTATGAATCAGCAACAGCAACTTGTGATGTAATGTGTATTAACGATTATCTTGATGAAACAAAATACAAGGATACAAGTGGTACATTTGGATATAATATTACTTCTTATGGCACGCCAAATACTCCAACTCTTAATACAACAAACTTAACTGCCGCTGGTGGAACAATTGCAGTATCAGGTAGTACTGTTATAAATAATATTTCATATTATCAGAAATATCACTTCCAGACAAACTTGTACAGTGATTTACAAAAAGGTACTAATACTGGAATCGTTTGGTATAAAATTACAAGTCAAGAGTTTTCACCAAATTCAAGTGGATCACTATCATTAGTTATATCAAGATTTTCAATATCAGATTCAACAGTTACACATACAACAATGGATACAGATTCTGGATATGATATTGTATATGTTGCTGCATATAATACTGAAAGAACATCAAATGTATCTACTCCTGCTAAAGCAAGTGTTCAGAATAAGGTTGAATCTATTTCAATGACTTTTGATAATAATGTAAATGTTATTCATCTAGTTGGTGCACCTCCAAAACATCAAATTAGATATAATAATACAGCAGAAGTATTTGTTGATGCACATTATACATCAGGTTCAAAAAGTGATGTTTCAAGTTCAGCAACAATTACTTCTGAAGATACAACAATAATAAAGGTAAATTAAATACATAAATAAAATAAAACAAATAAAATAATAAAAATATATGGCTAAAATTTTTGCTAATAATGTGGGATCTACTAGGATAACTGCAACATATAAAGACGGCAATGTAACTGTAACTGATTTTGTTGATATAAGTGTCATTAAGACAGCTGGTAATTTAACAGCAGCAATATACAATAGGACATTTAATGGCTCGGCACAGGACATTGCTACTATAGAAAGCAATACTGGTAATTATTACTTTGGAATTGGTTCTGGAACAGGAACTAATAATGCACCAACAACTTGGGGTCCAGCAAACACACCCCTTCAAGCAACAAATGCTGGGACATATTATGTTTGGGCAAAGTGTGATGAATCAACGAACTATAAAGAAGTTGCCGCAAAATATATTGGAACAGTAACAATAAGTAAACGAAATGTAACAGTTACTGCTCCTACAAAGACAACTAGTGCATTATCATATACAGGTTCTGCACAAACACTTGCTTCTGGTGGTGTCACAAAAGTTACTAATACATCAATTACTGTAGGTACAATGTATTATTATGTATCAACATCATCAACAGCACCTACTACATTTAGTACAAGTACTTGGAAAACAACTGCTACAGCAATTAACGCTGGAAGTTATTATATTTGGTATTATGCTGATGTTGATGATAAAAATAATGCTGGTACAGGACTTAAAACAATAACATCATTGACAGGTTCAACACCAGTTGTAATTTCTAAGAGAAATGTAACTGCAACAGCACCTACAGTGACAGATAGAACATATTCTGGTTCAGCACAAACAATTTTCAATGCTGGTCAAAGTACAGATGGTGGTGTGATGTATTATAGTGATACGTACACAGCATTCAGTACTTCATCTAGTTCTTGGAATACAACGATGCCTTATACTCAAAAGACTAATGCTGGAGATTATACTATTTACTGGTATTGCTATGTGGCCGATACAAATAATAATCAGCAGAAAAGTGGTGGAGGAACTATAAACACAATAAATTCAGTTACAGCAACCATTTCAAAGAAGAGTACATCTGCACCTATCCTTACGGCAGGTGGTGGTAATTCTGTTGTTTATACAGGTTCCCCATATTATGCAAAGGCTGCAAATGCAACTGATAATCCAGCTGGTTCAATATGGTATTATGGTCCGTCATCTGGAAGAATGAAATATAGGATCGACGCGTCTACAACTGCGACTAAATTAGATCAAATGTCTAGAAAAGATGTTGGTATAACTACAATTTACGCTTATTTTGCTCCTAATGATAGTGATAATTATGCACCCTCTGCTGCTGCAACAACAACTGTAACCGTTGGTGTTCAGGCTGATTTATCTATAACAAAAACAAATTATAGTGGAACTTATGATGGTACTAAACATATTAGTTCAATTAAAATTACAAATTCAGATTGGACTGGAAAAACTATTGTAAAAGGTATAACTTCATCATATGGTACAACTGTAACAGAATCTGGTGTTGCTAATACAGTATATGAATTATATTCATCAACAAATGCAGTACCTACAACAACTACTATATATTATAAAGTTACAGGTGATAATAATTACAAAGATGCTACTGGTAGTGTAACATTCCTTATGAATAAGAAGGATGGTTATTTAACAGCAACGACAACAAACAGGACATATACAGGTTCTGCACAGGACATCGCTACCATACAAACAAATTCTGGTAATTATTACTTTGGATTTGGTAATGGAACTAGTTCTACAGATGGACCATCATCTTGGACAAATAATGTAAACACCAAACTTCAAGCAACAAATGCTGGGACATATTATGTGTGGGCAAAGTGTGATGAATCAACGAACTATAAAGCAGTTTCTGCAACATATATCGGAACAGTAACCATTGCTAAGAGAGATGTAACTGTAACAGCACCTACAGTATCAAATAAGACATTTAATGGTACAATATCTACACCAAACGGTTCACCACAAACGATCTTTGGTGCTGGTTCTAGTACAGAAGGTGGTGTGATGTATTATAGTGCGACGAACACAGAATTTAGTACTTCATCTAGTTCTTGGAATACAACGATGCCTTATACTCAAAAGACTGATGCTGGAACATATACCATCTACTGGTATTGCTATGTGTCTGATACAAGTAATAATCAGCAGGAAAGTGGTGGTGGAACTATAAACACAAAAAATTCAGTTACAGCAACTATTTCTAAAGCAAATGCTGTATTGCCAACAACCTGGAGTGGTGATAGTAAAGTTTATCATAAGGGACCAGCAGTATTGACAATATCTGGATATTATGGTGGAACTGTTTATTATAGATATGATAAGAATGGTGGAACAAATTGGTCTACTTCATCTACAACTCAACCAACAAGACCTGATTCTGATGGTGTTGGTAGTACATCTGTACAATGTATGATTAAAGGTGATTCTAATCATAATGATACATCTTGGTCATCTGCAGTGACACTTACAATTACTGCCGCTAAGGATGTTCATCATACATTTACATTGGCAAGTGATCTAACATATACAGGTTCTGCACAAAAACTTATTATTGGAACAGAGGTGCATGGTGGAACAATTCAAGTTGGACTTGGAACATCTACAGTAGCACCAAATACCTGGTCATCAACATATACAAGTATAACAGGTACAAATGCAGGAACTTATTATATTTGGTATAAATTTACCCATGATGCTGAACATGATTCATCTACTGATGTTTCTGCAACATATGTTGGATCTGTTACAATTGGTAAAAAAACTGGTTATTTGGATGCTTCAACAACAAATAGAACATTTAATGGAACAGCAACGAATAATGCTGGTTCTGCACAGGACATTGCTACTATAGTAAATAGTTCAGGTGACTATTACTTTGGAATAGGTTCAAGTGAAAGTGTTGGACCAACAACTTGGGGTTCAAAAAACACCAAACTTCAAGAAACAAATGCTGGTACATATTATGTTTGGGCAAAGTGTGATGAATCAACGAACTATAAAGCAGTTGCCGCAAAATATATCGGAACAGTAACTATTAGTAAAGCAGCAGGTGATATATCATTCACTGCAAATACAACATCATTTAGTTTCTATTGTACAACAAATGCTGAAACAGCAACAACAACTTTAGCAAACAATGATTTAACAATTTCAACCGCAGGTGCAACAAGTGGAACTGGAACTGTTAAGGTTACTGCTAATAATGAATGGAGTGTTCTTAATAATGGTAAAACATTAAGAGTTCCTATCGGTACGGCTGGTGAAACTGGTGCTGGTAAAACATATACAATCACAGTAACAGCAACAGCAGCAGCAACTAGTAATTTTAATGCTGCATCAAAGAGTGCAACAATAACAGTTGTTGTTAAATCACAAGTTCTTGAAAGGATTGAATTTAAGGTTAAAAATGCTGAAACTGCAACATTAAAATATGGTGAAACATCAACTGATGTTTCTGTAATTGCATATTATTCTTCTGGAGATTCCGCTAAAAAAGATGTAACATCAGATGCAGAATATACTTATAGTATAAGTAATATTGCAGTCGTGACAAAATAACCCATTAAATATCTAAATATTTGCATTTCCACATTTCCCATATGGGGAATGTGGAGGCAAATATAAATTTATACGCAACTAAGAATTGAATTATTGAGATGAGCAAAATAAAAGGTATTAATGTAGGTAAAACAAGAGTCACATCAACATATGATGATATTCTAAATGACAAGTTTCAATCCAAATCAGATTCAGTAGATATTATTGTTGAGGCAATGGATTTGGAATCTGGATCTATATCAATACCATTAGATTCAATAACATATAGTGGTAAAGAAATAGAACAAACACCAACAATAGTTATTGACATAGATGGTGAAGAAGTTAAGTTAGAAAAAGACAAAGATTATATTGTATCATATTCAAATAATATAAATGTTGGAATTGCCACTGTAACAGCAACAGGTATTGGAAATTTTAAGGGTGTATTAAATGCAAATTGGAATATAACACCTGCTAAACTTTCAATTAGTTCAAATGATCAAAGTTATGAATATGATGGCAAATATCATGGAACAGGTGTTATTGTAAATACAGATGTAGAATCAAAACAAATAATTTATGGAATTGCCGCTGGAGTATATACATTAGATGATGCCCCCCAAATAAAAAATTATGTTGATTCACATCAAGTATATTTTAAAGTTATTTCTAACAATTATGAACCATATGAGGGATCATATAATCTTGAAGTTACACAATTAGAAGCAGAGTTGTCATGGGGTGACTCAAATTGGATTTATGATGGTGATAGTCATCAAACTATATGTAAGGTAAGTAATCTTGTTGAAGGTGATGAATGTGATGTAATTTTAAAGAATAATGTAATTTCAAATATTGATAGTATTGATGTTGAGGTAATTGAATTGACTAATTCAAATTATAAACTTCCAAATAATACGAAACATACAATTACAATTTCTCCAGGATTCTTCATCAAGCAATCTGGTAACTGGTTTCCAGTCAAGAAGGTATATAAGAGAGTGTCTGGAACTTGGGTATTACAAGATATGCAGAGTGAAACAAGGAAATCAGTATTTGATGTGAACAAGAATTATGTGAATAGTGAAAATCTTTAACTTGATTTTATAAAATTATAACCAAGAAACTCCACAAGTATTCAGTTTGTGAGATGAATTGACTCTTAATATATATAACATAAAAATATAACTAAATATTTAATTAATAAATAATACCGCAGGAACTGTGGAAATTGACGCTTGTGGAGATATGAATCACTAAGTGGTTCAGCCCAAGAAGTCCATAAGTTTTAGCTTATGGACAGTTCACAAAATGGATTTTCATAAATACACTATATGAAAATTATTTCCCAAAAGGGAAAATATACAAAAAACAAAAATATATAAAAAACAAATTTAAATTATGGCAAAAGATGTTTTAACAAACGTTAGTGAAGTACATGATAAGAATGTTGTAAATGATTACATTCAGCAGATTAAAGCTGGTGGTACGACTTACGATATTGCTACACATCACAGTATTACGTTTTTTGATGGTCAAGGAGATCAAAACCCTATTAAATGGAATGGTATTACTGACCTTCAAGTTGTTATTCCTAAAATTTCTGACCTTGTAACCAACCCTATTCGTTTGGTTGGTACAGTTAATGCAGTTAATGGAGAGGGCAAAATTACTTACACAGATGGTAGAGGAGAAACTGATCCTAATAAAATTGGTGACCTTGTTTATATGGCTGCTGATTGTACATTTAATGGACAACCTTGTGAAGCAGGTGATATGGCAGTTTATGCTGGTCAGCCTAAAGATGGTGATACAGGTACATCAAGTGGTTGGGTTATTGTAAGTGGTGAAAACCAAGTTACAATTAATGGTATTGGCAAGGATGGTACTAGCACATTCTCAATCAGTAGTACACCACAAAACGTATTGACAGTAGAAGGTAAGAAACTTTTACTCAATCTTGACTATGGTGACATTTATGACAAATTTAGTGCAGAGAAGAATGTTAAACAAGAATTAACTACTACTGGTACTGTTACTGTTAATGGTGTTTATGTTGGTCTTACACAGGCATCTGGTACTTCATTGGACATCAGTAAAGCAGTTTCATTTAATAATGCAACAGCTGTTGCATCAGATGCTGTTTCAATTAATGAAAAGGTATTAACTGCTGATAATTTCGTTTGGAATTCTGGTACTCTTCCAACTCTTAAAAAGGAGGAAGTAACTGTTAATATTTCAGATGGTCGTAGAATCACCAAGGGTGCTGACAGTTCTACAGGTATGTTTGTTACAAATATTGATGCATCTGTTGTTAAATCCGCTGTATTAAATACTGATACTGGTCTTGATGGTGGTAAACCTTATATTGCAAGTGCAAGTACCACTACTTCAGGTACTCAATTATTTGTAAGTGGTGTTCACACAAAAACAAGTGATGACAAAGGAACTGCTGATTTCACAGTAATGACTTATGGTGTTGATGCTTCAGCAAATACATTTGTTTCAGGTCTTTCTGCTGAAAGTGAAACTTCTGGTGATCTTTTGGCATCAGTTGCTGTTGGTAAAGTTTCACTTGTTGAAGGTAGTGGTATTCTTACAGGTATTTCTTCTGCTACTAATGGTGCAATTGTAACTGGTGTTAGTTTTGGTTCTGTTGCTTCTAATGCAGATGAATGGTTTGTACGTGGAGTTAACACTAATGGTTCTGATGTAGTTACCAATGTAACTGCAATTTCTGCTGCTACTCTTGTAGAAGATGGTAGTACTTCTTTGAGGACATCTGCAATGGTTAGTGCAGAGGTTTCGAACCATGTTCTTTCATTCACTGTGGGTGATGTTATGAAACCGGTATCTGTTTCAACTTCAGCAGCTGTTGTTACTAAAGGTGGATTCGTTAAGGGTGGTGTTTCACTCACTGGTCAATCTGTTTCAAAGGCAAACTTTACACAAAGTGCTCTTAAACAAGAAGATTCAAAATTCACTTACAAGAATGTACTTACAGGTAATGTCACTATGACAAGTTCTTCAGTTGAATACTTCTTTGATAAGAAGAATGAAACTGTTCCAACTTATACTTCAAGCACAATGAAACTTGATGTTGCTTTTGCAAATGTTTCAAAGGCTGATCCAACTATTGATGGTACACTTACAGCAAGTATTCCTTCTAATACTGTTGTTACTGCATTTGCAAGTGCTGGTCAACTTCCTTCTTTGAGTGTAAAAGAAGCAACTGGTACACTCACAGGTAAACTTAATAGTACAGCATTGGCTACTGAAAATGTTTCATTCTTGGGTGTTGATGAAGATAAGATGAAGAAAACACAATTGGCAGGTGCTTATAGTTTGGTAAGTGCATCTACATCATCAGATGGTTATATTGGAGTTGCTACGTCTGGCAATTATCAATTGGATGGTGGTATAGCAATAGTTCCTCCAAATACATTTATTGCAGATGTATATGTTTCGTCTTCAAAATTGAATCTTAAGGTACCTGATACACCATTGGATGTCTTATGATTATGAAATTGAATCTGATAAACCAATAGAGTATGAGTACACAAACAACTCAATCATTCTTGTCGGTTCATCAGTTGCTCAATAAAGAATTAATAATCTCTAAATAAAGTTTAAAAGGACTCATTTTATGGGTCCTTTTCTTTTTTGTTATGTTTAATTATATAATATAACTGTTTTATAATGAAACACAAAAGACTTCAAATTTTAGTTCCACAATATAAGGAAACTGAAGAAGTTATCAAGTTCCTTCTTGACTCTATAGAGTGTCAAGTTTGTGTTGATAAAAATGATATTGGTGTTGTTATTTGTTCTGATGGTGGAAAGTATGTTCTTGACAGAAAGTTTCTTGACAAGTATTCATATGATATAGATTATGTTGTTTGTAAACATAGAGGTGTATCTGCTACAAGAAATTCTGCTTTTCTTCTTTCTGATGCTGATTATATAATGTATTGTGATTCTGACGATGGATTCTGTAATACATTTGGTTTGAAAATAATTTTTGAGAATCTTGACTTAAATGAGAAAGCAAATACACCAATTGATATTTTAAGTACACAATTTTATGTTGAAACATTTGCTTCAGAAAATTCAAATTGGAATTTAAGAGTCTTTGATCATAATTCAATTTATATACATGGGCGTGTATATAGAAGAGATTTCTTAATGAACAATGGACTTTATTTCAATGAAAAGATTTGGGCAAATGAGGACTCATTTTTTAATATATCAACAAATTTTTATTCAAAAAACACAAAGATACTGAATCTTCCTGTATATTGTTGGAGGGGAAATCCAGAATCTGTTACACATGATCCAAAATTCCTATTAAAAACAATGCATCAATTGGTTTATTCAAATGAGAGTGTTGTTGAACTAATGTTACTTTTGGGTAAGGATAAGAAGGAAATTGGAAAGACAACATTTGATTTGATATGTAAGGTTTATCTTGAAATGAATAAACCAGTTTGGCACGAACCAGAAAATTTTGAATATAAAGATATTACAATAAAAACTCTTCAATGGTATATTGAAAAACGAGGCAATCTGTGCTCTGCATTGACAGATGATGAAAAGAAAGATGTTCTTCAAAATGCAAGAAAGACACAGCACTATGGAACTATTGAGAGTATTACATTTAATGATTTTGTGAAAGGAGTTATGTCATATGGTAAGTAAAAATAAGAATGAATGGGTTATTCATATTTGGGGCAAAAAGAGAGATAAACTTGAATTAAATAGTGTTGAAAAGTTTCATATTGATATGCTTAAAATGTTTCAGGAACAACATTCAAAGTTTGATAAAGTTCTTGTGAATATTGCTTTAGATAATATTGATGATATGAAATTGTTTGATTTCTTGAAAAAGAATGTTGGAAATGTAATCAACAATAAAAATGTTGAGTTTAAATATTGTCAGAATGATCCTTTGCTTTGTGAATGTGTTACATTTAAACCATATGTATTTGATAGGATTGGTGAAGATGTGAATATATTTTATAGTCATTTTAAGGGATATAGAAGTTTTTTTGTTTCAAGAAGAGAATCATTCCCGATGAGAGTTGTTGATTTGAGTGAGATGTTCTGGTCATATATGATGTATTCATATTCTATGAACTTTGAAGATGTACAAGAAAAATTTAATGAGGGTAAATGTGTTTATTGCTGGTTTGTATTAAAGGGAGCAAAAGAACTTGATTATTATAAGACATATCAAGATACACTTCAAAAGGAAAATCCAGAATTTGCTGATATGATTGAAGATGATTTAGGAAAACATTCTCCAGGTAGTTTTATTTGGTATAATATGAAAGATATTGGTGAATCATTGAAAAATAAACCACTTGTGAGAGATGTTACAATGGAGTTTTTGAAAAATGGATCTGTTAGAAATGTATGTAGTTTATGTACTCATTTTTGTGAGTTATATTTACTTCAATTCTTAAAAGAAGATGAATGTTATTCTGTAAATGATTTTAATGATGCATTTATCAAAATACAAAAGAATTTATATTTGAGTCTATATCCATCAAAGAAAATTGGAAAAGAATTACTTGATGAGTTTAATAAATACTTAATTGAAAATGAATTGATATAATGAAAGGAGAGATTTGAAATCTCTCCTTTTTTCATAAATACTATATGGAAAATAATAATGAAATACCTGTAGATTTTATTAAAACCGATTCTAAAAAGTTATCAGATGTCCAAAAAAAATATCGTGGAGCAATTATCCATGTCCATGATACAAACAAGGATGACTTGTATATTGGTAATTGTAAGATGACTGATAATTTTAATATTGGAACTATGGATGAGAATACCAACACAATTGCTGTTGGTGGACTTAAAGCATCTAAACTTGGTGATTTGAAAGATAAATCAATGAGTCAAATTATAATGGATATTGTTTGTCCATTGACATATCCAACTGTAACAACAGATCCAAGTATCACAATTTCATACTCTGGAAGTACACTTGTAAAAGTTAATACAAAATTACCAGTGAAAGAAAATATTTCTTTCACTGCTAATCGAGGTAAATTATCAGATGGTTCAACATATGCTGGTGAACTTGTAAATAACAAAGTCACTCAGGTTATGAGTCCTGATAATTGGGGAGGTACAAGTGCTGAAACGGTATATGAAATTACGGGTACTGGTGAATTTGCTGACGGTGAAATCCCTAAAGATAGCCATGGTAACCAATATCAATCTGGCCAATATAAGAGTGGAACCGTGACTACAAACCAAATTACAATAACATCAGTATATCCAATATACATAAACACTGATAAGATTACTGAGATGACAGAGATGCCATTGATTGATTACAATACAGAACGGACATTTCAGGTTACGATTCCACCTGAAGTTGATGGTACATTAGATAAATTTAGAGTTAATTTACCAAGTACATTTACTTCAAATTCTACATTCACAGTTAAACAATATAATTCTTTAAGTGGTAAATATGACATAGACATTAATATGGTTAAACTTGAAAATGAAAATAATCAGTATATCAGAACTACTGATGTGAATGATACCAAGACAGGTATTGCAAAATACGAAATCAAATTGAAGAAATAATATATGGCACAAACATTTGACGGTGCAGTTAAATTCCCAAATAATTTTGATGTCCAAGTAACTAAACCTTTGGATACCAGACTTGTTGTTGATAGTGTTGATGATTTGACAAATGGTTCAATATCAGCACCATATCAAGGTATGGTAGTGACTATCAAGGGTGAATCAGAATTGTGGATATTGAAAACACAAGGTATTGAGGAATCACGTAAAATCAATAATTGGGTAAAAGTATCTGGATCTGGAAGTATAGATGATAAACAACTTAATGAGTTGAGGGAATCACTTGGAATATTGACTGATTTGGTTGGTGTTCCAGATGGATCAGAAGAAGATGCAACAGGATTATTTAGAGAGATTGAACAGTTGAAAAAGGGCGGTGTTTCGTCGTCGCTTGGATATACTATTCCTATTATGACGCCAAAGATGGCATCATCAGCAACAAATGATCCATTGCTTGATTTTGATGAAAATACTGATGCACATATTTTAACAGACTATGATGCAGGTTCACTTGAAGGTGAAACTGAAAATCAGACAATAACATCAGTCAATGGTACATACCTTGATGTGATGATGAGAGCAATCCGAAGTTTACAGATGGAGGTTGCCAGATTGAAGAACTCATTTACTTATGGTATTGATTCATACACAAATTATAAAACTGCTAAATCAGTTACACTTGGTGATTATGAAGATGTAAAAATAGGTGAACCTTTGTGGGCAATTGATCCTGGGTATCTTTCAGAAGTTCCGGACTCTTCTATATTTAATACTTTTTTGGACCAGAATCATTCATTCACAAGAATTGGTGATGGCACAATTAATGTCAGTGTAGAAGGTCAACTAACATTTGAAAATTGTAGAGGTGTGTTTAACGACGGCGACGGATCCGGAAATGATTTAACTTTGTATCATCTTAAAGATTCAAAACTCATTACATATCTTGTGACAGATAGCCCAAACATTGTTATGAATCTTATTTCAATTGATGACAAGACAAAGACAAGAGATGTTTATTTCTCTAATTTGATGAAAGGAAACTCTGTAAACAAATATGGATTTTGTGTTGTTATCAGCAGGAAAGTAAAGGATAAAAATACAGAGAAAGGTTTTAATTATGTTTATTTCTCAATTATAAACTATGAAACTGACAAGAAAATATATGAAGGATATTTAACTTCTGATGGTACGCTTTCAGATACAAGAGTTGATTTGGATGAAAGGTATTCAATTAATTCACTCACATTTGATAGACTTACTCTTTCAAGAATGAAGTTTTACACAAAGTTTGAGGATTTCAGTGAAGAAGTTATTTCATCTGCACCAAGTGAATCAGATTATAAATATGAAGTTGCTCACATCACAATAAGATCTGTTGAAAATTCAACAATCTTAAATGCAATTAAGCAACAACTTAAAGATGGTGAACTTGTATGGAACAAGAGTAGCAAGACTCTCCATATCAAGTCAAATGGAAATATTTACTTGATCGGTGCTAATACAAATGTAGACACTGGTGACAGTGATAGTGATAATAATAATTATGATAATATGACAAATAAAGAAATTCTTACAGCTCTCCAAAAAATGGGACTTGTAATAAATGTTAAGTATAAGAAGGACTTAAATGGTGTTGAAACTGATGAGATTGAATCTGTGTCAGATATGTCACTTGCACCAATTTCAGATTTCACATTTGTCAATAGTGATACTAATAAGAAGTTTACATTCACTGTTGATACAGAAGGAAATCTTGTTGGAAAGGATAATTCAACACAGACTATTGATGAGTTTATGACTGAATTGGGTTCAGTTAATGCTGGTAAATATGATGAGGAATCATATGAGGCAGTTAGAGGATTCAGTTCTGATTTTCTATTCAGAAAGAGTAGTATATATAATTTGGATAAAGGTGTTAATCTCACATCTGATGCTGGAAAGAAATCAGATAGATTGAGAGTATCATCATTCTATGCACCAATAACAACAGATACAGCACATGGATGTACACATTCATTTATTGAATTGGAAAATACATCAGAGGTTGATATTCCATTGACAGGTGTTTATTTGCACTTTTATAATCCATCTGAAAACAATTATAAAGGTGGTGTTCATCATCTTGCTCTTGATGGTGTTATTCCAGCTGGTGGTACTTATCTTGTAAGAGGTGCAAAGCATGCTGAATTTGAAGATGAGTCTGCTTTCATTAAAGTAAAGACATTTGATAAGGAATGGTATGAAAATGGAAAACTTATTTCATTTGAACAGATACCTGTTATAACAAAGAATTCAGTTAAAGCAGATGGTACAACAGTCACAGAACTTGATAAAGATAATAGTTTAATCAAGACTGCATATAGATTCTGTTTAACTTATGGTTTACCAGAACTCAAAGCGACAGATGAACTTGTTAAGATTGCTGATAACAGTAGGTCATTAGATATTAATACTTATGATTTGAAAAATTTCCCAAATAGTATTAAGAATCCAAGATTTATTGACTCTTGTTCTTATTCTACATTTGCTGATGTGGCAAAACAAACAGGTGTTGATAATCCTTGGTATATCAATGGCAGTAAAGGTGTTGGCATTACAATTACCGCAAATACAATGTTTAGACTTATGTTTGCTTTGGATCCAGCCAAACAAGCATTTAATGGATTTAATGCAAAAGATAGTTCTCGCGTTAGATATAATAAGGGTTTAGACCTTATGGTTTTAAAATTGGACAAAGAGTTTATTGGTTACCCATTTAGTGATGAAATTATCAAGATTGATAGATATACACCAAAGGCATCATTTGAACACAAAAATGTAATGACTGACAAGACACAACTTGACACAGAGAAACCAAATATGGTTACTTGTTCATTTGGTGTTGATGTGTATAATACAAGATGTTTTAACTGGATTTCTTGTGGGACATTCGATGAATATGTTTGGATAAGGAAACAAGGTGATTCAAAATGGACAAAATTCCAATCATATACAACCATATCTAAAGATAATATTGAAGTAGATACATTCCCACATAGAAAGGAATATTCAAAAATTGTGAATAATGCCGCTTATGCAAGAATTATTGATAGATTTCCTGGTAATAATGTTTTGTTTACTTCACATAAATGTGTTGTTGTGTTTGATTATGTAGAAAAACCAACCATTTATGAATATGTTGTAGGTAGACCAAATAAAGATGGTCAACCTGATGCTAATCACACTAATGAAGTTTATACATTTACACTTTATCCAAGAACATATGAGGGTAGAGTTTATCAGATTACTGACCAACAGGGTTTCCATTGGATCGAATATCAAGTATGGGCTGCTTCTGCGACTTATCTTAATTCAAAGATAAGTGAGGATATGTCAAAAGCAGAAAAAACATTCCCTATACTTATTAACACTGGTGATATGACTCAATCAGGTGCTCGTATTAATGAATGGCTGGATTATTATAATGCAGGTAAGTGTTTGTTCAATCACCTTGAGCAGATCAATTGTGTTGGTAATAATGACCTTTGTCCTATAGATCCAAATGATTTAGGTACTGGTAATGACTCTGATAAATCCAATTCAAGGTTCTTCCATTATTTTTATTGTTTTGATGTGAAGGATAGTGATAGATATAAACATTATTCTGTAGAAAATTCAGATAATGCAAAGTTTTTCTCTGGTGAAACACTTGTTGTAAAGTCTCATACAGGAACAATTACAACTTTAGATGGAGACATTGAAATTAATGTTACTGATGATAAATATATTCCATCATTTTATTATTTCAAGACTAATGGTGTTTTATATGTTATTGTAAATTCAGAAATTCCAGAGGCTGCTTGTCAAAAATGGTTTGGACTTTGTTCAAGCAACAAGCAATATGTGAATATATACACGGGTATTGAATCTATTACTAATGGACAATATGATGAAACAATTAACTATTTTACACCATTGTATGAAACTATGTTCGCCTGGTTAAATGATAATAATGAAAGTAAGAAGAAGATTGTCGTAGCAATGCATGAGATGCCATTTACCGTTATTACAAATGCTTCATTGTCAAATAGGAATAATACTTATTTACCAAGTACAAGAAACTTCCCTCTTGGAACAAAGAGTAGAGTTGGATCAAATGTAAATCAATTGAATTTAAATGAGAACAGAGGTACATTCTGGTGTTCAAGACTTCTTGAATATTTTGGATGTAAAATTGTAATTGGTGGTCACAAGCATACTTATGCCTTATCATATCCAATCAAGGAAAGATATACTTGGACACATGATGGTACAACACATAAAAGTGGAGATATTATTGATGGAAAATATGACATTAAACCTATGAAAGAAACACTTGCTGACGAGGCGGGTGAAAATCCAGAATATAATGTATCTTGGTCATTGGAACTTAATGAAAAAAATAGAGAATCATTTTATATCGATTCATCTGTTGAATCAACAACTACATTAAGTACTACAAAGACACCATATATTCCATCTGAATTGTATAAGGAATATGGTGAATCTGTATCAGAAATTCAAGGTAAAGAACGATTTAGATGTTGTACACCAATTGATATAGATAAGAATAAAAATCCAAATTATGATGGATTTATTACATACTCAATGTGTCAAGCAACTGGATATAAGTTGAAGTCAAATAAGGAACTTCCATCAAAGGCACAAGTGTTCTCAAAAATTATTCCTATGACAACACATGGAAGAACTTCTGATAGTCCAAGTGCAGAACAATTATATCCAATGTATAGTGTTTTGAAGTTTGGTAATAATAATTCTGAATTGAATGTTGAGATGGCTCGTATCACAGGAATATTTGCTACAAATGGTACAGATACATTTAATCAGTCAAAATATGGTAAAGGACCAATGAAGTCACAATATTTGTGTACAGTAGAAAAAGAAGATTGTGATAAGGTTGTTGGATGTGTTGATGATTTAAATGAACTTCCAGTTGATAAGTCAGGTATAAAAGTATATATAACAAAAGAAAATAAAATTTATGTATCTGTATATAATGTTACTAAAGATACTGAAGGTAAAGAAAATATATCAAAATCTTGGAAAGAATATACAGAGAGAATGTATGGTAAGTGGTTGGATGAAGATGCAGCAATTACAAGATTAAATGACCACATTGCCGAACCAGAAACTGTATCTGATAACAGATACTTACATATCAAATTTTAATATATATTATGAAGGTTAAGAAAGGTAATAAGATATATCCTATTGTTACAGATAATGATGTTATCGTGACGAAAGGAACCCAATCACTTAAAACACTTGATGTTGTATTAGACAACCAACAGAAAGAGATCGACAAACTAAAGAGTAATGTAAAGTATATTTACTCTTATGGTGGTGTTGGAGGTACAGGATCTGGGGGAAATAATGGTGGGGGTGGAAGTAGTTCTTCTCCATCAGTTATTGCATTGTTGAATAATCATCAGTTACAGAATGGTGGAAATGCTCTTGTTCTTGGAACACCAGGAAAATATCCACTTCAAGTAAATGTGAGAAACAGTAATGGTAATACTTTTTATATAAAGATTACAGTTAATGGCACAACATCATCTCCAATTCCATTAAGTACATCATTGAACATGAATACTTATACAACAACACTTAATCTTCAAACAAATGATGAAATCAGTGTTGTATTTCTTGATTCTGATGGAGGTATTCTTGATGCAATTACACAAAGTTATATTGTCAATCCACATACATTTAGTGTTAAGTTTAAATATAAATCAGCAGATGGAAAAAGTGAGAATGAATTTTCAGAAGAAAATGAATACTTTATTGGGAGTACTGATCAGTTAAATCCATTTATTGATATTTCATATAAGATTTCTATACCTAATGTAACCAATGTAAATATTGAATATAGTATTGGAGATACTGATGGCACAGGAATTAAGCAATATGGTAGTGTAACTGATATTTCAAATGAACATTTGAAATTATATCTTGGTGATTTAAAAAGAAATGAAAAAGATTTTCTGATTGAGACAAATACTGGTAACTATAATGTAAATGTTAAACTTGTATATTCTGTCAATGGTTCTGATGTTACTGAAGAAAGGTCATTTACATTTACTATAATTCCAAGTTACTTATATATAAATGTAAAGAATACACAAAATTTAATATTTAACAGTTTATCTGATGTATATTCTGCTATAGATGATGGTACTAATGGTATTCCTGTCAAATCTATAACAGAAGGATCTTACGCTTCATTCTATTGCAAAGTATATCAAAATAAAATCAAGACAGATAGAGCACAATATACAATTCATTGTGAAACATATAAATTATTTGATTCAAGTGAATCTGATGGATATGAAAATGGAGATACACCTGCTTTCTCTGCAACACAAACTGTAACTGAACAGATTGAATCATCGACACCATTCTCTGTTCCATTTGATGAACCAGGCATATATCAAGTTGTGTTTTATACACTTGATTCAAAACCTGAATATGATGCAAATGATAATAGACCAACAATAAAGTACATTTATGTAAAGAAGTCTGAAAGTTCATTAGACTGGTATCCAGAAAGAGGTGATAATGGTATTGAGTATCAAAGTTATTATTTCAGGGCAAATAATGGTAATGATACTTATTCATATAATTTTCCAAAATTATCATCTGGTAATCAGCCATTGGAATTGAAAATTTCAGATAAGTTCACTACAACCATTAGTAATCCTGCTTGGGGGACATTGTTAACAGGATGTGATACCACAATTCTTTCATTGGGTATGCAGTATAGTGAAATAAACACAGATACCGCCAAAATTCTTGAAACATTTTCTTCGTCAAATACCAGCAAATCTGATATAACATTATATCCAGATTATATATTTGCATCTTCTGGTGAAATTAGAATACCATATACAAGTAATTATAATAAATCTGTAAATGAACAATATCATCTTGTTCAAATTGTTAGAACAAAAATTGAGGGAGAAAGTAATACATTTGCAACATATCTTTATATTGATGGTATTCCAGAAGCGGTAAAGACATCAACAGATATTAACAATTTGTATATTGAAAAGATTGTATTGAATAATGTTAATGTTTCATATAATCTTATTGAATTGCAATATATTAATAAGAAGAAATATTCTGTTGATGAACTTATTTTCCAATATTATTTGAAGTTCAAGGAAAAGATGCTTCAGAAGCCAATATCAAAAAGTGAACTCACAATATATAACCAGATGAAATTACATACACTCCAATTTAATGGAGAAAGTGTTGTTATGGATGATGAAACATTGTTATATACAATTTCACCTGATATGCCTATACCTACAATGATGATTTCATATCAAGATGCAACAACAGATACTGCAATTTCAGAATTTGAAACAATATTGTTTCAAGGTTATGCTAATGGTGATCGTTCATTTGGTAAAAGAAAAATTAAATTATTCTGGTGTGATGGACTGAAAGAGAATCGAGAAACATCATTTCATACAGTTGAGATTCCAACAATTACTGGAAAAAGCGGTACTGAACTCACAGCAGATTGGTATGTTGAACTACAAGGTACTTCAACAATGAGAAATAAGATTAAGAACTTTACACTTGGTATTGCTACTGCATCTAATGATTTCAATGAAAGTATATTGGTATCACCAAACTATGATGAAAATGATACTTCATCATTCTTACCAGAAAGTTCTTGGACAATAAAGGCAGATATTTCTGACTCTGCTCATGCCAATAATACATCTATTGGTAAATTTGTAAACAGAACTTGTACAACTTTTTCAACAGGACAAGATTATTCTTCAAATAAGACTGCACAGTATATTAAGAATACACTTGAAGGTTTTCCTGTGATGATGTATTTCCAAATACATAAAAAGGTATATTATTTTGGTATTTACAATTTTAATATGGGCCGTAGTTCATATTATAATTTAGGCTATCATACAGCAAAAGACATGGAAAGTATGATAAGTAATATCACACCAAGTAATAGTGGTGATGGATTTTGCTTTTCTAAATCAACTGGAGAAGTTGTAAATGATTTGGTTGTTGGTGAAATTCAGGATAACTTCCCAGAATTTGATTGTCATCAATTTGATCCAAGTTTATTGTTTGATGATGGAACAAGTAACTACACAAAGATGTTTGGATCAAACTCAAAGATTACTTATGGTGCTGATATTGCCCATGCAAAAACAACATTGACAAATTTTGTTAAATCTGTTGCTGAGGCGGGAACATATTGTTTTGGTAAAATTGGTAAGCGTTTTGTTTCAAGTGAAGATCAAAACACACATAAATGTGTTGATAGATATTCCGAAATAAATTGTGTACCAAGTGTTAATCGTCAGATGAAGTATAATGGCAATGATATATCATGGTATGATTTTAATGGATTTACTTATAATACAAATGGTGTAAATGATCCAGATATGCTTTATAGGTGTATTGCCACACAATTAAGTGGTGAAGAAGGTGAGGCAAATGTACCATATCTTGATTATACATCTGCATCAGAGTATTATACAATTTGTATGGCATTTGGTCTTATTGACTCTGTATTGAAAAATATGAATATCAAGTCTTGGGATGGCCGAAAATGTTTTATTGCATTTTATGATATGGACTGTGCTAATGGTGAAGATAACTCTGGTGCTGAAACTGTATCATATCTTGCAGCAACTGATTACTGGCATTCAGATAAAGTTGGTACACTTAATCCTGTAACTATTGATTGGGATTATTGGGATGATAATGTCGGTAAAGGTTTTGACTGTAAATCAAGTTACATTTTTGCTATTGTAAAATATGCTCAATCTGTTCTTGGTGATGATTATAAATTGACTAACTATCCACAAGATTTCTGGGTGAAACTTCGTAATGGACAATTACAGAGTGCTGATTATTTTGTTGATAATTATTTCAAGTCTGGTATTGGTTCTGTTCCAACATATCTTGCTGCATTGAACTATAAGGTTAAATATCTTTATAAGGGTACAATCTTGGATGAGAATGGCAAACAAACTGAAACAAGATTCTTGGCAAACAGTGCTGCTTTTCATGGTAGCCGTGTTGAGAAAGTAAGAATTTGGCTGAAGAGAAGATTACACTTCTTGGATGCAATGTTTAATGTTCAAAATGTAAACATTTCTATTGGTGGAGGTTTTTATGTACCAAAAGCGAATACTGATGCTTTGGTCGCATTAAGAAATAATCCAGATGTTGTTATTTTGTCAGATGCATTTACTACAACAAATAATAATACTAATTTGAGGGCAAGTAAAGGTGTTGTTGTAAATATATATGCACCAACAAATACACCATTTGTTATGGTTAATGGTAATACCGAAGTATATCTTCTTTCAGAAGGTACTGGTAAGCCAAATCCAATATCTGTTACTTTTGCACAGGCAGCATTTACAGCCAAGTTTTATGGATCAACTGAATTTACAGATATTTCTATGGTTGAACCATTTTTAACGACAGCATATCAAATTGTATCTAATAAAATAGAAAATATAACGTATGGAGGTACTGGATTACCACCACAAGGTCATGATTTTACAATAACATCTACATCTGTTAAGAAAATTAATTTTAATATTCCAGAATATTCTGGTAAATTGATTATTACAAATAGTGGACTTTATGGTAAGGCAATAGATACATTGAATGTATCAAATTCTAAAATATATGGTGAGTGGGATCAGTTAGATAATTTACAAACATTAAATATTTCATCTGTTGATGCACCAATAAATGATATAACGATTAAGAACTGTAAACTTCTCAAAGGTGATAATTGTTCTATATCAGGAACTTCAGAAAAACGTACATCATTGAAGAAACTTGATATGAGTGATATTTCTGGTAACTTTAATTTGTCAAATACTGCAATTGAAACTATAACTATGTCAGCAATTGATGGTGAGGAATCTACATTTGAAATTAATGGTGACTCATCATTAAAATCATTGTCATTAACTGGTTTTAATAGTATCAAAATTAGTGGATGTATAAATTTGGAATCATTGACAATTAATGAAGGTATAATAAATAAGTGTAAAGAAATTTCTATAGATATTCCTGCATCATATAGTTCATATCAAAATGGAGAATATGAACCAGTGTTAAAGAATTTTAATTCTGATATTGGTAGTGGTGTATTTGATTTTACTAAATATGATGAACTCGAAACATTAACTGTAAAGGGATGTTATGGTGTTGAAGTAATAAAGATGCCTAACCATCAAGTTAAAGTTAAGACATTACAAGAAAATGTAAATCTTGAGTTTGTTGATACTGTTGGTGATATGTCGATCATTTCATTAACTGGTGATTACACTTTCTATATGTGCCCACGTTATGGTATGAGACAGAGTTGGAGTAGTGGTGATAACAGTTCACTGAATGGTGTCAGTATATATGATACTGAAAAGTCTGCTGGAAAACAATTTTCAAAAACAATTTTAACAAAAATGTGTGTTGATGAATCTTGTACATCATTAGCACATACATTTGATAAAGGATATTATGGCACCAAATCAAAATACTTGGAAAGTTATTATAAAAATTCTTGGGGACAGTATGTTAAAAATAATAAAATAAGTAGTTTAGAAGCAACTTGGTTTATTAATAAAGTAATTGCTGGTGAACCTTTAGATGATGCTTACATTGGATATATTGATGATGATAATGGTATTATACATGACATATTTATTTCTAATGCTAATGTGGATAAATGGGAAACACCAAATATGACGAAATATATAACATCATTAGCAGGATGCTTTAAATTCCAAGATGGATTTATTTATACTGGACTTCATGGATATGAATCTAATGTTCCAAATTTAAGTAAATTTACATCACTTGTCGATATTTCAACAATGTATTATAGTACAGGTGTTACATTTATAACATCTGCTATATTGAGTTTACCAGAATCAAATAATAATAATGAATCTGCTGTACTTGATTGGACTGAAATAATAAAGAGTGGTGAAGTTAATATTACATTTGATGCTTTTAAGAACATATCATATCGTATTACTGATTTCACATCATTGACATTGAGTGTGTATTATTATGACACAAATAATAGTAATAGACTTACACTTTGTGAAACAGTTGATATGGTAGAATTACTTAATACAAAAAACTGGAATGGTGTTGATGATGTTAAGTATGTTACAATTAAAAAGAATGGTAATTATGTGAAGGTTATTCCATTTGAACGACTTACAAGATTTGTACAGTTCTCTTTGAATTCGACACAAGAAGTTGATTATAGAAACTTGTTTAATATTTGTCCTAATGTTACATCATTATCTGGGTTCCTTAATACAGATTTGTCAAAGGCACATATTGATGAAATTATGAAGAATTGTACAAAACTACAAACTATTACTGACTCATTCAATCATTCTGGTAATATTAAAAACGCACCAACAATAGATTTATATGATTTCTTTAATTGGGGAGAAAACACAGGTATTTCAAATTTGTTTACTTCATCTAGTACTTCTATAGGTTTTTCATTAAATAAGACTATAAGTAATGATAATTTCAATACTATTTTAGGATTACTTCATAACTATAAAAATTTGATAAGTCTTTCAAATATATTTAGTTATTGTACAATCACCAATTATAATAATTCAAATGAAATTACTCTTGCTGGTGATATGAATGGTGTCAAGATCATTAACGCATTATTTTATAAATGTAAGGGTACTGATAGTTCAGGTATAGATGTTCCATTGAATATTCGAAGATCATTCTTTGAACATTTGAAGAATGTAGTTTCTCTTGCTAATACATTTGTTGATGTACATTTTTCACATATGTTTACATTTGATTTCTTTAATAAGTATAACACATATGAAGATACAAATGTTTATGTACTTGATAATGGCACATATAAACCAGCTAAATTGATCACTCATAATTATGGTAATTCACTTATTACAGAAATGTATCATTGCTTCTATGGTGCGAAATTTTTAGGTTGTGAAAGCTGGTTTGATATGTCTACTCCAGACAATCAATCTGTATTGCCAGTAACAGATAAGGTTATTTATAATGGTTCCGAATATACTACATATTATACTTTGGTATCTGGAAAATATGTTGAACATACAATTAAAGAACCTGTTGCAGTTTCAGATAATAGAAATAATTTCACAAATTATGTTTCAAAGATTTCTATCGCTGAAAATAGTACAGTAATAACCAACCATGATATAGCATCTGAAATAAGTAAGTTTAGTACATATAAGATTTCTGATGTGATAAAAGGTTGGAGTGATTCAGATATTAATGTGAATATATATAAGACATATTGTTGTTTACCACCTGATATTTTGTTTGGTTGTAGTAGTGACTGTAATCTCACAGGAACATTTGGTAATTTGAATGTTGTTGGTGTGATTCCAAAAAATTTTGTAACAAAATGTTATAATGGTACATTTACAGATATGTTTGTGAATGTTAATATATTACCTAATGTATTTTATCATTATGATAAAGAAAATTCAGGTGATGAAAATTATATCAGTATGATACATGATATTATTATTGATAATGATAGTATTATGATTCATAAGTCTGATGATGATGTAACTGAATATAATCTTGTTGGTTCAAATGATGATGATGCTGTTGTTTTGTTCAGAAATAGTAGTGGTGAATTAAGAAGAAGGTATCCATATGAAAATGAGCATGCTAAATCACAGTTTGTATATGTTCCACAAAATTATACAATCAATACTAAATTGAATAAGGCATTTACATTTAGATATAATCTTCCAAATCAGATTGATCTTGTTGAAGGAACATTGTCATCTAAAGGTATTACTTGGCCAAGTGGAGGTGTTAAAATTTCAAATTCTCAAACAGGGTATGATTCATCATATGGTCCAGAAGATAGACCTGAATTGTGGCCATATTATGTACAATACTTCTTCCTTGCTGATAATAGTTTGGATTGGGATAATGTAGTAGATTTCAGTTATCCATTTATATCTGATACAGATGATGTGGATTATGTAAATAATATAGTAAGAAAATTCTCATCAGAATCTGTTGACATAATTAACACTTGGTGGCAAGAAAGAACAAGGGTTACTCGTGATATATGGGATAATAAAACAAATGGACTTCTTAATGTATTCTTAAACCTTTGTGGTGAAAGGGATATAAGAACAGGTTTGATGACGGATAAGGGTTGTATTATAAGTGGATCAATCAAGAAATATAATTACCCAAAACTTGATTCAATAGTATCTGGTAATTTAAGTACATTTGTAAATGGACAAATTTTTGATCAGAGTACAGATTCTGGTACACTTTCTTCAATTAATACAACAGGAAGTAAGGTTGTTATATTTAATGGATTTGGTAGAAATATAATATTACCATCATTACAAAATATGCCTGCTTCTTCATCAAGTGATCCAAAAGTTGTATTGCAGTGGAGTCAGGATACATCATTATTCTATACATTTATGTTTAATGATACTATTTCTGAAACAAATTATAAGTCAAGATATTTTGGATATTTATATGCTGATTTGAATAAACAAAATAATAAATCATATTTTAAAGATATTACTTATAAATATAAAGTGATTAAGTAATAGAAAAGGTGAGAGCTTGACTCTCACCTTTTTACATTTTTATCTTTTTTATTTCAAATGGAAATCCTTGTCCTTCATAAATCTTGATCCTCTCTCTGGCATGTGCCATTTCATAACATCCTGAATAGAGATCATCAGATATGTCATAGATATTTACAAAGTCTTTGTTAATTTTGTCACTCTTTCTTAAACCACGACCAACACTTTGTAGGATTGTAGAGATTGACTTGTAACTTGTGATAAAGAAGATATTGAAGATTCTGTTGATACTGATACCTGTTGATGATGTGCCAAAACTTGCGACGAGGATCACATCGTCTTTCATTTCCATTCTCTTTCTGATTTCTTCTCTGACTTTCTTGTCAATATCACCATCAATGTAGTAGATCATTTTGTTTGTATTCTCCTTTAACCATTTGAATAACTTCTTACCATAATCTTTACCATTGAACAAAACCATTGTATTTTGTTTGGTGTTGGCAATTAGTTTACTGATAATGTAGAAGCGTTTATCACTTTCATTAACATACTTGCTTTCAAGATGATACATATCTTTACCTTTACCAATTTTAACAAGTTGTTTCTTGGCATTTTTGAATGCTTCCTTTTGTTGGTCAGAAGTATAGTTCAATCTGATTTGACTAATCTTACAGTTAGATATAAATCCTTCTTCCTGTAATTGTTTTGCTTTGATGTCAACAACGATTGGACCAAAGTTTGTTTCAAGAGTAAGTCCATCAGCATATTTTGTTGTTGGAATTGTACCAGACAGACCAATTCTGTATGGGAACTTACATTGGTCCATAATCTTGATTTGTGACTTGCTACAAGCCTTGTGAACCTCATCGGTGATAACCACATCAAACTGATTGAAGAACTCTGCACATTCAGTTCTTAAAGATTGGTATGTACCAATATAGATATTAGCATTAGTTACTTTTCTGCATCCAGAATAAACCTGTTGGATTTTCAGGTCAAGTTTTCCATTGTTGTATTCAGTAAAGTCAGCAGTTGGTTGAAGAACTAAGTCAATACCAGGAACAACCATCATAATCTTTTTCACATTTCTGTGAGTGAGTAACCAAGCAATTATCATAAAAGCAATATATGTCTTACCAGCAGATGTAGCAAGTTGTAACATACATCTTCTATATTTCAATCCTTTGTATGCAGCATCAATCTGATAATATCTTGGCTTCTTTTCAGAATCTTTAAAGAAATCATCACACCATTCTTTAAACTCATCATAATCTATATCATTGTCAAACAAATCTTCAAGACCATCTATTTCACAGTTGAATCCAAATTCTTCACATATTCCAAACAAATATTTATAAGTTGAAGCGGGAAGATATTTACCTTTCATAAAATTGATCTTTCCATCCCAACTACCACTTTTAAAGTTTGGGGAGAATCTGGCGTTCTTGACATCTTTGTTATATGAAATACAAAGCTGATCATACTCTTTTTGAGTACATTCATCTATGACAAGATATTCTTTTGATTCATCAACATGTAATTTCATAACTAATCTTATTTCTTTAAATATAACAAAAATGGGGCGAATGCACCATATTAGACACATCAATCCCCACCATATATTTATGAAATTTTAACAACCCAGATAATTAATTCTGCTTTTCAAAGTCTTGATTCTTTCTTTATTTTTACCAAGTTTTATCGCTTCATTGAGTTGTCTTTCTCTTTCCATCAATTCTGCTTGTGTACTTTTTTGTATTTCAATAACTTCTTCATTTGTTAATTTTTTTGCATTTTGGATTAACCTTTTAAGTGTACCAAGTGGTATTTCTTTTTTATATAATCTATTTACTTCTTTTTGCAGTTCATTTCGTGATCTTTGAATACCATCATTGAGTAAGTTGTAAACAATTAATAATTTTCTATTTTTCTTGCATTTTCTTGATCTCAATGAGTTTACCCTATCATCCTTTGTGTATTCTGTTTTTACATATTTATCTACACCGAAGTTAAATCCAGAAGCGAATGTGCTGTCAAATTCTGCTTTTGAGTATCTTGACCTGTTTGTTGTTCCAGGCCATATACCATTATATTGTTTATCTTTTTCTTTGAATTGTTTTTTTACTAAACAATATATTTCTTTTCTGAATTTATCAAGTTCATTGTATGGTAATTTTCTTATATCTTCAGAACTTTCGAACCCTTTTGACTTGGAAACTTTGAATGTTGTATCTATTGAACATTTAAGAACAAAATTATTTCTTGATTCGTCTGATGGTGATTCATTTTTCTTTTTTTCTTCTTTCTTTTCTGTGATTTCTTCATCATCCTCAATCTTCATAACTTTCTTCTCTGTAATCTTGTCATAAAGATTTTCCATAAAGTCAATAGTTCTCTTTCTGATCTCTTCCATATCAGGTGCTTCTTGAAAGTATTGCGTTCTTGCTTCATAGGTTGAGAACAATTCTTCCATTTGTTCCTGTGAAAGATAATAGATTTCTTTTCCATCAAATTGAGGCATCTTCAATTTAAGATCACATTTTCCATAAAGAGCAGACATTGGGTTCTTTGCTTTCCAGAATGTGTAGTTTTTGTCACCAAACTTTCTCTTGTTCACAATATTACACATTGCCATTGTGAATCTTCTGTAGTTGATACCAACCTGACCAATTTTTGTGAAGTTGTAGTTCTTATAATCAATGACCTTGTTATTAGGAAGTGACATTAATTCTTTTTTCAATTTATTGACAGCATCTATATCAATTTCTTTATATTGGAGATTTTGAATTAACCATTGTAACTGGACATGCTTTGATGTATTGTTGAAGATATAAAAGTCAGGTAGCGAATGATGCTTTGCAAATTTTAAAAGAAGTCCATCAAGTGCTTCTTTGTTATCAGGTTTTGTGCAATCAACATCAATATCTAAAACTAATAAGTTTCTAATATCTCTTGTATAACCAGTTCCTATTGCAGTATAGTCTTGATAATAGTGGCATAGTTCAAGGAAGTTATATATTTTGTTTTTTCTCATTTCATATTGTGGAACCTTGAAAGAAGAGTCATTTTTCATAACAGATATGTCATTACTCTTTACTGAATATTCAACAAGACCATTTACATAACTGTTTGGAGTTTTTCTAAACATCGCCTTTTTAGGATCAACAAAGTACACAAATTGATACCTTGGATCTGTTGTTTTATATGCAATGAAATATCCATTGTCATATTTTAAATGAACAGTTCGAAAATTAAACTTATCAATTGGACCGCCTTTCCATCTTGGATCAACCATCTTGTATGTCCAAGTTTTCATGTTATGCTTATCAGGTTTGTTGACCTCAATCAAGAAGAGTGAGTCACTATGTTTTACTATGTCTGTTATTCTTCGAACCATAAATATTTTATCAAGTCTGTATAAAATATAACAATAACATAACAAAAATATGGCTGAAATTGAAAAGTCAAATCAATCAAAGGCGGCCACCATTGTAAAATGGATGCAGGACAATGCTGGGTTCACTATTCACGGTGCTTGCGGTGTTGCTGGAAATATATATGGAGAATCCGGGTTTGATCAGAACAATATAAGTGACCACGGAACATCTTATGGATATTGCCAGTGGCATAATGAGAGATGGACTGCACTGAAAAAATTTGCAGCAAATGCCGGTAAAGACCAAAGTGATGCGGCGACACAACTTTCATTTATGGTCCATGAACTCAAGCAGTCTTATAGTAGTTTGTTTAATACTTGTAAGACATCAAATAATGTGACTGATGTGTGTAGGCAATGGGGGCATGACTATGAAAGATTCGCTGGATATAGTAATTATGCCTGTGCTGAATACCAGAGAAGAATTGGATATGCAAATGCAATTTATAAGGGTGTTACTGAAGGTAATTGGGAAGTAGGTGACATTGGTTCAATGGTTGGTGGGTCAGCAGGTTCAAGTGGTGCTGTTGCTGGATATTTAACACCACCAAAACCAAAACCAAATATTCCTCCAGCACAGGGAACAGTGAAACCTGAAGAGATAACAAGTATGGGTAAGGTCACAAGTAAGAAATACTCTATTGTTACAGGTACACATATTAGACAAAAAGGTTAATAATAAAATAATACATAATGGGAAAGATTGACTCATCTAAATATTCAAACATCAAGAGTGCTCCAAATTCAGTTATGAAACTTGCAACGGCAGATAGGGTTCATAGTAATATTCCTGATGTCACCGATGACAGGAAGGCCGCTTTCGCTGCATTACAAAAGACAATGGTTAGTAATACACCGACTATTGGTAAGAAAGTTGTAACAAGTGATGAGATGTATGAGACAAATATTCTGAAGGGATCTCAAGAAGCAAAGACTTGGGTTGACAACAGTAATCAAAATAAGAGTAACAAATGAATAGTTATAACATATTAGAGTGGCAACAATACTTTGAGAAAACAGACAACAAGGTTGATGAGAAGAAAGATTTTCTCGACAGCAAAAACATTGTTTTGTATCCAGGTAGATTTTATGTATTGAACTATAACTCAAAGAAGAAAGACAGATATAATGCCAGACCGGTGATGTTGAGTCTTGGTATAAGTGTGAAGAACCCTGATTGCTTTCTCTGTATTGATTTGAGTGTGATGCCAAAGAAAATAAGGTTGCAGTTCATTGACATATACTTTAAGGTGTTCTATGATGACATAATGAAGCAGATGGATGAACATCCTTTTGTTGATGATGCTGATGATCAGGAACAGTTGAAGTTTTGTACATATCAGAACTTGTGTAAGTTGATACCACACTTTCCATTCAAGGCTGCCCTGAAAAGATACATCATAAAGAATACAAGAAAGATATATTCAGTTCCATTTACTGGAGTGTATAAGATTATCGGTGACTATTGTGATGAGAACTTTTATCAGAATGGTACAATAAAAGATGTTCAAGATGAATTTATTAAAAAATTAAGGACATATAAAGGATAATTTTTGTTATATTTAGTATATGAAACTAGAAAAATTGAAACAACAGTTTATTGACAATGGATTTAGAATTGAAGATGATTCTTTTATCCTTGAGAAAGTTGAGTATTCAACTATATCTATTAATGGTCAGGTACATAAACAACCTCACACTATGAGGTTTGAGATGAAGTATGTGGGTAAAGGTCTTATGTGGAATGATCATGGTGATTCTGATTCAGACTCTGATACAGATGAAACAGACTTGTTTGGGTTTGACATTTTGAATGATCGAGGGGAAGCAGTATATTCTATATTAATTAAAAACTTTGAAGATTTTACAAAATTAACATAATGGAAGATTATAAAGATTCCTTGAAATTTTTAATTAGCAAAGTGAAGTATGATAAAATTTCTGCTGGATTTGCTAATTTCTTAAACCATCAATATGGTAATGTTATTGAAGAAGGAAAGATACTTCAATATACATTTCGTGATGGTGATAGTCTATCAGATGTAAAGAAATTCTTTGAAAAATACTATCCAGATTTATGCGACGAATTATTCGCTTCGTAAAAGCACTTTGGAAATATATACTATATGGAGATAGGGTTTCATTCAATCAGTATGTTGATCGGATGAAAGTCTGTTCAGAGTGTCCTATGTTTAGGAATGACAACTGGACTTGTGGTAAGTGTGGTTGCTATATTGACAAGAAAGCAAAGATGACAACAGAGAGTTGTCCTGACAACAAATGGAGATAATTAATTTTATCTCCATTTTTTCATAAATACATTATAATATATTATTATAAATGATGTATAAAATATTGAGTTTTAATGATTATCTAAATAAAGATATTGAAACTTCTGTATATGTACAAGAAGTAAATGAAGGTCTTTACACGATGGCAAACAAAATTGCAAAGGGTAGAGTAAAGCATGCTCTTGCAAATGAGTTAGAAATGAGTAAGACTATTATGGATGGTATCAAAACTGGTCTTGAATCATTGAATGAAAACTTTGATGAAATCAAGAAAGGTATTAATGATACCCCAGGTAAAGCATCAAAGGGTGAAAAACAAAAAGTTTTGGAATCTATTACAAAACTTATTGAGGAGTCCAGAAAACAAACTTGGGATCTCAATGAACTCATTGATGAGGGAGAGATTGACTATGCTGGTTTTACAACTGATATTGGTCTTGCTTCAATTGCTTATTTTGGTATTATGTTATTCCCTGTAAGAATGAGTATCTTGATGCACAAGGGTTACAGATATTTCTTTGAACTCATTAAGCAAACTATTAGAAAATCACTTGTTATGCTTCAACTCAACTTTGACCAGTTTGAGAATTTGATTATTACCAAGTCATTCCAAAGTATGGGTTATATGCAGGAGATGAGTGAGAATGAGAAAATTTCAGAGGTTTATGGACAACTTCAGCAAATGTTGTTTAATAAAGACACTGGTACAATAAAAGGTAAGAAGAGGATTGACTTTGAAGCAAAATTTAAAGTCGCTATGAATAAGATTAAGCAGGATGCTGAAGCAAATAAACAACTTCATCAATCTGAAAATGCTTATAACTGTCTTGACCAGTATAACAATACATACACAAAGTCACTTGAAACATTAAGGCAATATTCACAAGAGGATACACAAAAGGAACTTGATTCAATCAAGAACTCAATGCAAAAGTTCGCTGCTGGTGATGTTGATCTCCAAGCATATGGTGAACTTCTTTGTGCTTCTGCTGAAGAACATGCTTATAAGGTATCCGCCTCTATTTATAATAGGTTTGCAAAGATGACTGAAGTGTTCAGTTTACCAAATCAAAAGAAGATGATTGACCTTATTCAAGCAGCAACAAAAGAAAAACAGGATGCTATTGATAGGGAAAATAACAGAATGAGAAAGAAGGAAGAAGAAAAGTTGAAAAAGCAGAAAGCTGACACATTTGAAAAAGAAGGTGTTGAACTTTTCAAGAAACTTGATAGTGGTGCAAAACTGGATGATTTCGATGATAAAACAAAGAAGTACAAGAAGGTCAATGTTGATAAAACAAAATGTACTTATGGTGCTTTATTGAAATTAAATAAGGAACAGCAGGATGTATTAAAGGGTTGGCTAACTTGGCATACTGAAGTAAGAGATAAATGTGGTGCCACTTTGAAGGTTGCAATTCCTGATGGTATTGGTTATGGTGGCTACTACACATATATTGATTACTTTGTTTCTATAATTGAACCAAGTCTTGTGTTGGAAAATACTTATAGTATTTTGAACTTTGATGAGTTCTTCTTATTTGAAAATAGTAATGGTAATAATAATTCTCAAAAAAATAAACCAAAGCCAAAACCCAAACCAAAACCCAAGCCAAAACCAGCACAAAAAGAGAAAGAAGTTCTTGACTTGAGTAAGGCAGAGGATCAACTTGGAGATACAAAGGTATTGTTTGTAAACAATAAATCAGTTGCAATTGCTGCATTAAAGGAGATTGGATACACAGTTCTTAGAGATGGTACATTTGTTAAAAATGCAGAGATTATTGTTGATAAGATTTGTAAAGCGGTCAAGTCAAAAGATCATAAGGTTAATATTTCAAAATCAACTTATGAATACTTTAAAAAGGCAATTGAAAAACTCAAGGATGAGAAGTCACATGACTATCCAACTGTTCAGAAAAATATTGATAATGATGATAACCAAAAAAGTGAGGATTAATTCCTCACTTTTTTTATAAAATATCAAACATATTTTTCAATTTATCAACAAATGCCTTTGATCTCATACTTGAATTGTAGTAACCCACCCATCTACAATTATTCCAGTTCAATTCACCAGTCTTACAATGGAACTCATCAAAATTAGGTACACCTTTCTCTTTAATGAAGTTGTAGTAAAGATCATAAATGGTGATACCAGATTCTGTTTTGTAAGGGAATGTGTTACACATCTCTATGAATTTTATTTTATTTAATGGACTTGGAATGTGTGGGTTAAAGAACCTGCATCCATATCCTTTGTTTGGAAATCTCCTAAAACACATAAGAAGTCTTTTGTACCAAATTCTTGTGTTTGCCATATCTAAAAACCAAGATTCAGTTCGTTCATTATAGATTTTCATATATCTTGGTTTTGTGTCAGACCATTCTGTATCTTTTGTGATGAACTGATCATCACTCCACATAATAAAGTCATCAGTCAAATCTGGAACTCTCTCAATGGCCGCTCTCACTTTTTCAATAATGTTAGCATCTTTATCGTGAGAGTAAATATCATCTTGCTTTACCCAAATGATGTCGTCTCCAAGTTCTTTGATCGGTTCAATTTGTGTTACTATAATGATTCTATTTAAACATTTGAAATATTTCTTGATACTTGCAACTGCTACTTTGATTTCAAAGTTTTTGTTGCCAAAACTCTTTACTCCAAGAGGTATTACAACATCATGTTTTTCACTCATATATCATAAATAATTATATAAATATTTATGTATTAAAAACTATGGCTGCTCCTGAAAAAATAGATTTTGATGCTTGTTTAAGATGGGCTAAATCAAATTGCTTTAAGTCAAGTCGAGGACTATGTGCCACATATGTTAAGAAAGCATTTGAGGCAGGTGGATGTACTTATGTTTCAGGTGATGGATATAACAATCAAAGTTTTTGTAAGATAAATGGATTTGAATTGATTGGCGAGTTTTGCCCAAAAGATAATAATCCAAGAAATGGACCACAATTTCCAAATGGATATGTTCAACAAGCAGGTGATATTTGTTTACTTCAACATAGTGGACTGGGACATATGTGTTGGTCATTTGGATCAACAATGGATGATTGGGTTTCAGATTATTGGCAAGTTCCGCCACAGCAGCAAAAGGGGACCGGTCCATATTGTTATGCTACAGGAATAACCAAGGTTCAGTTTTGGAGGCATAAATCTGTATTAAATGGTGCTCCAGTCCTTACAGAAAGTGCTGATGGTGTATCTGGTGGTGTAGGTGGTTCTGCTGGAGGTATTGTGTATAGTGGTGAGAAAAAGATTGATGTTACTAAATATTCAACCATAGCAAGTGCTTCAAATACAGTTCAGAAACTTGCTTCAGCATCTAATACATATAAAGATATTCCAAGACTTGATGGATTGAGAAGAAATGAGTTCAATTCCCTTAAAGAACAAATGATGAGTAATACACCAACTGTAGGTAGAACAATATTAGTAACTGATGAACTATATGAATCACATATATTGAAGGGTTCACAAGAAGCAAAGACATTTGTTCAAACAAAAGACAACAATAAAAAATCATAGTATATTTAATGGCAGATACTAAAGATACAAATACACAAACAGATAATTCTACAAATGAATCAAGTGGTGATTTCAGTGTATGGATGACAGCGATTAAAGCGGTTGCTGATTGGTATCAACATAATATTAATGAATATAATCAAAGTAGTTATCATCAATGTCCAGTTGTTTCAGCAAAAGTGAGATCCGATTGTTCTGGGTTTGTTTCTGCCTGTCTGCAAAAATTGGGGGCAATTAGTAATACCACAATATATTCATCTGCTGATTATGCAAGTCCATCAGGTGCTTGTGGTAAAGCATTACTTGCTGCTGGATTCCAAAATTATCCATATAATTTTGATGATTTAAGAGAAGGCGATATTTATTCTAAAGGCGGAGGTCATGTGGAGATATATGCTGGTTCAAGTAAAGCGTATGCTTGGGGATCTAATCATAATGTAAATTCACCAAAGAACCCTGGACTTCCGACTTGGATGAGTAAACAGGGATATACAATTATATGGAGATATAAAGGTGGTGGAACATTGGGTGGAGATCCAGGTTCAGGTGGTTCTGGTGGTGTTTTAATATATGGTGGTGATAGAAAGATTGATCTCACTAAATATTCAAACATTGAAAGTGGAGAGAATAAGGTTTATAAACTTGCTGGTGCAAATGAAAGGATTTCAGAAAGAATTACTGCAGAAAGAAAGAATGAGTTTGCTTCACTTAAAGAAACATTGTTAAGTAACACACCTACAATTAAAAGAGATATTATTATATCAGACGCATTATATGATTCAAATATATTGAAGGGTTCACAAGAAGCAAAGACATTTGTTCAAACAAAAGGCAATGATACAAATAAAAACAAGAAACAAGCATGAAGATACCAAATATAAGTGATAAAGATACAGCAACAAATGCAGCTGGGTTTAGAAACAAGAATCCTGGAAACAGGACAGGTAGAGATGATGTATTTGGAAGTGGACAAGATAGTTCAGGTCATCATTATACGACTTATAAAGATTGGGTGCATGGATATGCGGGTAATACAATGTTGTTATTGAGATACCTTGATGGTACAATGAAAAGTAGTTATGGACTCGGTAAAAGAAATCCATGTATGATTTCTGTGATTTATACTTGGGCACCACCAGATGACGGCAATGATTCAAAAGATTATGTTGAAAAAATGTGTGGGTATTGTGGTATTGAACCAGATGATAAAATACCTATTACAAGAGATATGCTTATTGCAATGGAATTGGCAAAAGGATTGATGGATTCAGGTTCAGTTCATAATAGTGAATGTAGGGTTGGTGTTGACAAGGCGATCGCTTATTATACTAAAAAAGGTGGTAGGTTAGATAATAATACAAATTTAGGAAAGGACACATCTGATCTCATTCAGAAATTAAAGAGTGGTATGTCAATTAAAGATATTGGAGGTTCTGCTGATGCCGGTTCATATGGTGCTGTGGTTGGGTATCAAACTCCACCAAAACCAAAACCAAATATTCCACCAGCACAGGGTGATGTTGAGGCAGAAGTGATAAAAAGTATGGGTAAAATTAAAAGTAAAAAATATTCACTTATTACTGGAACACATTTGTTTCAGAATGACGGATAAAAAAATGGAGAGGTTTCCCTCTCCATTTTTACATTAACTCTTGTGAGATTAGAGTAATTTTATTTCTGACTGCGAATCCAAAGTTATCAAGTGTTTTTACACACTCTTCAAAATAAGTTATCTGTGCCTTTATCATATTGACTTGCTGTTTCAATGCCACACAGTCTGCATTTGAGAATGACGCCTTTTCTGTTCCATTGAGTTTAATGTCATATCCAATAGTATATTCTCTGAAACGATCCCTTAATTGAACATCAAGCATCCCTTGTCTTTTGTCGATTAATATTCTATATGTAGCAAGTCTTTCTTGAACTTGTTGTCTATATGAAAGTTGAATCACTTGTGCTTCTGCGAGTTTTCTGTTCTCTCTCATCATATATACAAGTTCTGTAATTTTAGAGTTCCATTCTTTTCTTTCGTTAGAAAGTTCTTCTTCAAGAAGTTTGTTCTGTTCTACAGTTTTCTTGTCATCAAGTGGCTTCATTTAACATCAATCTTTTTACTTTTTACTTCTTTAAGTATTTCCTCAATATCATTTTGTTGATCGAAATGAACTACACCTTTAATCTTTTTACTTCTGATTAAAAGTTGCTTTTGAAATTCTTCAAACTCTTTATTTATTTGTTCTCCCATATATTTAAATATAACAAATATTGTCTCAATTAGAGTGATAAAATTAAGTCAACAAGTTCTGGTTGTGGTGGGCAATCAGTCTTATCAGTTCTAATACTTGTGTGTACAAGAACGCCCTTTACAAGACCATTATAAGCATTTTGATGGAAATCAAATGCCTTTATTACACCTTCTTTCTTGATCCATTCATAAAGACCTTTGTGTAAGTCAATGTTATCTCTGTTGGCAACATATAACATAAGTTTTTTTAATGACTCTAATTGCTTGTTAGAATATTTGTGCCATTGCTTGAAACCTTTAAAAGACTCTTTTAGCGTGATGATTTGACTTGGTATAACAGATGAGTTTACATAAGATTTTCCATTTTTCACCCAACCAATATTACACATTTCAATACCAACTGAATGAGTTGCCATATATGATGAACCACATTTACCAATGTGATAACCTTGGCATCCTTCAGGATAAGATCTGATAATTTTACCATCATAGATACTTCTTCCATCAGTGCTTCTTTGCCCGCCAATCACAAATTCAGTTGCAACTCTACCAAGAGAGTCATGTGCCCAATAATCCACGACGGATTTTGGGTCGTCGTGACCTGAAGTGTGATGTATGATCAAATAATCATTGTCATAATGTCCATTTAGATATTGACCATTTGGGAGATAATGGTTTTCAATATCAAGACCAGATGTTATTTTAATATTAGATGATAAATCAGTGTCCATAATCATATCAAGAGCATTGAGAGTTTTTGTACCAACAATGCCATCAGCATAAAGTCCATGTTCCTTTTGGAACTTCTTGACGGCTTGAGTAGTCTTATCACCAAAGACACCATCAGCGGTTACTCCAAGTGCCTTTTGAATTTGTTTCACTTTTTCACCTCTGCTACCTTTTTTATAAACTTCCATATTTTGCTATTTTATCTTATATGTAAAATTATTTATGCTGATAATCTAACATAAATATAATATATTGATTTTCAAATAAAGAATATACATTTATGGCAAAAGTTAAAAATTCATTAAGTACCTTTTTAGAACAGGCAATGATTGTAAACAACAACAGTCTTGAAACGATAAACAAGATTGGTGATGCAATGTCATCTACAGAAGATACTATTAAATTGGTTCTTACGGATCCAAATGACCCAACAAGAACGAAAGAATATTATATACCATCATTTAATTATTTGAAGTCTGAAATTGACAGACTTTCGAGAAGTCTTGAGACAATGACCAACATCACGAGTGGTGCTGGAAGTAGTGTCAAATTATCTGATGGTTCATATAGAAAGATTATAGCAAGCAAAGTTCCAAGCGAAGCACCAACAATTACAAGTGTTGACAATGTAACAACTTTTAGTTACAAGTCAAATTGGTTTTTTGAGGACATGCTTAATCCGTGCTTGTTTGTGACATGTGATTTCACTGGAAAAATTTCTGTTGATACAGAAAGGATTATAATTCAAAGGTATATTTTGAAGTGTGATACAAACAAGAAGATTGGTATTTTTGATGCGAACTTCAAGGGAAGAAATGATATTGATTATAAAGAGTTTGCCAATATTCTTTTGCAAAATAATATTAAATATACTCTTGATGAGGACATCAGGGATTTACCACCAAGACCAAAAAGATATTATGGTAATTTCTCTGTAATCAATATTGTTCCAGAAACTGATCCAGAAACAATGGCATCAGTGAAGAGTTATATTCTTGACACACTTGAATATACAGATTTGAGCAGTGGATTTGAAAATACAAAATTTCTTGAATCTGGTGATATTCTTGATGTTGTTAAACCATCAAGTAATGATCCAATATCAACAAGATATATGGTCACTTATGCTGACACATCAGAGAATAAAATTAGACTGAAAATAATCGAAGGAAGTGATGGCGTGTCTATTGGTGCTAATACTTTGAGAATTAGTGCAACAAAAGATAATAGAGTATCTGCTGATATTAATATTGGATACAATGAAAGACAAGTTGTATTTGTAAAGGCAATTGATCCTGACTCAAACATTCCATCTGTCAAGTGGTCACCTGGTGTTGGTTTTTATACCAATGAATTGACTTATCTTGATAGTACTGGAACAATGCAATCATTGCAAAGGTTCTATCAAAAGAATGTAACTGACTTTGGTCAAGTACTTCTGTCATATACAAATGACTATTACCCAACAATTAGAGAAGGTATTGTTCCTGATGCTCCTGTATTGAACTATGCTAATGGTGAAGGTGATTTTAAGATTGTTCAAATCAATCAGCAACTTACAGAAGTTGTTGATTCAGAATCATTTAGAAGTCTTGTGTCTGATAAAGCAAAAGCACAAAGTGAATTGAGCAATATTTCAAAGGAAATTGAAAAACAAAAAGAGTATATTCAAACAACTCAATTTGCTTCTACGAACGACAAACTCGCCGCACAATCTACATTGAGTACTTTGATTAAGAATCAAGAAACATTGACAACTAACTATAATAGTATTGTAAACAATATCAAGTCAAAGTATGAGTCAGACATTAATTACGCTCCAAAATATAGAGTAAGAGGTTTCTGGGATATTCCAGCATCTAAAATCAGTGAGTCATCAGGTGAACAAAAAATTATTCAGTTCAAGATTAGATATAGATATTTGAGTGCTTCTGGTAACACAAATAAGGAGGAAGAATATTCATATACTTCCGGTAATTCACAAATTACTGGTAGATTCTCTAACTGGAATGAGATCGAAACAAAAAGAAGGCAAAGAGTAAAGACAACTTCAAGCTGGGAATGGGAAAGTATTGATACTTCTGATCCAGACCAAGTAAATATCAATCAACTTGATATTCCAATCAATCCAGGAGAACAAGTTGAAATTCAAGTGAAGTCTGTAAGTGAGGCTGGCTGGCCATCTAATCCACTTGAATCAGTCTGGTCAGATCCTATTACAGTCGCTTTCTCTGACTTTGCCGAATTGGAAGCGGATGATGTGAGAGCATTGGTTGAGCAGAATAAGGTTGATGCCGCTGTTGCTAATGTATCAAGAATGTTCAGTAGCACATCAGCACATATGAGTTCAAGTTTCTACACCAATGACAAGTATTTTGCTCATACGGCAGAGAGTATCACATCAGGTTTCTTATCTCCTGAACAGACTCCAATCACATTGTATGATAAACTTCAAGATCTTCAAAATCAATTGACACAAGTTCTTGAACAGATTAATGGTGCAACTGGAAATATCAATGTTCTTCTTCTTGACAATTCAGATGAAAAGAAGATTTACACATTGAATGAAGGTGGAACAACGTATGTAAATGCAGGTGATTACCTTTCATCAATCAAGAATCTTGAAAATAAAAACGGTGCTATTGTAACAAAGACATTCTATATTGACATTTCTACTGACACACAATCTGGTTTGTTCTTGTTGAGTAAACTTGCCGGTAACAGAATGTCAATGTGTCCAAGTACAATCAAGAATGACTCTGGTAAATTGATTGCAGAGGATAATATTAAATCTGATAATGCTAATTGGACTGTAACTGAAAGAGCTCTTGGAAATGATTATGATAACTATGATAACATCATCACTCCATCTACAACAAGTAGTACTTACTATATGGAACAGGGTAGATATGATTTGGTTCCAATCAATTTGACTAACCCTGAAACACTTGATTTCCAAATGGAATCTCCAAGTATGTATCAGTCAGCACAATGTAGAGGTCAATTTGTTTATTCCCGATTTAGAGATATTGGTGATACATTTGATATGTATGCAAATGGAGATAAGAATGGTGTTCCTACATTCAATTATAAGTCAAAGTTTGAAAATAGTGAAATTAATTATGAACAGGATCCAGAATATTATGCTTCAGATGTGGATAGATTAGTTACTGATTATAACAATTTGACTGGTTCTGATATAAAAATAAAAATAACTAAAAAACTTGATGATAGTGTTAAAAATAAATTAGGGATTATTCTTAATAGATTACCAAAAACTTGGAAAAAACCAGAAACTGCAAGTACTAGACCAACTGTTGCATCTAAAATTTTGTTACGATCAAAGAACTTGAACAATTTAAATACTGATGATTTTAGTAATAGTGTCCAAAAATTAAAAGAAAGAGTATCAAGACTTAATAATGCAACTTCTTCAAACAGTACAATTATTCCAAAAGTTCAATCTGCATATGGATATGCTGACTGGGGTAATATCAATACTGACAAATTGCAAGATGTTGATAAACAACCATCATTCATCACAACACATAAGATTGGATTTGAAGATAAAGATAGATATGCTGTCGGTAAAGATACTTGTAATTCATATTTGTTCCTGAGTCCAGTGAATCACACAGAGATTCAGGTAGATGGTGATACTCTTGGATCAACTAAAAAGGTAAGTAATGGAGAACACTTGACGGTTCCTATCATTTATCAATTCAGAATGACAGATTATAAGAACAATATCTTTGGTGATCCTAGTTTGGATAGTACAAGTTTGACTGTAAAGAATACAAAGTTTGCTAATATCATTGGTATTGATATTTGGACTGAAGCAAATGCAATAAAACCAAAACAATATGATATTGTGGTATATTCAACTTATGATGCAATTGTGGATACCAATACAAATAAGATGAAGACATCAACACAATCACTGGTTAATGCAAGCACAGAAATTGCAACCAAATTGGACCAAGCAATAAAGAAGAGCATTAATCCAAATATAAAATAAACTAACAAATGTAAAAATGTGAAGCAGAAATACTTCACATTTTCACGTTTAATTTTACATAAATACTAATAGAAAAAAATAATAAAAAAACATATAGGATGAACAAAAATTTAAATTACAATTATGAGAACAGGTCTGTATCTCGCACAACTTCTGTATTGGCAAATGTTGAAATGGTATCTTGCAAAAAAGCAGATTTGAGTCGTCTTAAAGTTACTAATGATAATTTCTATCACACTACAGATACTAACGAGTTCTTCTATGATTGGGGAGGAAAGAGAAATAAGTTAAATGTTCTTGGTGGTGATCAAAATATTCAGTCTGAAATTGATAAGATTAAGGATTCTGTTGCTAAATTGGACACCAAGAAAATGGATTCACTTGAAGCAAAAGTGAACACCGCTGTTCAAACCGTTAATGGTGTTAAGTCTGATGTTGCTGATGCAGTTCAAAAGGTTAATGAAGCATCAAAGACTGCTCAAGATGCTGCTAATGCAGTTACTGATAAAGCAAGTAAGAGTGACATTGATGAGGCAATTGCTAAAATTGATTTGACAGGTTATGCTAAAAAGAGTGAAATTCCATCACTTGATAATTATGCTACTAAAGATGAAATTCCTTCAGTAGAAGGTTTTATAAAATCAGGTGATTTGGTTGATTATGCTAAAAAGAGTGATATTCCATCACTTGATGGTTATGCTACTAAAGATGAAATTCCATCACTTGATAATTATGCTACTAAAGATGAAATTCCTTCAGTAGAAGGTTTTATAAAATCAGGTGATTTGGTTGATTATGCTAAAAAGAGTGATATTCCATCACTTGATGGTTATGCTACTAAAAATGAAATTCCATCACTTGATGATTATGCAAAAAAAGAAGATATTCCTTCTGTAAATGGTTTTATAAAATCAAGTGATTTGGATGATTATGCTAAAAAGAGTGATATTCCATCACTTGATAACTATGCGACTAAAGATGAAATTCCATCAGTAGAGGGTTTCCTTAAAGCAGAAGATTTATCTGGTTATGCAAAGAGTGAAGATATTCCATCACTTGACAACTATGCGACTAAAGATGAAATACCATCAGTAGAAGGTTTTATAAAATCAAGTGATTTGGATGATTATGCTAAAAAGAGTGATATTCCATCACTTGACAACTATGCTACTAAAGATGAAATTCCATCAGTAGAAGGTTTCCTTAAAGCAGAAGATTTAACTGACTATGCTAAAACTAAAGATATTCCTAATCCACTTGTAAAGAGTGTTGATGATAGTGAGGCAACTCAAACAAAAGTTCAATTTGGTGTTGATGAAACTGGTAAATTAACTGGTAGTATTGCTGCTTATGATGTTGATGGTGTAGTTCAATCTAAAATTAATGATCTTAATCTTGATAGTAAGTATGCTCCTGCTGGTTCACTTGATGGCAAGCAAGATAAATTGTCAGCTGATCAACTTGCTGCTTTAGATAAAGTAAATACACTTAACTTGGATGGTAAGCAAGATACTCTTGCTAATGCTGATGTTCTTTCAAACATTACTGCTGAACAAGTTAATGCTTGGAATGGCAAACAAGATACTCTTGCTAATGCTGATGTTCTTTCAAAAATTACTGCTGAAGAAGTTAATGCTTGGAATGGTAAGCAAGACACTCTTGCTAATGCTAGTGTTCTTTCAAACATTACTGCTGAACAAGTTAATGCTTGGAATGGTAAACAAGATACTATTACTACTGTAACATTACCAACTAATAGTATTTCTGATGATTGGGATGGTGAACTTTCTACTCTTGATCAAGATGGATATGTAAAAGCAAATGATCTTATTAAATATGTTGAAGCAGCTATCATGAAAAAAAAAAGCGATGAGTCAGCAGTAGTAACTGAAAAAAATTCTTATGCTTATATTACTGGATATTCTGAAGGGGATAAAGAAACAGATATAACTGTAGACAATCCATTTAAACTTAATCCAGAGGGAAAAACAGAGATAGTATTCTTAACAGCAAATGAAATAGGAACATTTGAGGCTGTTCATCCTGATGATATTACAGAACCAATTAAACCAGTTATAAATGTACCTACTGGATATACATTAACAGAAATGTCTGAGTTTAATGCTGCTGGTAATAAATGGGATGAAGTAAAAACAGTTTGTCCAAATTCAAGATATGCAACAAAAACAATAAATGGAATTGTATATAATTCATATACTCGTTCACCTTCTTCTGATATGGATCTAAAAGGTCCAACAAAATATAAAATAACAATTAAAAAAGATTAATATATGGCAAGTTATAGTTCAGCATTAACAATGTCAGATGGTTTTGTTATTAGTGCTAACAAACCAATTGATGTTAGAACAGTTGTAGATACATATGAAGATTTAGCAAATGTTGCAAGACCTTATACGGGTATTGTTGTTGGTGTAAAAGGTACTGCTGATTTATATGTTTTAACTTCAAGCATAAGAGGTGTAAAGAAATTATCTAATTGGGTAAAAGTTGGCGGTTCAGATTTCAACCCAGAAGATTACACTTCCTATTATGGTGTAAAGGTAAAAGACACTCCAGAAGAACTCACATCTGTTGAGAATGCTTATCAAGGTATGCTTGTTTATGTAAAAGACAATGCAGATACTTCTGAAGATGAGAGTGGACTTTATATCTTGGCTGGTGATGATGCAACTGTCATTACAAACTGGAAAAAGGTGACTTCAGGCGGCGGTTCGGGTGATGTACAATCAGTTATTACAACTGATGGTACAATCCCTACATCAAACAGTGGTATCACAGTAACTAAGCTTGATTCAACTGATGTGGAAGAAGTTTATGCAGATGATGAAACTGGTTTCATACCTAATACTTATTATACAAGTAGAGGTTTGAATATGTATCCATCCAATGACGGTGATGATACCAATCAAGTTCTCAAGAATGTTGATTATATCACATTGAGAGGTGATGACAATGGTTCTTACATCAGATTGTATTCTGGATCAAATACTTATCCAAATTGGATTACAATTCATTTTGCAAGTGATACAGATACTTCTCTTGGTTTCAAACAAGGTGACATCAAGTATATTGATGCAGAAGGATCTGAACATGTACTTGAATCAGATACATTGGAACTTAAAAAAGGAGTTGAATACATTTCTTGTATCAAAAATGTTAAGTTTGGTGGACTCACTGAAACAAGAGTAACTGGTGGAGTAACAGACCCAACCAAATATGTGTTCAATTCAACAGGTAGTAAATACTATGACTTGGACATCTATAGTGAAAATGTACTTCCAAAGGTTACTGCTTATTCAAATGGTACAGCAGTTCAACTTTTGACAACAGCCGACAAGACTGAAATTGTAAATATGATTACACAATCAACAGAACCAGATTCAATCACTGATGAGGAAATCATGGGTCTGTTTGATAATAAAAAGATTTAATACAAAATAACTTTGAGTGAGAGTGGCAGATAAAAAATTTTTAGATTATGATGGTATTAAGAAATATCACAATGAGCTGATTAAAAATCTTAAAGACCTTAACTATGATCCTCAAAGGATGTTTGAATCAAAAGAGGATCTGCTAAATAAATCAAATTGGACAGACGACAAATATGGAAGAATATTTGGATTGAAGAAGGGACTTATTGTTACAGTCAATAATGTAATCTGGCAACTTGCTAACCCAGAATTGTTTCAGACAAAGATGAACACTATTGGTGTAGACTTGACTACACTTGGTGCAAATGAATTGGGATGGAACATAATCGGCGGTTCAGATTTTGAAATTGACGGACATACCCTCTTATTGAATAAGAACTAATAGTTGATTTATTACAATACAAAGGATAGGATAACACCTGTCCTTTTTTTTTATTAATATATCATAAATAAAATAAAAGGCATATTGTTATGATTACAAAAGTAAACCCAAAGTTTTTAATGGGAAAAGTCAGACCAGATGATACTTTTTTTAGAGTTAATCAGAAATCTGAAATGCCATACCATGATAGAGTCCTGAAATATGGATGTGGATTGTATTTTGTTTTCAAAACAGAATCAGCAAATATCAAGATAAGATATAAATGTCATTTTGCGGATCATCCTGTTAGATTTTCAAAGAAACATATGGTTGAATGTTCTGTTATGGGATATGACAAAGAACTTGGTGAATGGTATTATCTGAATACCTTGAATGGATTTAAGCCAACCAATGGAAAATCTGATACTGTATTTGAAGTTGATTTCGCCGTTACCAGACAATTTGACAAATACCAGGTATGCTTACCTGAAAATGGAATGTCATATGATTATGAAATTGAATCTGATAAACAAATAGAGTATGAGTACACAAACAACTCAATCATTCTTGTCGGTTCATCAGTTGCTCAATTCTGTAATGATTGTAATCATATGAATTTGTGTGCTTATATGTATAGACAATATGGATTGAATGTTGCAACTGTTGGCATAAGTAGTTGTCATACATTTCAAAATTTAGTCTTGATGAATTTCTTGAAACAACAAAAAGATAAAATGTTTCTTGTTGTTGATGTTGAGCATGTGAACTATTCTGAATATGACAAGTTCGCTGACTTCATCAAGACAATGGAATTTCTTGTCATTGATAATTTAGTTACAAGAACTTGTAAATTATTAAAGAAAGTACATCCAGAAATTATTTCATTTCAACCACCTGGTAGCTGGATGTATGACGAGAAACATATGAATGATCATGGAGTTGTTGAATATGCTAAATTGGTCTATGACAAATATAATGAATTTAAAAAGAAATAATATATGATTGTAGTAACATTAACATCTTGGATCCAGAGAATTAATACTGTCAAGAAGATTATTGAGAGTATTATGAACAATACAGTAAAACCAGATAGATTATATCTCAATTTAAGTAAGACTGAATTTGATGGTATTGAATTACCGAAGGATCTTGTTGAGTATTTTGATTCAGATGAAAGACTTATTATAAATTGGGTTGACGGTGAGAATACAAAGTCAATGAAAAAAGTGTTTCCTATTCTTCAATACTTGAAAGATGATGATATTATTATCACAGCAGATGATGACATTATGTTTCCAAAGGATTTAATTGAGAGTAGAATAAATGACTTCAACAAATATGGTAAGAAGTTTTCAGTGACAAGTAATAAGAACTTGATGGGACTGTTTCCTAAAATGTATATAGCAAGTGCTGTTTCACTTTATACCAAGAAAATGTTAAACAACTGGAACAGATATGTTAATGATGAGATAATCAAGACATATAATGATGATCGAACATATTTATATATACTGTGGCTCAATGGCTACTTAAATGCTCCTTGCACAAAATATAATTTGAAAGAACTTTTGAGAGAATATGACTTGAAACTAAATGAGTCAAGCATGAAAGTTCACCATGTTCATACTGTTGCTTCAAATTATGATGCTGTAGCAAACAGAAGATTAAAGAAGATGAGCAATCTCACTTCATTGAATATGAAAGGTTTTTTTAATAAAAAAGTTCATGACTGTGTGTTGGTGTATGAAATGACTGGTGTTGATTCAAAAGCGATGACCTGTGGTGAACATCTTGAAATTGAATATGTTATTGCATCATTGAAAAGGTTCTGCTCATCTTGGTGTGGAAGAATATTTGTTGTAGGATCAGAACCTCCAAATGTAATCAAGAATGATGTGATTCATATTCCTTGTGATAATCCTTATACTCATTGTAAAGATGCAAATATTATTCACAAGTTGAGATATGCCTGTGAACACATTCCAGATCTATCTGATGATTTCCTGATGATTTCTGATGACCAAATTGTCACTAAAGAAAGTTCTTGGGAAGATATGACACCAAGAATAGTTAGAATGTATAAAGAAAAGAATGAAGCATGGTGGAATAAAAACAGAAAAATTGATTTCTGGCATGAATGTCTTTATCAAACAATGAAACTTTTCCCTAAAGATACTTGCTGCTTTTGGGAACCACATATTTGGAGTCCAATGAATAAATACAAGTTTATTGAGATGTGTAACAAATATGATTATGCTCATAACATTGGATGTATTTCACAATCATTATATTACAATTATGTCAATCAAAAACCAGTAAGAAATTTTGATCACACACATTTACTTGACGGTAATGCTTATAGAGTATTAAGTAAGTTGAATGTATCAAATGTTTGTAGACATTTGTCTTGGGCAGATAGAGCATTCTCAAGACCAGAGTTTAGACATTTACTCAATACTATTGTTGGATTTCCAGAAGGTAATAAACCCGTAGTTAAACCAAAACCAAAAAAAGAAATAAGTAGGATAAAATCATTAAGAGATGATATTGCAAATGGTAATGTAATTAAGGTCTCTGTTAATGGTGGATTTATATGGAAAAGGATAAAATAAAATAAGGAGTTGAAAAATCAACTCCCTATTTTTTATAAAATTATAGTCAAGAAAATCCACAAGTCTTTAGCTTATGGGCAGTTCACTTAGCTCTTTTAAAAACTGCTATGAATTGAATATCACCAAACAATGATTTGTTTGTATCAAATCCACACAATTCCCAACCTTGATCACCAAGTTTGTTGAACTCTTCTTGAAGTTCACCGATTGTTGTTGCCTTGAACTCACCAACATAGTATTCATACATTTTTGCAATAGAAGATGTACTTTCAGGAACTGGATTGGCAACAGGTTCAGACTTCTTTGATTTGGATGTAGTCTTTTTAGTCCTTGTTGTCTTTTTCTTCTTGACCTCTTCCTTAACATATTCTGGTTCAGGAATTGGTGTTGGTTCTTGAACTGGTTCTGGTGTTGGATTTAGTTCAGCAGATTGTACAACTTCTTTTCTTTTTGGTTTCCTTCCACCAAGTGTAATCACATTGTCACACAATACATAACCGATTTCATCTTCAGCACCTTCACCTTCAAGAGGATTCTTACCATAATTCACCTTGTAGTATTGCTTTCCATCACGGGTGATTATGTCATCATCTTCAAATGTGAAGTGACGGAACTTGCCGTCACCTCTTGCTATACCCTTATACTTCATATATTATTTTTTCTTTTTTACCAGAAACCAAATTCATCTAAAATATCATAAAGAGAGATGTCAACAGGAAGATTTTCATCTTTTTTAATCTTTGGTTCATCTTGTTCCCGAGTCGGTGTATTGATACCATCCGGACCATCTACAAGAGAAGAAATCATAGTATAATATTCTATTGCCGCTGAAGATTTCTTGCGATTAACTTCTGCTTGATACAATTTATCTTCTGTATCATCAAGTTCATTTTCAAGTTCTTCAATCTTTCGTTGAAGTTCTTTTACTTTATTATCAAGTTCCTTTGATTGATCATAATACCAATCAGAATTAAAAGAATGAACATCACTCATAAATTTTGATGTAAGTTTAATATCTTCTTTATTTGTTGCTTTTTCCAGTTTTTCTTTTAATTCATTAGAAATTGGATATTCATAATTACCATCAATCTTGATTTGTGGATGATTTTCATCAACCATAAAATCTTCATGCTTGAGAGCATAATCAAGTTCCTTTACTTGTTCACTTTCTTTCAGTGGTTCACTCTTTTCAACCTCATCATTTACATACTTGTAGTAAGATGAAATTGACAAATTTTCTTCACCAGAAGCGATCGCTTTTTGAGCGGCTTCATTAAAGTCCTTCTCATTATCAAAAGACTTTCCATTAACTGTACCTACAAATTTTTTCATATCATTAAATAATTTAGTTTATCTTTTTCTTGCGAACGACGGTGCGTCGTTTAGATTTTGTTTCATTCACAACTGATATTGGTGCAGATGAAACATCAGTTAAAAGCTGAACTTCAGATTTCTTATTCTTCAGTTTCTCAATTTCATTTTGAAATCTGTCAATAGTATTGTTCAGATTATTGATTTCTTCATTTCTGCTTTCTAACTTATTTCTCAACTCATCAAGTTGATTAACAAGTTCTTCAAATTTCTTTTTGTTCACAATTTTTATTCCAAACATAATTTTTAAACTTTACATTAAATATAACAAAAAAAATATTTGTTACTCATCTTCATCATCAGTTGTGCCAATTTTAAATTCAAACACCTGATCAATGGCATCACTAACTTCCTTAACAACATCTTCCATATCTTTCTGGTACTTGTCAAGTGATGATGTGTCAGTATCTTTTGGTATGTAATTTGAGTGACTTAAAAACCAGTCAGAAAATGGTACATCATTTTCTTTTTTCTCTTTCATCCATTCTTCAGCAAGTCCACGATCAAGTTCACTTTCAATATCAAATATTACATCTGATATGTGGATTCTTGTGCCATCCTCAAATGTGATATAAGTCATATCATCATCAAGGTTCGGATCGTCATCATAATCAACCACAATCTGCCCAGACAAATGATGCTTCTTAAAAAATATTTCAAGATAATTTATATTATTCATAATCTAAATATAACAAAAGAGTGACAACTATGTGTAGTCATCACTCTTTATATTTGCTTGTTTATTTGCCTTCTGTGGGACTTTCTCTTTCTGGATGACCGATTACTCACAAGAGAAGAGAAAGTTCGTGAGAGTGTCTTATTTCAACTTCTCTTCAATCACCTTGTAACGATCAGAATCAAGGACTGACTTCAATGCCATCCAAGGATCTACTTCTCCAGAGAGAATCATCTTGGCGTTGTTCACAGAGAAACCTGAAACCAGGGTGACCCCACACTCATTCTTTGACACAGGAATTGTATTTGTTCTTGAATTTACATTCCAGAACACAATGTCAGGCATTGTATAACCTGCTCGCTCCCAAGCAGACTTGATGCCATCAAAGAGAGTCTGGTACTTCTCCATAATGCCATTGTGATTATCAGAACACCAATATAACTGGAACTCACATGCACTGTCAAATTCCATGTCAGACACAATGAGGATTCTTTGTGGTAATTCCTCTTGTGGAAGGTTGTTGTCCAATGCAGTCTTGAGAAGAAGCGAGAACACTCTTTCAAGATTTGTGTTTGAACAATCATTATATCTAACCATAACATTGAACTTGTCAGCAAGTGTGTTACAATTTGACAAATCAATATAGTGTGGATTTGACGAGAACTCAATCACCTTGTTGTGGAACTCACCTTCACATCTTTCAGCGAAGTACACGGCAAGTGATCTTGACACATCAATTGGTTTAACTGATGTCCCAATCATTGGCCAACACATACTGCCAGATCCATCACAGACTACCATAGTATTACCTGCACTTTCAATCTCCTTGAGATTCTTCCACAATGCCTCAACTGCTGGATCCTCATCCACATGTGTTGAATAAGGATCGTGTTTCATTTTATCACGATACTTTGCATAGACCTCATATGGATAAAGATCAGAAGCATGCATCACAGCACCAGTCGTTTCTGGATGAGCAAGGTCATCAAGATACTTTTGGCGTCTTTCTGGATCATGTTTCATAAATGCACGGAAGTATCTCGCATTGGCATTTGATGAAACCTTGTTGTAATCGATCTCACCCCACTTGTCACCACAGGTCTTAACCTCTGTGACATCAATGTATTTACGGAGTTTTGCCAACATCTTTCTGTAAGATGCAGAATTCAACTCAAGTGCATGCTTTATTCTCACAGCAAGACGGCGAGCCTTTTGAGAGGCATTGATCGAAGGTAACCACTTTGCCAACAATGACACTGGTTTACCTTGTACACAATTAGCACCATCAGTAGCCAACTGAACATTGATCATGTCATAGATTGCTTTGGCAAGTTCAGAAGAGTCTGGAATATACTCAAGTATATCCACAACATCCTTCCAACGACCAAACTCTGAGACCAAAGAAAGAACCTTGAGTGCAACTTCCTTATGACTTGCATACAGACACAAGAACAACGTAACAAAAGAATCTCTCTCACCAAGTCCTTCACGGACATCACGGAGGAAGAACAACCACTTCACTGCATAAACAATGTCAGTTGAACAAGCAGAGTTGAACAGTCTGATGTCATCATCCTGAATGTTGTTGTGGTTAGATGGAACTCGGAAGTTCAAATCCACAAGTGAATTACCAGTTGATGACAATCCCACTGCACCATTCTCTGTCAACTGAAGGTTGTTTACCTTGTCAAGTACTTCTTTAAACTTAT
>Ga0256406_1000585_pt1 | contig 65696 bp, 56 predicted proteins | sample RumenRJG_03DNA_FD_185986 | JGI IMG/M metagenome (GOLD analysis project Ga0256406, IMG submission 185986) | Bovine rumen microbial communities from Lethbridge, Alberta, Canada - RJG_03 | ecosystem: Host-associated > Mammals > Digestive system > Stomach > Rumen | place: Canada: Alberta | collected... | reverse complement strand
CGCCACTTGGCGATTTCTTCTTCTGATGCTGATGGTCTGTACACTTGTCATTACCTCCTGTGGTGAGATAATGCGAGTATAAAAAAGGCCTTAGGAACGCACAATGTACGTTTCTAAGACCGCTTACTTCTGAACTGTGCCGAATCGATGCTATTAACAGACAGGTTGTGAAAAGCGAGGCTGTAAACCACTTAAGAAGCTTTGGAGATACATTTATTACAGAACCCCAAAATGCAGGCAGGATGGTGAGACGGGCTAAAGAAACCACGAAAAACAGCAGCGGTAGGTTAAACAAGAAAGCAGATGCTGAAATGCAGGTCCCTGCTGGTACGACAGATATTATCCTAGCAGCAGGCACTGATTGCTGCACAGAGCTATCTGGATATGGGAGCTTCTCAAGAGATTCGTTGCCTGACCAGCTCAAGTCTGAGTATGGAAGCAAGTTCACGACAGAGCAGGCAACCTATGCTGCAGATCAACTCGGATTGTAATTGGATCAGCATGCTGTCATCTGGAAATACAGGAGCAGTCGGGACAGACAGATAAGTCCTGGCTGCACTTTTGCTTTCTGTCGCTCCGAGATTGTTTCTCATTCAGGTCCAGGCCATGCGGCCTGCCCTGAGATGCTGATGGCACAATCATGTGGAACAATCTGCACTTTCTTAAATCCACTATTTTGATAGAAGTGCACTAATCATGATTTGTAACTCTGAAATAAGTGCATTATTTGTGGCTTGAAATCTGGATATAACTGCACTAAAATCGATATTAGATCTTGAGAAAACGTAACCGAAAGGACGAGGAAGAGCAGGTATGTTTAAGAGGAAAGCTTTTGACAAGTTAAAATACTGGAAAGAGAAGAAAGCTCCAAAATACTCCGCTCTTCTGGAAGGAGCGAGACGCGTTGGTAAAACGACCATCGCAGAAGAATTTGCGAGGAGAGAATACAGATCCTATATCAAGATTGATTTTGCAAATGTCAAGAAAGACGTACTCGACGCCTTTGATGATATTTCCAACCTAGATATTTTCTTCCTTCGCATTCAGACGGCAACGGGGATTACGTTGTACAGGCGAGAGTCGGTCATTATTTTTGATGAGATTCAGCTGCAGCCGAAGGTACGGCAGGCTATAAAATATCTGGTAGCGGATGGCAGATACGACTATATCGAAACAGGGTCCCTGATCAGTATCAAAAAGAACGTGAAGGGCATTGTCATACCGTCTGAAGAAATGAAAATACAGGTCCATCCAATGGACTATGAAGAATTTCTGTGGGCCACCGGAAATGATACATATTCAGCTTTACGGGAACTGTATCAGTATGGAAAGCCGGTTGGCAATTCATTAAACAGAAAGCTGATGCGGGATTTCAGAATCTATATTGCAGTCGGAGGAATGCCTCAGGCGGTCGAAGCCTACGTGGAAGGTAAAAATTTCTCGGAAATTGATGAGGTTAAAAGAGAGATTATCAATCTCTATGAGGACGATTTTTACAAGGTTGATGCTACGGGACTGATCGGAAGAATGTATGATTCTGTCCCTGCTCAGCTGGCAGCGGATAAAAGAAGATATATTATTTCTGCGGCGACAGGAAAGAGGAAAGTCAATAAAGATCTGGAACGGTTGCATGATCTTCTGGATTCGAAGACGGTTCTGGCATGCTGCAATGTATTAAATCCGAGCGTTGCGCTTCCGCAGACAAGGGACGATGATTATTTTAAGCTCTATGTAGCTGATACGGGATTGTTTACAACCATGATATTCAATTCTGCCGATAAGACAGATGAGAATATTTATACAAGGTTGCTGAGTGATGCACTCCCTGCAGATCTGGGATATCTGTACGAAAATGCTGTTGCACAGGTCATCGCCAGTTCAGATAGACCCCTTTATTATCACACATGGAAGCAGAAGGACAGTAGTCATTATTACGAAGTGGATTTTATCCTTTCCTCCGGAACTAAAATTGTTCCCATTGAGGTGAAATCTTCCGGGATCGGCAAACATAAATCCATCACGGAATTCGGAAAGCTATATTCCAGTCAGATCGCACGGCAAATCCTGCTGTCTCAGAAAGATGTCGGAAATGATGGCGTGTTGAGGCTATATCCGTTCTATATGCTGCCGTTTATTCTGGAAGACCTTTAACAGCAAACAACCTGGCAGGAACGACGGTATGGTCTGTCCCTGCCAGGTTGTTTCGTATCTGTGAAATTTTCAGAGCATCTTAAATCTTCCCGCCGTGGATGCACCAGTAGAAGACATACTGCTGGAGTAGACCGGCATAGGGACCGTAGTCCGGGAACGGATTGGTTCCCTGGTAGACTTTATCGATCACCTTCTGGATCCAGGTATCCACAGGCGCAAGACCAAGGCGGTGGCAGGCAAAGAGAGCCGTGCAGCTGGCCACCTTGATGCCGACGCCCTTGATTTCCATGAGGCACTGCAACAGGGCGTCATCGTCAAGGTCCTGTGTCCCTTTCAGGATACCGTTTGCGGCCTGCAGTGCGGCGTCCCTCACGTACGGGGCGCGGTAGCCAAAGCCCATGGTGCGGTACGTGTCCTCGGGGATGTCCTTCAGCTTCTGCGGCTCCGGGAAGGTATACAGATCATCCCGGATCCTGTCCCCGTACGATTCGCAAAGCGCCTCAACGTTCTTCCGGATGGCCGGAATGGACTTTCTCTGAGAGAGTATGAACGTGATGAGCGTCTCAAACAGGTCCTGCCGAAGGATCCGAAGCCCTGATGCCGCTTCCGCTGCCTGCTTCAGGAACGGATCGAGGTCAAGACTCTCCCGGATCTTCCTGTAATTCGTATCGAGATCGAGATAGGGACGAAAGACACGGTCAAACTCGTTCTGTCCGCAGTCGATGTCGAAAGTGTCATCACCGATCTGCCGGATCCAGGCGGCGCTGCGTCCGGTGATGAGAAGCCAGGATCCTGCATCCGTTTCGTCTTCTCTTTGCCGCATGCGGAAGCACTGTCCGCTCTCTGCGATCTTATTCAGATCCAGGTCGTCATCAATCGTCAGGATCATGCGTGCATATTGGCGATCTCGCCGTCAATGACTTCCCGCAGTGCCTTTGCGGACTTTGCAAGCTCTTCCTGCTCCTCTTTCGAGAGCGGGATCGGGACGTGCTGCTCAAAGCCGTCTGCGCCGACGATGGCAGGCATGGACAGGCACACATCATTCAGACCGTACTCACCCTCCATGAGGACGGAGACCGGCAGAATGGACTTCTCGTCGTGGACAATCGCCTCGCAGATGCGCTTGACGCTCATTGCGATGCCGTAGTAGGTCGCATGTTTCTTCGAGATGATCTCATAGGCGCTGTTCTTGACGGACTCGAGGATGTTCTCCTGGCTCTGCTCGTGGTGATAGTGGCCGCGCATCTCGCAGAAATCGGAGAGCGGGACACCGGAGATGTTTGCGGAGGACCAGGCGGCAAACTCGGAGTCGCCGTGCTCACCGACGATGAACGCGTGCACGGAGCGGGAGTCAACGGACAGATGCTCGCCGAGCTTGCTGCGAAGACGAGCGGAATCGAGCACCGTACCGGAGCCGATGACACGCTCCTTCGGAAGTCCGGACATCTGCAGTGCCGCATAGGTCAGGATATCGACCGGGTTTGCGACGATGAGGAGAATCCCGTCAAAGCCGCGCTTTGCGATCTCGGGGATGATCGAGCGGAAGATGCCGACGTTCTTGTGGACCAGGTCCAGTCTTGTCTCGCCGGGCTTCTGTGCGGCACCTGCGGTCACGACGATGACACCGGCATCCTTCACATCGTCATAGGTGCCGGCATAGATCTTCATCGGGCTTGCAAACGGAACACCGTGGGAGATGTCCAGTGCTTCGCCCTCTGCCTTCTCGGGGACGGCATCGATGAGGACCATCTCATTGAACAGACCGCTCTGCATGAGTGCAAAGGCGGAAGAGGATCCGACAAATCCGCAGCCTACGATACCAACTTTTCTTGCATTCATCTCTATGTTTCTCCTTTCCATCAGGAATCGGTTCTTAACAGTTCATTTTGCTTTTCTTTGTTCCTTTCCCTGGAACACCATGAGTATACCAGAGGCGGAAGAGATCTGTATGTTGAAAATTCAACAAACGGAAAAGCGATGGAAACTTTTCCGGTCTTACGTCTCCTTTCAAAGTCACCATAAGCCTTTCCGGCAGATCATACTTACTCCCGGTGCCGGAACAGTCTGTCAGGAGGGCCTGAAACAGGGATTTTTGATAAGAAATGGAAAGCAGCCGGCAGGCAGCGGAAAGACCGGGGGATGATTATGTTAATGTTGTGTAAAACCAGTATATTTTAATGAAGTACTGTGGTCTAATGAAATCGGGAAGTTATTACCGAATATGGCTGTCATTTTGACGGCCGGTTTCAGCAGGAGGGGGAACTCAATTGTATACAAAGGTTGTGTATCAAACGGAACATGTAAATGTCATACCGGCTTTTATCAGCGAGGCCGTACTGCTTGTTGCTGCCTCGTTCCTTACCCGATCAGAGTTTGCAGCCGCCTATCTTGCAGTCATCATGCTTTTCGTAAGTATCTGCTTTGCCGCGTTCATTAGTTTCAAAAACCGCAAGCGTCAGGAGATTGTGGAACATGGGATCAGACACACGGGGAGGATTACCGGATTCGAGGATATGGATAAGGAAGGCATTGACCTCTATCTGCATCCCATCAAGCTTCAGGCCTGCTATATTGACGATACGTTCCAAAGAGTCGAAGTGGTCTCTGACCCTCTGAAATTTAACCCTGATATCAGCTGCATCGGGAAGCGCTGTATCATCTGCGAATATAAAGGCAGGCGGGTCATTGATGAGGTGGAGGACTTTGCTGTCCGTGTCGATGACGCTCCGAAACCGGGCGCAAAGCTGCGCGGTATCGTATGGGTGGCCGTCATTTTTGCTCTGGCGGTGTTTGTTGAAAAGTACACGAATTTATGAACCGGTACCGGTCCGGTGACAGACACCGGAAAGAAAACCGGATTCTGAAAGAGGCATGATCCATCAGGTGAAGACGGTGCAAGTTTGCCTGCGATGCCGGGGCGGGTCTTGCGACGTGCTCTGAGAAATTGCCGGGCCTGGATTTGCAGCTGGGCCTGATTTGTTCTTGCAGACTTTCCCTGCACTCTCCATAATAGGTCCCGTCCAGTTTTACATTCGAAGCTTTTCTTTTGAGGAAAAACAAATGGAAGAGAACAGCAGGGACCGGGAGAACCGGCATCAGCAGTGGAAGGAAGAGATTGACGAGGAGCGGGAGGAACTGCGCCTCGAGAAAGAGGAGTTCCGGAAGGAGCGGCAGCAGTTCCGCGAGGAGATGCAGGCGATCCGGAAGGAGCGGCAGAGTCTTTCCGAGACGGAAAGCGAGACCACGGAGACGAAGAAGCAGTCACGCCTTGCCGAGTGGAAAGCCCTCACGGGGTACATGTTCTCTCTGACCAAGGACTCCGCAAGCCACGAGGAGATCCGGGAGAGGCTTCTCTCCGGAGGACGGGTGTCCGGCACCAACATGTGCGTCATGGTCTGCGCCATTCTCATCGCCTCGGTGGGACTCAACACGAACTCCACCGCCGTCATCATCGGTGCGATGCTGATCTCCCCGCTCATGGGATCGATCCTCGCAATCGCCTACGGCACGGTTTCTGCCAATCCCTCGACGGTTCGAAAGTACGCAACGGGTTTTCTGTTTCAGATTCTGTTCTCGGTTGCGGCCTCGACCATCTACTTTGTGCTGTCTCCCCGGAAGGCGGTGACGCAGGAGCTCCTGAACCGCACCAGTCCCTCTCTCTATGACGTCATCATCGCCACCGCCGGCGGCATCGCCGGGATCATCGGGCAGACGAGAAAGGACAAGTCCAACAACATCATCCCCGGTGTCGCCATCGCGACAGCTCTGATGCCTCCGCTCTGTACCTGCGGGTATGCGATTGCCAACGGGAACTGGAAGATGCTCGGCAGTGCGGCATATCTGTTCATCATCAACGGCTACTTCATTTACCTCTCTTCCTGCGTCGTGCTGGTTCTTCTGAAGATCCCGCGCACCCGCAACGTCACTGAAGCTCGGTGGAACAAGAAAAAACGCCGCATGTACCGCAATGCCGTGCTGGTGTGTGTTCCCGCGGTCATCTTCGGCCTCTTCGTACACTTCGGAGGCTGAGCGAAACGAAGGCAGAGGCCACAGCTCCCGTAAAAGCCCACGCAGCCGGTGGGTTCTCTGGTGCGTGTGTATGGTCTCAAACGATGCTGAAATGCAGAGGAGGTTTAGGCTTTGCCGTAATCCCACCTGCTGTCTTTTCGCTTCTCTGGTAGAATGGTGAACAGCGTATGCCAGCGTGCGCCTGCGTACGCTTTTCATACCCGGAGGGAGAGATGGTCCGTATCAGAGAGCACAAAGACTTCTACATGCATGCACTGCGCCTTGCCGTGCCGATGATGATCCAGAACGGGATTACGACCTTTGTGTCGATGCTCGACAACCTGATGATCGGGCAGGTCGGCACTGAGGCGATGTCGGGCGTTGCAATCGCAAACCAGCTGATTACCGTCTGGTACCTGATGGTCTTCGGCGCCCTGTCCGGCGTCGGGATCTTCACGACCCAGTACTATGGCCGGAAGGAGGAAGAGGGAATCCGGAACACGTTCCGGCTGATGCTGATCCTTGCGGTTTTTCTTGTCTTATTCGGGATCCTGTTCTTTCTGTTCACCGGGCAGTCCCTCATCGGGCTCTACCTTTCAGACAGGGAAAGTGATGCGGCTGCTCTGACAGGATCCCTGTCGTGGACGTATCTTCAGATTATCCTCCTGTCCTTTCTTCCCTATGCGATGACGCAGACGTTTTCGATCGCCTTAAGGTCCTGCTCGGAGACGGTGATTCCGATGCAGGCGTCCGTCCTTGCGGTACTCGCAAACCTTGTCGGGGATTACGTGCTGATCTACGGAAAGGCAGGAGCCCCCGCTCTCGGTGTGTCGGGTGCTGCGATCGCAACCGTTCTCTCGCGCTTTGCGGAGTTTCTCTTTCTGTTTGTCCGCGTTCGTCTTCGCATCGGCAGGTTCCCGTATCTACAGGGAGTGTTTCGACACTTCCATATCCCCGGGGCTCTTGTACGGCAGTGTCTTGTCCGGAGTGCTCCGCTCATGGCAAATGAGACCCTCTGGTCCATGTCCCAGGCTGCCCTTTCCCAGAGCTATTCGCTTCGCGGCCTCACCGTTGTCGCCGCCTACAACATCTGTCTTACACTCTCGAACGTGTTTTCCATCTGCTTTCTTGCCATGGGCAGTGCGATCGGCATCCTCATCGGACAGGAGCTTGGAAGCGGGAGGACGGAAACGGTACAGGACGATGCGCTACGGCTTACCCGGTTCAGCATTTTTCTGTGCTGCCTGACCTCGGCCCTCATGGCACTGGTCTCCTTCGTGTTTCCGGACCTTTACAATACAAGCGCCGAGGTGCGGACCCTCGCAAGGCGCATGATCCTGGTCTGCGCGCTGCTGACACCCCTCGATGCCGGGGCAAACGGGCTGTACTTTACCATCCGCTCCGGAGGACAGGTTCTCGTTACGATGGTGTTTGACTCGCTGTTTTGCTGGAGCGTGCAGGTGCCGGTATCCTATGCACTGGTCTGTCTGACCGATCTGCCGGTCCTTGCGATCTACGCCGTCATCCTGTCCCTTGTCGCCCTAAAGTGCGTCCTCGGATACGTTCTCGTAAAACGAGGGAAATGGATCCGGACTCTTACGGTGTAAAGTTTTCCCTTCCGCGTTTTCACCTGAACCTCACACGATTCTGATTTTACCGCAAAGCTGTCTGCTTTGCGGCTTTTTTAGGTTCCGTTAAAGGTGGCCTGTTACCCTGTTGGAAAGGACGCAGAGAATCGTTTCGTGAGGTACAGACTATGGCAGAAGAACATCTCCCCGAAGAGGACGACAGCAGGGTAAATCAGGATCCGGCGACCGCTTCGGAAAACGGCAGCGAGAACGCTCCGGCGGGAAATCCGGCTCCGGACAAAAAGGAAGAAGACAGGGACTCGAAAGCGGGCGCAAAGGAGAAGGCAGAAGACCACCTTCCCGAAGCGGAAATGGACAAGGAGAATCCGGAACCGTCTTCCCCGGAAACCGGGATCGAGATCTCTAAGGTGCAGGATCCGTTCACGGATAAAACGGAAGCGGGGGAAGATCCCGAAAAGGCAGAGCGGAAGAAGAAAGAGACAAAACGCCGGAAAAAGAAGAGGCGCCGCCGCGTGGCAAGGGTGATCGCCCTTCTTCTGGTTCTCTGTGTTGCGGCCTATGCCTGGAAGACCTATCAGACACGGCAGAACGCTGTCACCGTGGAGTATCTTCCCGCAACGGCACAGACGCAGGATATCACGACGACCGACACCTTCACCGGAACGATTGCGGCGGTGGACTCCCAGTCTGTCATGAGTGCGGTCTCCGGTGCCACGGTCACGGAGGTCGATGTGGCCGAGGGTGACATGGTCGAGGAGGGCGATGTCATCGCAAAGCTCGATACCTCGGACGTGGAGGATTCGATCAAACAGCTGCAGCTGCAGATGAGCACCACGGCGGCAAGCAACAACCTCTCCATCGAGTCCGCGCAGGCAAACTATGACGACCTCGTGAACGACATCGCGGACGGACTCAACAGCACGGTGAACAATGCGCTCTCGTCCATCGGCTCCGCGTTCCAGTCTCTTCTGCAGGCGCAGACGAACTACAACAACGAGGTGCTTCTCAACAACGACGCGAACTCCGACACGATCTCCTCTGCGATCAGCCAGGTGGAGAGTGCCTACCAGCAGATGCAGTCGGCGGCAATGCAGCTGCAGAACGCCTACACGAACAAGGAGGACGCGATCTATCAGTACGAGAAGACGCTGAAGGAGGGAGAGACTTCCGACTTTGACGGCACCTCCTATGACCAGACGATCGCTTCCGCCCAGATGTCCTATGACAATGCAGAGACGGCCTACAATGAGGCACTCGCATCCTACGAGCTTGCAAAGACGACCGAGGACAACAACCTGATCTCCCTCTACGATCAGGTGATCACGGCGGAGAACAGCTACATCGAGGCCATCCAGAGCTACAACACGACGATGCGCTCCATCCAGGAGCAGCTCGATTCCTATGAGCGGCAGATTGCATCGGCCAAGCTTTCCGCCGATCAGAGCCAGCAGGAACTGCAGCTCTCCGAGCTCGAGGATTCCCTGTCCGACTACGTGATTACGGCCCCGATGAGCGGAGAGATCACGGAGCTCAACTGTAAGGCAGGCGACATCACGGAGGTCTCCTCGACGACAAGTCTTGCGACGATCACGAACTACGACAAGATGTCGGTTTCGATCTCCGTCTCCGAGTATGACATCTCCCAGCTCTCGGTGGGATCATCCGTGACGGTTACCGTGGACGCCTTAGGCCGCGACTTTGACGGCACGGTGACGTCCATCGACAAGATCGGCACGAATTCCTCGTCGATTGCCTACTTTACCTGTGAGGTGCAGTTCACCCCCGATGACGATGTCCTCGAGGGCATGACGGCAGAGGTATCCCTCACGGTAACCGAGGCCGATGACGCCGTGGTTCTGCCATCCGATGCGATCATGACGGATACCGACGGCAGTTCCTATGTCTATATCCTGCAGGACGACGGCACCTATGCAAAGCAGGTGGTGACGCTTGGCGAGACCGACGGCAGCTATACCCAGGTGACGGACGGCGTCTCCTCCGGAGATACGGTTTACTACACGATTGCAACGGCGGATACGACAGAATCGTCTGATTCGTCGGGCGGCCTTGCGGGACTGTTCTCCAGTCTTACCGGCGACAGCAGTTCCGGCGGTGCACCGCAAGGCGGCGGTGGCGGAGGCGGCATGCCGTCCGGCGGCGGGGACATGGGCGGCGGCCCCGGTGGCGGCGGTGGCGGACCGCAGCAGTAAGGGAGGTCCCCATGGAAGAGAAAACAGTTCTGTCCATGAAGGACATCTACAAGAACTACTACACCGGGGGTGAGGTCCAGCACGTGCTGAAGAACGTCGACCTCACGGTCAAGAAGGGGGAATACCTTGCCATCCTGGGCCCCTCCGGCTCCGGCAAGTCGACCCTGATGAACATCATCGGGTGCCTTGACATCCCGACCTCCGGCGAATACGTCCTCGAGGGCGAGGAGATCGGAGATCAGTCGGAGGCTGATCTCTCGAGGATCCGGGGGCAGGAGATCGGGTTCATCTTTCAGCAGTACTTCCTGCTCCAGAAACAGACGGCCTACGAAAACGTGGAGCTTCCCCTGGTCTATGCAAACCTGCCGGAGAGAAAGCGGCGGGAGAGGGTTGAGGAGTGCCTGGAAAAAGTCGGCCTTACCGACAAGATGGACTACTACCCGAACCAGCTCTCAGGCGGCCAGCAGCAGCGCGTCGCGATTGCGCGGGCGGTGGCAAACCACCCCTCGATCCTTCTTGCCGATGAGCCCACCGGCGCCCTCGATCAGAAGACGGGATCCCAGGTGATGGATCTGTTTCAGTCGCTGAACGAGGCGGGAAACACGATCATCATGATTACCCATGATGCGAAGATCGCAGCGCACGCCCACAGGATCGTCCGGATTCTTGACGGGGTGATCAGCGAGGGCGCCATCGAAGACGCATGAGAGGAGTGCAATGAAGATCTTTCAGGTGATCGGACAGAGCATACGCATGGCTCTCTCCAACATCCGCAGCAACCGCATGCGGTCCTTTCTCACAATGCTCGGCATCATCATCGGTGTCGGCTCGGTCATCGCCCTCATCACGATCGTCTCCAGCGTCACGGGCTCGGTCGTCGATCAGTTCGAGTCCCTGGGTGCCGGAACCCTGACGATCTCGGCAACCGGAACCTCGGTCAAGCACGGCCTCGAGGATGAGGACATTGAGGCACTGTCTGAGGTCGAGGGCGTCGATGCGGTGGCGCCGACCGCCTCGCTCTCGACAACGGCGGTCTATGACGGCACGGTGTCGGACACGGTGCAGGTCGAGGGGCGCGATGCGGTGTATTTTCAGCACAACGACGACACCATTCAGTTCGGCCGGTACTTCAACGCGGCGGAGATGACAGGAAAGACCAATGTCGCGATCGTCGATACGGACTTCGTGACAAATGTCCTTGGCGGCAACAGCGCTCTCGGAACCACGTTTATTCTGAACGGATACTCCTACAAGGTGATCGGCATCAAGTCCGCCGACACCACGGTCTCCGGAGCTCTGTCCAGTGATTCCGATTCCGGCGGCACCGTGATCATCCCGTATAAGAACGTCCTGAAGATGTCGGTCATGAAAAACGTGACTTCGGTGGAGGTCTACTACGACGAGTCCGTGGATACGAGTGCTCTGGAGGACAGGCTGACACAGTGCCTCAACACGATCTTTGACGTCACGGACGATACGGCGGATTCCGCCTATTCCATCAGTTCCGTGGAGTCCCTGGTCGAGACGATGTCCACGACGGAGACGCTTCTGTCCACGATGCTTGGCGGCATCGCGAGCATCGCTCTTCTTGTCGGCGGCATCGGCATCATGAACATGATGCTGGTCTCGGTCTCGGAGCGGACAAAGGAGATCGGCCTTCGAAAGGCCCTCGGCGCGCAGCCCTACCGGATCCAGCTGCAGTTTCTCATCGAGTCGATCACGCTCTCGCTCCTCGGAGGCCTCATCGGGATCATCCTCGGCGAGATCACGGCGTACGCGGCAACAACCGTTCTGGGGACAACCTATTCCGTCTCCTACGGGGCCATCGCCCTGGGAGCCGGTTTCTCGGCGGCGGTCGGTGTCATCTTCGGGTGGATGCCGGCACGGCGGGCGAGTGCCCTGAACCCGATTGATGCCTTGAGAAGCGAGTAGGAAAGAAGGAGATACCGAATGAAAAAAGCAATGATTCGCACACTGACGGCAGCACTTGCGGGGGCGGCCCTTCTTGGCACCGGGATCCCCGCAGCAGCGGCAGCCACCGTTGACGGCTCCGATTACACGGGCGTCTACAGCACGACGATCTCGATCCGGGATCTCATCACGCCGGCCCTTGCCGCGACCACGGATACCCGTCTCATCACAAGACAGCTCCAGCTTGCCATGATCTACGGGCAGCTGACCCCGGCGGACATCTTCGAGATGCGGGGCGAGGGGGACAACATCCCCGATGCGGTCCTGAAGAACCTCGCGGACGGCGGTTTTATCCCGGGATACATCTACAAGTTTTATGCGGGAGGCACGTATACGGCTGACGATTACGCGGACGTCTTTGATGCGGCCTATTACTACGCGGCAAACCCGGACCTTGCATCTGCCGGTGTGACGTATGATGAGGACACCCTTTTTCAGGACTTCCTGACAAACGGCATGGCGCTTGGCCGGCAGGGGAGTGAGAACTTTAACCTCGCGTACTTCAAGGAAAACTATCCGGATCTTGTCGCAACCCTTGGGGATAACAATGAGACGTATTACGTCTACTACATCATCTACGGAAAGAGCAAAGGCCTTGTCGCGGACCGGCTGCTGTCGGAATCTGAGTAGACAGAAGGTCCCTCACATGGGAAAATAGAACCCATGTGAGGGAAGACAATGGAAAATGAAGTGACAGCACGCTTTCGGGCACATCTACGGGAAATGGAAGAAGCTCTTCCGGGCATCCGAGAGGATGATCCGGGAGAGGTCTTTTTGCTTGCGGCGCTGTTTCGGGACGGGGACTTTCTGATGCTGGAAGATCCCATCCGGTTCGTATACCTGCTGAACGATACGGCGGAGAGCTTTCTTGTCCCGGAGAATGTCACGATGACCGGGACCTTCCGGCAGGAATCGGAGGATCCGGTATCGGCAAGTCTTTCGAGGGAGGGCGGCACAAACGGCAGACCCTTCCGGTATGTCCTTGCGGTGCGGCAGGGGGATCTCTATCACGGCGGAACGAGCTTTGTGCTCTTCTTTACGGGACTGCACCAGGAGAATCATTTCTACCGCTACGGACGTCTTGGCCATTTCTGGCTGAAGGGAGACGAGCTGCTCAGGCAGGTGCAGTACAAGGCAGAGCTCCTTCGTGACAAGCGGGCTTACCTTGGGGTGGACAGCTGCACGGACGAAGAACGAAAGCTTGCCTGGCTCAGCGAATATCCGCCGCTCTCCGGCCTGTTCTTCCCGGCCTGTGACCCGGAATATCTGCACCTTCGGGACGATCCCTGGGACCTCAATGAGACGGCGGCAGATGTGATGGAGGATCTGGCAAAGCAACTGGAGAACCCGCGGATCCTCCGGGCTCTTGAGAAATACCACGAAAACTCGACGAGGCGGGCAGCGGGACATGTGGCATCTCTTCTTCGGACGAATGCGTTTCTGCCGCTGATCCTTTCCCTCACAAAGGCCTTCGAGAGTGCCGGGAGCGTATACCCGGAGCGTCCGTACAAAGAAGAGGACGCAAAAAAGCGGCAGGCTCTTGAGCGAAAAGCCTGCCGCATCTTGAAGTCTCACCCCGGGTCCCTTCTCTTTTATGAGGAGCCGTACCTTTCCTGGAAGGACGAGGTGGACTTTTCCGCCTATGTGATTGAGATCCGAAAGGGGCTTTACAGAATCAGAACCCGTGTCTTCCCGGTCAGTCTTTCCGAAGAGCCATGAGGACGTTGTCGATGGCCGAGAGGACCATTGCGATGCCCATGACGCGGACGATAAGTCCTGCCGTCGTAAAGGGATTTCGAAGGATCAGCACGCCGAAGACCAGCATGATCACGGACCCTGCAATACCGGCACCCCTTCTTCCTCCGAAGCGGAAAACCTGGATCAGGTTGTAGACGGCATTGACGACCATGACAAGACCCACGATAAACGGGATCAGGGATGCGATCAAGCCGGGACGCGCCACAAAGACGATGCCAAAGACCACGGCCAGAGTTCCGGCGACGATGCTTCCTGCGGACTTGGTGCCGCTGATCGACTGCAGGATGTCCGCGATGCCGAAGATGAGAAGTCCGATGCCGATGATCCGGCAGACCAGCTCGAGACTTCCGTTTGGCCAGATCGCAAGAATCAGGCCGACAATGCCGATGCACACGGCCCCCATAATCTGATTGTTCTTCCAGTCTCTGTTCATAAGATATCCTCCTTTTCACAGCCCATCATAGCATAAGTTGCATCTCTTCATTCCAGCTGACGGATCTTCAACACGATTTTTCGATTCGGAAGGCTTTCCGACATGGTATACTTCAGAAAAACTGAAAAGAGACTATCATCTTGGAGACACGGTGTGTCCGGGACGGGGAGCGAAAGAGAGGGAGAACATGAGACGAAGAGAAGCGGCAGTCCTTCTGGGGGCTGCCCTGCTGGTTTCCGGCTGCGGGAGCACGCAGGAGCCGGCAGAGCTCAGGACGCAATCCGCAGCGGAATCAACTGCGAAGACGGAAGAAACAACAGAAGAAGAGACAACGGCATCGGAAGAGGAGAGCAGCGGCAGCACAGCGACGGAGGATGCAGAAGAAGCTTCCAAACCGGACAAGGCTGAGGTCAAAAAAGCCTGCGCGGCGCTTGCAAAGGCCATTCCGGACAGCTCCGTCAGCGCCTACGAGGACAAGGTAAAGGAAGAAAAGAGTACGGACAGCATGACGGGCTCTTACACGGATCCAGATGAGTACTGGTACGTCATCGACATCGATGGCAACGGCATCCCGGAGCTTGTCCGCAACACGGTTTATGCGGAGACACCGGAAATCACGCTGAACTACTATGACAGGACAGAGGGGAAGGTGAAGTCACTGGATCCCTGCACGGAGCTTTCCTTTGTTCCGGGAACCGGAGAGATCCTCTTAAAGACTGGAGAGGAGAACGAGGACAGCACATCGGATCCCGTCTCCCTGACTGTTCAGAAATATCAGCTGGACAACGGGACTCTTCGCACGCTGGAGTCGGGAAGCATGGTGACCGATTATACCAAGGCAACACAGACCCTGAAGGTGGGTGATGAAACAGCCGATGCGTCCGGCTTTCTGTCCGTGTTTGACTTTGATCATACATGGAGCATCACCACGGATTCCTATTCGGCATCGGGCTATAATCCATCCCTTGCAAGGAAGATCCTGCAGAACAGCGGAAAAGTTGAAAAGAGCGATGACGTCACCCCCTACCTCGACTATGTCCTGTCACTGGATCCGGACTCGGAGGAGACAGCCGGAGGATTTGAGCTTGTAGACGTGGACGGCGACGGCTTCAATGAGCTGGAGCAGTCCGGTGCCATGATAGGCACCAGCCTCTTTACCATTATCGACGGGGAACTGGTATGTCTGCATCGCATGGAAGGCTCCGTAGAGGCACTTTCCGTGGACGATACCAGAGATCTTCTGTATTCCGTCGGTCCTCTCGCGCATCAGTGGTACTGGGACTGGGGAGATGCGCTGACCGTTCAGGATGGCATGGTGTTCCGGCTCTCCAGGCAGGAGGATTATTTCGGAGGAGAACCCGAGGATGGTTCCACGTACATCGGGTATGGCGAGGCATCCTTCCTCAACGGCGTGATGACACAGGACAGTGACGGGAGAGATTTTAACAAGCTCTCCGAATCACTAGCCGGAGATCCCGTCCGGAAGGCTGCAGACGATGCGGAGGATTCGTCCATGACGCTGGACGAGGTCATAGCGGCACTCAAAAAGAAGGCCGGAAAGGACACCGACGCGTCGGCAGAAAAAGACTGGCGCATGGAATCCTATGCGATGACGCTGGAGGGAATAATCGAAGAAAAGGTCGGTCTTGGCACCGGGCAGGTTGCATATGATGATCTCAGCGGCATGCGCTACCTTCTGATTGATCTTGACGGCAACGGAACAAAGGAACTTGTGGTCGGATACAGCAGAGACGGGTTCGATGTCTTCCTTCCAAAGAAAGGCTATACTGCGGAAAGTGCGGCTGGCGCATCCACCAATGTGGCATGGAACAAGACGACGGGTGAGATCCTGTTTCAGGACGAAGCAAGTGAGTACGATGCAACGGATATCGGATATCGGATTGAAGACGATCAGCCGGTGTATGTAGAGAGCGTGACCTGGGTCAACGAGGATGCGGGTGCAACGGTGGAGGGGTGCCTGTATCAGGACACAAACGGAGCGGAACTGGTTGATCTCGAATGGGACAAAACAAAGCTCTCCGGAAAAGCGGGAAAGCTTGAGAACATGAAGAACGATCTTCCGGAAGATGGCTGGAGGGACCTCACGACGAAGAACATTGCCGAAGACTTTGGCAGCATACCGGAGAAGATCAGAACCAGTGATTCGACATTTAATCTCTGGGCTTCCGTAGGAGATGTGAATGGTACCTTTCACAGCCTGCAGACAAAGGGCATGTCGAGCTGGCAGCAGTCCTACTCGATGACACTGACCGGCCTTCTGGACGGTACGTCCCCCTACACGTATAGCATCGGGTATGGCGGAAACGGCGATGAGTATGCCTTCGTGCTGCAGGATCTCAACGGCGACGGAACACCCGAACTGCTCGTGAGCAACGGCGAGACCGGCGAGAACGGAATGCCCCTGTATGCGATCTTCCATCCGGTCGACGGATATGCGGCACAGCCAAGTCTGGTCCCGGCCGTCGTGTATGGTTTTGATCCGTCCTCCGGGACGCTGCTGTACTTGGGAGAGGAAGTTTCCGGAGATGACCAGGCGTTGGAACATGGCACCTTTGATGGTATCAATCCTGTCCCATTTGAGTATTACGGGAGGGAGATAGATGATGGAAAACCGTTCCTCTACACGGACGCGTCGGGAGTGCAGTATATTGATGAGGATACCTACAGTACTCTGCATGACCAGTGGCTCTCTGATATGGCATCCAAAAATGCCCTTCCTTCTGACGGCGGCACAAAGCTCACAGAAGAAGCCATTCGCGATGCACTTGGAGGCTGTGTCAGCCCGGTTTATCAGACAGACTATTGATTCTCTCTTTGACAACAGGGATTCCTGTTCGGAGAACTTGACGGGGCACCCTGTCCGAACTATCATGACAGGTGTCGATAAAAGGGAGTAGCGGGCAGGTTTACCTGCTGCTGGAACCGTCAGGACGATCGAAGGATCCGGTTTCCAGACCTCATATTTTGTGACTGCGCAAGACTTTTATCGCAGGCAGTACCATGCCTGCGACGAAAGTCTTTTTTTCATGCAAGGAGCAAGAAAATGAAAATTGTGGCCATTATACTGTTTGTTGCGATGTACGTTCTGATGATCGCAAAGCCAAGGTACCGGTATATAACCGCCCTTGTCACGGCGCTGATCTACATCATCTGCGGGATCCTTCCGGTGTCAGAGATCCTGCCGTCGATTGACTTCAACGTGCTGCTCATGATCCTTGGCACGATGATGATCGTCTCGTACTTTATCGACTCGAAGATGCCAAGCCTCATTGCGGACAAAATCCTGGATCTTGCCCCGAACGTGTGCTGGGTCACGATCCTGATGTCGCTCTTTGCGGGCGTTGTCTCCGCGTTCATCGACAACGTGGCGACGCTCCTCATCGTGGCGCCGATCGCGATCGAGATCTGCAAGAAGCTCAGGATCAACCCGGTGCCCATGGTCATCAGCATCGCGGTGTCCTCCAACCTGCAGGGTGCGGCAACGCTCGTCGGTGATACGACGTCCATCATGCTGGGCGCCTATGCCGGCATGGACTTCACGGATTTCTTCGTCATGGACGGAAAGCCAGGCATGTTCTGGGTGGTGGAGGCAGGTGCTGCCGCGACAATTCCGATCATGCTGTTCATGTTCCGGAAGGAGAAGCAGCCGGTTTCCGCAAAGGAAAAGACAACCGTTGAGGACTATGTCCCGACCTTCCTCATGCTGGCCATGGTCCTGAGTCTGATCATTGCCTCGTTCATTCCGAACAAGCCCTCCGTCACGAACGGCGTCATCTGCTGCGTGATCGGCGGCATCACGATGCTCGTCGAGTGGCTCATGCATCACGACATGGACGCTCTGGAGCGATGCGGCGCATCCCTCGATATTCAGCTGGTGCTCCTTCTTTCCGGCCTGTTCATGGTAATCGGCGGCATCAAGAACGTCGGCGTCATCGATGACCTCGCAGCCCTCATCGCAAAGGCAGGAGAGAACAACCTGTTTCTTCTCTACACGATCGTCGTCTGGGGATCCGTTGCGATCTCCGCGTTCATCGACAACATCCCTTACGTTGCGACGATGCTTCCGGTCCTGCAGGGCGTAACAAAGGTGATGGGGATCTCCCCCTACCTTCTCTATTTCGGACTTCTCTCCGGTGCGACCCTTGGCGGCAACATCACCCCGATCGGGGCCTCCTGCAACATCGCCGCGGTGAGCCTTCTTCGGAAGGAGGGGAAGGAGGTATCCTTCCCGGATTTCATGAAGATCGGCGTTCCCTTCACCCTTGCTGCGGTCCTTGTCGCCTATGTTCTCATCTGGATGATCTGGGCTTAAAGTGTAAAGTTTCCACGTTTGCAATCGGTAGGGAATGTGCTATAGTTTTGAAAGCCGGGCTGGCGGAAAAGGGGCACGGATGATTTCTTTACAGGTTGCAAACAAGGGGCTGTTCATGTCGAAGCTTCTGGCTTCGGATGCATTCGACTCTTATCTGATGGAAGAGGCTGTCATCAAAATGGCAGCCGTTTTTTCCATTGACGGACATCTGAATAAGGACTTTTTTGAGAGCGCTGTGTGGGATGATCCCGCGCAGCGCCCTTATGATTTTGTCCGCTGGCAGGATGTAAGGAAGTACTGCTTTGAGATCATCAAAGGGAAAACGGCCCCCTCGTTTCTTCGCATCACCCTGCGTCTTGTGCCGGAGAAGGCAGAAGAGGTGTTCTCAGATCTGGAGGCGAATGTAAAGAGCAACATTGAAGCGCCTGCGATCCTGGTGCGCCTGGACCGCGAGAACCTGAAGGTTCTCACCACGGTGGAATACAAAACGTTTTCTCTCGACAGATCCGCAGAGCCGGTCTGGGACAAATACGTCCGCTCGTTTCTTGACGGACTTGGAATCACGTACACAGAGGAGTAAAGGAGGTTTTCTTGAAAAGAGATCTTTTGACACCACTGGATTTTTCAAAGGAGGAGCTGAACTCCCTCTTTGATCTTGCCTGCGACATCGAGGCAAACCCCGCAAAGTATGCCCATGCCTGCGAGGGAAAGAAGATGGCGACCTGCTTCTATGAGCCGAGCACGAGAACGAGGCTCTCCCACGAGGCGGCCATGCTGAACCTCGGCGGAAAGACGATGGGTTTTGCCTCTGCAGCATCGAGCTCCGCGAGCAAGGGCGAGACCGTCGCGGATACGGCACGCGTGATTTCCTGCTTTGCGGACATCATGGTGATCCGTCACCCGAAGGAAGGCGCTGCGGCGGTGGCTGCGCACTATGCGACGATCCCGGTCATCAACGCAGGCGACGGCGGCCATCAGCACCCGACTCAGACCCTGACCGACATGATGACGATCCGCTCTCTTCGCGGGAGCCTCGACAACTTCACGATCGGCTTCTGCGGCGACCTGAAGTTCGGTCGCACGGTCCACTCGCTCGTCACCTCCCTTGCCCGGTACGAGAACGTGAAGTTCGTCTTCATTTCCCCGCCGGAGCTTCGTGTCCCGGACTACATCACGGAGATGCTGAACGAGAAGCACATCAAGTACACTGAGGTCGTCCGCATGGAGGATGTCATCGGCTCCCTCGATATCCTGTACATGACCCGTGTGCAGAAGGAGCGCTTCTTCAACGAGGATGATTACGTGCGCCTGAAGGACTTCTATATCCTGAACAAGGACAAGATGGCCCTCGCAAAGAAGGACATGTACGTCCTGCACCCGCTGCCGAGAGTCAACGAGATCGCAACGGAGATCGATGACGATCCGAGAGCCGCGTATTTCAGACAGGTCCAGTACGGCGTTTACGTCCGCGAGGCTCTGATCTTGACGCTTCTGAACATTCACGTACCGGAAGGAGGACAGACATGCTGAACGTAGGAAAGATCGAAGAGGGATATGTGCTCGATCACATCAAGGCAGGACGCGCCATGATCCTCTACCACAACCTGGGTCTCGACAAGAAGGACTGGTCGGTGGCGATCATCACGAATGCACGGTCCGAGGCCATGGGCAAGAAGGACATCCTGAAGGTGGAGTGCAAGATCGAGGATCTCGATCTCGATGTCCTTGCCTTCATCGACCACGACATCACGATCAACGTCATCAAGGACGGCGAGATCATCGAGAAGAAGCAACCGGAGCTGCCGCAGGAAATCCGCGGCGTCATCCGCTGTGCAAACCCGCGCTGCATCTCCAACGCGGAGCCGCAGCTGCCGCACATCTTTTACCTCTCGGACAAGAACCGGGGCATCTACCGCTGCCGTTACTGCGATGAGAAGTACACGGAGACGGACAACGGGGCGATTCGATGATCACGGTCCGCAATGAAATCTCACCCCTTCGGACCGTGCTGCTGCATCGTCCCGGACGGGAGCTCGAGCATCTCTCCCCGCACACGATGGAGCAGCTGCTCTTCGACGATATCCCCTACCTCTACAAGGCACAGGAGGAGCACGATGCCTTTGCATCGACTCTTCGGGGGCACGGCGTCGAGGTCCTCTATCTCGAGGATCTTGCAGCGGATGTGATCCGGGACAATCCGGAAATCCGGAAGAGTTTCATCGATCAGGTGATCGAGGAGGCAGGCGGGTATGCCAGAGGCTACCGGGAGGATCTGACACGGTATCTTTCCGCCATTGAGGATGCAAAGGCGCTTGTCGAAAAGACGATGGAGGGTGTCACCTTCCGGGAGCTCTTCCCGGCAAGGAGCGGACACCTCTCCGACCTTGTCTCCACGAGGGAGCGCTTCCTCATGCCGCCGATGCCGAACCTCTACTTTACGAGGGATCCCTTTGCCTCGATCGGAAGCGGCGTGAGCCTGAACCACATGGCGACAGCAGTGCGGAACCGGGAGACGATCTTCGGGCGGCTGATCTTAAACTATCACCCGCGCTTTGGAAAGTCCGTGAAAAAGTATTACCGGACCGATTACCCCTTCAGCATCGAGGGCGGAGACATCCTGAACCTCTCGCCCGAGGTGCTCGCGGTGGGACTCTCCGAGAGAACGCAGCCCGAGGCCGCAGAGCTTCTTGCCGAAAACCTGTTCTCAGACGAGTCCTGTGAGAAGAGAACAGTTCTTGCCTTTGAGATTCCGCAGACGAGAGCCTTCATGCATCTCGACACGGTGTTCACGCAGATCGATGTGAACCGCTTTGTCGTCCACCCGCAGATTCTCGAGACGCTGTGCGTCTACGAGATGACGCCGGGAAAGAAGAGTGCGGCGACGGGGAAGATCGGGATCAGGATCCGGCGCGTGGAAGGATCTCTTCAGAAGATCCTCGAGACGTACCTGCACCTCGACTGCGTGGAGCTGATCCGCTGCGGCGGAGGCCCCGGGATTGCGGCAGAGCGTGAGCAGTGGAACGACGGCTCCAACACCCTGTGTGTCAGACCCGGCACCGTCATCGTCTATGACCGCAACTACGTGACAAACGGGATCCTGAGGGAGCACGGGATCGATGTCATCGAGGTTCCGGGGTCGGAGCTCTCGAGAGGCCGCGGCGGTCCCAGGTGCATGAGCATGCCGCTTGTTCGAAGCTAGAGAAGAATGCAGATGGAAGAGAAGCCTTCCATCTGTTTTTTATTTCGTCTGGTTCCTGTCTGCTGCCTCTGCTTTCAGGCAGCAAAAAAAACACGCTCCTTTCGGAGCGTGCCTTTGTTCAGGTATTTGCGGGAGCCTGTTTACAGAAGATCCTGCCAGTGATCGACGTTCTCTTCCTTTGCCACTTCCTGCAGCTTCATCGCACGAACCTTCGTGGAGAGGCCGAAGAGGTTGATGAATCCGTTGGCATCGGTGTGATCGTACATGTCGCCGGTCTTGAAGGATGCGATGGACTCGTTGTACATGCTGTACGGAGAGGTCGTGCCCTCCTTGATGATGTTGCCCTTGTAGAGCGCGAACTTTGCGGTGCCGGTCACATAGCGCTGGGTCGACTCGACGAAGGCCTGCAGAGCTTCGCGCAGAGGAGAGTACCACTTGCCCTCGTAGATCGTGCTGGCGAACTTGCTGGCGACCTCGATCTTCATCGCGGTGGTCTCACGGTCGAGGCAGAGCTCCTCGAGCTGCTGATGTGCCTCATAGATGATGGTGCCGCCGGGCGTCTCATAGACGCCGCGGCTCTTCATGCCGACGACACGGTTCTCGACGATATCCGTGATGCCGATGCCGTTTGCACCGCCAAGGGCGTTGCACTTGCGGATGATATCGGAGAGCTTCATCTTCTCGCCGTCGATCGCAACCGGGATGCCCTTCTCAAAGTCGATGGAGACGTGAGTCACCTTGTCGGGTGCCTTCTCGGGCGGGGTGGTCAGAACGAGTACGTGCTCGAAGTTCGGGCCCATGGAAGGATCCTCGAGCTCGAGGCCCTCATGGGAGATGTGCCAGAGGTTCCGGTCACGGCTGTAGGACTCGTCCGCGTCGAAGGGCAGATCGATGCCGTGGCGGTGTGCATAGTCGATTTCGGACTCACGGGAGTCGAGACCCCACTTGGGATCACGCCAGGGAGCGATGATCTTCAGGTCCGGTGCGAGAGCCTTGATGGCAAGCTCGAAGCGGATCTGGTCATTGCCCTTGCCCGTGGCACCGTGGCAGATGGCGACGGCGTTCTCCTTGCGGGCGATCTCGACGAGCTTCTTCGTGATGACCGGGCGCGCCATGGAGGTGCCGATCAGGTATTTGTTCTCATAGACGGCATGTGCCTGGATGCAGGGCGCGATCACCGTGTCGCAGAACTCATCGACTGCATCGATGATGTAGAGCTTGTCCGCGCCGCAGTATCTTGCGCGCTCCTCGAGCCCGTCGAGCTCGGACTCCTGTCCGACGTCGACACAGCAGCAGACGACATCATAGTGATACGTCTCCTTGAGCCACGGGATGCAGCAGGTGGTATCGAGACCGCCCGAATACGCAAGAATAACTTTTTCGTTCGCCATGTTGGGAAAACCTCCGGAATCTGTTTCTTAATGAATGCGGGACATCTGTCTTCGCGAATGTCTTCGCGAATGTCTTCGTCCCGACGCTTGCAACTATACAACACGGACATTGTGTTTGCAAGTGGTCACAGTGCATAAAAATGAATATATGCGGGATGATTATTCATAAAATTGCATAGAAATCCGGATGAGATGCATATTTATGAAAATCCGGTTGCAATTTGCACCCCACGGGATTAAGATATCGAAGATTATTGTAAGGAAAGTTCGGAGGATACCGTGGAAGGATCGATTGTAATCCGTCAGATGAGAGAAGAAGACTTCGAGAAGGTGCATGCGCTCTGGGAGACCATTCAGGGCTTTGGCATCCGGAGCCTGGATGATTCAAGGGACGATATTGTCAGGTTCCTTCGACGAAACCCCGAGACGAGCGTTGTCGCGGAGAGCGAGGGAAAGATTGTCGGCAGCATCCTCTGCGGGTCGGACGGGCGGCAGGGAACGCTCTACCATGTGTGTGTCGACGTTTCCTATAGAAGACAGGGCATCGGGACGCAGATGGTCGGGTACTGCATGAGAGCCCTGCGGAACCTCGGCATTAATAAGGTAACGCTTGTTGCCTACACGAACAACAGCACCGGCAATGCGTTCTGGCGAAGAATCGGATGGAAAAAGAGACCGGACTTCAATTATTATGATTTCGTGCTGAATGAGAACAACATCACCCGTTTCATCGGGGAGGATCCACAGTAAATATGGAAGAAGGAAGCCAAATGGATAACATGAAAACCATAGAAGGCGGCGTCACGGCGGCGAAGGGATTTGAGGCGGCATCCTGCGCGGCAGGCATCAAGTACCAGGGCCGCACCGACATGGCCCTTGTCTATTCGAAGACACCCTGCACGGCGGCGGGAACCTTTACCTCGAACGTCGTCAAGGCGGCGCCGGTCCTCTGGGACCGCGCGATTGTCCGGGAGAGCACACAGCCGGTCCATGCAGTCATTGTAAACTCCGGCATCGCAAATGCCTGCACCGGAAAGGAAGGGATGGACATCTGTAAGAAGACCGCACAGGCTGCAGCCGATGCCCTTTCGATCCCCGAAAAGAGCGTGATCCTCGGCTCCACCGGCGTCATCGGCATGCAGATCCCCGTGGATAAGATCACCGCGGGCGTGAAGGTCCTTGCCGGGAAAAAGGAAGCAACGCTGAGTGCAGGAAGCGCTGCCGCATCGGCCATCATGACGACGGATACGCACAGGAAGGAGATCGCCCTCTCGTTTGAAATCGGCGGGAAGACCTGCGTCCTTGGCGGCATGAGCAAGGGCTCCGGCATGATCCACCCGAACATGTGCACGATGCTCTGCTTCCTGACAAGCGATGTGGCAATCGACAAAGCCCTGCTCCAGGAGGCGGTATCGGAAGTCGTCACGGACACCTTCAACATGATCTCCGTCGACGGCGATACCTCGACGAACGACACGCTGGTCTGCCTTGCCAACGGCCTTGCGGAAAATCCTCCGATCATCGAAAAGAACGGGGACTATGAGACATTCAGGAAAGCCCTCTTTACGGTCTGCAAAAGCCTTGCGATGGAGATGGCAGGAGACGGCGAGGGAGCAACCAAGCTCATCGAGTCGAACGTGATCCATATGGATACGAAGGAGCACGCAAAGATCCTTGCAAAGAGCGTCATCACCTCGGACCTCACGAAGGCCGCGATCTTCGGAAAGGACGCGAACTGGGGCCGTGTTCTGTGCGCCCTCGGGTATGCGGGCGTCGACTTCGATCCGGAGCACGTGGATCTCTGGTTTGAGGGCGGAGGAAAGAAGATGCTGATCTTTACGAACGGCAGTGCCGCGGACTATTCCGAGGACGAAGCGGCAAAGCTTCTTTCCAATGAGAAGGTCATCATCACATCCGACATGCACATGGGAGAGGAGAGTGCCACCGCCTGGGGGTGCGATCTCACCTATGACTACGTGAAAATCAACGCCGACTACAGGTCGTAAAGGAATAAAGGGAGAGAATAAATGGACGAGGCACAGCTTGAAGCGCAGAAAAAGGCAGAGGTCCTGATCGAGGCGCTTCCCTATATCCAGAAATTCAACCGGAAGATCATTGTCGTCAAGTACGGCGGCTCCGCAATGAAGGATCCGGCGCTCCAGCGCTCGGTGATCCAGGATGTGACGCTCTTGAAGCTTGTCGGCTTCAAGCCGATCATCGTGCACGGCGGGGGCCCCGCGATCTCCGCGTTCCTCAAGAAGACCGGGAAGGAGTCGACCTTTGTCAACGGCCTTCGCGTCACGGATCAGGAGACCATGGAAATCGCCGAGATGGTGCTGGGGCGCGTCTCCAAGAACCTGGTGACCCTTGTGGAATCCCTCGGGGTCAAGGCGGTCGGCATCAGCGGAAAGGACGGAGGGCTCTTAACCTGCAGGAAGCGCCTCTCCGACGGCCATGACATCGGCTATGTCGGCGAGGTGACAGGTGTCAACCCGAAGATCCTCTTTGATCTTCTTGCCGATGACTACCTGCCGATCGTTTCGCCGATCGGCCTCGATGAGAAGTTTGACACCTACAACATCAACGCGGACGAGGCGGCCTGCGCGATTGCAAAGGCGGTCGGGGCGGACAAGCTGGTGTACCTGACCGATGTCGAGGGTCTGTACCGCGATTTCAATGACAAGTCGACCTTCATCTCGAGAATCTCCGTCTCCGATGCAAAGAAGCTGATCGATAAGGGGCTTATCGGCGGCGGAATGCTGCCGAAGCTCTCGAACTGCACGAGCGCAATCACCGGCGGCGTGAACCGGGTCCACATCCTGGACGGGCGGGTGCCGCACTCGATTCTTCTTGAGATCTTCACGAACAAGGGCAACGGCACGATGTTCTATGATGACACCGATCAGGACGCCGCTCAGGGGCAGCAGTAGGAGGACATGATGGCAGACAAACAGACAGAACTCATTGCGCAGGCGGAAAACGACCTGCTGCATACCTATAACCGGTACCAGATCGTTCTGGACCACGGGGACGGCGTCTATCTCTATGACGTCAACGGCAAGAAGTACCTGGACTTTGTGGCCGGCATCGCCGTGTTTGCTTTAGGGTACAACAACAGGGAGTACAACGATGCCCTGAAGGCGCAGATCGACAAGATCCTGCATACCTCCAACTATTTCTACAACGAGCCTGCCATTCATGCGGCGCATGCCTTAAAGCAGGTATCCCACATGGACCGGGTGTTCTTTACGAACTCCGGCGCGGAGTCCATCGAGGGCGCCCTGAAGGCCGCCCAGAAATATGCTTCCAACAAGGACGGAAAGAACGATCACGAGATCATCGCGATGGAGCACTCCTTCCACGGACGGACGATGGGCGCGCTCTCGGTCACGGGAAACGACCACTACCGGGAAGGGTACGGTCCGATGCCGATGGATGTGCGCTTTGCGCGCTACAACGACCTTGAAAGCGTTGCGTCTTTGATGAATGAGAAGACCTGCGCCGTGATCCTCGAGCCCGTCCAGGGCGAGGGCGGACTGACCCCCGCAACGTATGAATTCCTGAAGGGCGTCCGGGATCTGTGCGATCAGCATCACTGCCTTCTCATCTTTGATGAGGTGCAGTGCGGCATGGGACGCACGGGTTCGATGTTTGCCTGGCAGAAGTTCGGAGTGAAGCCCGATATCATGGCCTGCGCCAAGGCCCTTGGCTGCGGCGTGCCCGTCGGTGCGTTCCTCACGACCGAGGAGGTGGGGCAGAACTCCCTGCATGCGGGCGATCACGGAACGACCTACGGCGGCAATCCGTTTGCGACGGCAGCCGTCTGCGAGGTCCTGAAGCTCTATGAGAAGTATCATCTGGTGGATCATGTGAACGAGGTCGCACCGTACCTCGAGGAAAAGCTGGACGAACTGGTCTCGAAGTATCCCTGCATCAGCGAGCGGCGAGGAGCCGGTCTCATGCAGGGGCTCTACTTTGACCGGCCGGTGGCACCGATCATCAAGGAGGCGATGGACAGGGGCCTTATCCTCATCAATGCGGGCGCCGATATCCTCCGCTTTGTGCCGCCGCTTGTCATCACGAAGGAGAATATTGATGAGATGATTTCCATCCTCGAGCCGGTGATCGCAAGGGAGGACGGGAAACGTTCATGAACGCAAGACGACGTATCTTCTCCATCGTCCTGGCTATTCTTGTTCTGTCCGGTCTTCTTGTCATCTCCGTCTACAGCGGAGGCGCAAGAAACGAGGGAAAAACGACGCAGTCCGATACGCTGATCGGAAGCACGAGGCCTACGCTGAAGCTCTGGTACAACGATGATGCGCTGACGGACTTCTTAAACGATGCGGCGGTCTCCTGGAACGAGTCCCACACGGAAGCGAGAGTCGAGCCGACCCTTGTTACCGATAACGAGTACATCCGCTCGATCAATGATGCCTCCCTTGACGGAGACGACTTCCCGGATCTGTACATTGCGGCAAACAACGAGCTCGAGAAGTGCTGGAAGGCAGGGCTTGCCAGCGAGGTGACGGACACCGCGCACTTTGCGGACACGTCGACCTTTCCCCAAAGCGCCATCAACGCCGTGACCTATGAGGGGAAGATCCTGGGATACCCCATGTACTACGAGACCGCGGCCTTCCTCATCAACGAGGACTATCTGCAGCAGATGGCGGACGATGCGGGGCAGGATCTGGACAGCACGGTCCCGAAGACGATGATCGATGTCGTGAAGCTTGCCAATGCCTATAACGCGCCGGACGGCGTGGACGACATCTTCGCCTGGGATGTGTCGGACATTCTCTACAACTACGCGTTCCTCGGGAGCTATCTCTCGATCGGCGGGGAAACAGGCGATGATGCCTCCCTTGATGACATCGTGATCTACAACGAGAACACGATTCAGTGCCTGTCCGTGTATCAGCAGCTGAACCAGTTCTTCAGCATCGATGTGACAAGCGATACCTACGACAGCCTCATCGACGACTTTGCGGATGGACGAAGCGTCTTTACAATCGCATCGACGGATGCACCGGGGCGGATTCAGAAGAAGATCGATACGGGGGAGTCGGAGCTGAACTACCTCGTCGTACCCATCCCGGATCTGACGGACAGCCTGACAAGCAGGACGCTGTCCATCACCGACTGCCTCATCGTGAACGGCTACAGTGAACACGAGAGCGAGGCCAACGACTTTGCAAGATGGCTCCTGTTCTCCGGCATGGACTCGTTCTATGACCGCACCGGTCTTGCGGTGTGCCGCTTGGACTACAGCTACGGCGACTCCCACATGGACGGCTTTACGGGGGCGTATGAGAGCTCCATTCCCATCACGAAGCTCCGCACCGCGTCGAACTTCTGGATGGAGCTGGAGAACACCTTTGCAAACGTCTGGGACGGCACGGATCCGAACGATGCGCTCTATGAGCTGTATTCGACGACGATGCAGCAGATGTCCGGGACGAAGGACTACCATCTGCAGGATCGGATCACACCGGAAGCGGTCAGCATCTCCGCACAGCTTTCCAGCGGCGAGGAGGAGATCGAATCCACGGAAAGCGCCACAACAGAAGAATAGTTTTTCAGGAGACGGCCCGCGAATTGTCCGCGGAGCCGCCTCTTTTTGTAACATTCCTGTAACATGTGCCGGTTGAATTGCCAAATTCTATCCAGTACAATATCCGTGCATGGCGGGGAGTCTCCGGAAATGGAGAGCTATGCGAATCAACAGACATGTGATCCGGGACGGTCTCTATCTGAACCGGAAAAAAGCAGGGATTCTTGTGCTGATCCTCGTGATCCTCATCGTCAGCCTGTGCCTTGCATCCTGCAGCAAAGGCAAAGAGGATCTCGTGGAACTTTCGGCAGAGGAAAGTACGGCGGAGATTTTCGCAGAGAGCACACAGGCCCCGGAAACAGCGGATCCGGTGAAGACACCTGCAGAGGAAGAGTCCTCTCTGATCTGCGTCTATATCTGCGGCGCGGTGACAGACCCCGGGGTCTATGAGCTTTTAAGCGGCGCAAGAGTCTTTGAGGCGGTTGAAGCTGCAGGAGGACTGACTGCGGATGCGGCAGAAGGAGCCGTCAATCAGGCGGCACTCCTGAACGATGGAGACATGATCACGATCCCGACCGCAGAGGAGATGGAAAGCGCCGTCACACAGGGCGGCATCACCCCGGCGGGAAGTGCTGCGGCAGTAAGCGATTCCTCCTCAGGGAAGATCAACATCAACACCGCAGGAAGCGAGGAACTTCAGAAGATCCCCGGCGTCGGACCCTCGAAGGCGCAGTCGATCATCGACTACCGGGAAGAGCACGGCGCATTCACAAGCCCCGAGGATCTCATGAAGATCACGGGAATCAAGGAAAAAACGTATGAGAAGATGAAGGACAGCATCTGTGTCAGATGACCTGTCCTGCGAAAGGCAGCAGAGGTTTTTGCAAGATGGCAAAAGTACTTGTCGTGGATGATGAAAAACTGATTGTGAAGGGGCTTCGGTTTGCCCTGGAGCAGGACAGCTATGAGGTGGACGCGGCCTATGACGGCGAAGAGGCGCTCGAGAAGGCAAAGAGCAACCACTATGACATCATTCTGCTCGACCTGATGCTGCCCAGGCTCTCGGGGATGGAGGTCTGCCAGCAGATCCGGGAGTTCTCGGATGTGCCGATCATCATGGTCACCGCCAAGGGCGAGGACATGGACAAGATCATGGGCCTTGAGTACGGGGCGGACGACTACGTGACAAAGCCGTTCAACATCCTCGAGGTAAAGGCAAGGATCAAGGCGATCCTCCGGCGCACCAACAGCCCCAGAAAGAAAGAGGCCAGAAGCGAGGAAGAGGAGGGCGTCATCAAAAGCGGCGATCTTGTCCTCGAGCGGTCCAACCGGCGCGTATTCGTGAAGGGACGGGAGGTGAACCTGACCTCCAAGGAGTTTGAGCTCCTGGAATTTCTCGTCAACCACCCGAAGAAGGTCTACGGCAGGGCAAAGCTCCTCGAGATCATCTGGGGCAAGGACTATCCGGGTGACGAGAGAACCGTGGACGTCCATGTGCGGCGCCTTCGCGAGAAGATCGAGCCCGCCCCGTCGGATCCCACCTACGTGCAGACAAAGTGGGGCGTCGGTTATTACTATTCGGAGAAAAAAGCGTAAGAGATGCGAAAGCTCTTTACTCGAAAACAAACACAGACAAAAACAACGTCCGGACCCGCAAGGGGCTCCCTGTTTCGGAGCCTCAAGGTCCGGATTTTTGCACTGATCCTGCTCTTTGGCATGGTTCCTGCCCTGATCCTGTCCGAGTCGCTCCTTGGCTACTACAGGGACCGCGTCATTGCGGTGCGCACCTCGGAGGCACAGACGCAGCTCAGAGTCCTTGCAAACCACCTCATAACCTACGGGTATCTTGACAACCCGGACAACGACATCGTGAGCGCGGAGTTGTCCCAGTACTCCTCGTTCTACGATGGCAGAGTCCTTGTGATCAACGATGCGCTGCAGGTCGTGGACGACACCTACAACGTCTCCCGCGGGAAGACCATCGTCTCCGGAGACGTGGTGAAGTGCCTTCGGCAGGGATCGGCAGCGTCGACGAGCCACTATGACGAGAAGGACGGCTACATCGAGATCGTGATCCCGATCGCCGAGACGGCAAGTCTTGAGGGACAGGATACGACGGGGAATGCCGCAAAGGATGGCGAGACGATCTACGGTGTTTTGCTGTCCTCCGTCTCGACCGCTTCCATCGAGGCCATGCACGATGCCCTTGGGCAGCGGGAGATGATCCTTGCCCTGATCCTGCTTCTTGTGATCATCTTCCTGGCAGTGGTGTTCTCGTATCTTCTCGTAAAGCCGTTTGACCGGCTCACCCGGAAGATCTCCGATGTGAGGGAGGGATACTCGAGTGATCCCATCGAGGAGAACGCCTACACGGAGACGGCGCACATCATGACCGCCTTCAATCAGGTGCTCGGGCGCATGCGGGCGCTCGACGATTCGAGGCAGGATTTCGTCTCCAACGTCTCCCACGAGCTGAAGACCCCGATGACCTCGATGAAGGTCCTTGCGGACTCGCTTCTGTCCGATCCGAACACACCGCCCGAGATGTACCGGGAGTTTCTGACGGACATCGACTCGGAGCTCGACCGCGAGAACAAGATGATCGCGGAGCTGTTAAATCTCGCGAAGATGGACCGCAAGCAGGTGACGATGAACATCTCGACCGTCGACATCGGTTCGCTTCTTGAGATCGTCATGAAGAGGGTCCGGCCCCTTGCCCAGAAGAGAGACATCGAGCTCACCCTCGTGCAGGAGCGGGATGTCAGCGCCGAGGTCGATGAGGTGAAGATGACGATGGTCTTTACGAACCTCATCGAGAATGCGGTGAAGTACAACAAGGATCACGGCAAGGTGACCGTGGCATTAAACGCCGATCACAAGAACTTCACCGTGACGGTGGAGGACACGGGCGTCGGCATTCCCGAGGACTCGGTCGCCCGGGTGTTCGAGCGTTTCTACCGGGTCGACAAGTCCAGATCCCGCGAGGTCGGGGGAACGGGGCTTGGTCTTTCCATTGTCAAGAGCGCCGTTCTTCTCCACAAGGGATCGATCACCGTCGATTCCGTGTACGGAGAGGGAACCCGGTTTACGGTGGTGATTCCGCTTATCTACATCCAGACCAAGGACGCCACGACGGCAAAGGCGCTTGTCGTAAAGCGCGAGGAAGGAGGAAGCGATGAAAAGAATTAACATTCTGATCCCGCTCCTTGTCCTTTGCCTTCTTCTCTGTGCCTGCACCGCGCAGAGCACACAGACGGGCAGCAGCACGGCGGACACGGAAACAGAGAGCAGTACGTACCTTATCTACGGCCTCGATGCGGATCTGTCCTCCATTGTGACAAAGGATTACGTCCCGGAAGACGGGAGCGATCCTGCAGATATGCAGCCGGAGGATCTCATCCCGGGGCTTTTATCCGCCCTTGCGACGACGACGCCGGATCTTTCGTTCATCTATCCCATCCGGGACTTTTCGGTGAACAGCTACGTGTTCGACGAGGACGCGGGAAGCCTCACCATCGATTTTGATCACGGCTATGCCGATCAGAACGCGCTGACCGAGGTCCTTGCAAGAGCCGCGATCGTCGAGACGATGTGCCAGGTGCCGGGGGTCCTCAAGGTGTCGTTTTCCGTGGAGGGAGAGCCCCTGAAGGACTCCAGGGGAAATCTTGTCGGGGAGATGACCAAGGACGGGTTCATCTCGAGTTCCACGAATGAGATCAATTCCGCCGAGAAGGTGGAGCTCACCCTCTACTTTGCAAACAGCGCCGGCGATCAGCTGGTGCCGACCTACAGGACGACCTACTACAACACGAACATCGCCCTCGAGAGGCTCATCACCGAGCAGCTGATCCAGGGGCCCAACATCGATACCGTGGGACCGACGCTGAATCCGCAGACCAAGGTCCTCTCCGTGACAACCAGGGACGGCGTCTGCTATGTCAATCTCGATGAAGCCTTCCTCACCGATCCCTACAACGTGACCGACCAGGTGGCTGTCTACTCGCTGGTGAACTCCCTGTGCGAGCTCAGCTCCGTGACGAAGGTGCAGATCTCGGTGAATGGCAGCACAAGCTATACGTTCATGGACACCCTTCCTCTCTCCACGGTATTCGAGGAGAACGACAGGATCGTGGAGCAGGAAGAGATTTCGGCGGGAGAGGCGGATACCGCATCGACCGCAGATGCAGCAGATTGAGATGGACAAGAATGAAATCATGGGGTAAGATTTCCTTATCATGAACGGTTCTGAAAGGGCGCGCCCGGATCTTTTTGAGATCGGGCGGCCCTTTTGATGTTTTAAAGGAGTCCCCCCATGCGCCGTCCCCTGTCTGCTGTCCTGTTCCTCTTTGTCCTTCTTCTTGGCACCACGCTGTTCTTCTTTCCGGTGGAATACCCGGACCTTTCTGCCTTTCAGGGGCAGAGCATCAACCTTACCGGCAAGGTGCTGGACAAGGAGTGGAGACGGACATCCGACGGGTCCGTGGTGCTTCAGGTGCACCTTGACGGGATTGCATCAGAGGGGGAGGAGAACTTCCCGGAGGATGCGCTGACGGGCGCCCTCTGCCGCTTTACGGTTCTGGAGGGAACACGCTCTGACTATTCCGCACGCTACACAAGCCTTGCGGGGACAGATAAAAGCACGGAGATGCCGGCCCTTCCGGAAGACGTGCGCACATCCTTTGAGGCGTATGAGGACACCGCCCTGCCGGTCAGGGCAACGGTACGGATCCGGGGGATCCTGTATGAGATTTCGGAGGCGACAAACCACGGGGAGTTCGACGGGAGAGCCTACTATGGATCCCAGGGGATCGCGTTCCGGATGTATGAGTGTGAGGTGCTTGCCGTGCAGGAAAGACGGGGAATCGCATCTTATGTCATGGATGCTCTCTACCGCTTTCGAAGGCGGCTCTGCCGTCTCATCGAGGCGGTGTACCGGGCGGAGGATGCGTCCCTTGTGGAGGCGATGCTTCTCGGGCAGAAGGGGTTCCTCGATGCTGACACGAAGAACCGCTATCAGGCGTCCGGGATCATCCATGTGATCTGCATCTCGGGGCTCCACATCGGGATTTTATCCGGCGCGCTGTTCTCGTTTCTTTGCCGCCTTGGTGTTTCGAAGAAGATCGCTCTGATCCCCTCGTTCCTGACAGCTCTTCTCTACGGGCTTCTCACAGGGCTTTCGGTGTCGGCGCTTCGGGCTGTGATCATGTTCGGGATTTTGTGCGGGGCAAGGGCGGTGCTTCGAACGTATGACATCGTGACGGCCGCTGCCCTGTCCGCGGCGCTCCTTCTCTGCTCGATGCCCCTGTACCTTAAAAACACCGGCTTCCTGTTTTCCTTTGCCGCGGTGCTCGGGATCGGGCTTCTGGGACCGGCTCTTAAGGGGAAACTTTCCGTCTTTACGATTCCCCTTGCGACCCTTCCGGTGTATCTTGCCGGGGCGCAGAGCTTCCCGGTCTATGCGGTCTTCCTGAATCTCCTGATCCTGCCCCTCATGACAGGCCTCTTGGTACTGGAGCTTTCGATCCTCCTTCTTGCCGCCGTTTCCGTGCCTGCAGCCTCCGCTGCCTGCCTCCCGGTGCACGTTATCCTCCGCTTTTTCGATGCGCTCTGCGGCGCTTCGGGTGGCCTTCCGGGACATACACAGGCGATCGGGCACCGACCGCTGTTACAGATCGGAATCTATCTTGTCCTGCTTCTTCTCATGGTCCCTGCAAAGGACCTTCTGCCGGATGTGCTGAAATGCCTGTGGATGGCATCCTGTGTGCTGTTTCTTACCCTGTCGTTTTCCTTCGGGCTTTCCATCCACGTGATCGACGTCGGACAGGGGGACGGGATCCTCATCACATACAACGGGACGACGATCCTTCTCGACGGCGGGAGCACGTCAAAGTCCGATGTGGGGACGTACCAGCTCCTTCCGGTGCTTCGCTATTACGGGATCGACCGCATCGACTGCATCGTGCTCTCCCACGAGGACATGGACCACATGAACGGGACCTATTCGCTGATCGAAAACGCCTGCACGCATGAGGGCCTTGCCGGGCTGGAACTTTCCGGCGAAACGGACAGCGGGATTTCCATCGGGTGCGTGCTCCTGCCGGGCGTTGCAGACAGCGATACCGGAGAGAACACGGAAAAGCTTGTGGCGATGGCAAAGGAGAAGGGCATACCGGTAGGATATATGGCAAGAGATGATACAATCCGGTGGAAGGACCTGACCCTGACCTGCCTTCACCCGGAGGCAGGAAGAGCCTACGGAGATGCCAACAACGGGTCGGTGGTTCTTTTACTGAACTACGGGAAGTTCACGGCACTCTTTACCGGGGATCTCGAGACGGGGGATGCGGAAACGGAGTTCCTTGCGGCACTGGAAAAGAGACGGGACCTCTTCCCGGAGGGAGAGAGGCTGACACTCTTAAAGTGCCAGCACCACGGAAGCAGGGGCGGAAGCAGCAAAGAGCTCCTGGAAAGGACAAAGCCTCTCTATGCGGTGATCTCCTGCGGCCGGAACAACCGCTACGGCCACCCGCACAGGGAGACCGTTGAGCGGCTGAAGGAAGCGGGAGCGAAAATCCTCGATACCAGGAATCAGGGAGAGATCACCATGTGGACAGACGGAAGGAACGTTTCGGTGAGCGGTTTTCTGGACGGGACGTAGATCGGAGGAAATATATGGAAGACAAAGGAGAAAAACGACATGGGAACGTATCGATATGGGAAGTATGTGCGAAAACTTGTTGATGACTACTGCGTTCTGGATCTCGAGACGACAGGCCTTGAGCCGGAATGGTGCGAGATCATAGAGATTGCAATCCTCCGTGTCCGGGGAGGACGGGTTGTGGACCATTATCAGACGCTGGTAAAACCCGAACAGAAGATCAGCAGGTTCATCACGGATCTTACGGGCATCACGAATGAAATGGTTGCGGACGCACCGAAGGTTGCAGAGGTAATCGGACCGGCCCGTCAGTTTATCGGGGACGACCTGATAGTCGGCCACAACGTTAGTTTTGACCTTCGTTTCTTCTGCATGGCTCTGGGCCGGGATCTTGACAACGAGTACGCCGATACGATGCAGCTGAGCCGCAGGGCTTATCCTGAACTCAGGCATCATCGGCTGCAGGACCTGAAGGACTATCTTGGCATCGTATCCGTAGCACACCGTGCTGAGAGCGACTGCGAAAGCACGGCACAGCTGTATGAGAGGATCAAGAAGAAGCAGACGGAACAGGCAGCGGGGCACCAGGGCCTGTCCTGTAAGGGAAACGGCAAAAACACGCCTTTGTGAGAGGTTTTCTCTTGCATGGGTGTTGTAGGATAGTCCTTATGGGTACGAAACGAAAGAGGAAAACAGAAGGACGGCACGCGGCACTCAACATGGCAGAGCAGGGGCTCCTTTCCCTGCGGCAGAGGGCTGCCCTTGTCCTTCGTCTTTCCGTGCCGGGGATTCTCGCGCAGGTCTCGGAGATTGCGATGGAGTACATCGATGCCGCCATGGTGGGATCCCTCGGAGCGGACTGCACGGCGGCCATCGGTCTTACCGCCTCAACCACCTGGCTCATCGGCGGAATTCTTCTCGGGGCGGCGGCCGGCATCAACGTGCAGATTGCACAGGAAGTGGGGGCGGGGCGAAATGAGAGGGCCCGGCGCGTCCTGCATACGGGGTGTCTGTCCTGCCTGATTTTAAGTCTCGTCCTTGCTCTGATCTGTCTTGTCCTGACGAAGCGACTGCCCTATCTTCTTGGCGGGAGCGGGGAAGTCGCACGCCTCTCGTCCGTGTATTTCGGGATTCTGGCGGCGGGGCTTCCGATCCAGATGGCCTTCTATTTCCACAACGGAGCCCTGCAGTCTGCCGGCAGCATGGCACAGGCCGGCGCCCTTTCGGCACTTGCCTGCGTGCTGGACATCGTGTTCAATGCACTGCTCATCTTTCCGACGCGCGAGATTATTGGCGTGGAGGTTCCGGGAGCCGGGCTTGGCCTTGTGGGCGCTGCCCTCGGGACGGTCCTTTCCCAGCTCGTCTCCGCTGTCCTTGCAATCCTTGCGGTGCATGCAGGGTCGCCGGTTCTCTCGGTACACCGGGGCGAGAGGGGATTTTTCGATGCGGGGATTCTGAAGAGGCAGGTGCAGATCGGAGGACCGGTTGCCCTGGAGCAGGTCATCCTCTGCGGGGCACAGGTCGTGACGACGCGCCTTGCGTCCCCTCTCGGTACGGTGCCCCTTGCCGCAAACTCCCTTGCCGTGACTGCAGAGGCGGTCTGCTACATGCCGGGCTACGGCATCGCATCTGCCGCAACAACCCTCGTGGGACAGGCCTTCGGGGCAGGACGCCGGGACCTTGTCCGCTCGTTCTCCTGGATGACGGTGTTCCTTAGCATGGCACTGATGACCCTGACGGGCGGCGCGATGTACGTTCTGTGCCCGTACGTGTTCTCATTCCTGACACCGGACCCTGCGGTTCAGTCCCTCGGGGCGAGGGTGCTTCGCATCGAGCTTCTTGCAGAGCCCCTCTTTGCGGCATCGATTGTCGCAGCCGGTGCTCTTCGGGGCGTCGGGGATACCCTGGTGCCTGCCGTCATGACCTTTGTCAGCATGTGGGGCGTGCGGATCAGTCTGTCGCTGATCCTCACCCCGCGCCTTGGCCTTTGGGGAATCTGGATTGCCATGTGCCTTGAGCTGATGTTCCGGGGGACGATCTTCCTGATCCGTCTGCATCGATCCCTTCGCAAAATGGCTTAACGAACTATTTCTGCCACGGACACGGGTCAGATAGTATAATGATTCTGCAACGCATCGGAGATCGTAATGGCAGAGAAAAAACAACCTTACAACTATGCGGCGCGAAAGAGCGCGCTGAAGAAGGAACTGGAGAACGGTACATTTCACCGGTTCTATCTTGTCTGCGGAGAAGAGGACTATTTAAGGCACCAGGACGGGAAGTGGCTTGCAGATCAGCTCCTCGGGAGCGGGGATCCGACCATGAACCGGACACTCTTTACGGGGAAAGACTTCACCGCGGACGACGTCATCGGCATCGCAGAGACGATGCCCTTTTTTGCGGACCGCAGGGTCATCGTCCTCGAGGAGACGTATCTTCTCGAGAAGGCAAAGGCGGACACGGACAAGCTTGTCGACTACATGCGCTCCGATGCCTATCCCGATTCGACAAAGCTTGTGTTCGTACAGAAGAAGGTGGAGAACCGGAACGGTCGGCTCTACCGGACGCTCTCCTCGGATGCGGGATCGATTCTCGAGTGCCCCGTCCAGAGTGAGGAGACGATCAGGACCTGGGTTCTTCATCAGATCAGAGAGCGGGGATTTTCAGTGGAGAACCGGGCAATGGCGCTGTTTCTTGACTGCACCGGCACCGACATGCTGAACGTGAAAAACGAGCTCGAGAAACTGATGAGCTACTGCGAGGGCACGGGCAAGATCACGCTGGCAGACGTGAAGGCAGTCACGACGCCGAAGGTCACGGACCGCATCTACGACATGATCGAGGCGATCACGCGGTGTGAAAGTCAGAAGGCACTGGCCATCTATGCGGACCTTCTGGAGCTCAACGAGGCGCCGGCGAGGATCCTCTGGAACCTGACCCGTCAGTACAATGAGCTTCTGTGCGTGCAGGAGATGGCGGGAAGAGGGCTGCCCCCGAGGGACATTGCGGCGGCATTAAAGCTGAACCCCTGGGTTGTCTCAAACCGGCTCCTGCCGGTGGCAAGACAGAGCGGAAATGAGAGGCTCCGCAGGAGTCTTGAGCTCTGTGCCCGGACGGATATGCGCTATAAGAGCGGAAAGATCTCAGATCGGACAGCGGTGGAAACGCTGATCGTGACCTGTGCGGCAAAGGAGGGGGCATCATGAGAGATCTGCCAAAGCCGATGGAGCGGTACCGGCATTTCAAGGGAAGGCTCTATCAGGTACTGATGCTTGCCACAAAGGAGGACACCGGAGAGACGCTCGTGATCTATCAGGCGCTGTACGGCTCCTACGGGATCTTTGCAAGGGAGCTTTCGAACTTCCTCTCGCCGGTGGACCGGGAAAAGTACCCGGACGCGGTGCAGGAATATCGCTTCGAGAAGGTGGAAGAAGCAGAGCCCGTACCACAGGAAGAGAAGGAGTCTTCAGAGCCCCAAAAGTCTTATGAAGAGGAAGAGCAGTCTTTTGCTGCCCCGCAGGAAGAGAGCACACCGGAGACGGAAGAGAGCGCATCAGGGGAGCCATTGGGGATCGGCGCCGTACTCGATGCGCGCTCGATCGCAAAAAAGAAGGAGCTTCTTCTCTCAATGCGAAAGACCATCACATCGAGCGAGATTGATCTTGCCGCGATGTCGATCGGAGTGGAAATTGAAGACGGACCGGTGGAGAAGCGCTTCGAGGAGCTTCTCGAGTGCCTGGACACCATCGGAAAATATGAAATCGGAAGGGACCGACTCAAGTCGGAATAAGGAGAGGACATGAAACTGCTGAGTATCTGCGTACCCTGTTACAACTCAGAAAGCTACATGAAACAGTGCATCGATTCGCTGCTGATCGGCGGCGAGGACGTGGAGATCATCATCGTCGATGACGGATCGAAGGACCATACGGCGGAAATTGCGGATCAGTATCAGGTGCTGAATCCGAACATCGTCCGGGTCGTCCACAAGGAGAACGGCGGCCACGGCTCGGCGGTCAACACGGGCATCGAGAACGCGACCGGCACCTTCTTCAAGGTCGTCGACAGCGATGACCATCTGAAGGCATCGTCCTACCGCAAGGTCCTCGATACGCTGCGCCGCTTTTCCGAGTCCGACACGCAGCTCGACATGCTGCTGTGCAACTATGTCTATGACAAGCAGGGCGAGGAGCGCCACAAGGTGATCCAGTACAAGGGCACCCTGCCGGTGGACCGGGAGTTTACCTGGGAGGACGTGGGTCATCTCCGGAAGGGCCACTATATCCTCATGCACTCCGTGATCTACCGCACGCAGCTCCTTCGGGAAGCAAACCTGCACCTTCCGGAGCACTGCTTCTACGTCGACAACATCTATGTCTTCAATCCGTTGCCGTATGTGAAGACCATGTACTACATGGACATCAACCTGTACTACTACTTCATCGGCCGCGTCGATCAGTCCGTCAACCAGAAGGTCATGATCAGCCGCATCGACCAGCAGATCCGCGTCAACAAGCTGATGATCGATTACTACACGGCAAAGGAGAACCAGGCGATGATCTGCCGCAGCAAGAAGCTGCGTGCCTACATGTACAACTACCTGGAGATCATCACCACGATTTCCTCCGTCCTCGCCATCCTCTCCAACACGCCGGAGAATCTCGAGAAGAAGAACGAGCTGTGGAAGTACATCAAGGAGAAGGACTACTGGCTCTATCAGAAGCTGCGCCACGGCATCTTCGGGATGTCGATGAACCTGCCCGGAAAGGGCGGAAGAGCTCTGACCACCGAGGCCTACAAGATCGCACGGCACTTCTTCCAGTTCAACTGAGCACACGGTCCGGATCCTTGAAGAAGGGGCTGCGGGCAGAAGAGAAATACGGGTATGAAAAAAAGCACTGCTTCGGCAGTGCTTTTTTGTCGGGGAAATATTCAGATGCAAACCGCTGTCTTTGCGTTCAGTCCATCGCGGTGCGGCGGCTGTGTCTTCGAAGCGGCAGAAGATCCGGGCGCGCAAAGACAAGGTAGGCAACACCTGCAAGAAGGAAGCCTGCGGTTACGTCGAGGACCGAGTGCTGCTTGATGAGCATCGTGGAGAGAATGATGAGGATCCCGAGAACGGTCGTAAATGCGACGTAGATCTTTGAGCGGGAGAGCTTCTCATGTCCCATGTAGAGGCCCATGAGAAGGCACACCGTGTTGTACACGTGAATCGACGGACAGATGTTGGTCGGGGTGTCCGTCCTGTACAGCGATGCCACCATGTGCGTGAACACGTTGTCGCGGGGCATGACGGCGGGGCGAAGGTACTGGATATTCGGGAAAAGGGCCGAGACCACGAGAAACAGGCTCATGCCGAAAGTCAGCATCGGAACCACCTTGCGGTAGGTCTCCTGATCGAACAGGAAGAAGTACGCGCAGTTGAAAATCATGAAGGGAAACCAGGACAGGTACGGGACAACGAAGATCTCGCAGAACGGGATCATGTCGTCCAGTGCCGTGTGGATCACCGTGTAGTGCAGCCTTGTCATGTGTTCGAGAACACTGAACATCGCAAGGTAGAAGAAAATGAAACACAGAAACGGCACTCCGGTGCGCACGTACTGGAGAGCCTTGGCGCGAACAACATCTCTGCTGTAGCGTTTCATATGTCTGAACTCCTTTGAGATACGTAACTTTCCAATTGATTTACCGGTTTTATGGTACAGGCAGCAAACCGGCACAACAAGGGACAATCCGACCAAAGTGCATGCGAAAAAAGCGCGGGTTTTGGCCTATTTCATGAGTGTTTAAGGCACCTTTCGGTCCTGTTCAGGTTTTGTTTAACTTCTCTTAACGCACCGGAAACATTGGCAAAACGCACGGGTCTGTGATACTCTTTTGTCTGATACAGCGCCACAGAAGGTTTCCAAAGGAGAAGCTTATGTATTCACTGGATGAAGTCAGGAAAGAAGATCCCGAAATCGCACAGGCGATTGAGGATGAAATGAAACGCCAGAACGATCATCTCGAACTCATCGCGTCCGAGAACTGGGTCAGCCATGCGGTCATGGCCGCAATGGGAAGCCCGCTGACCAACAAGTACGCGGAAGGGTACCCGGGAAAGCGCTATTACGGCGGCTGTCAGTGTGTCGATGTGGTCGAGTCCATCGCCATTGAGCGCGCAAAGAAGCTCTTCAACGCAGAGTACGCCAATGTGCAGCCCCACTCCGGCGCACAGGCAAACCTTGCGGTGGAATTTGCGGTGTTAAAGCCCGGCGATACCCTGATGGGCATGAACCTGAACCAGGGCGGCCATCTGACCCACGGCTCACCTGCAAACATCTCGGGCACCTACTACAACGTCGTGCCCTACGGCGTCGATGAGAACGGCTTTATCGACTACGATGCATTAATCGAGCTTGCAAAGGAGACAAAGCCGAAGATGATCATCGCCGGCGCATCCGCCTATGCGCGGACGATCGACTTTGCAAAGTTCCGCGAGGCGGCCGATGCCTGCGGCGCCGTTCTCATGGCGGATATCGCGCACATCGCGGGACTTGTCTGCACCGGACTTCATCCGAGCCCGTTCCCGTACTGCGACATCGTCACCACGACCACGCACAAGACTCTGCGCGGGCCGCGCGGCGGCCTGATCCTGGCAAAGCAGGAGGCGGCAGACAAGTACAAGCTCAACAAGGCGGTCTTCCCCGGCAGCCAGGGCGGCCCGCTCGAGCACGTGATTGCGGCAAAGGCCGTCTGCTTCAAGGAGGCCATGCAGCCGGAGTTCAGGACCTATGCGGAGAACATCATCAAAAACGCAAAGGCACTGGCATCGGGTCTCATGAAGCGTGATATCCAGATCGTATCCGGCGGCACGGACAACCATCTGATGCTCATCGACCTCACCTCCTATGATCTTACCGGCAAGGAAGTCGAGAAGTGGCTCGATGAGGCGCACATCACGGCAAACAAGAACACGATTCCGAACGAGAAGAGATCCCCGTTCGTGACATCCGGCATTCGCCTCGGCACGCCTGCCGTGACGACAAGAGGCCTGAACGAAGAGGATATGGATCAGGTGGCAGAGGCCATTTCTCTGGTCATCAAGGAAAAGGAAGATGGCATTCCGAAGGCAAGAGCCATTGTTGCAGGCCTTACCGCAAAGTATCCGCTGAACTGAACAGGAATAGACCGGGACGGGAGAGATTCTCCCGTCCTTCTTTTTGGGAAAAGGCGGATCAGCAGTAATATCAAAAACGAATAGACAAAGGAAAATAATATTTAACGGATATTATTGAACGGATTGCCTGTTGCAGGTTGGCAAGAAAGGGAGTATGTTGGACTGCGGTCGTATTAATGTATACAATCTTACGACGCCGAAAGGAGATCGAACATGAAGTCCTACAGGGAAATGACAAAGGAAGAACTCCAGCAGGAGTATGAAGCCATGAAGCAGGAGTACCGGAAGTTCCAGGGTATGAGCCTGAATCTGAACATGGCGCGAGGCAAGCCCTGCAAGGAACAGCTCGACCTCTCGCTTGGCCTCATGGATGCACTGAACTCGGACGCGGACATGTGCTCGGAGGACGGAACCGACTGCCGCAACTACGGCGTGCTGACCGGTATCCCGGAGTGCAAGCGGCTCATCGGTGACATGATGGAGAACGATCCGGACAACATCATCATCTTCGGAAACTCCTCTCTGAATGTCATGTTTGACATGGTATCCCGTGCCTACAGCCACGGCATCATGGGCAACACCCCCTGGTGCAAGCTCGACAAGGTAAAGTGGCTCTGCCCGGTTCCGGGTTATGACAGACACTTCCGCATCACGGAGTATTTCGGATTTGAGATGATCACTGTCCCGATGACACCGCAGGGACCGGATATGGACATGGTCGAGGAGCTCGTCTCTTCGGATCCTGCCGTCAAGGGCATCTGGTGCGTGCCGAAGTATTCGAACCCGCAGGGCTATTCCTATTCGGACGAGACCGTGCTCCGGTTTGCAAACCTGAAGCCCGCGGCACCGGATTTCCGCATCTTCTGGGATAACGCTTACGGTGTGCATCATCTGTATCCGGATCCGGCAAAGCAGGATCACCTGATCGAGATCCTCGGCGCCTGCAAGGCGGCGGGACACCCGGATCTGGTGTACAAGTTCGCATCGACCTCGAAGATCACATTCCCGGGCAGCGGCATTGCGGCCATGGCAACGAGTGAGAACAACCTGACGGATATCAAGAAGACGCTGACCTGCCAGACGATCGGCCACGACAAGCTGAATCAGCTGCGCCACGTGCGCTTTTTCGGTGATTTCGCCGGCATGCAGAGACACATGCAGAAGCAGGCGGATATCATCCGCCCGAAGTTCGAGGCGGTCGAGGAGATCTTCGACAAGAATCTCTCCGGACTCGACATCGGCACCTGGACGAAGCCGAACGGCGGCTATTTCATCAGCTTTGATGCGATGGATGGCTGCGCAAAGGAGATCGTTGACAAGGCAAAGAAGGCGGGCGTCACCCTGACCGGTGCCGGCGCGACCTGGCCCTATGGCAAGGATCCCCACGACTCCAATATCCGCATCGCTCCGACGTACCCTCCGCTCTCCGATCTTCGGACAGCGGCAGAGCTGTTCACAATCTGCGTGCGCCTGGTGAGCGCCGAGAAGCTCCTGCAGGAGATGTAGGGAAGAAAGAAATCATTTAAGATCGATATCGGGACAGATCCGCGGCGGAATGCTTCGGATCTGTCTTTTTTTACATGCGCCGACTATAATGGAGGAATCTGACGAAGGGAGGTACAGCGGGCGTATGGAAGAGCAGAAGGATAAGGTCTACAAAGTGCTCATTGTCAGCGATTCCCATGGCAACACGCGCTATGTGCGCTATGCCATCGGACAGGAGGCACCGTTTGATGCGCTGGTCCACTGCGGCGATGTCTGCGCGGATCTTGACAGAGACCTCGGAGAGGGCCGGGATTATGGCCTGTATGTTGTCCGCGGCAATATGGACTACACCGGGAAGAAGGAGATCACCTTCGACCTTGGCGGCCGCCATTTCCTGGTGGTCCACGGGGACGAGTACGGGGTAAAGTACAACAACACCATGCTCCTTCGCCATGCGCGGGAGATCGGTGCGGACACGGCGCTGTTCGGGCACTCTCATGTGCCGGAAGTTTCCTGGTCAAAGGACGGGGTTCTGCTCGTCAATCCGGGGAGCGTTGCCCTGCCGCATCAGCTGCCGAGGGTAAGAACCTACGCCGTGATGACATGGAAGGAAGGGGAAAAGCCGGACGTTGCCTTCCGGGAGATTCCGGAGAGCGTGTTTTAACTGAGGAGGGGATAGCATGAAGAACATGAAAGCGATCGCAGGGCTCGTCCTTGCCGTAAGCCTTGCCGCGGCGCCGATGATGCCGGTGGCGGCGGCAGAGCAGCTGAAGGATACCGTGCAGGTGAACGGAAGCAGCACGTCCACTGTGACGGCAGATGAGGCACAGTTCCAGTTTACCCTGACGGACAGCGCACAGACGCAGGAGGATGCGCAGGCGTCCAACACGGCGCGTGTCAATCAGGCACTCGCGTACCTTGCATCGGTCGGTGTATCCAGTGAGGATGTCACCACCGTGTCCTACTACGTCTGGCCGGACTACAACTGGGACGGCAATGACTATGTCGTCACGGGATATGAGGCAACCAGTGTCCTTGAGGTCTCCCGCCAGCCGATTGCCCTGGCCGGGCATCTGCTGACAGGTCTCGGACAGCTGGGTGTGGACCAGATCAGCTCGCTCTCCTACACCGCGTCCGGATATGATGCGGCCTACGAGGAGGCGCTGAAGGAGGCTGTCGGAAGAGCCAGAAAGAAGGCGGAAACGCTCGCCGTGGCTTCCGGAAGAAAGCTCGGGAGCGTGGTGGTTCTTACCGAGAACAGCACGGATGCGAGTGCGCAGAATACCTCGGCACGCCTGATGACAGCAGAGGCGGCTTCCGATACCACAGCACCCGATGTTCCGCTCGAGCCGGAAGAGATCCCGGTGGATGCGGAAGTGACGGTAACGTTTTCACTGAAATAGGAAACAGACAGCAGGAAGAGAGCAGCGGCCGCCCTCCGAAGGGAGAGTGGCATAGCAGTTAAAAAGGCAATCTTTTAAAAACACGGGAAGCACGCAGAAAGCCGCAGGAAACAGATCCTGCGGCTTTTATAATGCCGAAATTTGAATCCGGAAACGTATCCGGCGAATCAGTAGTCCTCAAGGAATGAGTGATGGACGCCGTCCTTCTTCCAGCCAAGGAGCTTGTCCAGCGTGACGTTCTGGGTCGCGTAGAAGATGTTGGTCTCGATCTGCGGGTTGGTCTTTTTAAGCTCTTTGATGATCCGTTTGGTCACCGCCCTCTTGTGGCCGGTCCTTGTGCTGTCACCAGAGCTCTCGATCGCACAGGTGGTGCAGGTGTCGGTGAAGTGGCAGGCACACTGGATGAAGTGAAGCCCGTTGTAGTCCCGCCAGTGCTTGATCTCGTCCTCCCGGATAAAGTAGAGCGGACGAATGAGCTCCATGCCGGGGAAGTTGGTGGACTTCAGCTTCGGGCGCATTCCCTCCCACTGCCCGGAGTAGAGCATGCCCATGAGAGCGGTCTCGATGACATCGTCAAAGTGGTGTCCCAGGGCGATCTTGTTGCAGCCAAGTTCCTGTGCCTTTTTGTACAGGTATCCGCGCCGCATCCTCGCGCAGAGGTAGCAGGGCGAGGTCGGGATGTTGTACACGGCATCGAAGATGTTCGTCTCAAAGAAGGTGAGCGGGATGCCAAGAAGTGCGGCATTGTTCTCGATGATCCTGCGGTTTGCCTCGTTGTAGCCCGGGTCCATGCACAGGAAGACCAGATCAAAGCGGAACTGTCCGTGTACCTGGAACTCCTGGAAGAGCTTTGCCATGAGCATGGAGTCCTTCCCGCCGGAGATACAGACGGCGATTTTATCTCCGTTTGAGATCAGGTTGTACTTCAGGATGGCGCGGGCGAAGGGGTTCAGGAGCGATCCGTGGAATTTTTTCTGGATGGAGTGCTCGATCTCGGTCTTTTTCTCCTCATTTGCGGCCTGTTTTTTGATCGCAAACAGCGCCCAGGCACCGTACCCGCCCCGAAGACTTGCGGCTTCGATCCCCTTTTTCTGCAGGCTCTCTGCAAGGTCGTAGCTCACCGTCCCGTACTTGCAGTAGAGGATCAGGGTCTTTCCCGCAAAGGAGCTATCCTCTGCCATCTGCTGTACTTTATCCGGGGAGAGGAGAACACAGCCCGGGATGAAGCCATGCTCATACTCATCCTTTGTCCGAAGATCGACAACAAGGAGAGAGGCTTTGCTCTCCTGCTGCATCCGATCCATTTCCTCCGGAGAAATCTCGAGAGATATCATAAAAGGCACCTCGTGAATCGTACTTCCAGCCACCACAAGATCTTGTGGAGAATAAAGAAACTGACAACAATATCTTGATTCCTGACGCGGTATGCGTTAGGATAGGTCTCGTTCGCGCCGCGGGGGAGAGAATCACTCAAAACCCTCAAAAACCTGCCGGCATTTTTGGAGAGTTTTCACATCTTTCCAAACAGGTAGCGGTGTTGTATGATAGTGGGGCACAACATCTGGTGGTAAAAAAGAAAATTACCTCAAGATGTTGTGGTCCGGAACCTGCAGGATTCCATACGGCAGGCTGCGCCGGCCGTATGATTGTAACACAAAAGGAAAGAAGGAACAGACTCATGGCAAATACGACGACAGGAGAAGAGATCCAGGTTCACACCAATGTGATCAAGCGCAATGGCCAGGAGGTGGCATTTGATATCACAAAGATCATCAATGCCATCCGCAAGGCCAATGTCGAAGTTTCCGGCATCTATCAGCTGAACAACTACCAGATCAATGCGATCGCCGAGAAGATCGCAAAGCAGGTGGCAGAGTCTTCCCATGCGGTGAACGTCGAGGACATCCAGGACATGGTGGAGACGGGCATCATGGAGATGCGCGGGTATGAGGTGGCACAGAAGTATGTCCGCTACCGCTACAAGAGAGAGATCTCCCGCAAGTCCAACACCACCGACAACGGAATCCTTGCCCTCATCAACCAGATGAACGAGGAGGTGAAGCAGGAGAACTCCAACAAGAACCCTGTCATCAACTCCACGCAGCGTGACTACATGGCCGGCGAAGTCAGCAAGGACCTGACCCAGCGTCTGCTCCTGCCGGAGGACATCGTGAAGGCACATCAGGAAGGCCTGATCCACTTCCACGATTCCGATTACTATGCGCAGAAGGAACACAACTGCGACCTCATCAACCTCGAGGACATGCTGCAGAACGGCACCGTCATCAGCCAGACGATGATCGAGAAGCCGCACAGCTTCTTCACCGCCTGCAACGTCACGACCCAGATCGTGGCTCAGGTTGCTTCGAACCAGTACGGCGGTCAGTCGTTCACGCTCTCTCACCTTGCTCCGTTTGTCGATGTCTCCCGCAAGAAGATCCGCAAGGAAGTCATCGAGGAGAGAGAGGAGTGCGGCGAGGACGCAAATCCGGAAGTGGTTGAGAAGATCGTCGCTCACCGCCTGAAGGAGGAGATCAAGAGCGGCATTCAGACCATCCAGTATCAGCTGATCACCCTGATGACCTGCAACGGCCAGGCACCGTTCGTCACGATGTTCATGTACCTCGATGAGGTGCCGGACGGACAGACGAGAGAGGACCTTGCGATGATCATCGAGGAGGTCCTTCGCCAGCGCATGCAGGGCGTCAAGAACGAGAAGGGCGTCTGGATCACCCCGGCATTCCCGAAGCTCATCTATGTGCTCGATGAGGACAATATCCACGAGGATTCCAAGTACTGGTATCTGACGGAGCTGGCTGCCCGCTGCACGGCAAAGCGCATGGTGCCGGACTACATCTCCGCAAAGAAGATGAAGGAGTACAAGAACGGCGATGTGTATCCCTGCATGGGCTGCAGATCCTTCCTGACTCCCGATACCGTTGGCCTGAACCCCGACGGATCCCACAAGTACTACGGCCGCTTCAATCAGGGCGTTGTCACGATCAACCTCGTCGATGTGGCCTGCTCGTCCTACGGCGACATGGATAAGTTCTGGGAGATTCTCGATGAGAGACTCGAGCTCTGCCACAGAGCGCTTCGCTGCCGCCACGAGAGACTTCTCGGCACGACCTCCGATGTCGCGCCGATCCTGTGGCAGTACGGTGCCCTTGCAAGACTGAAGAAGGGCGAGAAGATCGACAAGCTCCTGTACAACAACTACAGCACGATTTCCCTCGGCTATGCGGGTCTATATGAGATGTGCATGCGCATGCTCGGCAAGAGCCACACAACGCCCGAGGGCAAGGAGTTCTCACTCAAGGTCATGCAGCGCCTGAATGACAAGTGTGCGGAGTGGAGAAAGGCCGAGAACATCAGCTACTCCGTCTACGGCACGCCGATGGAGTCGACGACCTACAAGTTCGCAAAGTGCCTGCAGAAGCGGTTCGGCATCATCAAGGGTGTCACGGACAAGAACTACATCACGAACAGTTACCATGTCCACGTGACGGAGCCCATTGATGCGTTCTCCAAGCTCAAGTTTGAGGCAGATTTCCAGAAGCTCTCTCCGGGCGGTGCCATCAGCTACGTCGAGGTCCCGAACATGCAGAACAACATCCCGGCTGTTCTGGCGATCATGAAGTACATCTACAACAACATCATGTACGCAGAGCTCAATACCAAGAGCGATTACTGCGAGGTGTGCGGATACGACGGAGAGATCAAGATCGTCGAGGATGAGAACGGAAAGCTCGTCTGGGAGTGCCCGAACTGCGGAAACCGTGATCAGAGCAAGATGTCGGTCGCAAGACGTACCTGCGGCTACATAGGAACCCAGTTCTGGAATCAGGGCAGAACGCAGGAGATCAAGGATCGTGTGCTGCATGTGGCAACGACCGAGTCCCCGGAGGAGATGCAGAAAGAGGAAGACGCCTACATGAAGCAGCACGGCGTAACTTCTGACTGATACAGAACGAAAAGACAACAGAAGACAGAACCATTGAGAATCCCTTCGACAGAAGAAACTGCCGGAGGGATTTTTGGTACTGCTTTTGTAAAGCCGGGTAAAACCTCTGTATACATTCTGTAAAGTCCGGATTTGGCTGCCATTTCTGCGGTAATATTCCCTTCGAAGGCACGATGTCATCAGACGCAGAGAGGGTCATGAGAAAGGGAAATCGGATCATTTCGGCGATTCTGGCGCTTGTCAGCTGTGCTCTTGTGTTTGCAGGCTGCGGATCGTCTTCCGGGAGCGAGAGCACCGGAAGCGCGGATCAGGTGATCGACGGTGGAAACAGGGGGACGCTTCGGATTCTTTCCGGATCGGAGAATAAGGAACTGACAAACATTCTGCAGGACTTTGCGGACCGGGAAGGCGTAAAGCTCGAGATGGACTACAAAGGATCCCTCGATATCATGCGGACCCTGCAGAAGGACCCGGTGGCAGATGAATACGGCAACGTCTATGATGCCGTCTGGCCGGCAAGTTCCATGTGGATTACAGCAGGGGACGGGAACCACGTGGTCAAGCATGCGGAGTCGATCAGTGTGACGCCTGTGATCTTCGGGATCAGAGAAAGTCTTGCAGAGGAGCTTGGTTTTGCCGGCAGGAAGGTCTATGTCTCTGATATCCTCGCTGCCATAAGAGCCGGGAAGCTGAAGTTCTGCATGACCTCCGCCACACAGTCGAACTCCGGGTGCTGCGCGTACATCGGGTTTCTGTATGCACTTCTTGGAAATCCCGACATGATTACGAAGGAGGACCTCGAGAGTGATGACCTGAAGGTACAGATGAGAGATCTTCTTTCCGGCGTCAACCGGTCCTCCGGGAGCAGCGACTGGCTCAAGGACATGTTCCTTTCGGGGGACTATGACGCGATGGTGAACTATGAGTGTCTCATCATCAGTGCAAATCAGGAGCTTGTGTCCGAGGGGAAGGAGCCGCTGTATGCGGTCTACCCGGAGGACGGTCTATCCCTTGCGGATTCTTCGCTTGGCTATGTCGACAACGGAGACTCTGACAAGGAGGATCTGTTCCTGAAGCTCCAGGAATATCTGCTATCCGATGAGGTGCAGGATAAGATCCAGAAGACCGGACGGCGCACAGGCTATACCCTGAACGTCTCGGAAGACAACAGAGATGTCTTCAACGCGGACTGGGGCATTCAGGCGGACCGGGTGCTCTCACCGTTCAAAATGCCCTCTACTGACGTTCTCATGGAGGCTCTGAACCTGTATCAGACGAGCTTTCGAAAGCCATCTCTTACGGTCTACTGCCTTGATTACTCCGGCAGCATGTCAGGAGACGGGGAGACGCAGCTTGAGGAGGCAATGGCAGAGGTCCTGGACCAGACGAAGGCTTCCGAAAACCTGATTCAGGCAACACAGGACGAGGTGAACATCGTCATCCCCTTCGACTCTGCGCCCCGGGATATCTGGACAGCCACCGGAAACGGAGAAGAGCTGACGACTCTTCTTTCCAGGGTGCAGAACGAGAGCGCAGACGGCGGAACGAATATCTATGAGGCGGCAGTCGACGGCCTTAAGCAGCTGCAGGACTATGACCTTTCCGATTACAGCGCAGCCATCATTCTCATGACGGACGGGCAGTCGCAGGACGACTTTGACGCCTTCAAACGTGCCTATGAGGAGTACGGGAAGGGTGTGCCGGTGTTCTCGATCATGTTCGGAGATGCGGACTCGTCCCAGCTCGATGAGATCGCAGCGTACACAAACGCCCGGGTCTTTGACGGGAGAACGGACCTTGTCGGCGCGTTCCGCCAGGTAAAGGGCTACAACTGAGGAAGGGGCAGAGCACATGAAAAAGCAGGACATTCTCTCACTCCTTCTCTCGGCCACGGCATTTGCCGTCTTTCTCGTTCTTCACTGGAATTTTCTCATCGCGGCAGTACTCTCCGTCGGACTGTACGTTGCCTTCGGCTATCTCTTCAGATCCCGCAGGAAGATTGGCGGAGTAGACATCGAGTCGCTGCAGAACGGTGAGAAGATCGAGATAACCCTGGAAGAGGCGAAAAAGGACCTTGAGGCGATCCGCTCGTGCGGGAAGAAGGCATCGTCTGTTCAAATCCGGAACGGCGCGGAACACCTCGTAAAGACAGGAGGCGATATCCTCCATTACCTGGAAGAGCACGTGGAAAAGATGCCGGAGGCACGGAAGTTTCTGAACTACTATCTCGACACCGGTGCCGGGATCCTCACGAAGTACACGAAACTTCGAGAAAACGGCCTTCCGGACGGGGAGATGGCACAGGTGGAGAAAAAGAGACCGAGTCTGCCATCAGGACCCTTGATGAGGCGTTTACGAAGCAGTATGCGGGGCTTCTTTCGGGAGAGGTCCTCGATATCTCGTCGGATATCAGGGTCCTTTCCAGCATGGCAAAGGCCGACAATGCTGATGATTTTCTGAACCGCGGGACGGGGGAGGAGAAACCGTGAAATCAAGAGGAAAGGGACTTGTCATTCTTCTGGCCGTCATCGCAGCTGTGGCCGTCTACTGCTTCGGTTTTGCAAGACAGACACCGACCGTGACGCTGAACGGATACCTTGGCGGGGAGAAGATCGGCGTTCTTGAGGACGAGGACATAAAGAAGATCATGGCCTCGAAGTACCATATCGACATGAACTACAGCAAGGCAGGATCTCTGGAGATGATTGACCTTGACCACACGGGCATGGACTACCTGTTTCCGTCGAGCCAGGTGGCAGGGGACCTGTATAAGGAGAAGATCGGGAACCCGGTCAAGAGCGAGATCATCTTCATCACCCCGATCGTGTTCTACACGCATAAAAGTGTCGAAGAAGCCCTTGAAAAGCAGCACCTTGTGACAGACCTCGGGAACGGGGCGAAGGGAATCGACATGAAGGGTTTTGTCCAGCTGATGCTGGACGATACAAAGTGGTCCGATATCGGCCTTGACGAGCTCTACGGCCCCATCACGGTGGCGACGACGGACCCCGTCCGGTCGAACTCCGGAAACATGTTCGCGGCACTTCTTGCAAACGTCCTGACAGACAGCGGCCTTGCCGATGAGAGCAATGTGCAGGAGGTACTGCCGGATCTTCAGAAGATCTTTGAGAAGAGCGGCTACATGGAGTCCTCGTCCGGAGATCTGTTCAGCCAGTTCCTCCGCACCGGCGTCGGGGCAAAGCCGATCATGGCGGGATATGAGAGTCAGCTCCTCGAATTTGCCGTCGAAAATCCGGACGACTGGGCATCACTGAAGGACGACATCGTGATCCTGTATCCGGTGCCGACCATCTGGTGTGCACACCCCTATCTTGCGATCACACAGCAGGGCGTGCAGGGAATCGATGCGCTGCTCGATGCCGATGTCCAGAAGATCGCATGGGAGAAGCACGGCTTCCGCACCGGTGTCTCCAATGCCTCTGCCAACATCTCGGGCTTTCAGGTGGACGGCCTTGAGAGCGTGGTGACGAGGGTTGTTGCAACACCGAATGCGAAAACCATGCAGACGATCATTGCTGCTCTTGAAGAGTGAAAACGGGTACGGATCAGAGATGTCTCTTGCATTCCATGCATAAGCACATGAGAAACCGGCATCTCACATGCCCGGGAAGACTTTGTACACTGTCGGTATCAGAGAAAGGAGCAGGCGATGAGACGACAGTGGATATCTCCTCTTACAGGGGTGATGACGGCAGCAGCCCCTGCAGGGTGCGGTGTATCTGACTCAGCACAGACGAGCGGGACAGCAGGAACAGCAACGGCAGTGAGCACAGATACGACACAGGAAGCGGAGACGTCAGGGACCGGGGATACCGGCACTGCAGACACAGCGGAAGGGGGCTCCACGCAGAGTGAGGAAACAGCCTCCTCCGGCAGCAGGATCCTCGTCCTGTACTTTGATCAGGGCGAGAACTCCGAGGGGGCCGGGGATACGGAGGTGGACGCGATCACCTCGGCGTCCCTGTACGGGGGCATCCCGGACGGAATCGATCAGAACGATGTCCTCGCGATGAAGAATGAGATCGTATCCCGCACCGGAGCCGATGAGTACGCGGTGCGGATCAATGAGAAATATGCTCCGGCCTATGAGGACATGGTGGATCAGGCAGCGGACGATCAGGACGATGATAAGCAGTTTACCTTCGAGAGTGACCTGCCGGATCTGTCCTCCTATGACACGATCTTTGTCGGGGAACCTGTCTGGTGGGGCGGCATGCCGCAGTCGATGGCCAACGTCTTCGAGCAGCCGGACTTTTCCGGGAAGACGATCCTTCCTTTCGGCATTCACCTGGGAGGCGGCTTTGGCAGAATTTTGAGTCAGATGGAGGACATGCAGCCGGACGCAGCCGTATCCGATGACGGTCTTACGATCAACGGGCACACCTCCAATGACGATGCAAGAAGCCAGGTCGATGAGTGGCTGACGGGGCTCGGGTATTGATACAGAACCAATATAAGAAGTGTGGAAGTTTGGACGCGCGGCAACCGTGCGTCCTTTTTTGCATGCACTTTTAAGGGACGGGAGACATTGCACTGAAAGTGTGAGCTCACTGAAACAGTTTCGCCGGAAAGCTGAAAATCCTTTTCTCTTTACAAAGATTGTTTTATCGGAAACGCAGCGGGATCTCTAAACTGTATACAGGAATATTGTTTTTACCTGCTTTTTTATGGAACATCACGATCAGATCCTTTCAGAAGAATGAAACCTGCAGGGATCATCTGTCAAAGATCAGTCGCTTTTGTATTTGGGGAGTACAGGAGGAGACCGGATCAGGAAGAGCTGCAGTCGGCAGCACTTCCGCACGGGATCGTGATACGGGCTGACATTTCGGGAATGTCAGAAGCAGTCCGGTCCGTTTACAAGGGGGATACGGTATGAGTGAACAAATGGGGGAAACTCTGTACATAGTGATGCCTGCCTACAACGAGCAGGAGAATATCGAGAAGCAGGTCGGTCTCTGGTATAAGGCGATGATAAAGCTGAATACCAGCGAAAGATCCCGCCTTGTGGTGGTCAATGACGGCAGCACGGACAGGACCGGTGAGATCCTGAAGCGTATGGCGGTTAAATATCCGCAGATGGTTGTCATCAACAAGAAAAACGGCGGCCATGGAAGTGCTGTGCTTACCGGGTATCGCTATGCTGTTAAAAACAGTGCAGACTGGATTTTTCAGACGGATTCGGACGGCCAGGTGAATCCTGATGTACTGTCTGCCGTGTGGGAAAAAAGCGCCGGGAAAGATGCTGTAATCGGTTGCAGAAAGGACAGACAGGACGGGACCTCGCGGAAATTCATCGAAAGAGTCCTCTGCACGGTTCTGCTTTTTGAGTTCCATACACTGCTTCCGGATGCGAATGCCCCGTGCAGACTGATCTCCCGGAGCGCGATGCAGGCGTATCTTGATGTATTGCCGGAAACCGTACTGCTTCCGAACGCGATCCAGACCGCAGTCCTGCATAAATACTTCAATATCGAATTTGTTCCGATTGCTTTTGGAGTGAGAGCTGCCGGCACACAGAAGATGAATCTGAGAAAGGCTGCGCGGACCGGGCTGGCATCGATCAGAGAGTTTCGTATCGTAGAGAGAAACATTGCACAAAGACGCAGAGCAGAAAAGAAAGCGAAAACTGCTGATGCGTTCGTATCGGCCAGGAACTGAGATCCGGCATACAATATTTCCATTTCCGAATGCCGAAAATAAGAGGGGTGGCTGGCATCTCTTTTGCAAGAGATTGCCGGCTGCCCTGTTTTTTATGCCTTCGCACGGAAGTCCTTAACGAATGGCCTGGCGGGCAACCTCGATGAGGCGAAGCGTTGCGGGAGAGGCTTCGCGAAGAGAGGGAAGGGAGATGCCAAGTTCGATCTTCTGGACAGGATCAAAGGGAACCTGGCTCACGGATCCCTGCCAGTCCCTCGAGATGAGAAGCTGGTTCAGACTGACGCCAAGACCTGCGGCGACCATGTTCCAGGTGGCAAAACCGTCCCTTGTGGTGAGCGTGGTATGAAGATGCAGGTGGCACCTCTCCACCAGCCGATCCTGATCCGTGTCGTCGTCCGGATCCGTGCTGATGAAGTTCTCGGACTCGAGGAGACGGACCGGATAGGAGGGAGCATCTGCCATCGGATGATCCTTCGGGAGCCAGACGGCGAGCTCGTCCTCATAGAGGGGAATCCAGTCGAGATCCTTATCCGAGGGCCTTGCTCCGAAGCAGCAGTCCACGGACCGCTCTTTCAGCAGCCGGCCCATCTCGGCGTTTCCACCCTCCTGAAGAAAGATCCGGACACCCGGATACTGCGTCCGAAACCTTGACAGGATCTGCGGCATCCACATGGCGGAGATCGAGAAGTAGCTGCCGATCGTCAGCGTGCCTTTGAGAGTTCCCCGGATATCCGCTCCTTCCTGCTCTGCCTTCTGAAAGGCATTCACGATGTCCCGGACCAGCGGCACCATTGCCTCACCGTCCGGCGTCAGGAAAACACCTTTTCTGCTACGCACAAACAGCTGGAAACCGAGATCCTTCTCAAGACTTTTGATCTCTCTCGTGATGCCGGACTGGGTATAGCCGAGCCGCAGCCCTGCCTTTGTGAAGCTTCCGGTGTCGACTACGCTGAGAAATGCCTCGCACTTTGTCTTGTCCATGACCACCTCCTTACATGACGATCTGTCATGAATACAATACCATTCTGCCGTTTGTATCATAGCACAGCAGAGCCTACAATAAGCACAATGTAAAAGGAATGAAGGAGGCACGGCCATGACTGACAAGACAAATGAAATCCTGAATTTTTCCTGTGATTACCTGGAAGGCGCAGATCCGAGAATCCTGATGCGGCTTCTGGACACGAACCTGATGCAGCTTCCGGGCTACGGGCTGGATCCGATCTCAAAGAGCGCAAAAGAGAGAATCCGCCTGGCATGTGCCTGCCCCGGGGCTGAGGTACAGTTTCTGATCGGCGGGACCCAGACAAACCGGGTCTGCATCGATGCGCTGCTCTCACCCTGGCAGGGCGTTGTCGCGGCGGATACCGGGCATGTCAGCGTCCACGAGGCCGGTGCCATCGAGGCAGGCGGTCATAAAGTACTGACGGTGCCGGGAGAGAACGGAAAGATGACATCTGCCGTGCTGGGAGACTATCTTGCAGGATTCTTTGCCGATGAGAACCACGACCACATGGTATTCCCCGGCATGGTCTATCTCTCTCAGCCGACAGAGTTCGGAACGCTGTATACAAAGTCGGAGCTTCAGGAAATCAGAGCACTGTGTGATCAGTATCACCTTGCCCTCTATATCGACGGTGCACGCCTTGCCTATGCTCTTGCAAGCGATGAGAACGATGTGACGCTCCGGGATCTTGCATCGCTCTGTGATGTCTTTTACATCGGCGGAACGAAGTGCGGAGCACTCATCGGAGAGGCTGTGGTCATACCGGATCCTTCCCGCACCTCTCATTTCTTTACACAGATCAAACAGCACGGCGCACTCCTTGCAAAGGGACGCCTTAGCGGCATTCAGTTTGATGAGCTCTTTAAGGACGATCTTTACTGCTCGATCGGAAGAACGGCGGATATGCAGGCACAGGAGATCCAGCAGGCGCTGAAATCCCGCGGCTATGAGCTCCTGTTCCCGTCTCCGACAAATCAGGTGTTTGTGGTAATGAATAATGCACGCATGGAAGAGCTGCAGAAGAGCGTTGTCTTTTCCAAATGGGAAGCAAAGGGCAGAGACCACACGATCATCCGTTTTGCAACGAGCTGGGCAACGAAAGAGAGCGATGTAAAGGCACTCATCGGGCTCCTCTGACAGGAGGCGACACGAAAAGAAACAGGGACGGAACACTGTAAAATGCCCGTAAAACCGGCGGAAGGGAGTTCACAAGTGCCGGAATTGGTGCTAAAGTTGTCCCCGGCCAGAAAAATCAAAAGTTCAAAAAAGTGAGGTGAATCATCATTGGAAAGTTCTGATGCAGGCCGAAGTAGCAATTTGAAAAGAGGGAAAGTCCGGCCGGCATCGGAGACGATGCGGTGATGAAATGACATGCCGGACTTTCGGGAAAGAAGGTGCGGAATGTCGACACGATTTGAAAATGCAGCGGTAAACGAGAACTCCCACGTCGATTCCTCTGAGGTGTTTGTAAAGGAGATCCTCGAACTGATCCGGAGCAAGTCCTCTCCGAAGGTTCTCTCGGTCGGGCTCTCCAAATACCACGCAGGTGACCTTGCGGCGGCCATGGAAGAGATGACGGACAAGGAACGGGAGATCCTGTACCGGTCTCTGACACCGGACATGCTCGCAGAGGTGTTTGAGTACGCGGACGAGGACGCCGGGACCTATATTCTGGAGATGGATCCGAAGAAGGCGTCCGAGGTCCTTGCAAAGATGGAGACGGACGATGCCGTCGATCTCCTGAAAAGTCAGGATCCGAGAAACCGGACGACCTGGCTGGAGCTGATGGATCCGAAGACCCGGGATACCCTGCAGGCTCTTGCATCCTACGATGAGGACACCATCGGAAGCCGCATGTCCACGAACTTTGTCACGCTCTCTGCGGAATACACGGTGGGACAGGCGATGACCTCTCTCATCGGACAGGCAAAGGTTCATGACAATATATCCGTCCTGTATATCCTGGACGATGAAAACGTTCTGTACGGTGCCGTGGATCTCAAAGATCTCATCATTGCCGGCAAGGAACAGAAGCTCACGGATATCATTACGACGACGTATCCTTACGTATATGCGGATGAGAAGATTGAGGACTGCCTGCCGACCCTGAAGGATTATTCCGAGGAATCCATTCCGGTGCTGTCCAATGAAAATCATATCCTCGGCGTTGTCACGGCACAGGATGTCCTGGAAACCGTGGACGCGGAAATGGGAGAGGATTACGCAAAACTCGGTGGTCTGTCCGCAGAAGAGGATCTCGAGGAACCGGTAAAGCTCTCCGTAAAGAAGCGCCTTCCCTGGCTGATCCTTTTGATGTACCTGGGACTTGTGGTCTCAAGTGTCGTCGGCATGTATGAGCAGGTGGTCGCAAAGCTCACAATCATCATGGCCTTCCAGTCCATGATCCTGGATATGTCCGGTAACGTCGGTACCCAGTCCCTGGCAGTCACCATCAGGGTCCTGATGGACGAGAAGCTGACGGCAAAGGAGAAGGCAGGGCTTGTCTTCAAGGAGATGCGGGTCGGGTTCCTGAACGGTGCGGTGCTCGGTGTCCTGGCACTCGGAACGGTCGGCGTCTACATCATGCTGTTCAAGCATATGGCAGCGCTGTCCGCGTTTGCGATTTCCGGCTGCATCGGCATTTCGCTTCTTGTTGCGATGGTAATCTCGAGCCTTGTCGGCACCGTCGTTCCGATCTTCTTCAAGAAGATCGGCGTGGATCCGGCAGTTGCATCCGGACCCCTGATCACAACGATCACGGACCTTGTCGGTGTTGTCACGTACTACAGCCTTGCGTGGATCATGCTGATCCATGTGCTGCACATGTAGATCTCTAGAGAGCCGTCACGGCATCTTGAACACCGTAATATAGCAGAAGAATTAAGAAATTAAGCCTCCGGAAGGCGGGACAGACTCCCTGCCCTCCGGAGGCTTTTTGCAGTCAGCAAGATGTTTGTTGAGTGACCGGTTAAGAGACGGTAAGGCTGTCTGTTTGCTTGGTTTGAACTGATGAATAACGAAAACCGGAAACGAATTGTACGGTTTCAACAGCTAAAAACGAAATTAACTATCCACTGTAATTATTATTGCTTAAAATAAATTCAGAAACCCTGAGGTATTTGCGGTTACCCAAAGGTCAAGCGTCCGAAAGAAAGAATTGGCGGACGCAGACGTCGACAATACAGGGCACTTACATGAGGAGAAGAGTCAGGCGGATCCCACATGGAAAGGAAGGCAGCAAGATGATTACTCAGATGCCAACAGCAACAAGAAACGTTGATGCAGAACTTGAAAAACGCACAGCATCGGTATCAGATCTTGGAGATATCTTTCTGGTACGATGCCTTCTCAATCAGCTTCGAAGAGAAGAGCTGGAACCGGATCTGCGGACTCCGTCAAGGGATGAAAACCTCCAGAAGTTCTTACAGCTGCGGGATCAGATGATGCAGGATCTTGGCGTGAAAGAAGCCTGCCTGGTAAGAAATGAGCTGCTGCTGGTCAGACTGCCGCTCTCAGCGCAGGTTTTCTATTACCGTTCCGCAGACAGCACGATCTGCAGAATCGGACCGTTCCTCACATCTGACTACAACGCGCAGGAACTGGAATATTTTCTGCGGGATGCGGGTCTTTCCTCTACGGAACAGATTCATGCGATTTTCCGGTCTTATCCGGTGCAGAGTGAAGAACAGGTTCAGCAGATGTCCTGGCTGCTCTCCAAAGCACTCGGTAAAGAGACGGTTGTAGTGGATGCAAGAAACTACAGATGCCGTACCCGGAAAACCTACAGCCCATATGAGGCTGTAGAGAGCGGGGAACAGCGAAAGAGAATCGATAAGACTTCCGAGGAAGCGGAGAAGATTATCGGCAAAATCTGCTTTGAGTTCCGCTCCGGAAAGCAGAAGGCCGTTGCTGCGAGCGCAGCTGATTTCGCATCTCTTGTTCTGAAGAATCGAAACAATAAGGATCTGCTTCTGGTGCTTCGCAACTACCTGCAGGAAGGGATTGCCCAGATCTGCACCAGCCAGTTCGAGAAGACCCGCTCGAGACAGTTTGTCCTTCTGCTGTCCACGTTCATGGCACGTATTCACCGACTTGAGAGTGCAGAGGACATGATTCATCTGCAGCATGATTTCCTGGAACAGGCATGGAATCTCACGAAACCCGCGGAGAAGAGAGCCATTGCTCATGACCGCCGCATGCTGGATGTTATGGAGTATATCCGCAGTCATTACGCGGAAAAGCTCACACTGCAGCAGCTGGCGGATCGGGCGGGACTCAGCACTTCGTATCTGTCCGGACATTTTGCAAGAGAGACCGGGCTCACGATTTCGAGCTATGTCCGCAGGACAAGGATCGACCATGCAAAGCTCATGCTCCGGTACATGACGCTTCCGGTGACGGAGGTTGCCTACCAGTGCGGATATCAGGACGTTTCCTACTTCATCAAGGAATTCCGCAAAGAGGTGGGCTGTTCTCCTCTGGAATATCGAAAAAACGAAATCGATCTTACGAGTGAAGCAGAAGCAGGTTCGTTGTAATAGCACTCCGTACAGAAAATTAAAAAATACGCAGTGCTGCTCTGTCGCAGATAAAGGAAAGTTGAGGAATATTCTAATAATACAGTAAAAGAATCATCATTTGAACTCCGAAAACATATTCGCATTGTTTTGCACAATAATATGAATAATATCCTGTAATTTTCGATGCTTGACACGGTGTTGTTGTTGCACCATGCCGAAAATTAAAGAAGGTTTACTGCGTTTTGCATAGTTGCACGAGCTGCGAGACCGGTGTTAGAATCTTGTTAAATCAATATTTTCAGTCAAAACAAGAAAAATTTACGGGAAAAAATAAAATCATACCGGAAAGGCAATTTTACAAGTTGAAGACCTGCCCGGCATCAGTGTCAAACAAAACGAAAACGTTAAAGTAACTTTGATTGCATAGATATTCATATTCACTCTCCACAATATTTCCTTTCCCAGAGCGCTATCAGGACACTGATTGAAAATTGAATTACCCAACCGGGCTTCCGGGGAGAATGCATGGCAAGTTTCTGAAACAGTCAGGAATCAGCCTGCATGGAAGATCGTGGCGACGGGTAACCTGACTAAACGGAGAGATGGTCAGATATGTCGCGGGATTGAATGATCGGGCCAATCCCAAAGAAAGGCATAAGGCGGGTATCTGTTTGCCGCCAGGAGGGGGATTAAATGATACTGGGCAGTACACCTGTAGATGTTGTCGATGTACGTGCGGAACTGGAGAAGCGAAACGCACTGGCATCGGACATAGGTGATCTTGATGTAGTGCGCTGCATGATGGATCAGTTTCGGAGAGAAGAGGATTCGGAGCAGCATATTCTGCAGAAAGATCCGAGCCAGCGTGAATACTGGGTGATCCGTAACAACATCATGCGGGATTTGGGTGTAAAAGAAGCCTGCCTTGTCAGAAATGAGCTGCTGCTGATTAAACTGCCACTTTCCATTCGTGTTTTCTATTTCCGCTCTGTGGACGGGACAATCTGCAGGATCGGACCTTTCCTGACAAAGGCTTACAATCCTCAGGCAGTGGAGTATTGCCTGCGTGAAGCAGGAGTTTCGTCAACGGAATCCATTCATACGATCATTCAGACCTATCCGGTGCAGAACCTTGAACAGATCCAGCAGATGTCATGGCTGCTGTCGAAGGCTCTTGGACACAGCACCATCACTGTAGACGCGACAAACTACCGGAAATACGGACGGAAACCGATCAGCACCTATGAATCGGCAGAACACGATGAAAAATATCAGATAATGGAGAAAACGGCGGAAGAGGCCGATCATCTGATCAGCGGGATTGTCCTCGGCTTTCGGTCAGGCGACAAGAAAAAACTTGATGCTGAGGAAGCCGGATTTACAGCTTTGATCCTGGAACACAGGGACGATGAAGATCTGCTCACATTGCTTGGAAACTATCTGCAGGAAGAGATTGCCCAGATCACCACAGGCCAGTTCGAGAAGACCCATTCCAGACAGCTGGTACAGCTGCTCTCCACGTTTATGGACCGGCTTCGCTGGTACAATAATGCGGACGACCTTATCCGTATTCAGCATGCCTTTCTGGAACAGATCTGGGCGATTACAAAAGCACCGGATGCAAAGACTGCTTCATGCGATCGCCGTGTGCAGGAAGTGATGGACTATATCCGTGTTCACTACGCGGAAAAACTCACTCTGCAGCAGCTTGCAGACAAAGCGGGACTCAGCACCTCGTATCTCTCCGGACATTTCAGCAAAGAAGCCGGTATGACGATTTCCAGCTATGTGCGGAAGACCAGAATCAATCATGCAAAGCTTCTGCTCCAGTACATGACGATACCGGTGACCGAGATCGCTTATCAGTGCGGTTATCAGGATATCTCTTATTTCATCAAGGAGTTTCGCAAGGAGACCGGCTGCTCTCCGGTGGAATATCGCAAGAATGTACTCAGCGATGGAGATGCGGCTGAAGCCCAGGCTCTCTAATTACGTCTATGTTTATCCCCCGTGCGCCGGGAATGCACGGGGGATATTGATGTCTATGGAGTCCGACAACAGGAAACGTTACAGAAAATCTGCCTATTGCATACAACTTCGGACGAATTGACATTTCAATTTTGAAGAATCTGATCTCTGCTCCTCGAAAAGTTTCGTGCATTTATCACAAGAAGCTTGCATGAATCGGAAAATCATTTGAGCAGAAATGAATATCCCAACTTAAACTGATGCTATCAGGTGGAACAGTACCTGACTGCGACATCTGGATCTTTTGACAGCAACACGCGACAAAAGATTCTCCGGAAGGCACGGGAACCAGACCGGAGGGAAAGCTTAAGTTGAGGTGGGGGACGTGAAGCAGAATGAGAAGAAAAACTCGGCGATCTGGAAATTTGCTATCGCGGTAGCAGCTGCATCCAACCTTATCATGGCCGGCTTTGCTTCCAATGCGCAGGAAACGGTAAAACCGGAGCTTCAGTATACAACATGCACGACCGACGAGCTGGAATCACTGAGAACAAGAGATACGACGGTTTATAACGGCACAGATTACAGCAGCGAGTATTCCTCTGTTGTCTATGCAGTGAACTATCCGGAAGTGGCACAGTCTCTGGATTATGATCCGGCAAAACTTCTTCAGGATTATGTAATGAATGGAAAGACCGAGGGAAGAAGGGCGGATGTCCTGCTGGATCAGCCGTATTGCACGGCGACAGGAGACAATGCATACGTTTACGCATATGCCGACCTTGTATACAGCAATACGGATATTCAGGCCATTTTGGACGGTGTCAATGAGTCCAGGAAGCAGAACGGACTGCAGCCGCTGACACTGGATCCGGCTCTTTCCTATTACGCATGTGTTCGTGCGGAAGAGCTGCGGACGACTTTTTCCCACAGAAGGCCGGATGGAACACGGGGACTTTACATCATCAAGAATGCGGAGCCGAACTGCACGGCAATGGGAGAGAACATTGCGAGAGGACAAAAGGACGGCGCTGCGGTAGAGCAGTCCTGGATGAATTCGCAGAAACACCGCGCAAACATTCTGAGCGGAAGTTATACAAAGATCGGCATCGGCGTCTCCGGAAAGTGCTACGTACAGCTTTTCAGCAACTAAATGAGGATTGTGAATCTGAAACGACGATTGATATTGAATAGAAGTATGAGGAAGGGCCTGACCTGGATCCTGGGATCCGGGAAAGGTCCTTTTTTTATATTTAAATTATTACGCTTGAAGCTGTAAAATATATGAGATTTGAAAGTATGATCGAAAGAATAGAGAAGCATTCGAAAATGAAGATTTCGCGAGCTGAAAGGAAAACGGAAGACAGAACATCGGACACCCGGGAAAAAGGAATATCGATTTTAATCCTGGTAATCTTTTCTGCCATTCTCGTTGCGGTCTGCAGCATGTCCTCTCCCCTGTACAGGGTGAACCCGTGGATTGATGCAAACAGCTATCTTGTTGCCGCAAAGAAAATGGCTGACGGCCAGGTGATGTATCGGGATATTTTCGATCATAAAGGACCGATTCTGTATTACCTGCACTACTTTACCGTGAAGGTGTTCAGGAATCCTGCGGTCGGCCTGTATATCATTGAAACTGCCGGTTGCATCGGACTGGGTCTGGCGTTTGACCGGATTCTTGCTCTGTACGAAATCCAGAAGCCGTTGCACCGTGTATTTTATGCCATCGCTCTGCTTGCAGTCACATATACGAGTAATACCTTTCTGACAGGGGATACCACGGAGGAACTTTGCCTGCCCTTTCTCTGCTATGGTCTGTACTGCCTGCTGAAAACTGTACACGATGATAAGCCATTGAACGTAAGACATGGCATTCTGATCGGCGGCTGCTGCGGCTGGATTTTCTGGACGAAATACACACTCCTCGGGTTTTACGTCTGCTTTGCGCTGTACTATGTTTTCCACTGCCTGTATCGGAAACAGTACGGGGAACTGGGACACTGCGTTCTGTCTGTACTCGGAGGTTTTCTTGCAGTGACGGCAGCTGTGTTCCCTTATTTTATAATCCATCATGCACTGTCAGATCTCTTTGAGGTGTACTTCTATGACAACATCTTTTTCTACTCAAAGACCAGCAATGCATTCGCAGTGTCCGATATCATCAACCTGATTGAGGACTATGTGGCGCATGCAGTGGTATCGGTCATGCTAACCGTTGTGGGACTAGTCTATTTTGCAAAAAGGAAGGAAAAGTTCGCCGTTCTATTTACGACACTGGGTACAGCCTGCATTCTTCTTCTGAGCGGGCACAACTGGCTCTATTACATGCATCCGCTGCATATGTTTGCCGTGCTGGGCATTGTTCCGCTCAGCAGGATGGATAAAAAACATCTTTACCCGGCCATTCTTGCTGTTGTAGCGGTGATCTTCACAGTTGGCAGAGCAAATGCGAATTTGAAGGAAGATGATTCCTGGATTTATAACTTTGAGCCGTGGATTGCACAGAAAGATCACCCAACGGTGCTTCTTTATCACTGCATGGAGGACGAATTTTATACGGCATACGATATTGTGCCGGAAGAAAAATACTATACGCTGCTGAATCTGCCGGTGCCTGAAATGGAAGAAGAACAGGACCGGTATGTGGCAGAGAAGAGAAGTGACTTCATTATCACTGCCAAAGATATGAGCATTGACGGATACGAGCAGGTTGCAATGACAACGGATAATGAGGAATTGAACTATTATCTGTATTCACGAATTCAATAAGAAGGAGGGGCGTGAGACTGCTGCGTATAACAGGAGCAACTAACTGAATCCAGTATTACTAATGAATGCCGAAACACGAGGAATTTTCAGATGCAATTTTCCATGCAGATTATTTCTTTCTTTACTCTGCTGATTTTAATACCATTGAATGCACTTCCTGTTTTCTGCTTCCGCAAGCATTTCGGAGAAGCAATGCCGTTTACAATGATGCTGGTTCCACTGGTAATGGAAACTATGATGCCATAGACAAAAGGGTTCTTAGGAGGTCCCTTCTGTCCCTTGAAAACTTAAATTGTCAGGTTATTGTCAGATGACCTGGTATCGTCGGACAATTCCAGATCAGGGTTGGTATTCCGGTGGAGCGATTGCTTCCGCTTTCGTACCATGATTCCCCAAACCAGCGGATTGGCTCAGGAATACGGGAAAATTCCCGTTACTCCTGAAGCTCAAACCGTCTGCAGGGTGTAATTACCCCC